>WNGN01005069.1_pt1 | contig 9983 bp, 4 predicted proteins | sample 5400561 | NCBI WGS metagenome assembly WNGN01 (sample SAMN13153379, study PRJNA577476) | soil metagenome | isolation source: 115 cm soil or saprolite under Garry oak tree replicate 2 | place: USA:California | collected 2016-06-15 | reverse complement strand
GAGGCTTCGGACCATCGCTAAGCCTCCAGCTTGCGGTACATCAGGGCGATGATCGCGAAGGCCAAGCCGACGTTCGTGACCGCGAAGTAGGGCGTGAAATCGAGCGGGGTCACGCGGCCCACCAACGCGCGGACGGTGATGTGCGAGCTCGCGGAGATGTCGGGACTCAGGGGTCGATGGAGGCTATCGACCAGTTGGAGCGTGACGTTGTGGGGTCCGTCGGGCAATCCGAGGTGCGCGGGCTGGTAGTCCGTGAGTTCCTGGTAGAAGACGCCGTCCACGAGCACGTGGATGTGGCCCTCCCTCGGAACGGCAGGGCCTCCCGGCGGGACGAGGACGAAGTTCACGACGCGGTAGGACAGGTACAAATCCGTCCCGAGGACGGCCTCCTCCTTGGGGAACGCGATGGAAAGGCCCGGTGGGCCCGCGGCAGGTCCCCAGGTCACCGCGACAGAGACGAACTGGGCCACGTCCGGGGTGAGGCCGGTCCCATTGTCCATCACGAGCCGCAGGAGGATCGTGTGGGAGCCGGAGGCGAGCGACAAGCGGAACGCATTCACGCTGACCTGCGAGGTCACCGCTCCGTCGACCGAGACCTCGACGTGGCCGGCATTCGGCGAGGACGGACCGGTGCCCGGTGTAGTGAGGTTGAAGTTCGACACGACGAAGACGACCGCGACCGGACTCTCGTTTCCGATGACTGCGTTGTTCGCGGGCGACACGATGGACAGCGTGGGAGGCGACGCCGCCCGGGCGTTCGATGCGGCCGATCCCGAAACGACCAAGAGGCCCATCGTCGCGCAGACGCAGGCAAGGGTTCGCGCGTTCATGGTCCGGTCCCGTGCGGCTACAACTCGTCCCTCGGAGGGAGCGGCGTTCGAACCTCCGCCTTTCTCCGGCGGAGGAACAGGATGACCAAGATGAAGACCTCGAGGAAGAGCACGCCGCCGTTGAGGACCAGGGGCAGGGTCGCGGATGTAGAGGCGGTGACGTGGAACGTAATCGAGGGTCCCCGTCCGGCAGCGAGACGAGGAAGCCGGGCTCGTATTGGGCGAGCACCTCCATCACGTCCCCGTCCAAGATCATCTGGACGTGTCCCTCGTTCGGGGCGTTCGCCTGTCCGTGCGGCTCGACGAAGCTGAAGTTCGAGACCTGGAACGAGATGTAGACGCCGTGGCCGGTCCGCTCGTCCGGTTTCGGCGAGACGATCCCAACCGTCGGGATGTTCCCCGCGGGGCCCTGGGTCGCGACGACCCGGAGGGACGCGCTCACGTCCGGGGTCAACGGCGCCCCGTCGTTCCCGACGAGCCGCAACAGGATCGTGTGCGGACCGGAGGCGAGCGGTAGCACGATCGGTTCGACCTGGACGAGGAGCCGTGCCAGTGCGCCGTCGACGAAGACGTTGAGGTGGCCTTCGTTCGGGGCGACCACCTGACCCAGACGTCCCGGTTGGACAAGCACGAAGTCCGACGCGAGGAAGTGCACGATCACGGGGGTCCCGTTCCCCGCGATGGCGCCGTCCGCGGGAGAGACGATCGTCAGCGACGGAGTGGCCGCTCGCGCGGGAGAGCTCGACAAGGAGAACGCGGTGAGGCATGCCAAGAGGATGAGCGATACCACCGCGCACCGCGGGCGCACGGACCTATCTCGTCCCCGCGGGGCTCTCGGGCGTCTCATCGCTTCCGCCTCCAATCGTGGACGTACAGGACGCCGACGATGGCGGCTCCCAGGCCGATCTGCGCCGTGAACAGATAGGGGCTGAGGTCTGGGATGGGAGCGACCTTCTGCTCTCCTTCCACGCGAAAGCTCGTCGAGTCCGAGGCGTCCGGGTTCAACGGCTCGCCCGCGCCATCCACGAGCCGCATCGTGACCGTATGGTCCCCGTCCGGCAGGTCGGAGAAATGCGCCGGTTCGTACGTCGTGATGTCCTTGAAGACGAGCCCGTCGACGAGGACGCGGAGGCGGCCCTCGTTCGGCACGCTCTCCCGCCGACCGGGGGGCACGAGCGTGAAGTTCGTGATCCGGAAGGAGATCGTGATGTCGTCTCCCCACAGGTCCCCGGGGAACGGATAGAGGATCTCCACATAGGTGATCGCGATCCGCGGCGTGCCCGCCGCGGGTCCGCGGGTCAGGGTGACGTTGATCGAGGCGCTCACGTCCGGGGTCAGGGGCGTGCCGTTGTCGGAGACCAGGCGCAACAGGACCTGGTACGTGCCCGAATCGAGCGCGAGGACCACGGTCGGCTCGCTGACCACCGCCGTCAGGTTCCCGTCCACGGACACGTTCACGTGACCCTCGTTCGTGGCGGGTCCCGGTCCCGCGGTCCCAGGCTCCGTGAGATTGAAATTCTGAACTGCGAAGACGATCACAAGAGGGCTCCCGTCCCCGATCACCGCGTGGTCCGCGGGCGACACGATCGTGAGGGTCGGGGGCGGGGGGGCAGCCCTCACGTCCGCCGCGGGCAACCCAATCCCGAACAGAAGGCCGACCACAGCGAGGAGGAGGACCAACCTTCGACCGCTCATCGGACCGTCCCCAATTGTGGCCAACACAAAGCGTTACACCGAACTTTTGCCGAGGATGAGCGCGGGCCCTATTAATCTAAGGCCACGAGGCACGGAGGCTCGCTGGTTTCAACTTTGAGAATAGGTGTGAACGCAAATATTCAAGCCTTAGGAAGAAACTCCTATCTAGGCTCAAGGGACCGTCCCTTTGGGCTTTTGAGTATGCAGGGGGAGAGTGGAGGCGGAGTAGCGGAGACCTTAGTCTCAACCCTCCTGGTGCTCGCCGCGATCCTCATGGCCTTCGTCCCCTTCGCCGGTCCGTCGAGTCCTACCGTCGTCGCACATACCACGGTCCTCCTGTCGGGGCGGGCGCTTTCCTTCTCGTCGGAATCGTTCGGCCTTTCGGCGCCGGTGGTCTCTTCCTCCCCGCCGACCGGCGCGAACTTCGACTACGTCCTCACGATCGTCCTGGAAAACAAGGCAATCTGCGACATCCTCACGTCGTGCAACGGAACCGCGCCGTACTTGACCAGCCTCGCTGCCGCCTCGGGCCTGGCCACGCACTACCATGGAGTGACCTCGCCCAGCCTCGGGGACTACCTTTCCCTCACGGCCGCGAGCACGTTCGGCTGCACCGCCGATTCGCTTCCGAACGCGTCCGCGTGCACGCGACTCGCGTGGAACGCCACGAACATCGTGGACCGCCTCGAGGCGGCGAACCTCACGTGGAAGGCGTACCAGGAGAACATGCCGAGCGACTGCTTCGCCGGAAACCAATACCCGTACGCCGCGAAGCACAATCCGTTCGTCTATTACAAGGACATCGCGACGAACGCGAGCCGCTGTGCGCGGGACGTGCCGTCGGGGGCGTCCAACCAGGTCCTGCTGGACGACCTCGCTTCCACCGCGACGGCCTCGAACTACATGTGGTTCACCCCGAACCTCTGCCATGACATGCACGACTGCAACGTGACGTCAGGGGACACCTTCCTGTCCGGGCTCGTGCCGCAGATCCTGAACAGCACCGTGTTCCAGACGCAGCGGGCGGCCCTCCTGATCACCTTCGACGAGGACGGAAACGGTGCCGGCTCGCCGGACCTTTACGCGGTCTGGGCCGGACCCGCCGCGAAGCAGGGCTTTCAGTCGAACGTCCCGTACGACCACTATTCAGCCCTCCGCACGATTGAAGCGAACTGGAACCTCGCGCCCCTGACCGCGAACGATACCGCGGCCGTCCCCATGAACGAGTTCTTCCCCGGCCTCCCTGCCGCACGATTCGTCACCTCTCCGACGTGGCCGAAGGGCAACACGACGGTCACGTTCGACGGGTCTTCGTCCTCGAGCGACATCCCGAACGCGACGCTCCAGTACCGGTGGGACTGGACGGACGACGGGACGTGGGACACGAATTGGTCCACGACTCCGACCGCGACGCATGTCTACGGGGCCTCGGGCCTCCACACCGCCGCGCTCCAGGTCCAGGACGTTCGAGGATCGAACAAGACGACCCGCATCGTGACCGCGGATGACCTGCCTCCCGTGACGACGGCCACCCTGTCCGGGGCGCTGGGCCAGAACGGCTGGTACACCGGGAACGTGACCATTACCCTGAATGCGACGGACGACCGCAGCGGCGTCGCCTATACGACCTACCATCTGGATGGATCCGCCGTCCGGACCTATGTGGACCCGATCGTCGTGAGCGGGGACGGGCTCCACACGCTGACCTACCATTCTGTGGACCGGGCCGGCAACTCCGAAACCCACAAGGACGCGACCTTCCAGAAGGACGGTACCGCTCCTGCCACCGCGGTCGCGTTCTCCGGGACGTTGAACGGAAGCCGGTTCCTCACGCCGATCCTCGTCACCCTGTCGGCGATGGACGCCCTCTCCGGCGTCGCCGTTACTCAGGTCCAGATCGACGGCGGCCCTGCGACGAACTACACCCTCCCGTTCCTGGTAAGCAACGTGGGCTCCCATGTCGTCCAATACCATTCCATCGACGTCGCGGGGAACATCGAGCCGACGAACTTCTTCTCGGTCGTCAACGGGACGATTACCAATGTGTCCCTCCTCTCGCGGGCCGTGCTGAACGGGACCGCGGGTTTCTCCGGCTGGTACACCTCCGCGGTCACGGTGACCCTGGAGCTCGTGAACGGGACCTCGCCCCCGGACTCCATCGGGTATCGGCTCGATGGCGGGGCCTGGGTCGTGTACGCCCAGCCGTTCGTCGTGGCTGGCGACGGAATCCACAGTTTGGACTTCAATGCCACGAACGGCGCCGGCCTGAACGAGGCGACCCATCACACAACGATCCAGATCGACACGACACCGCCCATATCCACGTCGAGCCTGTCAGGTACCCCCGGCAACGACAGTTGGTACGTCTCCGCCATCAAGGTCGTCCTGAATGCGACGGACAATACGAGCGGGGTGGGGAACATTTCCTACCGGATTGATGGAGGGGCCTGGTCGCTCTACACCGCTCCCTTCTTCCTGAACGAAGGACGGCACACGCTTGAATACCACGCGACGGATTTCGCGGGCCTCTCGGACCTCGGCCATTCGGTAGGCGTCAAGATCGACACAACGAAACCCGTCTCGACAGCGGCCGCCTCCGGGACGGCGGGGAACAACGGCTGGTACGTGACCCTTGCCACCGTCGTCCTGAATGCATCGGATCTGACGAGTGGCGTGGCGCGCATTTCATACCGGGTCGACGGAGGTCCGTGGCAGACCTATTCCGTTCCCTTCGCCCTCAGTGACGGCGTGCACCTCGTCGAATACAAGGCCACGGACAACGCTGGACTCACGGAAACCACGAAATCTCTGACCGTGAAGGTCGACACCGTGGCTCCGTTGACGACGGCGTCGCTCTCTGGTGCGCCGGGCAGTAATGGCTGGTTCGTCTCCGACGTAAACGTTTCCTTGAACGCGACCGATGCGACGAGCGGCGCGTCGAGCATCACATACCGAACTGACGGAGGGGCTTGGACGGCGTACGTGGGCCCCTTCGTCCTCGGCGAAGGACGTCATAAGGTCGACTTCTACGCCACGGATCTCGCCGGGAACGTGGAGCTGTTTGTTACCCAGACGGTTTTGGTCGACACGACGCCGCCCGCGACCGCGGCGAACCTGTCGGGGACCTTGGGCCATAGCCCCTGGTACGTCAGCTCCGTGACGGTGTACCTGAACGCGACGGACGCGACGAGTGGCGTGTCCGGCCTCGTGTACCGCTTGGACGGAGGCAATTGGACGACCTACACGGGCCCACTCACTCTAGCCGATGGCGTGCATCTCATCGAATACTACGCGATCGATGTGGCGGGGCTCGTCGAGGCGACGAAGTCGCGGACCGTCTCGATCGATACCGTGCCTCCGACGACGACCGCCGCCTTGTCCGGAAGCGCCGGCGCCAACGGCTGGTTCGTGTCCGCGGTGACCGTCTCCCTGAACGCGACGGACGCTACGAGCGGTATTGCGAACGTTTCCTATCGGATCGACGGAGGCGCATGGCTCGTCTACAGCAGCCCCTTCGTCGTCGGCCAAGGAGTCCACACGGTGGATTACTTCTCCGTGGATCTCGCCGGCCTCCCCGAGACGATGCATTCGCAAATCATCCATGTCGACACGACGGCCCCGACTACGACGTCCGCCCTCGCCGGGACCACAGGCGCGAACGGATGGTATACGTCGAATGTCACCGGGAGTCTCTCCGCGAGCGACCCGGAGAGCGGCATTGCCAACGTCTACGTTCAGGTCGACGGGGGAGGGTGGACCGTTTACACGAGTCCGGTCACGCTCACGGATGGGACGCACGTCGTCGACTACTATGCCGTCAACATCGCAGGGTTGTCGGAAGCGTCGCATTCGGTCAGTATCCTTGTCGACACCGTTTCTCCAGCGACGTCCATCTCACTTTCAGGGACCCCGGGGGCGAACGGTTGGTACACATCCAACGTGACGGTCTCGCTCACCGCAACAGACGCGACGAGCGGCGTGGCGACCACTTCATATCGAATCGACGGAGGCTCGTGGCTCGCGTACACGGGGCCGTTCGCCTTGGGGACAGGATCTCACGTCGTGGACTACTTCTCTGTGGATCTCGCGGGCCTCACGGAGGTCTCGCCTTCTCAGAGCATCGCCATCGATACGACGCCTCCGTCGACGACCGCCTCGGTTTCCGGGACGGCAGGAGCGAACGGCTGGCACACCTCGAATGTCATCGTGAGCCTCTCGGCCAGTGATGCGGAGAGCGGCATTACCAATGTCTACGTCCGGGTCGACGGGGAAGGTTGGACCGTTTACACAGGTCCGGTCACGCTGACGGACGGGGCGCACGTCCTGGAATACTACGCGATCAACAACGCCGGGTTGACCGAGACGTCACATTCGGTCGCCATCCTTGTCGATACGGTTCCTCCGACGACAGCCATGTCGCCTTCCGGAACACTCGGTGCGAACGGATGGTACACGTCGAGTGTGACGGTGGCGCTGAACGCGACGGACGCGACGAGCGGCGTGGCGACGACCTCCTATCGAATCGACGGGGGTGCGTGGCTCGCGTACACGGTGCCGTTCGTCCTGGGCGACGGGCAGCACGTCGTGGACTACTTCTCCACCGATCTCGCAGGGCTCTCAGAAACGATGCATTCTCAGAGCCTCGCAATTGATACGACGCCCCCGACCACGACCGATTCGGTTTCCGGGACGACAGGAGCGAACGGATGGTATGTCACGACCGTGGCGGTCAGCTTGTCCGCGACGGATCTGGGGAGTGGGATCCAGGACGTGTACAGTCGCGTCGACGGCGGGGCCTGGCAAGTCTACTCGGGACCCGTCACGGTCACGGACGGAACGCATGTCTTCGAGTACTACGCCGTGAACGGTGCGGGTCTCATCGAGGGGACGCATTCCCTGTCCCTCGCGGTCGACACGACCCCACCCGCGAGCGCGATCGCGCTCTCCGGGACGGCGGGAGCGAATGGATGGTACGTTTCGAACGTGACCGCCTCCCTGAGCGCATCGGACGCCACGAGCGGCGTGTCGAGCATTTCCTACCGGGTCGACGGAGGCTTGTGGTTGACCTACAATGGTCCGTTCGTCTTGGGCGAGGGGACGCACGCCGTGGACTACTTCGCCTCCGACCAAGCCGGCCTCGTGGAAGCGATGCATTCCACGACGGTCGCCATCGACATGACCCCACCGACGACGACCGCGACGACCACGGGGACCGCCGGGGCGAACGGATGGTACGTCTCGAACGTCATTGTCAGCCTCTCCGCGAGCGACTCCGGGAGCGGCGTCGCGACGTTGTACGTTCGAGTCGACGGAGGAACTTGGGCGATCTACTCGGGCCCGATCACGTTGACGGAAGGGACCCATGTCCTCGACTACTATGCCGTGGACCTCGCCGGGCTCATCGAAGCGGCGCATTCCCTCTCCGTTTCCGTGGACGCGACGCCTCCCACAACCACGAGTTCCTTGGCAGGGACCTCGGGTGCGAACGGATGGTACACCTCCAATGTGACGGTCTCGCTCACCGCGACGGACGCGACGAGCGGCGTGGCCGCGGTGAACTACCGAATCGACAACGGCTCGTGGCTCGTGTACACCGGCCCCATCCTGCTCGGCGAGGGCCGTCACCTGTTCGAATACGGAGCGAGCGACGTGGCCGGAAACCTGGAGTCGATCCAGTCCCGCAGCATCTCGGTCGATACGAGTCCTCCCGTCAGCTCCGTCGCCCTCTCGGGCACCCAGGGGGCGAACGGTTGGTACGTGACCGGGGTCTCCGCCACGCTGACGGCGACCGATGCCACGAGCGGGGTCGCGATCATCTACTACCGAATCGACGGCGGCCCCTGGGCGACCTATTCCGGTGCCGTGACCCTCGCGGAAGGTCGGCACGTCCTCGGGTTCCGCGCCACGGATCACGCGGGGAACGTCGAACTCGACCGATCCGTGGGCGTCCCCGTGGACACGACGACGCCCATGAGCACCGCGGTCCTGGAAGGATCGCTCGGCGACAACGGATGGTATCGGTCGAACGTGACGGTCTCTCTCGACGCCTCCGACGCGACGAGCGGGGTCGCGCAGATCTCGTACCGACTCGACAACGGCTCCTGGCTTGTGTATGAGGGGGCCTTCGTCCTGACGCAGGGCGAGTATACCCTCGAATACTTCGCGGTGGATGCCGCCGGACTCGTGGAGCCGACGCACACGACGATGATCCGGATCAACACGCTCGCACCGATCACGTCGGCCTCGGTCTCCGGCACGGTCGGGGCGAACGGCTGGTACATCTCGTCCGTGTCGGTGACGCTGAATGCCTCCGACCGGGACGGCGGCGTCTCGGCAATCTTCTACCGATTGGACGGAGGATCGTGGACCGTGTACTCCGGGCCCATCGTCCTTGGGGATGGCCGACGGGTCCTCGACTACTACGCCACGGACCGCTCCGGCAATCTGGAACCGGCCCATACGAAGACCTTCTCGATCGACTCGACGCCTCCGGTGGCCTCGGCCAGTCTGCTCGGGACCGTCGGTGAGAACACCTGGTACGTCTCAAACGTCACCGTCACGATCGATGCCTCCGATGCGACCAGCGGCGTCGCGGGGATCCGGTACCGCATCGACGGGGGCCCCTGGCAACCATACGGAGGTCCGTTCATGCTGGGACCGGGGCGCCATTCCCTCGATGTATTCGCGTTCGATGCGGCGGGGTTGTGGAGCCTCTTCTCGACGACGGTGATCGACATCGACCTCGTGGGGCCCGCGACAGTCGATTCGGTGGCCGGGATCGCGGGCGAAAACGGATGGTACGTCTCGGACGTGATCGTGACCTTGTCGGCCTCCGATTCCGGGAGCGGCGTTGCCTCGACCGCCTACCGCCTCGATGGCGGGGCCTGGATTACCTACGCAGGCCCGCTCTCGATTTCGCAGGGCGGCCGGCACCTCCTCGAGTTCGCCTCCGTCGACCGGGCCGGCAACCGGGGACCCATCGTCCGGGATTCCGTGGACGTGGAAGCCTCGAAGCCCTACTTCCTCTCCCTCTCGGGGTCGGCGAACGCGACTTCCTCGCCGGTCCGGATCACCTGGAGTGCGGCGGACAACGACTCCGGGATCGCCGGATACGAGATTCGCGTGGACGGGGGCGCCTTCTTCTCCGTAGGGATGGCGACGTCCATCCTGCTGAACCTGACCGACGGGTCGCACATGGTTCAGGTCAAGGCCTTGGACGGAGCGGGACAGTCGACGATCGGGACGTTGTCCGTCCAAATCCTTTCCGCATCGGCAGCGCCCTTCGGCTCCCTGTTCCTCGTCGTCGGGGCACTGGTCGGCGGCGCCGTCGCGGTCGTCGCATTCCGTATGTGGCGTGGCCGTCGCGGCCCGAACACGAAGTCCCGCTAATTCGGAGAATGGGCTCGATGGATCGCAACGCGAACGTGCGTGACGGAATCCGGTTACTTCGTTTCCATT
>WNGN01004058.1_pt1 | contig 9984 bp, 11 predicted proteins | sample 5400561 | NCBI WGS metagenome assembly WNGN01 (sample SAMN13153379, study PRJNA577476) | soil metagenome | isolation source: 115 cm soil or saprolite under Garry oak tree replicate 2 | place: USA:California | collected 2016-06-15 | reverse complement strand
GCGACCTTGATTCCCAGGCCGATAACCGCCTGCACCGGCACCGCGAACCGGCCGCTGGCCAGGGCCAGGCCGACGACGCCGCCCAGCGAATGTCCCAGCACGACGATGCGGGCACTGGGCTGGACGATACCGGCGACCGCAGCGGCGAGGCCGTCGAAGGTATAGGCAGCAGCTAGCCGTGGCGAGCCGCCATGACCGGGCAGGTCGGGCGCTAGCCAGCGCCCCGGCCATCGCCGGGCGAGCAAGGGCCGCCACCTGCCCCAGACATCGCCAGTCGCGCCGAGGCCGTGCAACAGCACCAAGAGCGGCTCCCCGCTGCCGCCCTCGTGAACCCGCAAGCGCGCCTCCATGGTCGCAGTGTGCCACCGCGCCCCCGAACTGGGCCATCTATGCGGCGGCTCGTCGCCGCGGCAGGCCCGCAGGAGCAGGGGCCGGTGCCGCGCTGAGGTACACGGCCATCGGCACCGGCGGGACCCGTCCGTTACCTGCTGGCCGGCACCTGCTGGGCCGGCGCGCGCGGGGCGAGGTTGTCCTGCTCGGGAGATCGCCGACGGCGCATGGGGTGGCTAAAGTCGGCAGTAGTCGGCAACATTGGCAACGCGGGGGTAGGCATGGCGTCCGCGATGTCCATCGAGGGGTTCCTGGGGCGGCAATGACACTGGCCCGGTCTGCCCGGCCCGAAACTGAGGTCGTCTTTGATCCGTCGACTTATGTCGACGGAGTGCCCTTCGGGGCTCTGGCACGGCTGCGACGAGAGACCCCCGTCGTCTGGGTGGCCGAGGCTCCTGTCCTGGGCTGGCCGGCGGGCCCGGGGTTCTGGCTGGTGCTGCGGCACGCGGATGTCGAATCGGTGCTGGCCAGACCGCAGCTTTTCTCTTCCTCACTCGGGGCCACGCAGATCCGTGACCCGGCGACGCCGCAGGCACTCGGCTATGTCCGGCAGATGATGCTGAACATGGACCCGCCAGATCACTCCCGGCTGCGGCGGCTGCTGGGCCGGTCGTTCACGCGGCGGGCGGTCTCCCAGCTTGAGGACCGTATCCGCGGTCATGCGCGGGCCATCTGCGACCGGGTGTTCACGGGTCCGCGGGGTGAATGCGACTTCGCCGAGGACGTGGCCGCGGATCTGCCGCTGCTCACCCTGGCCGACGTGCTGGGCGTGCCGCAGCAGGACCGCTGGCTGCTCTTCGACTGGTCCAACCGGGTGATCGGCTACCAGGACCCCGACTATGCCTCCTCGGCCGAGTTCGACCAGGCCGCGGGCACGCCCATGGCCAGGCAGGCGCTGGCGCTGCGGCCGGTGCCGGGCCGTGACGGCCGGATGCCCGATCCGCGGACCCGCGAGGGAATGCCGGACCTGTACGCCTATGCCCACCTGCTGGCTGAGGACAAGCGGCGCCGCCCTGGCGATGACGTGATGTCGATCCTGCTGGCACAGGCCGACGACGGCGGCGGCGGCCAGGTGTCGGCGGCTGAATTCGAGAACATGTTCTGGCTGTTCGCGGTGGCCGGGAACGAGACGCTGCGCAACGGCCTGCCCGGTGCATGCATCGCGCTGCTCGAGCACCCGGGCGCACAGGATGACCTGCGCGCCGATCCGGCCTTGATGCCCGCCGCGGTCGAGGAGATGCTGCGCTGGTGGACGCCGGTCATGACCTTCCGCCGGACGGCAACCTCCGAATGCGAACTCAGCGGGCAGCACATCGGCGAAGGAGACAAAGTAGTCGTTTCATTCACCTCGGCCAACCGCGACGAAGCCGTCTTCGCCGGGCCAGGCCACTTTGACATCCGCCGCCACCCCAACCCCCATCTGGTGTTCGGGCACGGCCCGCACTTCTGCCTGGGCGCCCACCTCGCCCGCACCCAGGTGCGCGGGCTGTTCGATCAGGTCCTGGCCCGCACGTCCACCCTCACCTACGCGGGCCAGCCGTCCTACCTGCGATCGAACTTCCAGCGCGGCGTCAAGCGGCTGCCAATCAGCTGGACCGCATGAGCCCGACCGCGCCGACACCCAGAGCCGCCTGGCCTGATCTCCCACCTCGACGGGAGTGGGAGTCGGTGGCCTATCGGCGCTTTGCCCGTCAGCTAGCCGGTTTCGCGCGGGATCCGCACCCGGCCCGACGCGCCGGTCTACGACCCGACCGGCGCCAGAATCCGCCGATGAGGATATCAAGATTTCTGCATAATAACCGTTACAGGCTGATACGCGTTAGTTAGTTTCGCAGAAATCTTTCGTTCACGGCGGCGCATCAGTGCTACGCGCATCATGCGGGCTTAGCTACGAGCCCGGCCCTGCCAATTGCCCCGATGGGGAACCCGGCAACGACCATTCCGCTGACACCGACATCTGGCGAGCAAACCTTCCCGCCACGGCACGTATGAAGCCAGCGATTCTGCCGGGAACCTGGTGGACTTGCTGGCTGCTGCTATGGTTCACCGGGATCCGCCATTTCACCACGTTCAATGGCAGCTCGCGCGAGACGACCAGCGTCTACTCCTGAGCCCGGGCTCGACATGGATCAGCAAGATTTTCGTCAGCGCAGCCGCGGTCACGCTCCTGCTGATCGTCCGCGCCATATCGACCGAGAACTCGGCTCAGGCCATCGAATCGCTAACTGGTAGCGGCGGCCCGGTCTTCAGGGACAGGAACTCGCTTACGCCGAGGAGCCGCAGTACCTGCCGTTCAAAGGGCCGAATGTCGTGTCGGCTTTCATCGCGGAACAGCCGCGGTGAGGTGAGCCGCGCGGTGCGGCCCTGCACCTTGAGCTCGCAGCCGCCTGCGGCCAGGACGTTCTTGACCCAGTCAGTGTCCGGGCCGTAGGTCAGTGCGAGAACGTAGCCGTCTGCGGCGCGGAACACGTTTACCGGTGTCTCGTAGAGGCGGCCGGAGCGCCGGCCGCGATGCACGACAACGCCGAAGCCAGGCATCCGCGGGGCAATTCGCCTGGTGATGCGGTTCAGCCCGACCTTGTTCCACCGCCTGACAACCCGGGGAATCGGCATGCTAACTCCCTATCAGTCGCCGGTCGCACGTGAGGCAACCGCAAGCGTACAGGTGAGCGGGGCTCTACCTGCCCGGGCGAGGGAATGACCTCACCATGCCTGCTCCTATCTCTGACAGCGGGCCGGCGCCGGGCAGCCGCCGCGATAGACCGTGGCTTGCCTGGTCCACCGGTTCCCGCCGGAAGCCGATGAACTCCCCGGTGTCGCTCCGTTCTATATGTAAACGAACTGAGTCAGTCTGACAAGGTGCTGGCGGCGTCCCTATCTGGTCACAGCTCGGCAACTTCCGGCATCGCTCTTTGGCTACGACCTTCTGACGGTTCCGCGGGATCCAGAGCTGTCACGAGTCGACCGAGATCCTCGTCTGTGCCTCACGCTCCGTGACTCCGTGAGTGTTGGCGGGCGGCTCAGATTAGGCTCGGCTGGACGCCGTGAAAGTTCTCCTGACGGCTAGATAACCGCCGATATAGCTCGTTCTGGACGGATTGTGGACTGTTGAGCAGCCATCAGCTGAGCGTGCAGATCTGGCCGTTCTGGAGCCCCGCGAGATCCAGGGCGGTTCAGGTCGTCACTGCCTCTCGGTGCCTCGGCCAGGGCGCCTAGGCGGGTGCTCGCGAGAGCGCGGCTCACAGCAGCTGAGCTGATCTACCGGATCGAGGCGCTCGGGCACCACCGCCCCGGAACCGGCCGGCTTCTCCCCGCGCTTCCGCGCGGGAGACGGCCCATCGCCGTCGCGCGCGGCCGGATTACGCCGCTCGGCTGACACCCATCCGGCTCTAATTGATCACAGCGCCAGTTGCCGACGGTCTATGGCGTGCCGAACCGCCCGATCTGCGCTGGTATCGACGGGAACCCGATCAAGACGATGGCCCGCGACCACGGGCCGGGTGCGCGGCGCCGCTCACCGCAGGGATGTCTCGTCGCCGTCGGTTACGGTGACCGGCAGCGGAAGGTCTGCTGCACGGGATTGCTCGACATGCAGGCCCGGAAGATGATGACTTCGCTGAAGGTGATCCCATCGACTTGCAGGCCGTAGCATCCCCGACTGCGCAACCGGGCGTACCCCGACCAAAGTCGCCAGCCGTCAGGGTTGAGGCCGACGCCGCCCGGCGGTCCCGGCGGGACGTCCACCTCAGCCAAGGGGACCTTGCCGGCGCCGAAGCCAAGCCCGTCGCGGCCGGTGAGCTTGCGGCCGCGGATGAGCACCGGGCCGTGGTAGGACGGCGAGCCGACCCATTTGAGGACCTGTCCGCCCCAGGCGCTGCCGCCGAACAGGCCGGCCCGCGAGGGCAGGACGAACGGCATGACCGCGATGCGGGCGAAAGGCCCGAAGCCTAGCGCGTAGATCGGGCCAGGGCCGATCACCGCCCCGAAGCCGCGTCTCACTTTGCGGCCGGGCGGGGAGACCGGGCACCGGGTCCCTGCGGCGATGTGCGGCAGGTGAATCGGGCGGCGGAGCGCGGCCGACACGCCCCCGCGAGGGCAGCCAGACCCTGCCTCGCAAAAAGCAGAGTACGTTGCACCCCCGGTGGGGCCGGGACCGGCATCGTGGGGGACGGCACTGACACCGTGGGGGCCGGCGCCGGCGTGGAGACACCGCCGCGCGGGCCCGGAGCACCCGCGCCCGTCTGGCAGTCCACGCCGGCGAATGGCAGCAGGATCGCCAGGGCGGACGCGCGCCGAACGCGGCTGACCCGGGGCTGGCTGTGACCTGATGCGGAGCTTGTCAACACGGCCTCCCGTCGGCGTCCGCGCCCGCCGTACCGGCTCACAGGCCGGTCACTCCCAGCAGGGCCAGGCCGCCAAGGGCCGCCACGGCCAGGTTCCCGCCGGGCGGCAAGCGCCTGAGCCCGCGGCAGCACGTCGGCAATCTGGGCGGACGGCCCCCGGCTCCGGGCCAGCACCACGGCCACCAGCCCGCGGGTGAGCCCGAACGCGGCGCCTGCGAGGGCTCCGGCCTTCGGGCCGGAGACGAACTCGGCGGCCAGCAACACCAGATAGGCGGAGTGCGGGACGATCGTGGCGACGCCCGACCCGAACAGCGCGCCCCAAGCCGCGTACGCCCGCCGGGCGCCGTATGCCCCAATCCAGCGACGGGAACCTGGCGGTGCCTGCCATACCCCCTTCGGGTTTCCCCGCACGGCGGAACCTCTGCGAGGAGCGCGGCGAGGATCACCACCTCCGGCGAGACCTCGTGAATCGGCTGCCCGATCATCCCGGCGAGGAATCCGACCAGGCCTCCGGCGAGCACAGCAGCGCCCACGTGGCCCGGCGAAACGCTCATTCTCTCTCTTCTTCGACCGAGGAAGCTCAGCCCCATGGCCATATTCACCGTTCATGGCGAATGCGCCGCGAGCAGGCCCGTGGCGATCCCGATGCCGGCTACCACAACCGAGGTCAGCATGACCTGCTCACCGCGTACGCGCGCACTGCGTTCCTAGCAGCAGGGGACGCAGTCCGGGCTTGCCGTCTGGCATCCCTGGCACGTGTAGTGGAAGCCCTGACACGTGCAATGCGTTGTCCCGCACTTGCAGTCGCAGCACTTCCAGTACCCGCAGGACGAATTCTGCGTACCACAGTTATAGCACTTCGTCTGCTGGCACCAGCACCCAGTATTCGTGTGGGCGCTGTATTCGTGTGGGCGCTCTTGAGGTAGTTGCAGTATGTGGTGTTGCAGTCTCCGCTGCTCAGGCAATCATGCTCACCCGGATCCCGCACCGCAACCTCTATGCCCTGACTCCCGACGGCCTGCGCTTCGCGGTCTTCTACAGCAAGGTCCACGACCGCGTCCTGCGCCCGCTGATGGCCAGCGACCAGCCCCAGGCCCCGCAACCACTCCGACGTGCCCTGCGCGTCATCGACCATGAGGTCACCAGCCGGCTCGCCGCAGCACGTCTCCCCGCAGCGGCATAACTAGCGTGACACGCTCTCGGCGGGCCTCAGGCATGCCGACCGCCAGTTCCGAAACGCGATCATCGGCCCTGACGCCGCGCCGGACCGGCTGCTGCGCTTGGCCGAGATGCGGCGGCCCATTACCTGGCTGTCAGTTTCCCAGACCACAGCTGAGTCGCCGGTGTCGTCAGAGGCTGCCTGGGGTCAGTACGCCCCGCCTGCACTCAGCGGAGACAGCGTCTTCAGCGGCCCCAGCGAGGCGCCTCGGGGCTTGATTCTGACCTGGACCCGGAAGATGCAATTCACCGTGCCGGTATCACAAGCCGGCCAGACCAGCAGCTAGTCCCCCTGCCGGTCGGCGGCTACCATCGGCGCATCCGCGCCCATCCATCCCAGCAGGGTGACATTGCCGGCCGGTGTCCAACTCGCTTCCGCAGGTGACGCCGTCAACAGCCATACGCTCATACCGCCGACCAGGGCTGCGGTCGTCCGCACCAGATATCGCTTCAGAATCCCGCCCGCGCCTCGCATCTCAACGCCTTGGCAGGTGGGCACAGGCTGATCGGGACGCCCGGGCGGGCGCGCCGGGTCGGCGCTCCGAAGTCAGCACAGAAAGGTCGAGTTGATACGGCATTGCCTCGATACCTGCTTCCAGTTCGCCGGCAGGCGAGCTGGAAGAGGTGATCGCCCGCGGGCGAGAGCTGGCGAAGGCGGTTCAGCTCGGTCGCTCAGGTAGGTAGCGTGATTGCACAGCATTCAACCGGAGGGCCGAGATGGCTGCTGCAGCAGCCAGGGGCGGAACCAGCGCCGCGGATCAAGACGCGCTCGCGCCGGTCCATGCCCTATTCCAGCAGCGCGTCGCGGGGGATGATGCGGTACTCAAGCTGGCCGCGCTCCGCTTCGCCCAGATGGGCCTGGCAGCCGAGGTGTACGCCGACTCCCCGCGCCAGCTTGACTATGTCCTGCAGTTCGCGCCCGCCCATCCGCGCCTGCCTGTGGTTCACCTGAACCGCGGCATCAATCTCGTGCACGAGCAGGACCGCGCCGCGATCGGGGAATTCGCCGACCGCTTCGCCGGACGGGTCGCGGGTTTGGTCGTCCACGACAGCGCTGACATGGGGGCCCAGACGGACCGCGTGCTTGCCGCATCGCGGGAGCTCAATGCGCGTCTTTGCGAGCGGGCCGATGGTCCTGCCGTCTTCCTTGAGTATGCGGCGGGCCTGGAGCCGGGCTTGTTCGTCGAGCTGGCGGAACGGCTGCAGGACGCTGAGCGAATTAGCTGCTGTATCGACGTCGGCCACATCGGCATAAGGCAGGCGACCGCCAGGTTTAGCCGCCGCCATCCTGGGCTGAGCCCCAGAGACCTCGGCCCAGCGGACGGTCGGCTGCCCGGTCTGATCGCGGACGTTCAGGATGCTGTGGGCGGCGCGTTGCAGGACGTGCTCGAGGTCATTCGCTCGATCGGCCGGCTCGGCAAGCACTTGCATTTCCACCTGCATGATGGGCATCCCATCATTTCAGGTCTTCCTGATCACTTCAGCTTCCTGACACAGATACCTATTCCGTTCAGCTATCAAGGCCGCCGATCATTGGGAATGATGTATGGGCCGAGCGGCCTGGCCGCTATCGTGTCGACGGCCATCGAGTCATGCCCCCCGAATGGCGTATCGTTCACGCTTGAGATCCACCAGGCTGAAGGCAGGCTACTCCTCGCTGACGCCGCAGGGCTGTTTCGTCACTGGCGGGACGTTACCAATGCCGAGCGTATGAACTACTGGCTCTCAGTGCTGGCTGAAAATGCGATTCTTGTATCTCAGCAGCTCGGTTAATTACCGGGTGCGGGGACACAGAAAATGTGGATCGACTGATCCTTTGCGCGGCACCGGCGGCCCTGCTGTGGCTTGGCCTTGTCCGAGACCATGACGACTCGGTCCGGCGCTACCCAAGACACTCCCTCGGCCGTTCCGTAGACAATGCCGCCATCGGCGCCCCTCGGCAAGGCGTAGGTCGTGCCGGCGCCGGTTACCTGCCAGCTGGCCGGCGCCAGCTCACCGACCCACAGCGCCGACGAGACCTGGGATATGACCGCCATCCGGCCGCCGGTCACCGCGATGCCGCTGTAGTCCTCGAAGAGGACCGTCTCGGGCAGCCTGATCTCGCCCGCCCGCTCCCAGCGGCGGCGTCCGCGCCGGAAGGCGTGCACTCGTCCGCCGCCGGGAGTACGCCCCTCAGCGCCACCTTTGCACCGATTGCCCTCGCAGAGCGCGAGCAAGTAGCTCTGCCCTTGGCGTTCCACCCAGGTCAGGCCCTCCAGGCCCTTGTTCTGCCGGTCAAGCGGGAAGTCGAGCCAGGCATTGCCGACATAGCCGAGGCTGGCGTCGTACTCCTGCACCATCGCCATGCTTCCCGTGCCCGCGGCGCAGCGACTCGATCAGGACGTAGTAGCGCCCGTTTCGCGAGTCGTACGCGATGTCCTCGAAGCCACTGCGGTGGCCCTTGTCCTGCCTGATTACGTGATTGGCCCCGGCGGTCGGGGACAGATCCTGGCCGATGCTCGCGATGTGCGGCAGGTTGTAGAAGATGACGTAGAACAGCCCGTCCTTGGCGAGCACGCCGCTCGCCTCCAGCCTCCGATCCAGCGCCATCGAGGATCTCGAAGATCTTCGCTTCTTTGACCAGTTCAAGCTGCTGCATCGGGGCTTGCGCGACTACCACCGCTGGCCTCCTGGCACTGCGGCATTGGTTCCGTGGTTGCTGGGGAAGTTCGCTCCGCCGGGCGCGCGTGGCGTCACCTTGCGGAGTCGTCCCAGTTGCCGGTGCGCACTGTCCCGCCGCATGCGGACGTAGTGTACGATGCCCTCGGCCTTTTCCCGCCCGCGCCTGAGTTCGTTCTGCTTGCAGCCGCTCAGGTAGACCTGATCGTTGGTGAACTGGCGTCCGGTGAATGGCTGGCCGCAGGGCGTGGCTGATTCGAGATAGGCGGCCTGGCGTACCCGGCCCCACAGGCCGTCATCAGAGTCCGCGGCGATAAGCTCGCCGAACGCGTCCGGACTGAACAGGGTGCCGAGCAGGAACTCAAGGAAATCCAGGTAATACTGGCGAAAGTCACGGTTGCGCAGCAGGTTCTGCACCATTGGTATGCGCGACGTAGCATGGTTCCGCCAGTAGCGCCGGGTGTTGCTCGGCCAGTCAATAATGTCGGTGTACTGCCATTTGGTGCCGAAGTAGTCGATGCCCAGGCAGTTGTCATAGTCCCACGGAATGAACGTAAAGTAGGGGGAGCCCATGAAGTCGTCGTTAACGGAGCCCGGCCGCCCGGAGTTGTACAGGTAGTAGTTGGACGGGGTGGCGGTCGCGGTAGGGACCGCCCTTGCGGGCGGCCCCCCGCACAGATCCCAGCGTGCGGGACTACCGCACTGGGCTCCTGCCTCGGGTGCGAACGTCGAAGCGCGCTTCAGGGTAGGGGTGCAGGATCCGGGCCGGTGGGAGCCATCGCCTCGCGAGGCGGGCCATGCGTTCCCAGTTCAGGCGATGGCGCTGGCTGCGGCGCCGGAGCGCCTTGAGCCAGTAGCGGGTCACCTGACGCCGGAAGGCCTGGACCGCCCGGCTGTTGCCTGGCACGGCGTAATAGGCGAGGTGTCCTCGCAGCACGCTTGCCAGCCACCGGCCATGCTCAGGGATGGGCAGATGCCGGCGGCGCCTGAGCTGGTCATAGACCGCGGCAAGCTTGGCCCGCATCCGTTTAGCGATCGTGATCCGCCTGAGCCAGAACTGACCGCTCCTGCCCTTCCCGCAGATGTGCGTGAAACCCAGGAAAGCGAACGTCTCTGGCTTCCCGAGCCCACGTGCCGCCCGAGCGCGGACGGCGTGCCGCCCGAACTCGATGAGACGCGTCTTGCCGGGATGCAGCTCCAGGGAGAACTTCGCGAACCGTTCGCGAAGATCGGTGAGGAACTGCCTGGCGTCTCGCTGATGCTCGAACCCAACAACAAAGTCATCCGCGAAGCGCACGATGATCATGTCACCAAGCGCATTGCGTTGCCTCCACCACTGGGCCCACTGGTCCAAGACATAGTGGAGGTAGACGTT
>WNGN01007780.1_pt1 | contig 9990 bp, 5 predicted proteins | sample 5400561 | NCBI WGS metagenome assembly WNGN01 (sample SAMN13153379, study PRJNA577476) | soil metagenome | isolation source: 115 cm soil or saprolite under Garry oak tree replicate 2 | place: USA:California | collected 2016-06-15 | reverse complement strand
CTTCCAGCGCTTCTTCAGCGAGTCCCGATACGACGCCTGCTATCCCGTGCCGATCGAGGCGTTCATCGACTATGGGCTCTGGTTCCAGGAACGCGCTGTGCCCGATGTCGATGAAACTTATGTTGCCTCCGTGGCGCGTCACGAAGGTTGCTTCGTCTTGACGCTGGAGGACGGGCGCGCGGTGCGGAGTGCCGCCGTCATCATGGCGACGGGTCTCTACGACCATGCGAATCGTCCGGAACAGTACCGCCACCTGCCTTCCGGACTGGTTTCGCACTCCTGCGAGCACAACGACTTCAGCCGCTTCAAAGGAAAGCAAGTCCTCGTGATCGGTGGTGGACAGAGCGCGATCGAGTTCACCGCGCTCCTCCACGAGGCGGGGGCCGACGTGCATGTCGTCTCGCGACGGCCCATCGTCTGGCTGCCTCCCGATCGGGCGAACGGGCGTACCCTCTTCGAACGGATCGTGGCGCCGAACGCGAGCATCGCTCCGGGCTGGCGAAACTGGATCCTGGAGCACGCGCCCTATCTCTTCTATCGTTTCCCGCAGCACAGGAAAGACAGGGCCAATCGAAACTATTACCTCTCGGCCGCCTCGGACTGGCTGCGGGAGAGGGTGATCGACAAGGCGACGCTGCACGAAGGCCACACGGTCGTCGGGCTGGAGGCGATGAATAGCCAGGTCGAGGCGACTCTCTCGGATGGCGCGAAGGAGAGGGTCGATCACGTCCTCCTGGCGACGGGATACGCGGTCGACCTCGCCGGCTTGACGATGCTTCATCCATCGCTGCGCGCCGCAATCGAGATCGACCGGGCGATTCCAGTCCTGAGTCCCTGGTTTGAGAGCAGCGTGCCGGGACTTTACTTTGTCGGCCTGACTTCACTGCGCGCCTTCGGTCCCTTGTACCGGTTCGTCGCCGGTTGCAAGGCGACCGCGCCACGCGTCGCCCGCTCCGTCGCGCGAAGTCTGGCGGCCGGGAGATAGACGACCTGTCGGACTCTCAGCCCGCGGCCCGCCATTTTCGAAAACGATGAGGTCTCCCTCCCCACGTGATCGAAACGTTCGAACTGGGGATGGGTTCGAACCATGGGTGCAGGTGCATGCACAGCTGGATAAACGTTCGAACTCGGCTTGGTTCGAACCTTGGAGCGTGTGAGTGCCCAGATACATTTATTGTTCGAACTGCTCAAGGCGGGGGCAGCCGAGTCCTGACGCCGGTTGTCATCACGGCGGTGTAACGTCGCGTCTCGTCCAGATGACCGTTGGCCCTTCAGGCTGCCTTCCACACCACGTCGTTCTTGGCCCCTCCCTTGATGACCATGCTAGGGGGAACGGCCCCAGAGATCTGAACCGACTCATTGCCGGCTTGGTCGAAGAGAGTCAGTGTCGACGGCCCGAAAGCATAGACCCATCTGGTAACCGGCACGCCTACCCGAAACGAAGGTGGATTTGGCTCGGGCGGGATTGCTGGCATCGGTGGTCGGAGCGATACGGCACCAAGAACCGTACTCAGCCTGCCGGCATCATCGGTGATCTCGAGACTGGGTCCGTCGGCAGCTATGCTCCTGAGAGGGGAGCACGCATCTTCACTGTCAAGGAAGCGGGCCAGGTCGCTTCCAAGGTTGGCCTCTCGGCCGGCTACCTTCATGAGGGGCTGCACCACCTGGCGCGATCAGGGTGGATCGTCAGACTACGCAAGGGCCTCTACGCTCTCGCCGGTTCTGTCCCGGGCGCACCGTCCGTCCACGAGTTCGAGATCGCGATGGCCCTTGTCAAGCCCGCCGCCATCAGCCACTGGTCCGCGCTCAGTCATCACGGGTTGACCGAGCAGGTCCCTCGCAAGGTGTTCGTACTCACGACGGCCCGGTCGGTGCCACGGGCACGCGGCGCAGGACATGGTCGGTCTCCCAGCGGATATCCGGTTGCAGGAACGCGTTACGAGTTCATCCAGACCAAGCCCAGCCGATTCTTCGGAATCGACGAGGTGTGGGTTGGCGAAGCACGCATCAAGATGACGGATCCCGAGCGGACCCTCCTCGACGGTCTGACCGCCCCTCAGTACTGCGGAGGCCTGCCGGAAGTTCTGCACGCCTTCGCGGTTCGCGGCCCCAAGCTCGAGTTGAAGCGCATCATCGGCTACGCCCTCAAGCTCGATGCCGCGACCGCGAAGAGGCTCGGATGGATCCTGGCACACCAGGTGCGGATCGACGCCGCCCAGCTTGAACCTCTTCAAGCAGTCCCCATCAAGGGCTACCGGACCTTGGATCCGACCGGTCCACGCCACGGCGCGTGCGATCGGAGATGGATGATCCAAGTGAACGCGCCGGGAGCATCGAAGCGATGAGGCCGCTGCGTCTGCGCCTGGAGGGGGCGCGTAAGCGGCTGGGACTTCCCTGGGGACGTACAGCGCCTCTCCGGAACCATCGTCTAAGACCCCCATCGCACGCCGTCGCCGGAATGTCACCAAAGAACAGTCCGCCGCCCACCGCGGACCTGATGGAAGCCAAGAACCCTTACAGATGCTCGTCCAGGCGCGTGAGCACCTCGAGCAGACGCTCGAGGACGGCGGAGGGAGGCTCCTGACCGAAGTTGTGGAGGACGAGCTCTTTGGCGTACAGCCGCCCGAGGTAACGCCGCCGGCGAGCGGGATGGGGGCGGGCCGTCTGATAGTCGGAGTGGGCGGAGTTCACCTCGAGCTTTCCCGTCGCCCCGTTCCAGCGGGAACGCCACGCTTCGCCCGGCGCGTGCACGAAGACCGGCGGCGGGAACGCCCGGCGTGCCGCCTCCGCTTCCACGAGGACTTCCGCTTCCGCCGATGCCTCACACATCGGTCCGCTCCCGGCCCCAGAGCGTGCTCGCTCATCCCCGTTCTCCTGGCGCCCGCCCTCGCCCGCTGCGTCCGGAAGGGGAGTGTCGTCCTCGCCGCCCTGGCGCACCCGCACCGCGAGCGTGGCACGCCCCGGACGGCTTCCCGCCTCCAAGGTCGCCCGGCCGCCGGGCTCGACGATGAGCGAGGCCACGCCCGCCGAAAGCGTCCAAGCGTACTCGATGCCCCGTCCAATCCCCGTCACGGGCCCGCTCGGAATGACGAGGCCCGAGGCGTCGAACGCGACGGCCGCCAGCCGACGGCGGCGACCGACCGCGACCCGCACGATCGCGGGCCTGATGACGACCCTCGCGAGCGGTCCGGTGAGCAGGTTCGGTTGGAGAGCCGGCTCTGCTTGCGGTTCCTCGCCTTCGGATGCCGCGTCGAGCGCGGCGCCGGTCGGCGCTCCGCCGCCCTCGCGCGAAGCTTCGGCGCGTTCCGATCCTTCCTCCGCGCCATCGGGCATCGAACCGCCTCCGGGCACGGCGTCGGGTCCTCCGGGCCGCCCCTCCCCGCCGCCCGCGAAGGGGCGCCGGCCGTCGGCGCCGAACCATTCGTAGTCTCCCGCGGGAAGATCCTTGAGAAGGCGCGCAAAGGCCGACTGCAGCTCGCGCACCAGCGAGCGCCCGGCCTGCTCGGCGCGCGCCTCTTCTTCACGGCGAAGCCGTTCGAGAAGGATCGGCTCGACGACGCGGACCGCCTCGACGAAGGCGCTGTAGGCGGCGTCCGGCGTGAACCCCTCGCGCGACGCCGGCGCCACCCGGAAATCGGCGAAGTCGAGCGCCCCCTCGAGCCTGCCGGAGGACCAGGGCTCTCGCGCGAATTCAGGGAGCGCCGCGATGTCCTGACAGACGCGCGTCCCGAGGCGGTAGAGCGCCACGGCCGGCCGCTCCGCTCTCGGAAGCGCCTCGGGAGCGAGATAGATCTCCGCTCGCACCGGCGGGTGATCGGCCACCGGGATCTCGCCGATCTCGGCGATCCGCTCGCCGCGGAACACCGCGGGGCGCACCTCGAGAGTCTTGGACGGAGGCAGGCGATCCTCGAGGACGATCGTCACTCCGTGGCGCCGGATCCGCTCGCGCAGCTCCTCCCCGAGATACCTCTGCAGTCTCTCCGCGGTCAGCCGGCCCTGGACCTCCCGGTGCACCTCGTGAATCGTCACGTCCACGCCGGGCCCCGCGCGGCCGCCCAGGAAGCGGCGGCGCTCGTAGGTCCTCGACCCGCTGCGCAGAATCATCATGTGCGGCGGCGCCTCGCCGGTCTGCGACACCATCTCCAGCTCGCGGCCGATCGACCAGAATCCCAGGAGCCCGATGCCGAACTCTCCCTGGACGCCGCCGCGCTGACGCTCGTCCAGGCGCCGCTTGAGGGAGTCGCAGATGTGCGTCGCCACGTAGTCGAAGTCGGGAACGCCTTCGTCGTTGAGCGGCACGCCCCTGCCGTCGTCCGACACGCGCAGGAAGACGCGGCCGCGGCGGCGCCCGCGGGTGATGACGATGTGGGTCGCCCCGGCGTCGATGCAGTTCTCCACCAGCTCCGCGACCGCCTTCTGCGGATTGGCCTGCGAGCGCGCGATGATCTGGATTGCCGTCCACTCGTCGCCGATCTTGAGACGGCTGCGCGGCCTCGGACGCCGCGGCGGGCGTCGCGATCCTTGCGTGGGTCGTGCTTCTTCGAGCATTCGGTCACCGGCCCGCCCGCGCGGGCGCCGCCTGTGGCTGCTGCGGGGAACGCCGCCCACCTTAGCGCAGCCCGGCCGCGGGCGTCAACGCCGATGGATGGAAAGCAGCTTCACGGCGGGGCCGGTTTGGAGGTATTCTGGCGCGCCCGTCTCGGCCCAGAACGGATTCCGCGCCGTACGGGCTTCAAGGAAATGAAGAAGGGGAGTCGTGATCGACCACACGGCGATCGACAGGTTCCTGGCCGGCGTACGAGGCCAGGCGTTGCGCGAGGGGACGCGCTATGCCCGCGAGGCCCGCGTCGGCGGCTTCATCGGCTCCCCCGAGAGCGTGTCGTCCGTGGTGCGCGGCGCCACCGGCGATTTCGAGGTGGCGCTGTGGGCCGCAGGCGAGGGAATCGAACACCGCTGCACCTGCCCCTCGTGGAGGAACCCCTGCAAGCACGAGGTGGCGGCGGCGCTGGTGCTGCGCCAATGCCTCGCCGCGCCGCGGCCGACCGACCCGGCCGCGCGGGCGATCTCGGACAGGAGACCCCCTCCCGCGCACCGGGTCGCAGACGAAGCGCATCAGCGGGCGATCGAGGAACGGCTCGTCGCCGCCCGCCGCGAGCACCTCCGGGTCAGCCCCGAGACGCCCCCCTTCCTGCGTGTCGAGAGTCCGTCCGGGTTCGCCTACAGGGTGCACCTGCGCGGCGGGGCCGCGGGCCCGCATTCCTGCGACTGCCCCGACTTCGAGGCCAACCGTCTGCACACCTGCAAGCACGTGGAGCGCGCCCGCCTGTTCCTGCGCTCCCCGCGCGGCCGCCTGGCGCCCGCCTTCCGGCGCGAAGCCGAGCGGACCCGGATCTACCTGCACTTCGGCGAAGTGGTCGAACCGCGGCTGTACGGCGCGCCGATAGGACCCGGAGCCGGCGAGGTGAGTGCGGCGTTCGACGAGGCGGGCGTTCCCGTCCGTCCTCTCGCACGGGACGAGGGTGATCTGCGCCTCTGGCTCGCGGGCTTCGGTCGCCGCGTCGAGCCCGGAGTCCTCGCCTGGCTCGACGATCGCCTGCGCCGCAGGCCGGTCCTGCCAATCGGAAAATTCGCGCGCCTGCTCCCCCCGCTCGGGCTCGCCCCTTACCCCTACCAGTGGACCGGGGCGGAGTTCCTGGCGCGCACGGGGCGCGCGCTCCTGGCCGACGAGATGGGCCTCGGCAAGACGGTGCAGGCGATCCTCGCCGCCGCGGCCCTTCGTCGCGCCGCACATCCCGCGCGTAGCGTTACCGTCGTCTGCCCGGCCAGCCTGCGCGGCGGCTGGCAGGACGAGATCCGACGCTGGCTGGGAGAAGAAGCGACCCTGCTGGAGGGTCCGGCCCCGGCGCGCGCCCGGACGATCGCTTCGCGCCCCCGCTGGCTGCTCACACACTACGAGCAGGTCCTGCGCGACCACCGGGAGCACCGCGAGCACCCTCCCGATCTCCTGATCGTGGACGAGGCACAGCGCGCCAAGGGATTGCGCACCCGGACGGCGCGTGTGCTCAAGGCGGTCGGCGCGCGCTACGTGTTCGCCCTCACCGGCACGCCCCTCGAGAATCGCCTCGAGGAGGCGTACGCCATCGCTCAACTCATCGACCAGCGGCTCCTCCCGCCGCTCTGGCAGATCGACCGCGATCACTTCGTGCGGGACGAGAAGGGACGCAGGGTCGTGCTCTACCGCGGCCTGGATGCCCTGCGCTCGCGCCTGGCTCCCGCCTTCCTGCGCCGCCGCAAGGAGGACGTGCTCCCCGAACTCCCCGGGCGCCTGCGTTCCACGGTTGTGGTCGAGATGCACCCGGCCGTCGTCACGACCTATGAGGAAGTCCTGGCGCAGGTGGCGCGCATCGCCGCGAAAAAGGTGGTCCTGCCCGCCGATCTCGACCGGATGATGCGACTGCTGGTGATCGCGCGCCGCTGCTGCAACGGCCCCCATATGCTCGGTCTCGACGTCGATGACCGGCAGGTCCCCAAGCTGCAGGAGCTGCGCGAGCATCTGCGCGATCTCTGCCTGGCCGAGGGACGGAAGGCGGTCGTCTTCTCCGAGTGGACCGACATGACGGACCGGGTCGAGTCGTTGTGCGGCCGCCTGAAGCTGCCGGCCTTTCACCTGCACGGCGGAGTCGCCGTGCGCAGCCGGCCCTCCCTCATCCGCGAATTCTCCGGCGGACGCGGCCCGGCCGTGTTCATCAGCACCGACGCCGGCGGGCTGGGTCTCAATCTCCAGGCGGCCGACGTCGTCATCAATCTCGACGTCCCCTGGAACCCTGCCCGCCTCGAGCAGCGCATCGCCCGCGTGCACCGCATCGGCTCGAAGCGGCCGGTCCAGGAGGTGCTCGTCGCGACCAGGGACAGCATCGAAGAGCGGATCCTGCGGCTGCACGAGACCAAACGCAACGTCCTCGCCAATATCTGGGCGAAGGACGGTGAGGACGTAATCGACGCCCCCGGCGGGAGCGGCGCCTTCCGCCAGATGGTGGACTCGCTGCTGAATGCCTCCGCCCCCGGGACGCAGCCTCCCGCCGCCCGCTCGGTGGCATCGAAGGACTCCAGCGCGCGGGCCGCTGCCGTCATCCCGGACCTCTCGAGCGCCGTGAGCCGCGGCCCATCGGCCCCTGCGAGCGTTTCTCAGCCCACTGCGTTCATCGCGGCCCCCGTCCAGAACCACTCCGCCGAACCACTCCGCCGTCGACCCCGCGGCCCTGGCCGCGGCCGTCGCCGCCGTGGCCCCCGCCCTGCCACCGGAGCACCGTCAATCGCTGGCTACAGTGTTCCGGGCTCTGGCGCAGGCTCTGGAGCCGACGCCCTCGGGATCGGTAGCCTGAAGAACGCGCCGGCCAACACCTCCGACCGGGCACCAACTCAGGGGGTGATCGCCCAGGGCCGCTCCCACTCGGCCAGCCGGCGACGACGCGCGATCAGTGGCGGACAGATCCGCTGCATCTCGAGGACGATCTGGACCTTTTCGTGGAGGTCCAACTTTTCCCGCTGCCGGCGCAGAGCCACCTTGCCCTCGCGGAGGGCATCCAGGAGTCTTGGGCTTGCCCGCGGCCGTCTTCTCTGTGGCGAGACCATGTTTCAAGGCTCCAGCTTGAATCTCTTCAATAGCTCATGAGCGCCGCGGCACGTTCCCGCCGTTTCAGGGTCCGTGCGCCGGGTTCCAGGTAGAGGCCGACGAGATATTCCGGTCTGACGACCCGAACGGGTACACCCTCGTATTCGAGGGTAACAGCCCGGTCGATCGCTTCCTCGGCGAGGCTGTTGTGCGCCGGAAGAAACTGGACGGGCACTCCTTCGATGATCACGTGCTCGGCCTGGGTCGCGTAGCCACGTCCCGCCGCCCAGTCATAGAGCGGCGCAAGGCTGACGATCGTCGCCTGGTCTGAGGAAAGAAACACGAGGACATCCAGGTCGTAGGTCGGAATAGGCTCGGCCCAGAAAACCATCGCCATGGCACCTGCGACGGCGTAGTCCTCCACGACCCCGGAATCCTTCATGTCGTTGAGAACGCGCAGCGCATCAGCGAACGACGGCATGTGCCTATGCTAACCGATCACGACCCCTGAGATGAATCCCTCGCACCGGGCTTAGTTGCTCCCGTACGGCGCACTCTCGGCATCTTGACCCGCGCCGCCTCGTGGTTAACGAGCTTGCGAGAGGGAGCCCCAAGGAAGCCCCGCAAGACCCTCCCAGGTCAACGGGCCCGGGAGGCAAATCGAAGCGAAGTCCCAGGTTGGACGGTGTCTGGAGTCATGAGAGCCCCGACCGCTGTCGCGACCGCGGCTCCTCAGAACGCGCGCCCCGACGACTCGGGGCTCATGTTGCCTGGCTCCCCACGTGATCGAAACGTTCGAACTCAAGATCGGTTCGAACCAGGGGTGCACGTGCATGCGTACCTGCACAAACGTTCGAACTGGACTTGGTTCGAACCAGGGAGCGTGTGAGCGCACACGTAGATCAACGTCCGAAACCGGCTTGGTTCGAAACCAGGATCGCTTGGAAGAGCAGACGATCGGCTGCCGAACTCCTGGCTGCGGGATTCCGGGCGTCGTGTGAACCTACAGGATGGGAAGGGCACCCTGAGTGCGGTGTCGAAGCTTTCCCGAAGTCGGTGTTCGCAGCGTCCCGGCGGCCCGTGCCGCGCCAACGCCTTCCCAAGGGTCACCCCTGCAGCAGCTCGTCCCGGAGCAGAGGCCGCCCTCCGAATGACAGGCAAAAGCCGAGTGCGGACAGGACCAGGACGACGAGAAGCGCGAAGATCGAGCCGCCGGCGTACCACGTGGAGAGATCGAGCGTCGTCGGATACTGGAAGAGGAACTCGCGGACGAACAGGGAGACCATCGCCGCAAGGAGACCGAAGCGAACGAGGGCGAGCACGATGGCGACCCCGATCAGCGAGCCCGCGGTCACATCGATCCAGGGGTTGCCTTGCCACCCGTTCAGGATGTTCATGGCTGAGAAGATGAAGCACACGGCGGCCACCCCCGCCCAGTGCCTGCGCAGGACGACCCGCAGGATGAGCAGGAGGAAGAGGAGCAGCAATGCGGTGACGACCGAGGTGAACAGACTCACGATCCAGTCGATGGCGATGTGGCGGAACCCCAGGAGAATCCCCATCAACGCTGGGTGGAGAAGGGGAGTGGGGGGCGGAAGGCCGACCCACGAGGGGACGAGGGCGCTGATTTGCGCCAGGAGGTCCGCCGCGAATGAGGAGCGCGAGACCGAGGGCGGGGAGCAGCATCAAGAACTCGTCGGCGAGGATGGGGACGTGACTCGCCCAGAATACCCAGACAACCACGAACCCCAAGAAAAAGAACAGGGCCAGCCGGAACGCCCCGCGGCGATCCCCTCGGCCGAGACGCAGGTTCCGCCGCGCCAGGACCATCCCACCGCCCAGCGCCGTGAGGGTCAGCACCATCAAGATGGAGTCGCCGGCCCTCCCCGTCGCAGACCGGAACTGAATCGGCTCCATGCGGAGAGGCTTGGTCCAGGGCCAGACGATCTGGAAGTGGACCGGAGATCCATGGTAGGCAGCCGCCTCCACCCGGACGCGGAATTCCCTGCGGCCTGGGCACGGGCCCTCCCAGGCGGCCCGGCGGTCGGCGAAAACGGGCGGTGTCCACGCCGGCTGAAGCGGGGCGAACTTCGCGACCTCGAGCCCGGCCTCCGTGAACAGCCGCGGCCAGTCGGGATCCGGCCACGGCCCCTTCGAGTCGTCCAACTGGGGAGGCACGGCGTCGAACTCCCAGAGCCGTCCTTCTGTGTCGAGGGACAGGCGGCGCATCCCCGAGAGCTCCTCCGGAGGGTCGTCGTACTCCACGGCACCGGGCGGGCCCGTCGGCTCCAGGTAGTGCGGGCTCTGGCGATACCAGAAGAACAACGCCGTCGGGCTGTCCCCGGCGGGCTGGTTCCACCGCCCGGCTGAGGCGTCGT
>WNGN01004047.1_pt1 | contig 9991 bp, 4 predicted proteins | sample 5400561 | NCBI WGS metagenome assembly WNGN01 (sample SAMN13153379, study PRJNA577476) | soil metagenome | isolation source: 115 cm soil or saprolite under Garry oak tree replicate 2 | place: USA:California | collected 2016-06-15 | reverse complement strand
GAGCTCCGACTTGTTTCGGCCAAGGTCTGCCAATGTTGCAAGCGGCAAGGAGGAAGTGAGTGGTTTGGTCCAATGAACACAGCGGGCATAGAGTACCTTCACAGAAGTCTCCATAAGGCGCTTGAGACGTGAAAGAATCAAAATGAGCTGCTCCTTCAGGAAGATGCGTTGCTGTTCTTATTGCAGAGGTAGCACCTTTCCACGCCCTCAAATTTTACCTTGGCTGCACGTTTTTTTGCAACCAGTGAAGGCACGCTCTATCGTTTTTACGGTGGCTTTTTCCGAACAGATGTGCCAAGTAGCCAGTACAGCCCCTTTTGCCACTGGTCATGTTGATGGGTGCTCTCTGCATACGAGTCGAATCGGCAACAGCCCCGATAGCTTGTTGCCTGCTTGATCGAGACGAGGGCAATCAGCCTTCCGATCACATGCCCCACGACGGCGTGACCAGCTTCATGGTATGCATACGGGAGGGGAGAGAACATATTATTTCGTTGTGTCTGTTGTCTCTTTGATGATGACTTGCTCATAGCCTTCCTAATTATCATATCATAAGCAGACATAGATAAGCGGGATGTATCTTCTACACCATTCGTCCATTGATACATTTTCTGATGTCCTAGTAGAACCACATGAACAGTTGTTGCGCATAAAGCAACCAAGCGATAGCATCCACGCGGCCATTCGGGAAGCGTTGCGTCAGAAAGTGGTCAAGGACCAAGGTGACCTCGTTGTCTTAGACCATCTCTGGAGTCTCTATGAATTGTTATGGTACAAAGTCGCTCCTCCACCTGGGTGGAGTCGAAGCGGCGAGGCCCTCCTCGCAAGGTCCATTTGAGCGCGTTCACCGTTTAATGAGGCTGTACCCAAACGCATTATGGCGCTTCAACAGTTCGACTTGGCAGATAGCGCGCGCGTAATGCCGATAGCTGTTTCCTATTTCTGTCTATCATCTCTTCAAGAGATGGAGACTCCTGTTGAGCCTCGTTACCAGAATCCCTGATTTGCTTAGCTAACACCGTAGAGCTGCGAAGTAGCTTGGCCCCCACCTCCGGGTTTGTGGTTGTATTCAGCCTCCACTTCTTTTCAGCCTCATCGAAGACGAACTCTGGGGACGACGAAAGTATAGTGCGTATGGTTGAGCTATTAGGCTTATGTTGTTGCCTCATACAAAGCTGCTCATAGAGATCTCGAAAATGTAGAGGGGTATCAGACTCACTCAATATCAGGCGAAGGCTAGTTCTGTAACTCTCAAGAGCCTGGGAGCGTTGCTGTGATAGACTTGTGAGGTCAATAAGGCGGATTTCTTCCTCGGCTACCCGTGTATCGATGTCTGATGTGTAAAGTACAAGGCCGGATAGGCTCCATTGGACATCGAGGATTGTTCCCGCCTCAATGCAGGCAAATTGCTCTTCAAGGTCTGGACCAAATAGTTGATGTTTCTTTCTATCTAACCAGACAGTTATATCGCTTCCATCTGTGAACCATAGTCCTGGTATCGCAACTACATCGGCGAGTTTTAAGGCATGAGGATAGAAAGCACGAGCTTGTTTGGGGACAGGAACTGCGGCTTCATTTATATGACAGGTTCTCAGGGCGATCCGCCATCGTACCTGCTTTTGATCGTCTGAAACTTCATCGGATTCGCCAGTCTCTTCAATCACCTGAAGTGCTTCGCGTGTGAGTGCATTTTCTTTGACCAGTTGTGGCAAATGTTCCTTGGAACCTTCTGAAGGAGAAAACACTGGAGAAACGGCATAACGATGTTTTACCGGGATGTCTGGAATCTTGCTTTTTGGGAGCCAACTATCTCTACCTACCCGTACCCATTCGCTTTGATGCAAGAGCCAGTTTTCCAGGACATCCGGCCGGATGTCCTGAAGAGCATCACTGGCGCTAGAGATCCGTCGCAGTGTCTCTAAAAGGTGCGTAGTTGTACAAACTGCATTTCCCTCGTTCATAATTGCGTTGATGAGTTGCGGCGCGAGTTGGTCAAATATCGTCCTTTGCTCGGTCGTCAAAGCGACATGCGCAGTTTCCTCACGTAAGCTGATGCAGTAAATACCTGGCTCATCTTTGAAAAGATGAAAATGGGTATCGGTTGGACAAAATACGTGGTAAACGTTCTCCTTGCCTTTATCGCAATCTTCCAAACACCGGTATAGATCGCGTCCATCCCACAGCTCATCCAACAACTGTTCGTAGAGATGTTGATTGGCGAGAATATGCATTGCAAGGTACCACTGCGACTCCCTCCCTTGCAAGGAAAACGGAACTTGCCGGAACCGTTTATCTTCTCGTAACCTCACATCTTCACCCTCTTGCCATAAGCTCATCAGTACTTGTGTTTCGTCAAAAGTGAATCGTTCACCCCGTCCTATGTAATCTGCAATCCATTCATCGAGCTCAGGTATGCCGGATGGTTCTGCCAAAAATACTGTGCTTTTTGTTTTACTTGTGGATACTTCGGATGGAGGCATACATGTTCTCCTAGATCTTAATGAGTGTCAAATCCTGCTCGCCAGCGAGAGCGTCTCGTCCTAGCGGTGTCAACACTAACACTTGATAAGCATCAGTACTATCAGCCTCATTTTTACCCTTACCTTTCCTCAAACGTGTCTCGAACGCCGCATAGTTGTGCGCGACCAGGCCAGTGATTTCTTCGCGTAGGAGAGCATCTTTAATGCCATGGTGCTTGAGTGAGCCAAAGTGGTCAGAACTACTGGCGGTAGGTGGTAAACGATATTGAGTACCTTCAAGCGTTTGACCGTATGGCTGACCCAATAACATCTTCGTCATCGTATTGATACCAAAGTATCCATTGTGGTCGCGTAGGGCTTCAAGGATCGTCATTATGATCTCATAACGTCGTTCTTGTTGATTGGATGGGTGATGCTGTATGTTTGCTTCTACCAAACGATCATTCCAGGGTAGGGTATAACTTGGGGCACAGTGATCACACACCCCACATGGAACGGCGTCCTCGCGACCCGACAGGTAGTTTTCTAGAAATGCACGTCGACACTGACCGCCAGGCAGATGGATATAGCGCAACATCGCTTGCATACGTTCCTCAAACTGGGTGTAACGCGCCGAGAAATAGTGCGATAGTTTGGTGAGGGCTGCTTCATGCTCTGCTGGTGTTAGAGATTTCATATGTATGAGTATTCCCCGCGTATAGGGTCGGAAAATCACTCTTTCCGGTTCCAGTTCACTTAATTCGTGAAGAAGCTCTATGCCTTCCAGAGCGTCTCCTCCAGCGTCCACCCATGATTGAGCATCGTATTGCAAACGCGTACTTATCTCGGATGACTGTTGGTGTGTGTCGGTATCCATCTTCTGATAGAGGCGTGTGAGTGTCGCTTTGGCAATCAGATGCTGCAGTAACGTAATTGCAGCGCCTTGCTTATGGGAATCATGGAATCCTTCAGCCAGTGCTGAAGGGTCACCACTTATCAATACACCCGCTTCCATCACCACATCAGGACCGCGTTGTAGTAGACCGACCTGCTCGGCTCCATGTAGGAGGACACGGATCTTTGCCTCCTCTGTCTTCAATGCTTTTGAGACGTATTCAAAAGAGGTGAGGATCTGCCCTTGTGAGAGGGTTGAGACAGCCTGCAAATCGGAGAGAACCATCAGTAGCGCGTCCACATCCTCCAGCTTTTGCAGCCCCTTCCGCGCAATGAAGCGGTGCGTCTGTTGTGTGGTCGAATTATATAGTAGGATAGCATACGCTCGCCGACCATCACGCCCGGCACGACCTGTCTCTTGTGCATACGCTTCTACCGAAGAAGGATGATCGTAGTGAAGCACAAAACGAATGTTCTGTTTGTCTACACCCATACCAAAAGCATTTGTGCAGCAAATGACATCGATGGCTCCATCCATGAAGAGCTCTTGAATGGTATGACGTTCGGCCGGTTGGAGTCCTCCATGATAGGCGTGAGCCGTGATGTTGCTGATGCGTAATCGTTCCGCCAAACGCTCCGCTTTAGCGCGTGTTGCCACATATATTATACCCGCCCCGCCGTGTTCCTGATTGCTGACTAGTTGACGCACAATCTCAACGGCGCGTTCTTCACCCTCCGCCGCATTGCTGTAGTGGTACAGACGATAGATTAGATTCTGACGCATGTGGCTACTCACATGTATCAGTGGTGCAGGACGATAGGGAGCAACCTCATCGGGTATAGGGAAGTTAAGAGCATGTACAATCTCTTGTTGTACCTGTGGGGTTGCGGTCGCAGTAAGTGCATGAACAGGAACTCTACGGATACCGGTGGTTCCGAGCAGCGCGGGAATTTCAAGGAAATCTGGACGAAAATCATGTCCCCAGGTTGAAATGCAGTGAGCTTCATCTACCACTAATTGCACCACAGGCAGTTTAGCAAGTGCCACGCGAAAGCGTGGATCACGTAGGCGTTCGGGAGAGAGATAAAGTATCTTTACTTTGCTTGCCAGCGCGTCGTTGAGAACCTCTTCTTGCTCGGCTGAACTCATGCCGCTCACCAGGCAATTGACCATTGAAAGCCCGTGCTGTTCGCGCAACGTTATCACTTGATCGCGTATGAGTGCTATTAAAGGAGATATGACAAGTGTGCAGCCGTCTCTTAGCAGTGCGGGGAGTTGATAGGTCAAACTCTTGCCGGAGCCCGTGGGAGCCAGGGTCAAGACATCATGCCCTGTAAGTACTGCATGGAGAGCCTCTAGCTGAAATGAATGCAATTTCCTCTCGCCCCATAGCCCTTGCAGAACCCGCTCAATTCTTGGTAGTGCAATCTCTGTCCACGCGGCTTCATCTACGATGTTTGATGGGAGCCGATTCGCCATAAGCAACTCATACAGGGTATCGTGTGGTGTGGGAGGGAGATTGGATGGATCAAACTCAAAACCCATCCATTCTGCGATCCGCCTGTACATATCTTGATCAGACTCGTATCCAATAGTAGGATTGGGTAGAGATGTGAGAACTTCACCTCGATACATCGCGCTGCGCAAACGTTTGTCAAGCATGACGACAACGCCATGATCATCCCTGGTACGGTTAAGACGCCCGAATCCCTGCTTAAAGAGAAAAACAGCTCGTGGTAACATATATTCGTAGAAGCCATCCCCTCCTGCCCGTTCAATTGCGGCCATTCTCGCTGCCTCAAGCGGGTCTCCAAGGGAGGGAAAAGGAAATTTTTCGATGAGAACGTAGCTCAGGGAAGCACCAGGAACATTGACACCTTCCCACAGGGAGCGTACTCCCAGGAGTGATACTTTCTGTTCCTCCTTAAAGCGTTCAATTGCATCGGCTTCATCCTGCGTCAGGATAGGCAAGTTTAGGTTATCCAACGCACCGACTATTTGCTCGTGGACCTGCTCCATTCGTGAGCGTGCGGTGAATAATCCAAGCGAGCGGCCTCCCACAAAAGGGATAAAGCGACGCAATTCAGCAGCCACCGCGTCTGGATACGCTTTGCGCAGCGCTGTATCACGGGGAGCCGGAAGATGGTTGGGCATCAAAAAGAGCGTGTGGGAATGATAGTCAAAAACATGCGGGAGCGTTTCGGTAATGAGCTTCTCGGCAGGTAGTCGTGAAAGACCTGTTCTTTCCAGGAAAAAGCGGAAGCCATCTCCATTGCTGGTGAGTGTGGCAGAGGTGAGCACTGCTGACTGTAGCTTTGACCACAAACGCGAGGCCAGTAAAGCACCAACGGCAATGGGCATTCCGTTCAGTGTCCACAGGGCTGTATCAGTCTCTCCTGGCTCAAATTTGATAACACGCACGGTGGTGTTGTCCTCAAAAAAATTCCAGAACCAGTAGGCATCCTGTGCTAGTTCGCGCAGTTCTTCCGCAACAGCAAGCCTCATCCGTTCTGCCCTTGCTGCCTGCCGAGAGAGAGATGTACCTGATGAGAGATGAGCTTGCCGCGCGATAGGGGCTGCGAGGTCATCGACAATAGCTCTCAAGTCCTGCAAGAGTGAAACGAATTGTTGACCCGCTTGACGCAAGATTGGTCCGCCAGCTGATACAAGAGACTGCCGCGTCAATTGGATACTGATGCCGTAACGTTGTTGGTCTTCGCGCTTGACGACGACGTTGCGTCGGATGAATCGTCGGAGTTGCTGTCCTAACACCTCAAGCTGAGCCACAAGTTGGATACTTAGAATATACACTTGCTCAAGCGTTGGATCGTCATGAGCCAGGCCCAATCCTCTACAGGCCCTGACGATCCCTCCAGGGGTTCCTCCCTGCATCCCACGTGCCCCGATGATTGCGCTCAATACCCGGCGCATCTTTTTGAGCGCTATGGTGCGAGTTAGCACAGAAGTGGCCGCGTCTTCCAGAGTATGCGCCTCATCACAAATGAGATATGGCGAGAAAAGATTGGTTCCATTTGTGGGGGTAGCATCTATCTCGGACTCAGGGGCTGCTACTTCATGCTCTCTGAGAGCCCTCAGTAGGAGTAAGGAGTGATTCACGACTACGATATCGGCGCGTTGGGCGTTCTCTCTGGCACGTTGGGCAAAGTCAGGGCGTTGGTGTGGGCGAGGAAGACCAACGGGCCAGGGGGCTTGAGGGACTTCCGATGTCACTCGCATGCGCTCGAGCAGATTCCAGACATCAGCACTTCGCGTTTCTTCTGTGGGTGGATGCACGTTACCAGCCAGGCGCATATAGGTATGTTGATGTGCTGCCAGAAGCTGCTCGAAGCCTGCAAATGTGCTGTGTACAGCCGAGAGGTCGCCATCGGATGAGGTGAGCGCGAACGAGATAAGTGCCATTAATCCCCATGCGCGTGCTGCGTCAAGATGGGTTTCATCGAAAGCGTCCTGCAGCTCTTCGGCGAGACAGCGGCTGCTCAAATAGTTACGCCGCCCTTTCAGCAATGCTGCCGTCAGTTGCCCACCTACCACCTCACGCAAAAACTGCAAGTCACTGGTATATAACTGGTCTTGCAGCACATGTGTAAATGTACTGATAACGACTGGTTGCCCTGTCGCTTTTGCTTGTAGATATGCGGGAGCAAGGTAGCCCAACCCCTTGCCTGTACCTGTACCTGCCTCGGTCACTGCAATGCGATTCTCTACCATTGCTTGTCCCGCTAGGTGTGCGAGGCGAGCTTGCGCTACTCTACGCTCTCGGCCGTGGACCTCGTACGCTTTAAGCATATCTTCCACAACATGGGGAAGCGGACCAACACCTTCGCCTCTCCGCGTCGATGGTAACAGGGGAGTAGCACTTGCACCAAATAACGAGAACAGCTTCGCCGCATCAGTTGCCTGTTCTCCATACACCAACGCGTGAGGTCCTAGGACTGCGATCCAGGGATCGGCGGCTTTCTGAAGCAGCGAAAGTAGAAAAGGAGCCGCAGGGTGATGGTGTTGTAATTGCGCAGATGGATTGATAGTGGGGCATAACTCGCCTAGTAGACCTCTCAGTACTCCTCCCAGCATCAAAACATCTATATCGGCTCGATGTGCGCCCTCTTCTTCACAACCGTAGAATTTAGCAAGCGTGGCAAGGCGATGGTTTTCTAATGGGGTACCGTCGACGGGACTTGGCAGACCCAGCGGCAAAAGTGTTCTTGCTAGCGGTAGCGTATCGAGTACGAGTATGTCTGGAGGTAGGGTGTAGCCTATGCGGGTAGCAATGCATTGTAGAACAGGGCCGTCAAACATTGCTCCGTTGTGCGCAATTAACGGTCTGTCACCAACGTACGAGAAGAACGCTCTCAGTACATCCTGTACTTCGGGAGCGCGTATCACTTGTTCGGCGCTGATCCTGGTCAAATGGGTGATACGTGCGGGGATGGGGCCGCTTGGCTCCACGAATGAAATGAAAGGTTCACCCACTGGAAGATAGCTTTCGTAACGCTGCCCAGCCACCTGTAGTAGCTCAATATCACTTGGTTGACCTGGCCCATTCCAATCACCCGTCGTCTCCAGGTCAAAGATGACGTAGCGGCCCGGTGTTGTAATTGAGTTGAATAGGGTAGCAATGGAAGCAGAGGGCAACGGATCGTCTCCCACTCGCTCATTTGAGAGCGCATACACCTGCTTGACTAATGACCAACGCCCAGCATCGCTTTGGCGATAGCGCATTGGATGCTTGTTGAGTAAGATTGAAAGTTGTTTGGGGGTGACAGGACGACGCGCCGCCTGACTAACTTGCGGAAGGAGCGCTTCTAAGGTTGCAGTGCCACCGGGACTGCATGCCAGTGCGGCGTCGAGCGCCGCCAGTATACGTTGCTCGGACGAAAGAGGGTCAGGAGTTGTCATGGCAGACCTCTATTCTGGCACGTAACGAGGACGGCTATTCAGCAGTACATCATGCAGTAGACCGCACATATCAGCTAAAGATGCTTGTAATTCTCTGGCCGGGAACTGTTCTTGGTCAAGGTATTTGGCCGCTTCGTCGAGGGCTATTTCAAAAAGTCCTTGCCATAGGTCCAACTCATCGATTAGAGGTTGATAAACTGCGTTTTCATGAGAAACTAAGGGCAGAGGTTCTTCCTTCATCCTTCTCTCCTTGACCTGAAGCGCTTCGTAACGGGAAAACTATACCAGGAACCTTATATTCGCGAGACGGGCGTTCACTGCAAAAATGGACTCATCTTGCTCAAAAGTTGGATGCTTATCCTTACTGTAAGCCTGAATAATATGATGATAGCGTCTAGCACGTTTCTGGGTCGCCTCTAATACGTGCTGTTCTTGTTGCACCTCATCCTCTAATTTGAGTAGGAGCGAGGTAAGATGCGCAACATGCCTCTTTGAGATGGGAATTGTGGCAGGCTCAGATAAGAGGCCATCTGCAACTGGAGCGAGAGCCTCGCTATTCACTGTAATAGATATGTCCTCGCCACTGTCTGCTTCAGATGTGTGTAAAGCAAGAAAGAAACGTCGGTAGATGGGTTGTCCAACTGGGTGTTGGGTGAAGTCGACCGGCTGAAACATAACCTCTGCAATGATGACCGCATCAGGCAGGTCCGACTGCAGCAAACCATGCTGGTTGGTGAGCGGAATGCGGCCAATATTGACCAGTTGATGTTCTGGTGAAAACTCTTTGTATGTATGAAGACCTACATATTCTTGCAGACGCAACAGCGCTGCCAGTTCTTGCTCATTATCTAGCGGCCACATGTCAGGAGGCCGAGCGCTCCTCTCGGCTATAGCCTCCAGAATGGTATCGGCCTCGGCTACAAATGTTTTTTCTGGCGCTTGTGCTTGCCGTAATCTGTGAAACTGCTCGATCATTTCAAAATACCCGGGCAAGATCTCGTCATCAAATGCTGTGTCTTCATACGTTGCAGTGAGGCGTTTCTCAATAGTCTGACGCAATCTCAGCTCCGATTCAATTAAATCGAGATTGAGAAAGTAGAAGATGTCCAGCGGAGCGGCATCACTATGATGGCGTGGCCGATCAATGCGTCCAATACGTTGCTCGTGAAGCATAGGATTCCAACAGAGGTCGAGGTTGATAAGAACACGCGCATCTTGTAGGTTCTGTCCAACCGATAGCGTATCAGTACCTACGACGATGTCGATAGATATGGGCAACATTTCGTCTTCTTCTATCTTGCTCTGCTTCTTTTTCTCTGCTGCGGCCCAGCTATTGGGCGCAAAACGGCGGAGTACCTGCTCTCGACTTGCCGCGTAACCATTGATCTGAGTGGCATTGTGGGTTTCCTTGCTACTTCCCATAACCAACCCTACTCCTCTCTGGCGAAGCAGAGGCTGGTGAAAGAGATGCTGATAGACGGCGTAGGCTGTATCAGCAAACTGTGATATACACAATACCTTGTGACCATTATCGATAGATGTCATTACCTGCTTTAGTATATTGTCGAGCTTGGGGTCCCGTGTAAGCAGTGAGTGAAAATCTTGTTGGATAGCACATATTATCTGCTCATCGTGATAGCAGTCGTCGAGTAATGTCTGACGAAAAAGACGTAATTGTCCCGTTTGCTTAGCAACATCTATGATCTGGCGAATCTTTTTC
>WNGN01004046.1_pt1 | contig 9991 bp, 9 predicted proteins | sample 5400561 | NCBI WGS metagenome assembly WNGN01 (sample SAMN13153379, study PRJNA577476) | soil metagenome | isolation source: 115 cm soil or saprolite under Garry oak tree replicate 2 | place: USA:California | collected 2016-06-15 | reverse complement strand
CGACGGCGTGAAGAGGCCCGGCCTCTTGCAGAGGCCGCTGCCGCAGCAGATCGAGTTCGCGCGGCTCAACTTGAGCTACGTCGTGCTCTCCAAGAGAAAGCTCGTGCAGCTCGTCGAGGAAAGGCACGTCGAGGGCTGGGACGACCCGCGCATGCCCACGCTCGTCGGCGCGCGCCGGCGCGGCTTCACCCCCGAGGGCTTTCGCCTCTTCGCGGAGCGCATCGGCGTGGCGAAGGCCGATTCGTGGATCGAGTTCTCGATTCTCGAGGACTGCATGCGCGAGCACCTGAACGAGGTCGCCCCCCGCCGCATCGCCGTGCTCGATCCCGTGAAGCTCGTCATCGAGAACTACCCGCAAGGACAGGAAGAGGAATGCGAGGCGCCCAACCATCCGCAGAAGCCTGAACTGGGCAGACGCAAGCTGCCGCTCTCGCGCGAGCTGTGGATCGAGCGCGAGGATTTCTCCGAGAACCCGCCGAAAGGCTACTTCCGTCTCTTCCCCGGCAACAAGGTGCGCCTGCGCTACGGCTATGTCGTCGAGTGCACGGGCTACGACCCGGCGACGGACACCGTGCGCTGCACCTATTATCCGGACACGAAATCCGGCACGGCGGGCGCGGAGACGATCAAGGTGAAAGGGAACATCCACTGGCTGAGCGCGAAGCATTCGCACCCTGCGGAGGTGCGGCTGTACGACCGGCTGTTCAAAGTCCCGCATCCGGGAGCGGGAGACAGGGACTTCGTGCTGGACCTGAATCCGGATTCGAAGAAAGTCATCACCGCGCAGCTGGAGGCCGCGCTCAAGGACGCCGAGCCCGAGGAGCAGTTCCAGTTCGAGCGCCACGGGTATTTCGTCGCCGACCGCGTCGACTCCAGGTCCGGCGCGCCGAAATTCAACCGCGCTGTGACGCTGCGGGATTCCTGGTCCAAGTAGGCATGTTCGGGAACTCCATGAGGGCGGCCACGGCCGTCCGGCGAGCGGTCCTGGTCGCCGTGCTCGCCGTCTGCGGCGGATGCTCGGCCAGCTACACCGTCGGCGGGGTGGTCTCGGGCTTGAGCGGCACGGGCCTCGTCCTTCAGAACAACGGCGGCAACAACCTCAGCATCAACGCGAATGGTCCCTTCACGTTTACCACGAGAGCCGTCGAGCACGCTCCCTACGACGTTACGGTGCTCACCCAGCCCTCCGGGCAAACCTGCTCGGTGACGAACGGCAGCGGCAGGGTCCCGGGGGCGAACGTGACGGACATCTTCGTGAACTGCACCAATGCAGTTCACGCTTTCTATACCTTCGTCGCCAACTTCAGCGACGGCAGCGTCTCGACCTACGCCGCCGACCTCTCGACCGGGCGTCTCAAGTACCTCGGAAAGGCCTCCGCAGGAACGAATCCCCAGTCGGTCGCTGTCGACCCCTCGGGAAGGTATGTCTACGTCGCGAACAACGCGGGCAACACCGTTTCGCAGTACACGATAGGCGCGAACGGCGCGCTCACGCCCATGGCGTCCCCTGCGGTTGCGACGGGCCAGTTTCCCTTTTCCGTGACCCTCGATCCGTCCGGCAGATACGCCTACGTGGCGAACGGCGGCGGCAACAGCGTTTCGCAATACACCCTGGGCGCGGACGGCTCGCTCACACCCATGTCCACCCCTACCGTCGGGGCGGGAACGAATCCCCAGTCCGTCGCCATCGACCCCTCGGGCAAATATGTGTACGTCGCGAACGATGGCGGCAATGTCTCGCAGTACACGATAGGCGCGGACGGTTCGCTCACGCCCATGTCCCCCGTCGCGGTCGCAGCGGGGGCGAATCCCCAGTCCGCCACGATCGACCCCACGGGCAAGTATGTCTACGTTGCGAACAAGGCCGGCAACAGCATTTCGCAGTACGCGATCGCCGCGGACGGTTCGCTCGCTTCCATCGCCGCCGACGTCGCGGCCGGGACAGGTCCCCAATCGATTACCGTGGACCCTTCGGGCAAACACGTCTATGTTGCGAACATCACCAGCGGCAACGTCTCGCAGTACGCGATAGGAGCGAACGGATCGCTTGCGCCCCTCGCAAGCATCGCGGCGGGATCGAGTCCGCGATCCGTTTCCGTCGACCCGTCTGGTCTATACGTCTATGTGGCAAACCGGGGGAGCAACAGCCTCTCGCTGTACACGATCGGTGCGAACGGTTCGCTGACGAGCAGCTCTCCATCCTCCGTCCCCAGCCAGAGCACCCCGCAGTCGATAGCGATGGCGAAAATCGCTGTCCAGCTGGTCCCCCTTTACGCCTACGTTGCGAACGAAGGAGACGACAGCGTCTCGCAGTACACCGTCGGTTCCAATGGCTCGCTTGCGCCCATGTCCACTGCCGCCGTCGCGACGGGATCGGGACCTCGATCCCTTGCCGTCGACCCTTCCGGCAGGTTCGCCTACGTGACGAATGCGGCTGGCGGCGATATCTCGCAATACACGATCGGTGCGAATGGCTCGCTCACGCCCACGACCCGCGTCGCCGCGGGAACAGGCCCCGCGTCTTCCGCGGTCGATTCCTTGGGCAAAAACGCATACGTGGCGAACTCGGGTAGCAACACCGTCTCGCAGTACACGATAGCCGTGGATGGATCGCTTACCGCCATGTCCACCGCCACGGTCGCGGCGGGATCGGGTCCCCAATCCCCTGCCGTCGACCCCTCGGGCAGGTACGTGTACGTCGCGAACAGCGCCGACAACAGCGTCTCGCAATACGCGATAGGCGCAGATGGTTCGCTCGCGCCCATGTCCAGCGCTACCGTCGCGGCGGGATCCGGTCCCCAATCCCTTGGCGTCCATCCCTCGGGCAGATACGCCTACGTCGCAAACTCCGGCAGCAACAACGTCTCGCAGTACACGATAGGCGCGGATGGTTCGCTCGCGCCCATGTCCACCGCTACCGTCGCGGCGGGATCGGGTCCCCAGTCCCTTGCCGTCGATCCCTCGGGCAAATATGCCTACGCCGCGAACTCCGGCAGCAACAACGTCTCGCAGTACACGATAGCCGCGAACGGAGCGCTCACGCCGACGTCCACTATCGCGGCGAGGACAAACCCCGTCGCCCTCACCGTCGATCCCTCCGGAGTTTTCGTCTATGTTGCGAACCTGGGCAGCGCCGATGTCTCGCAATACGCGATCGGCCTCAACGGGATACTGACGCTTATGGCTACCCCCGCCGTGGCGGCGGGAACGAGTCCCCGGTCTGTGAGCGCCGTCGGCGGGTACCGATAGAGCAATGTCGCCGGCTCACGACAGCCGAAGGTCTTCCAGATCAGCGTTCTAGCATTTCCTTCTCTCGGGGCCGTCGTTGTGCGGCGACGGAATCAAAGAGCTTGCCGATTCCTCAATACGCTAACTGTTTGATCGTTCGCGGATTCGATGCTCTGGCACGGAGGTTGCGGTAATTCGCTCATCGGCGCAGGAGCAGCGGCATCTGCGCCTTAAAAGATACGGGAGCGACCGCCATGGACCGCAGGCTGACTGCCGAAGATATCGATTGGCTGCGCAAGCTGCGCAACGCGAGAGCCGCAAACCAGCCTTCCCCCGACATCCCCACGAGCGTGGTGCGCAAACTGACACTGCTCGCGTACGCGGAGGTCAAGAACCCGAGAGAACATCCGATCAAGCTCAGAGACCGCGACGAGCTGGACCGGAGGAAACAAAGCAGCTGACCTTCCGCGCGAGCCTCCCGTCTACTCGACCTTGACGTTGTTGGCCTTGACCACTTTGGCCCAGCGCTCGGATTCGCCGCGTATCTGCTCGCCGAGGCGCTCGGGCGCGCCGCCCACCAGGCGCAGCCCGGCCTCCTCCAGGCGTTTCTTGATGCGCGGGTTCTGGATGGCCGCGTTGAGCGCAGCATTCAGCTTCTCCACCGCCGCGCGCGGCGTGCCCTGCGGTGCCATGAAGCCGTACCAGGGCTCGACTACGAAGCCCTTGTAGCCCAGCTCCTCCATGGTCGGCACGTTGGGAAGGTAAGTCGAGCGCCGCGGCCCGGTCACGGCGAGCGGCCGCGCCTTGCCCGAGGTGATCTGCGGCAGGATCGAGGGCTCGTTGTCCACGAACATCATCACCTGGCCGCCGAGCAGCGCGGTGATCGCATCCCCTGCGCCCTTGAACGGCACCCAAAGCATCTCGATGCCGGCTAGGGAGGCGAACCACACCGGCGTGAGGTGATTGGAGCTGCCTACGGCACCGATCGCCGCCGGCAGCTTGCCGGGATGGGCCTTGGCGTGGGCGACGAGCTCCGCGATGGACTTGATCGCTGTGGAAGGATGCACGGTGAAAATATTCATCACCCCGCCGACGAGAAACACCGGCACGAAGTCTTTTTGAAGGTCGTAGCCGGTGCCCGCGTAGATGCTGGGGTTGATGGCGCAGGTTCCGATGGTGCACTCGACGAGCGTGTAGCCGTCGGGCGCGGCCTTGGCGACGCGCGCGGTGCCGATGTTGCCCCCGGCGCCCGGGACGTTCTCGATCACCAGCGGCTGGCCGAGCGCCTCGGCGGCGCCGTCGACGACGATGCGCGCGACCACGTCGGAGGACCCGCCCGGCCCGAAGGGGACGACCACCCTGATCGGCCTCGCCGGGAAGCTCTGGGCGTGCGCGGCGCCCCCCAGGGCAAGGCCCAGAAAGAGCGCAAGGCCACAAAGCCCGCGGAACGCCTTCGATGCGGCGGACGACTTCATGAATTCTCCGTGCATGGGTTTGGACGTGCCTACTCCAGGGGCTCGACCTTCACGATCGCCGCATGGTGGTTGTTGCCGACCCAGAACGCGGGCGGCGTGACCGAGTTGTCCACGAACACGCGGCGGATGTTGGTCTGGCTCGGCAGCGGGTATTCGGTGAACTCGCCCGTCTCGAGGTCCATGCGCAGCACGCGGTCGGTGTTCATGCCCGCGGTCCACACCTTGCCGGTCTTGTCGAGGACGACGTCGTAAGGCGCGGTATAGGGCGCGGGCACGTTCCATTCCCGGAACTTTTCCGTCCTGGTGTCGAACATCCCGATCTTTTCGGCGCGCCATTCGGCGAACCAGACGCGGTCCTGGTCGTCCATCCTGCCCCGGCGCGGACGCGATCTCGGCGTCGGCGTCGGGAAAAGCGTCAGCTTCCCGGTCGCGGCCTCGATCTTGCCGACGTTCTCGCCGCCGAAATCCATGAAGAAGATGTTGTTCTTCGAATCGGCGTAGATGCCGTAGACGGAATGCGGCCCTTTCATGTTCTGGTAAGGCTTCCAGGTCTCGAACCTGCCGGTCGCCATGTCCAGGCGATGCAGGCCCGGAATACCGGCGTCGTTCAGCCACACCTTGCGGTCCACGGTCCAGCGCTGCGGGCCGACCATCGATTGCTGGGAATTCTCGTTGACGACACCCTTGGGTAGCGGGAACGCCTGGAACTTCTCGGTCTTCTTGTCGAACTTCACGATCCCCGACTGGAACATGTGCGAAAGCCAGAGGTTGCCTTCCGGATCGACTTCGAGGTCGAGCGTGCCCTTGGGAAAATCGGGGCGCTGCACGGGAATCGCGAACTCGGCGTGCGTCAGCGTCTTCGGATCGAATTTGCCGAGGAATTGCTGGTCGAACTGCGAATACCAGACGATGCCGTCCCGGTCGACGATCACGTCGTGCGGCATCAAGGGCCTGCGCGGCAGATCGTATTCGGTGATGACGACGCGCGTGCCCTTGCCTTTGACGCGGGGGAGCGTCGTGAGCGAATACGACCAGCTACCCGAGCTCTGGTTGAGCGTCGCGAGATACGCCGCCTGCTTGTCGGAATCGGGACCGAAGTCCCGCATGGGGTCGCGGGCGACCACGCGCACCTGCGGCCGCTCGACATGGCTGTTGTTGGCGTAGCCCGCCATGCGCTTCATCACCTGCATGAAGCCCGCCGCGTCGTGCTTCGTCTTCGCGACGCGCTCCAGGGTGTGGCAGCCCACGCAGCCGTAAAGAAACTTCTTCTGGTCGGGCGTCCCGGGAAAGCTCTCGATCCATTCGGCGTTCGTCATCTGGGGCGTGATGTCGCGGACCTTGCGCAGCTTCAGGTCGACCGCGACGGGCAGGGCGAGGGTGATCTCCACCGAGCCGGGGCCGTCGAGCTCGTATCCCGTTGCCCGGACCTTGAGCGAATACGAGCCGGACCCGAGCTTCGCCGAAGGAAAGCTGAAACGGCCCTGAGCGTCGCTGACGACGCTGACCGTGACCGTCGAGCCGGCCTTCTTCGCGCTGACGACCACGCCCTCCATCGCGCCTTCTTCCGCCGAGCTCACCCGCCCGGTCAGGGCGGTGGAGGTCTGGGCCGCGGCCGGCGCGACGCCGCCGCCCGCCAGAAACGCAACAAACATCAGACCGGCGCTTGCAACGAGCAAAAGGCGTCTTGTCATGGACGACTCCCTTGTGGATCCCCTCCGACGAGCCCTATATTTTAGTCCTATTCGGTTTAGAGTTACGGCTTTCAACGTCCCCAGGGAGCCAGAAACCATGATCGACCTCTACGCCGCCGGCACTTCGAACGGAATGCGCGCACGCATCGGGCTGGAAGAATGCGGCCTCGCCTACAACCTCCACCCGATCGATCTCGCGAAAGGCGAGCAGAAATCGCCCTCTTTCCTCGCCATGAACCCCAACGGGCAGATCCCGGTGATCGTCGACAGCGACGGCCCGGGCGGGAAACCGGTGACGATCTCGCAGTCGGTTGCGGTGCTGATGTACTGCGCCGAGAAATCAGGCAAGTTCCTGCCCAAGGACCCGGCGGCGCGGCCGGCGTTCTGGCAGGCGCTCGCGAGCGCCGCGAGCGACATGAGCGGCATGGTCAACGCAATCTTCACGCTGTCTCGCGCAAAGGATCAGCACGGGCCTGCGATCGAAACGTTCAAGTCGATGTGGAACAACTATATGAAGGTCTGGGACGGCAGGCTGGCAAAACAGCGCTACTGCGCCGGGGGCGAGGTGACCATCGCCGACTTCGCTCTCTACGGCGTGATCGCGCGCATGAAGGCCGCGCAGCCCGCTCTGGTCGAGGGTTTTGGGAACGTCGCGCGCTGGGCCGATGCGATGGCCGCGCGCCCGGCCGTGCAAAGGGCGATGAAGTTTTGAATCAGCCGACGACCAGGGCCGCGTGCTGGCTCTGGCCTTCGGTCATTCCGCGGGCCTTCATCCAGTCGTAGGCGCGGTTGAAAAGCGCCGGGTCGTAGTAGTCGACGTGCTTGTAGTGGACGAAGGCGCGCAGCAGCTCGCGCGGCTGCAAGGCGCCTTTGGCGGCCGCGGCGACGTGATGGGCGTATTTGTAGAAGTCGCCGTTGATGAGATCGACCGCCTGGTTCTCAGCGTCGTAGTAGGCCTTGCGCTCTTCGGCCGTCAGGTCGGCCGCAACCACCTCGCCGCCGCGATAGAACGAGGCCGCGATGATGTGCGCGCCTTGTTTCAATCCCAGGCTGATGAAGGGCTCCATCACCGCCGCCGCGCGATACCTGCGGTTCCTGAGACCCTCCCAGCGCTTGTACGGCAGGCTGCCGTTCTGGATCCTGACGTGCTCGCGCCCCACGGCGCTCTCCAGCATCTGTAGCGTGGTGTAGTGCGATCCGGTGAGCTCCTGCACCACCACGGGAACGTCGGCCAGGTCGCGCGGCGTCTGCAGCTTTTCGTCGAATGTCAGGATCGCCTGCGCGGCGACCGCGGCGCGCAGGGCCGCGATGCTGCCGCCGCGCTTGCCGCGCTCGAGGCGATCGATGCTCGCCCATTCGCAGACGTTGTAGCTGTCTGCCGAGCCGCACTCGAACATCTGCTCCTTCAAGCGCGAGAGGACCGGCTTCTCCGCGCTGTCGCGCTCGCGGTCGGCATAGGTCGCCGAGAAGCTCACGTCCAGCCCCGCCTTCTCGAACAGCCCTTCCTCGATGCCGACGATCACCGGCAGGTCGAACACCGGGTTGTTGGGAGCAATCCTTACAACGGGTCGGGTCGCGGATGCCATGATGTCCCTCGCTACGATGCTCCGCCGTGCAGGCGGAGCGAGTGCAGATAGGATACTACGGCCGGGCCTCGCCGCTCAAACGGCGTCGAGGAGAGCAAGCGCGCCGAGCAGCGCAAAGCCCGCCGCGGCGACCCGGTGCATCGTCTTCGGCGCCACCCGCCTGAGAACGCGCTCGCCGAAGTACACCGCCGGGACGTCGGCGAGCATCATGCCCAGCGTCGTGCCGGAGACGACCGCGGCAATCGAGGCATAGCGCGCGGCCAGGGCGACAGTGGCGATCTGCGTCTTGTCACCCATCTCCAGAAGGAAGAAGGCGAAGAGCGTCGCGGCGAACGCGCCGAGGCGCGCGCTTTGCGGCCTTTCCTTTTCCAGCTTGTCCGGGATCAGCGTCCACGCCGCCATGGCGAGGAACGAGAAGCCCAGGATCCAGCGCAGCGCGTCGCGGCCGAGCACCACGGCGACCTCCGCGCCGAGCCAGGCCGCGAGCGCGTGGTTGGCCAGCGTCGCGACCAAAATTCCCAGAATCACCGGAGCCGGGCGCCGGTAGCGCGCCGCGAGCACGAGCGCGAGGAGCTGCGTCTTGTCGCCGATTTCCGCGAGGGCGACGATTCCGGCCGAAACGAGAAACGCTTCCAGGATTTTCTCCGCGGTCGGCTATCCCTTGTCCGCGAGATCCCGCGCATTGGGCCAGACGTAGACTTTCAGGGCCCGCTCGAGAGCGCCGGCGGGGGCGACCTTGTTCAGGTCGAACGAGGACGACATGCCTTTGAAGGTCCAGGCGAATTCCTGGCCGTTCGACAGGAACCTGACGACTTCGTCGTGCTCCACGGTGATCCACTTCGTTTTGTCGTCGATGACGATGGTGCGCTGCGCGGCCGAGGGCTGCGCGGCGCTGCCGAGCATGTCCGCCTCGGTCACTTTGGCGGCGGTGGTCAAGCTGGCTGCGGAGAGCGCCAGCGAGGCAAGGGTCGGGATGAGCCGATTCATGTGAATCTCCATTTCGATAGTTAAGAAGAAATAGCCTTCGGCGCTTCCGAGTCGCACCGCAAGCACAACGCAAGACCGGGCTCGGCGCAGATTTATTCCTCATGCGCGTTTGGGAATAAACGGATCGAGCACGCGGTCTTGGGTGGGCATTTTCCGCAAAAAGAGGAGCTCCGAAAATGGCCCAATCCAGGAAACCGTTGGTCTTGAAGCATCATGCGTTGAGCACGCTGACGCTCGCGGTGTCGCTCACGGCAGCAGGCGCCTTCGCGCGCGCCGACGCGCTGTCGGACCTCAGGGAACAAACTGAGGTGCTGCAACGCAAAGTGAACGAGCTCGAAAGTGCGCAGCGAAAAACTGCGCCGGATAGTGCGCTCACCGCCGGCTCCACCCCGGGCTCGTTCAAGCTTCCCGACTCGAGCACTTCGATCAAGCTTAGCGGATACGTCAAGTTCGACGCGGTTTACAGCGACATTACCCAGGGCGTCGACGCCGTGGCGAACCAGCAAACGGTCGATACCGCGATTCCCGTGGGACCCTCTGGAACGCCGGCGAGCAACAAGACGGGTGAACTGAGCCTTCACGCCCGGCAGACGCGGCTCAACCTCACGACGAGCACGCCCACGAGCCACGGAAATCTGACCACGTTCATCGAGGGTGCAGCTCAGTACTTGTTCTGACCGGGTTGCACGCTTCCATTTTTCACCAGAATCGGGAATAGACCTGTGCCGCACCGGGTCTTGCAGGTTGTACTTTCGGCGCGACTCATCTCGGATGCGCTGATGGGCAACTGATCTCAACCAACGACATGGAGGTTTACATGAAACTGCTTATCCCCAGCATTGCTGCATTGACCCTTTCCGCGGCGAGCCTGTCCGCGGGCGCCGCGTTGAATCCCACCGACCTTCTCGGCGAACGTGCCCAGGCGCCCTTCGCCGAGCGCGCGATCGTCACCGCCGTCGCCGATCGCACGATCACCATCACCGGCGACACCAAGTGGGTCAACGTGAATCACTATGAAGTCGTT
>WNGN01004041.1_pt1 | contig 9995 bp, 7 predicted proteins | sample 5400561 | NCBI WGS metagenome assembly WNGN01 (sample SAMN13153379, study PRJNA577476) | soil metagenome | isolation source: 115 cm soil or saprolite under Garry oak tree replicate 2 | place: USA:California | collected 2016-06-15 | reverse complement strand
CGCCGTCCGCGGCTTTAAAGCTCGATGCTGACGTTGTCGCCTTCGACGACCACCTTGTAACTGGAGACGCCTTGAGGGGCAGGCGGGCCCAATACCCCACCAGTCTTCAAATCGTATTGGGCTCTGTGCCAGGGGCAGGTCACAGTTGTTCCGCTCACCTCTCCTTCAGATAGGGGACCACCGCGATAAGGGCAGGTATCGCCGATTGCATAAAGGTTCCATCAACATTGAACACCGCAACCTTCTACCCGCGGATCTCAACTGCCGTACTCGAACCCGGTGCAACGTCCTTTTTTTCTACGACCTTGACGAGTTCTCCAATAAGTTCTCCGTTAGAATGCCTACTACAAGATAACAGATCTTATCTCGTGTAGGTCACCGATTGATCTTTCTTTGCACAGCCAAAACGGTAACTCCCACGGGCAAGAGAGAGCAGCGTATCGCGTCGAGCGAGAGGCCAACTCCGATCATGTAGCGGATATGCATAACGCAGCTACCAACCGCGACAATGTTTGCGCCATTGATACGAATTTGAAGATGACCCCGCTTGGTTCTCGTGAGCCAAAAAAAAATCCCCGCAGCTTGCGCCGCGGGGGAAGGTGGGATGGTGGAGGAAATCTACTAACAGGCCAAAAGTTACACGAATTTGTAGAATTTATACAGGAAATTGTAGCGGTATTCCCTACTGCATTTCTGCAGTGTCCCCTACTGAAAACCGCGTCGATCAATGCCTGTCGTTCGCGCGATCCATATCGGAGGTGATTCCTGGTTCATTTGGATCCGAATCGCTCGAGCGACGGCCTTTCGGGAAATACCGCTACATCGGCAGCTGGGAAGTCACGTTTGACGATGCCAATTCGGTACGACGCTTCCTTTTGACATTTTGGGGGTTACCCGGGATTTCGATTCCGGCGGATTCTCCGGCGATGGTTTTCCCATCGACCTTCATTCCATCGTCACGCTCATCGAAGTCGGTTTGAATTCGCATACCCCATATCGTCCCCGGATTGCCGCGGCTGAAAAACGCGCGACAAGAATCCTTAATTTGTTGGTCGCTCCAGTCTGTCGATCATCCCCAACCAGTCAAGCCGTTCAAAAAAGGGCCGATCATTTGCGAGTTTTCCGGATAACTCGTGATCCGCCAGTATGCAATCCTTTAACCGATTAGCTTTCTGTTCGCGGGTTAACGTTACCCAATTGGAATCCGTTGAGAGTTTGTTGTGGCGTTCGCGTACCCAAGAATCTAGGTCGGGCCTGAGGTTCATGATTTTTCCTTAAGAGCTTGCCAATAACTCTACTCCATTCCAAACGTGACCCGTTTCAATCCGCAGTCGTCGAGCACAGACTCCGGACAACCGATCCGCTATGCGAAGTTCTGCGTGCAGGCGGGAGTGCGAACGAAACGTTGCGATTTTCAGTTCTGGACGAACCAAGTCTGGATGCCGGGCGAAGAACTTCACAAGAACGTGTGCTGTGGCCTTGAAATTGTGCTTGCGGAGGGCTATGAGGTCCTTAGGAGCTCTGATTCCGAGAAGCAGTGTCCTCGATGGTGGATACGCAAAAAATCAAGCGTTGATCGGGTGAGTCCGGTTTGCCCCATGCCTCGAAGACATGGCCACGAGTTCAGTATTCTTCAACCGCTTCCATAATCTTTTCAGGTACGCACCGGTAGCCGATTATGGAAGTTTGAGCGATTTATTGAGCTGCCCGGGAGCCAGTTCAGTCGTGTTCCCGGCACTCGCTGCTGTTCGATCAGTCCGGCAACCCGAATGCAAATAGTTTTTGGTGGATTTTCCAGCGGGGCGCCTTTAGCCTACACGTCACCTCATGGAAAAGGACGAAATACGGACAGGTCTCCAGGTTGCGGAGATCAAACGAGACCTCGTCGACAATCTTTTTTACCTTCTTGGCAAGTTCCCTGAAGTTGCCACGCCAAATGATTGGTATCTCGCCGTCGCATATACCGTACGAGACCGATTGCTGAGCCGCTGGGTGAAGTCGGCTCACGAGTATTATGAGACCAAGGCACGCACGGTCTGCTATCTCTCCCCTGAGTTTCTCATTGGCCCGCAGCTCGGAATGAACCTGCTGAGGTTGAACAGTGAACAGTCGTTCCGCCAAGCGCTACAGGAACTCGGATTGAATCTCGATGACATCATCGAACATGAAGAGGAACCGGGCCTTGGCAATGGCGGTCTTGGCCGTCTCGCGTCGTGCTTCCTGGAATCGATGGCAACGCTTCAGGTGCCGGCGATCGGTTATGGAATTCGATACGAATTCGGCATCTTCGACCAGGAACTACGCGACGGCTGGCAATTGGAGGTAGCCGACCAATGGCTGCGCCTTGGTAATCCCTGGGAAATCGGAAGGCCGGACATTCGATTCGATGTCCAACTGGGCGGACACACCGAACCCTACCACGATAGTGAAGGCCGCTATCGCGTCCGCTGGATACCGGACTACGTCGTCCAGGGAACGCCGTACGACACGGCAATTCTAGGCTTTGGAGTCCAGACGGCAAACCTGTTGCGGTTATGGAAAGCCGAAGCCAAACGTTCGTTCGATTTCCGGTTATTCAGCGCGGGTGACTTCTACGGTGCCGTCCACGACAAAGTGGAATCGGAAAATATCACGAAGGTGCTTTATCCGAATGACGAGCCGGTTCAAGGACGCGAGCTCAGGCTGAAGCAACAGTATTTTTTCGTATCGTGCTCGCTCCAGGACATGATTCGCCTGTATCTGCAGCGCGAGCAAACACTCGATCGCTTTCACGAGAAGTTCGCCGTCCAACTGAACGACACCCATCCATCGCTTGCAATTCCCGAGCTCATGCGCCTGCTCGTCGATGAACATTTGTTCGATTGGGACACCGCGTGGGGTATTGCCGAGCGCACGTTCGGCTATACAAATCACACGCTGCTCAGCGAGGCGCTCGAGCGCTGGCCCCTGGGATTAATAACGCGCGTCTTGCCGCGGCATGTCGAAATTATTTACGGGATCAACCAGCGTTTTCTCAACAAGGTGCGCCTGCGGTTTCCAAATGATGAAGATAAAGTGCGGCGGCTGTCGCTCATCGACGAATCGGGGGCACGGTACGTACGCATGGCGTACTTAGCCTCTGTGGGAAGTCATGCCATCAATGGAGTCGCGAAGTTACACACACGTCTGCTTGAAGAAGAGGTTCTGCCGGATTTCTTCGAGATGGTTCCCGAAAAATTCAGCAACAAGACTAACGGTGTGAGCCAACGCAGGTTCCTGTTGCTAGCCAATTCGCGTCTCGCGCGCCTCATTACGGATGCGATCGGATCTGGCTGGATCAAAAATCTAGAGGATCTGAGAAAGCTGGAACCGTTTGCGCTGGATGCGGCATTCCGCGAAAGATGGCGTCAGGTCAAACACGCGAATAAGACAGATCTCGCCGCGCATATTGAACGCGTCACAGGACTCGTGGTGGATCCCGCCAGTCTGTTCGACGTTCACGTCAAACGCATACACGAATATAAGCGGCAGCATTTGAATATCCTTCACGTTGTGACACTGTACAACCGCCTAAAGCGAGATCGCTTCCTCGACATCACACCACGCACCGTGATCTTCGGCGGCAAAGCCGCGCCGGGTTATTTCATGGCGAAGCTGATCATCAAGCTGATTAATTCCGTTGCTGACACCGTCGATCGTGATCCCGACATGCAAGGCCGTCTGAAAGTCGTGTTCATTCCCGATTTCAATGTGCAGAACGCGCAGAGGATCTATCCAGCGGCGGAGTTGTCCGAACAGATTTCAACGGCGGGCAAGGAGGCATCGGGAACGGGAAATATGAAGATGTCGATGAACGGCGCGCTGACGATCGGAACATTGGATGGCGCGAACATCGAAATCCGCGAGGAAGTTGGCGCCGAGAACTTCTTCCTGTTCGGAATAACGACCGAAGAGGTCGCAGATTTGTCCCGACGAGGCTATCGCCCGCGCGCAATTTACGATTCCAACGAGGAACTTCGAGAAGCCATCGACTCCATTGCATCGGGAGCATTTTCTCCGCAGCAGCCGGATCTATTTCGGCCCTTGATCGAATCGCTGCTTTACAACGACCCGTTTATGGTGCTTAGGGACTATCAGGCATATATCGATTGTCAAAAAATGGTCGACCGATCCTACGCGGATCGGGAGCGTTGGACAACGATGTCTATTCTAAATGCCGCAAGGATCGGAAAGTTTTCGTCCGATCGCGCCATTCGCGAGTATTGCCGCGACATTTGGAATATCCCCGTGGATCAAGCGCCGCCAGCCTGAAAGGGATCAACGTCAAACAATTGTTGGAGTCGATCCGTTCCATCGTCGGGAAGAAGTCTGGTGGTGACGGTTTCCCAATGACAACACACTTCATGTCGGGCAGAAGGCGGTATCTGTGCCGGACCTTTGTTCTGGAACCCGAATCCAAAAGAGGATCGAAGGCAGCGCGATTTCAACTGACCGACCGTGAAATTGAAGCAGTGCAGCATCTCGCAGATGGGCTGAATACGGGCACGATCCGCCGAACGATTTTCAGGACTTCTTCACTCCGCAAACAGGATTTCCCCGTTCCGCAACGTTAGACCTCGTAACCTTAGGGACTTCTTCCGGCGGTGGTCGATGAAATCACGATGAGCCGGAAAATGGTTGAGTGGTAGTGGCGAGCGGCTGCCCTCTCCTTATCTCCCCCGCCCCTACAGGATTCCTTGCTAGCGCAGTTCCCGTGACTGCCACAGCAGCCCCGGCAAATACTCCGGCGTCACTGGCACCGATTCCGCTGGCCCCACCCGCCGATGATCACAGTAAAAATCGACAGTCGCTGTCATCAATGTCTGCCGTCTGTTGACGGATCGAAGTCGTCCGCGCGTAAGTACAGCCACTCGATCCTTTTTTATGAAGTCGGATGGAACTTCCAGTCGTAGGGCCGCAGAATCCCTTCTTCTCTGACAATGAAGACCTGAAGAACATGCCCATTGACGATATGCCGAGTTTTACAAGCCGGATTCGGGCACGGGATCAGTGTGCTGTCGTGAGGTTGCTGTGGTTCAGCGACGATGTTCAGGCGGATTCCATATTCGCACACGAACGTGGAGACCATCGGCATGACACCCTCGACGGCAGACAAATAGTGAAGGGCATTTTACACCTTCGGGAAGGAAAGTAAAGTTCGCCGATTGTCCTTACAGCCGCCGCGGAATGTCGATTAAGCAGCAGGATCTAGCTCGCGCTTCTTCGGTGCAGAAATTATCGCGTCCGCTAAACCAATTTCACGTGCATTTTTTCCTCATTTTTGCACGTGCGGTCCTCCTCTTTCAGCATTAAGCCACTGAAAATGCGTTTTTATGTGCGTTGGTCCCACGTGTGCTATGTCGCGTAAGAGAATCTTTTACACCAGGGAAAGTGTTCGTCCTGCTCTGTACGCTCCCGCTCGCCGGCCCCTAAGGGGACTTTATGCGGCACGGCACGAGACACATCGAACCTTTGAAGCTCTTGGGCGCCGTTGAAGGACGCGTTGAGTTCAACGAAAGCGAGAGAGAACACCTAAAGGATTGCGAAGAGTGCAGCAGAGTTTTCGCAGCGTTCGAAAACCACTTCGCCGAGGGCACCGGCGGCAGTGCAAAGAGCGGCACATCAGGGCGGGGCAGCGAAATCGAGTACGGCAGGTTGCGGCGATTCAAGGTGACCGGGTCTGTGTCATTGGCCCGATTGCCGAGAACTATTTCCGCGTGCTCGGCATCGTCCGCGCGGTCACTTTCGCCGGCAACGTGTACCGCTATGTTGTCGACTTCGAAGATAGCCGAACCGACACGTTCTTCGGATTCGAACTCCGACTGGCGCAGAAACCTCCCGTGGCCCCATAACCCCAAGGGAAAGAACCTCGAAAGGGCCGTTGTCGTGCTGCTCCCCGTCTGAAGGAACTGACATACACAACAACGGTCGCTGTAATTCTGATTACTTGACCCGACCCTTTCGGAATGCGTCTATCGACGCCCGATCCGACGCGGCAGGCCGCGTTGGAACCCGCTTCAGTCGTGGCTTTAACAGAGCCGACGGCTCCGCGAACGAGAACCGTAACATAGCCGTTGAGGAGGTATTCCTTGCCGATGAGAACGACGTTGGCGGTCTTTACCATCGCATCGGCAGCCTCGACGGCTCCGACAAAACCGCGTGTTTCAACCAACCCTAACAGCGAGAACACGCAACTTCAACAATTCAAATGATGACGATGTTTTTAGCAACGACAGTAGGCGTGGAAGGACTGGTAGTAGCGGGTCTCGCAGACCTCGCTGGAAAAATTGCATTCGACATTGCGGGACCGGTCGCAAACTCCTCTCGGTCTTACAACAAAACGCGCAAAATGAGTCACCCTCCGGCTGGTAAACCGATAGTATTACGCCAGCATGAGCATTCTCCCATACGACAAGCCGTTCCACACGCGACCAACTCGATCGTTCGTCATTTCACTCCTGATTGCGATCGGGCTTGTCGTCGCGGCATTTCAGTCGATTGGTCTCTATGTCGAAAGTCTGTGGTTTGGAAGCCTCGGCTTTGAGTCTGTCTTCTGGTATCGAATCAAAGCGCAGTCGTTCACGTTTCTTGCGTTCTTCGTCTCGTCGATGCTCGTTCTGTGGATATTGTTCCGGTTGGTTACGCCTTCGTCGGGAGGCGCACGTCGGCAGTTCCTGGAGTTTGGCGACCAGAGGATCTTCCTACCGGTAATAGGCAATTTGAAGAACCTTGCGCGTCCGGTAGCGGTTCTGATCGGGCTATTCCTGGGATTGGCGTTCAGCGCCGACTGGACGGCATTTGCGCTCTTCTTCAATCGGCCGGCTCCGACAGGCGTTGCGGACCCGATATTCGGCCGTCCGCTGTCGTTCTTCCTGTTCACGCTGCCGGTACTGGATTCAATTGCGACATGGTTGATGGCAGTCAGTATTGCCGTCCTGCTCGCAGCCGTAGCTCTCTCCGTAACGGACATGACGGCCCGGTTCCATGGCGTGTCTGTCGCCTTGAGCCTCGTGCTCGCCGCTATCGCCTGCCAGACATTTCTGGGCCGCTACGGACTCCTGCTCAAAGACCACAGCCTCTTTTCCGGAATCTCTTACGTGGACGACAAAATCCTCGTGCCCGGACTTTGGTTGACGGCGGCGGCGCTCCTGGCGGGATCCGGCATCGCGGCAATGAATGTGGCCGCGGGACGGATACGAAACCTCATCATCGCGATTGCGATTCCCGCTGTCACGTATGCCGGCGCGGGTGTGATTGTTCCCGCTTATGTGACGAACTTTGTCGTTCGTCCGAACGAACTGGTGCGAGAAACGCCGTACATCCACAACAACATCCAGTTCACGCGGAAGGCGTTTGGTCTGGATCACGTCGAAGAAGTTCCGTTCGAGCCGCGATTGACGAATGCGGTATTCGACCCAAACGCGCACAAGGCCGTACTCGACAACATTCGGTTGTGGGACTGGCGGGCATTGCAGGACACGCTGCGTCAGGTTCAAGAGATCCGAACGTATTACGACTTCCCCGATGTGGATGTCGATCGATACATGGTCGATGGAAAGCCTGTTGAGATGATGCTTGCGGCACGGGAATTCAGTCTGAATAAGCTACCCTCAGGATCGAGAAACTGGGTCAACGAACGTCTGATCTACACGCATGGCTACGGCGTGACCATGAATCCGGTCAGCCAGTTCACGCGTGAAGGCTTGCCGCAATTTGTTCTCTCCAACATGCCGGTTGAAAGCACTCGGCCGGAAATTCAGGTCAAGAGACCGGAAATCTACTTCGGTGAACTGACCGAATCGCCTGTCTACGTCAAGACGCACCAGAAAGAGTTCAACTACTCGGAAGGCGACGCGAATAACTTCACCACCTACGAAGGCAGTGGCGGAATCCGCATGGGATCGCTGCTGCGGCGCCTTTTGCTGGCTTTTCAGGTGGGCGATCTCACGAAAGTCCCGTTCTCGGATGACGTCACCGCAGACAGCGCTTTGCTGCTGCGACGGAACATCATGGATCGGGCTTCCACTCTTGCTCCGTTTCTTTCCTTCGATACCGATCCCTACCTCGTCGTCGGAGAGGACGGCTCGCTCTACTGGATCATCGACGCATTTACTTCTTCCGACCAGTATCCCTATTCGCGGCACGTCACCGTTGGAAATCAGTCCGTGAACTACATGCGCAATAGCGTGAAGACCGTCATCGACGCATACAACGGCAACGTCTCGTTTTACGTCTTCGATTCCAGCGATCCGTTGATCGATGCGTACCAGCGCATGTTTCCGCAACTGTTTCGGCTTGCATCGAGCATGCCGGAGTTCCTGAGAAAGCACATTCGGTATCCAGAGTTTCTTTTCCGCGTTCAGGCGTCGCTCTACACGACATATCACGTACAGAACGAGCAAGTCTTCTACAACAGAGAAGATGTGTGGACGGTCGCCCAGCAGGGGCGATCGCAAGGTGGCCAACCGTCGTCGGATGCGATCGATCCATTCTTCATCCTGATGACATTCCCGGGAGAATCGAAGCTGGAGTTCGTGTCGACCCTCCCCTTTACTCCAGCGAACCGGAACAATCTGATCGGTTGGATCGGCGGGCGGAGCGACGGCGACACATATGGAAAGCTGCGCGCCTATCATTTTCCAAAAACCCGTTTTGTTGACGGACCACTTCAAATTGAAGCGCGGATCGATCAGGATCCGCAGCTATCGTCGCAACTCACGTTGTGGAACCAGCAGGGCTCTAAAGTGATTCGTGGGAACCTGCTCGTCATTCCCCTCGACGATACGCTCCTTTTTGCCCAACCGATGTACTTGCAGGCGGAGCGCAGCCCGATGCCCGAATTACGTCTTGTCGTTCTCGCCACTCAGGACAGGCTGGCATATGCGACGACATTCGACGAGGCCCTACGACTTTTGCTTGAAGGCCGTGGCAACGGCTCAATCACCGCACCAAGCGAAGCGCCATCCGCACCCACACCAACCACGACGACGTCTGGGACGCCGGACTCCATTCGCACGCTGATCGAGCGCGCCAACCAGGCGTTCGCCGATTATCGACGTCTGACTGCCGACGGCAAGCTCGCAGAAGCCGGAGCGAAACTCGAGGAACTCAAGCGGACGATCGAGGAATTGAATCGAGTCGAAGTGCCACGAAAGTAGCAGCCAGAGTGCGCCGTTTCGGAGTTATCTGGATCTTGTAAGCGTGTACTCCTCTCTCGAGACGAAGAGTTCGAGTCCCAGATGACTCCCCAGATCGTGTGATACCCAGACCTTTTGTTGAGACTGCCGTGGCCGAGCTATACTGAAGGTGGGAGTAATTTTTATGGATCCCACCAGTCATATTCCGTCCGTAACGCTATTCCACTATTTAAACGCAGTAGGCTCTTCGTTAGAGGCTGAGACAGATCAGTGGTTCAATCAAGTCAGAAATTATCTGAAAACCAACTTTGACAGTTCGTATGAAACCCAATTCTTAGCTACAACTCCGAATGCCTTTAGGCCAAACGGAGTTTCAGAGCAACGCTTGAACCTGTGGCAAGGGATCAATCAACGGGTTGACGTGCTGAATAGATTCGTTGACGATCTCAAGAAATGACAATCCTCGGCTATTGACAGCGATCATCCGAATGCCATTCCTTCTTCAGCAGTCGTTCGGGCCATTTCTTCCACGACACCATGGCGGCATTTACCGTGACGCGGCTGACGCGCTCGATCTCATTCATCAACTGATGCAACACCTGTTCATTCCGAGCAGAGGCCTGTATAGCGTCCTGGCGTTCAATCCAAATGACATTGAACAGATGCAGTCCCAGGGAGAGCCGGATGAAGCCCCTGCTTCCCCGTTGATCTAAGAACGTCTGGAAGTTTTTCCCACATTCCGTCACCGACAGGTCATGTTCTAACCCGATTCAATGGAACAGAGGACGCCGGAGTATTTGCTGGAGTTGCTGTTGCAGTTACGGGAACTGCGCCAGCAAG
>WNGN01004232.1_pt1 | contig 9998 bp, 9 predicted proteins | sample 5400561 | NCBI WGS metagenome assembly WNGN01 (sample SAMN13153379, study PRJNA577476) | soil metagenome | isolation source: 115 cm soil or saprolite under Garry oak tree replicate 2 | place: USA:California | collected 2016-06-15 | reverse complement strand
GTTGCAACTGCTTCAATGTAGCGCTTTCAAGTGGGGTGTCAATGGACATGAGATCTCCTTAGCTCTTTCTTATCAATTTTACCCACCGCATTGCGTGGCAAGGCATTTACAAATTCAATTTCGCTTGGAGTTTTGTAATTCGCCAGCGATTCACGACAATACGCTTTGAGTGTCTCGGCATCCACATCGGTGCGAGTTACAACGAAGGCTTTGACCTCCTCACCCATGCGTTCAGACGGTATACCAATCACCGCCGATTCGATCACTGCTGGATGCCTGTTCAACACCTCTTCAATATCACGTGGGTAAACATTAAATCCGCCACGTATAATCAAATCCTTCTTCCGCTCAACAATATATAAGTAGCCATCTTCATCAAAGCGGCCCATATCCCCTGTATGCAACCAACCATTACGAAGGGCTGCCTGGGTCTCTTCTGGCATATTATAATAGCCTCGCATGATATTTGGTCCGCGTGCAATGATTTCACCTATCTCACCCACTGGCAAGGGATTATCGTTCACATCAACGATGAGTAATTCGACACCAGATATGGGCTTGCCGACCGAACCCGGTTTGCGAAGCATATCCTGACTATGCCCTGTGAGAACAGCGCTTGCTTCCGATAATCCATACCCCTCGAGTATCGGGCAGCCAAATTTCTGCTCGAAACCCTCCAGAATAGCAAGTGGCAACGGGGCTGAACCACTCACACAATAGCGTAAGCTACTAGTGTTGAATGTATCAGCATCAGGCGTGTATAAAAGAGCTACGAACATGGCTGGCACGCCCGCAAAAGCGTTGACATGGTAGCGCTCAATCGCAGATAGTACAGCCGTTGTATCAAAGCGAGGATGCAATACTGCAACAACACCGTTCAGATAACCAACATTCGAAGCAACCAATCCATAGGCATGCGCTAATGGCAGAATTGCCAGTTGCACTTCATGAACTGATGGCGTTCCCTCTTCAACAGAACCACTGCCTCGACCTGAGACTGCATTAGAGACGACATTGCGATGTGTCAGTAATACTCCCTTTGGATGACCAGTGGTACCAGAAGTATAGAGAATTACGGCAGGATCATCTGGTGAGAGCGAGAATCCTTGCAAATCATCCAGGTAATGATCCGCAAATGCCACTCCGCTCGTTACAACATCTTTGTATGCATGAAGAGTATGCGTTCGCGACTGATCACGCTCTTCACCTTCTATACCTGTTGAAATAATATGCTTCATAGTGGAAACATTTGCCAGTGCATTACGTAACAAAGGCAGGAGGATAGGGCTCGTAATCACCGCTTTTGCAGCCGAGTTCCCAGCGATGTAATGGACCTCTGGACCCTTCAGCAAGGGGAGTACAGGAATGATGACACCACCAGCACGAGAGATAGCCTGGTAAGAGATGATTACTTCGGGGCAGTTGAGCATCATAACGATGACGCGATCGCCTTTCTCTATACCTAACCTTCTAAGTCCTACCGCCAGTTGAGTCGCTTCTCTCGCAATCTCTACATTCGTATATTCACACACCTCTTCTGCATCTTCGTAGATAAGCGACTTGAAAGGTCCATATTTCTGGCAGTTGTAAATAGAAAGGTCGTATAGGTATTGCAGGTTTTCAATGTCATTTGTTTGCGCTTTGTCTGTCATGCACTCCTCTCATTCTCGATGGGCAGCGAGATGCTTCGCTGCGCTTCCTAAGTTGCACTCGGAATAATTACGACTGCTTCTCCAGTGGTCACATTGTCCCCTTTCTCGTTGTGTGCCCAGCATTCAATTGCTATGGATTGACTAAGATCTTCATGTGTCGTTCGGACTTTGACTTTTCCCTGGCAGGTAAGTGTATCACCAAGACGAACCATATTCAGAAAACGCACTTTGAGATGCCGTATGCGCGCACCAGGAATATCGGCTATCTGCTGGTTAACGAATTGCCCAAGAAAGGCCATGCTGAGCATTCCATGAGCAATTACGCCATCTAGCCCGACTTGTTGCGCGGCCTGCTCATCGAGATGAATAGGATTATAATCACCTGATGCTTCAGCATAACGGCGGAGTTGTTCTTGCGTAATTGGGGGTTTGACTAGCGGGGTGAGTTGTTGGTCAATAGTTGTATCCAGAATGCTCATGATGTATCTCCTAGATTTAGAAAACAGGATGCATTGATCGCCATGAACTCGGCTGCATCTGGATTACGGCTGGTTCCCAGCCCGGCTCACCAAATAAAATTGAAGCATTCCACTTTGGATTCTTATGGCAGTAGTGATAGCGGATCTTCCATGCGCGGTCAGTCTTTTGCTTTTCATGATAGGCGGTATCAAGACCAAGTTGAAAACTGACTAATTGCGCATAATATGGCTGCAAGGTGTACTCCATTGTATCTGTATCTAGCTCATGGTCGGCAAAGGACATTTGGAGGTCAAAGCAGTAATTGAAAGCCTTCACTTCAGGGTCACGGTCCTCTTCGTCTGCTCGATGTAGGAGGATGAGCATACCTAGCATTTCAAATTGACAGTAAGGTTCATCGGAAAAAGAAATTTGTCGATAAGGGGGCAGTGAGAAGAGGTTGCATATATCAGTTGCGAGTTGTTGTAGAGATTTGTCTGTCTTGATACAGATTTGAAACGACATACAGGACTGCCTTCCTTTTTGTACTCAAACATACTCAGTTGCGGTGAAAACGTCCGCACATCGCACGGGATCGCCCGTGTGTGGCCCAAGCCGGGCAAAGTACCGCGCTAAGATGTTGATCGCGCTATTCTCATCCCGATCAAGCACCAATCCGCACTCGGTACAGGTATACGTCCGCTTGTAGATGCGGGAGAGATGAATGTAGCGGCGTGACTTCTTCTTGCACTTATCCCGCTTTGATCTAATCTTGTCGAGTTGCCGATTGTACCAGCGAGCGCCTTTGAATCCGCCCACATGGTAGAGGCGGCCCTGCGCGTTGACACCCGTTGCCAGGGTTTTGATGCCCAGGTCAAAAGCGACAAACTCACCTTTGATGCATGCTTCTTCCTGCTCACGATAACCGAATGAGGCGTAGTAGTTGCCTCTTGCATCTCTCGATATGGCAACCTCGCGGAAATGCTCCGGTGCTGGCTCTGTGAGGCGCGCAGTGATGTTTGGAAAGCACTTATGCTTGCCCTTGCCGCCAGTAGGGAGTATGAGCCCATTACCGACGACCTTCAGATACATCGCAGGATAGCAGAGCGTGAAGAAATTGTGACGCGGCCTCACGCGTGGAAAACCTGGCTTTTCACCCACCTCTAAGCGCCTGAAAAAGGCTTGCATGGCATGGTCAAGGCGATAGTACACCTCGTGTAGGAGCTTACCATAGACCCAGTCCAGTTCAGGGTCATGCTGCTTGCTCTCTTGGAGACTCTTCTTAGCCTCATACACGCCAGGCCAGCGTTCGCCGTCCCGTAGGCGCATGACCCACCAGTTGTACAGACCCCGGCATTTGGCTTGCATGAACTCAAGGGCCGCAGCATCTTCAGGTGAAACCTCAAGCTTAATCTTTTTGCAGAGCAGCATCTTGAATGGCTTTCTTGTACGATCTCAGGCCGTGCAACTGGGAGAGCGATGGGCTTTGAGTTTGCCCTCCCTATCCCACTTTTGCAGGGTTTTCGTTTTGCGCCCAATGAGTTGCCCGAACTCCCGTGGGCTATATGTACTTTTCATGGGTATATTTCAACACATTAGGGTACATATCTGTCAACTGTTTTCATCCTCCTTCTGGAGATGCGAAGGTTGTTGAATCCCTCTCTTTGAATCGAATTTAACTTCATCTTACGCCGCTTGAGGAATGGGTGTCAAGCGACTTATGTGCTAAACTTGCATCTACCGCTCCTGCCTGATATACTGGCAACGCGACTCTCGAGGAAGCTGGAGAAAGGACAACCCTGTCACGTCGAGTACAGCGAAGTATCGCGCTGCCCATCGAGACAGACCCTTCGCGGAGTGTACACTGAGTGCAACGAATGTGCTCAGGGTGACAAACGGGGATGCAGCACCAGGACAGCCGAGGGAAGAGTAAGATAGAAATCGAGTATTATAGTCAGGAGAAATTGAGCGGTCATGATTGCCGCACACAGAGCCTCTCTGCCAGCTCCCCCTGCAAGACAAGTGGAACCAATTATCAATGGCAATCCACTTATTCAGCATTGGTTAATGCATTACTGGCAAAAATTACAACTTCCAACCCAGGAATTGAGCCGACTGGCTATTACCCAGGATCGTCGTGAATTTATGCGCTGGACAGGGAAGCGGCTCAACATCATGGTACTCGGCTGCTATTGCTATCTGCCTGCACCCACGATATCCCGAAAACGTTCTCAAAAGCATAAATCAGCACAGGTACGATCTAGTTCAGATACTGCCGATGCCTTGCACGTAGACGCGTCGGGTCACCGGCATCTGATTTTCATAGAGCCTGATATGCAGCCAAAATCAATTGAGGTTACGGTGGCACATGAGCTCATTCATCTCACCGACCGGGTGAATGGTACGCCACGACGCCATCGACATCATGGTTACGATTCTATTGCCGTCGACGAAGCCGCTGTGACAGGTTACCCAGTGGATGAGCTGAGACAGTTGCTCCATGAGGAGAGCACGAGACGCGAACGATTGAGGCGTGAACGACGACCCATTCGCTATTTCTACGAATGCCCCCATTGTGGCAAAGAGTATCCCCGCGCACGCCGTTACTCCCAATCTGTCTCATGTAGTAGTTGCGATAAGAGTTATAATCCGATATTTCGGCTGATGTTACGCAACTAGAAAAGCAACGATTATGCCCTCACCCAACGCTTACTCCCGACATCCCTGTCACTAATTCTTGCATGGGTATTCTCGTGGGCAGCCTATCAAGTAATTCATTGATATCGGCTATCTGTCGCTGAAGCCACTTATTGAGGTCCTGACGTTCCACTATCTGGCGTGCCAGAGTCGCTTTTATTCTTCTCTCATCTGATGGCAACGTCAGAGCTTTGTAAAGCGCCTGCGCGGTCTCATGCACATCTGTAGGAGAGGTGGGAATGGAGGCTTTACCCATCTGCTGAAACGCACCGGCAGTTCGAGAAAGAACCACTACACCATCAGTGAGATTCACAATCGGCCCCTCTTTGGCAACCAGATTCATGCCATCAATGATGGGATTTACTAACAGCACGTCATAATACTGCATGGCAGCGAGAGCTTGTGTACGGTCATTTCCAGAGAAAGCCTGTATGGGTATCCACTCATCTGTCCCGTAACGCTGGTTAATTTCCTCGATGATTTTCATGACTTCTGTATTGTACCTTCTATACTCAGGCATGCTCTGGCGAGAAGGAACAAGGAAAGCTAAAAATTTAACCCTTCCCTGAAGCTCTGGATGCTCATCGAGCATTTGTGCATATGCCTGAAAGCCTCGCACGATATTTTTTGTCGGTTCAATACGATCCACCCGCATAACCGTCTTTTCACCCAATAGGGGGAGGATCTTTTCCGCTGCACGTTTTCCGGCTCGACTTTGGACGATACGACGTTCCTCGGTAACTGAAATGGAAATGGGGTAAGCGCGAGCATAGGTGCGATGACCTTGCCACCAGACTCCTCCCTCCTCGAAATCAACGACAGCGCCGTCAAGCAGTGTGCGTGCTCCCTCCAAGAAGTTACGTGCATCGCGCTCAGTCTGGAAACCAATGATGTCATTTCCTATGAGTCCGCTATAAATAGCTTGAGCTATGTTACTCGGCAAAAATTGCCAGCATCGAATATCAGGCCATGGGATATGAATAAACTGCTGCATAATAATGCTTGGATGGCGTTGGCGAATCATCGCGGGAGCCAGGTAGAGATGATAATCATGCAACATGATAATAGGTGTTGTATCCTGATGCTCGATTTCAACATTTACAGCTTCTGCAATTGCGCGGTTGGCAACGTAATAGCCATTTTCCCAGGCATCTTGAAGCTTACTTGCTGAAATAGAATCGTCAGCAGGATCGTAGAGATAATGCTGTAAAAACCAGAGTAACGTGTTACAAATTTGTTCATAGTGCTTACGATAAGCGGTCTTTGGGATGGCTACATAGCGAAGTTGCATCTTTTGACCACGCAACGGGGGCTGGAGCAATCCATCATTATTTTGTTGAGCTTCTCGAATGGCTAGGCGATCACCTTCTGTCATAGCCATAGCGACCCAGGTGACATCCAAACGACTTGCTGCGCCAATGAGCGCTGTAACCATACCACCTGAACCTCTACGGTGCTTCAAGGTCTTATTATGGCTGATGTGATACTCTACGGGTCCGCGATTCGAAGCAATAACGAGCCGATTAGCATGTATGAATTGCGTCTGAGGCAATGTATGTAACGTTAGTGATGTGGGCATGGATCGATCCTTTCTACAGTCACTCACCATCCTCATCTTTGAGGCCATATGGAGACCAGTCAAAAATTCCTTTCCGGATTTCGCGGCCTGGAAGATGCTGATTCAACGTTCTGAAACAAGAACAAACACATCAGCACATAATGATGCACAATTAAACTTCCTAAGGTATAGTATCACATTATTGGACATCTATGGGCTAAGTGTCGTAGCTGAATATGACTAATAGGTCAATACATGTATTGTTTGTCTCCGATATAGTAATGTATACAACAATGAAAGGATCTCACTGATGACACGTATTGATAACCGTTCTCAGACTCAACTACGCCCTGTGCGCCTGACTGTTGATTACCTTGATTACGCCGAAGGCTCGGTATTGATCGAGGCAGGAAACACACGGGTGTTGTGTGCCGCCAGCGTTGAAGAGAAAGTGCCTCCATTTCTGGAAGGGAAAGGCAAGGGATGGGTAACAGCCGAGTATAATATGTTACCTCGCGCAACCAATACACGTAATTCGCGCGAACGCGATGGTCGTGTGAGTGGACGCACACAAGAGATCCAGCGCTTAATAGGTCGCTCATTGCGAGCAGTTGTTGATATGGGTGTGCTAGGTCCTCGCACTATCACGCTTGACTGTGATGTGTTACAGGCCGACGGAGGGACACGCACAGCAGCCATCACCGGCGCCTATGTAGCCCTGCACCGGGCATGTTCGCTGCTCGTCAAAAGAGGAGCGTTGACTGTACATCCAGTGCGAACAGCCGTTGCTGCAGTGAGCGTTGGCGTTGTCGGTGGTGAGATCATGCTCGATTTGTGCTATGAAGAAGATTCGCGCGCAGATGTCGACTTTAATGTGGTAATGACCGCCGAACATGATTTTATTGAAGTGCAAGGAACAGGCGAAGGTGGTGTTTTTAGCCGCGCGACTATGGACTCACTTGTAAATTTGGCTGAGCAGGGCATCAGCGAACTCCTGGAAATGCAGAAGATATATATTTAACTCCTGGCGGTACTTTGGTACCGCCAACATTCTAGCCATGCAATTCCATACGTTTAAAATAGTTGAAACGCACAGGCACCATGAAACCTACCTAAATGACCTACTAACTTTGTCAGTAGCCGGGACTTCTGTTAGAATGCTCCCGGATATGCGAAAAGAAAACGACCTGCCGGACCAGCAGCAGAGTCGAGAGGAGCGCAAATTGACAGTGAAGACAGACCGAAATTGGTTCTGGCGCATAATCGATTTTATAAACCCACTACGTGATCCTAGCCTTACTGTGGCTATCGTGCTTACCTTCATTGTAGAAGCCGGACAACACGACCCATGGTACTGGATTATTGTCGTTGCGCTCGTCAACTGGGTAGCTGTGCGGGGAGTAGTCTGGTTGGTAGTCAATTTCACCTTCGCGAGTGTCTTCTTGTGGAGACGCATCTGGTGGGCCATTCGCCATCCTCGCCTGGCCTGGCGCATCATGGATGCTGTTGGGCATGAAGAAATCGTGATTGGGGGCTTTTCCTCTCTTTCCGAAGATATGCTTTTGCCGGACGGCTCCAATATTTGGAGTATGAGCCCGGTTCTGGGAGCAAGTGGTATTCACGTGATTGGCGAGTTACCTGCCGGGACCGAAATACCTATGTTGAACATGCCCAACGGACAGATGGCTCCTAACCTGGCAGCGCTTGCAGGTAGCTCTGGTTTCTATCCAGGCACAAACTCTGATGTACTTCCTGGCATCGCAAACCAAAATACGATGGGTTTTCCTCAAGTTGGAGGCAATGGTTACGCCGGACAGCAGACCTACACCGAATTCCCTCAAGGCTTCCCTCAGCGTTCTTCCCAAGAAGAAGAACGCCTGCGCCAACAGCTAGCTTCCCTAACACGTCTGATGGACGACTGGATGCAATTTACAGAGGAGAAATGGCGTACAATCAGCGATAGCCAGCTTGGCTGGAAACCTCTCCGGGGACGATGGGGAAATTGGGACGACATTTTCCAGGATGCCTTTGCAGCGAAAACTTCCGATCCTATGGCAAAAGCCGCGCAAGCGGCTGGAGAAGCAACCACCAGACGTTTTGATTTCTCAAAAGAGAAAGGTTCTGCTGCCTCAGCCGTCTCCTGTTTCTTGCGCGATATGATGACGCTGCGTCAAGGCTTAGAAATGGCAGATTCCTCGACGGGTAATACTCCCGAGACACCTTCTGTACAGCCAGCAGTTCAGCCCATACAAACACAATATGCCAATAATCCGAATGCCATGCGCGGTGGCTATGACAACTCTTCCCCCGCTCGAAACTCGCTCATACGCCACCCATCACCGATCTATGTCGATGCTGACGCTCAAAAGTAAGAAATGTCATTTATGTATACAATTTCACAGCACGATGTCAGTGTGCGCCCTGAACTGGAGAGTATGACCGCATATCTGCCTGGAGAATCTCTCGTAGCGTTCAGCACACGTACCGGTATACCTATTCAGCATATTATTAAGTTAAACAGCAATGAAAGTCCTTATGGTCCGGTGCCATCAGCCATCGAAGCCCTGGGCGATTGCAAAAACTATAACAACTATCCTGATAGCGATGCGACTATCCTACGTGCTGCCCTTTCAGAATATACAGGACTTGAAGGATGCCATATTGTCTTAAGTCACGGTAGTAATGAACTGATCAACTTGCTGTGGCATATATTTCTCTCAGTTGGTGATACCATTATCTGTTGTCCTCCAACCTTCTCACTTTACACATCAATCACCTCATTTTGTGGAGCTTCAGTGATCGAAGTACCTCGGACAAGCGAATTTGAGATCGATGTCGAGCGTGTTCTGGCAGCTCTTACAGCATCTACAAAGCTAATCGTGATCTGCTCGCCTAATAACCCAACCGGCAATCCTATTGCTGAATCAGATGTACTGGCTTTGCTGGAATCAGGTCGTATTGTCGTAATAGATGAGGCCTATGTAGAATTTTCCCAGCGACCTGGCGGATTTGCTCACCTTGTACCGCACTATCGCAACCTTGTCGTTTTACGCACCTTCAGCAAATGGGCAGGATTAGCAGGTCTTCGCATTGGATACGGCTTATCCCCTGAATGGATTGCAAACTACATGCTGCAGGCACAGTGTCCATTCGAAGTCAATGTCGCAGGCTACATCTCACACCTTTTCCTTCGCAAGGTAACTTCATCCTCGCGTGCCTGGACGACGTAGATGTAAAGATCGAGCAAGTACGCGCTACTGTTGAGGAGCATGGCATCCTGTTGCGCTACTTCCAAAGGCCCTCAATGTATAACTACTTCCGTGCAACTGTTGGCCTACCCGAACACACCGATCTATTAGCCCAGGCGTTAGCGACGGTTCGTTCATAGGGTGGGAGAGAGATTGGTCGGTGTGATCGCAGTGTTCCAGGGCCGGGCTGCCGCGAGGGCAGCCCCTACATTTCATGTAGGAGTGTTGGATCGGGGGAGTACAATCGTTTTTCGATTCCAGAGCCATTCTTGCTCGTACTCTTCGTTAGAAGGTACAATTTGTGTGTAGAGGGCTACAATCCTACACACAAATTGTATTTTGTATGCTGCTTGATGCTTTTAACATGGGTGTTGGGAAATTCACGGT
>WNGN01004035.1_pt1 | contig 10000 bp, 5 predicted proteins | sample 5400561 | NCBI WGS metagenome assembly WNGN01 (sample SAMN13153379, study PRJNA577476) | soil metagenome | isolation source: 115 cm soil or saprolite under Garry oak tree replicate 2 | place: USA:California | collected 2016-06-15 | reverse complement strand
CCTGGGCCCGCCGCGGGTGTTCGGCACCTGACGGCTACGGCGGTCAGGCGGGCGACACGGTCAGCGCGGACCGATCATCAAGCACGTCGACGTACACGGTTTGCCCGTTGCGGATCTCGCCGGCCAGCAACTCGCGCGCCAGCGCGTCGCCGATCGCGGTCTGCACCAGCCGGCGCAGCGGCCGCGCCCCGTACACAGGGTCGAAGCCGTTGATGGCCAGCCACTCGCGCGCGCCGTCGGTCACGTCGAGCGTCAACCGGCGTGACTCCAGGCGGCGGGCCAAGCCCGCGATCTGGATGTCGACGATCTTGGTCAGCTCCTCGGTCGTGAGCGAGTCGAACACCACGATGTCGTCGAGCCGGTTGAGGAACTCGGGCTTGAAGTGCTCGCGGACGATCGCCAGCACGGTGTCCTTCTTGGCCTGATCGGGCATGTCGGCGATCAGCGCGTGCGAACCCAGGTTGGACGTCAGTACGAGGATCGAGTTGCGGAAGTCGACCGTGCGGCCCTGCCCGTCGGTCAGCCGCCCGTCGTCGAGCACCGCGAGCAAGATGTCGAACACGTCCGGGTGGGCCTTCTCGACCTCGTCGAGCAGGACGACGCTGTACGGGCGTCGCCGCACCGCCTCGGTCAGCTGGCCGCCCTCCTCGTAACCGACGTAGCCGGGCGGCGCGCCGACCAGCCGGGCGACGCTGTGCTTCTCCGAGTACTCGCTCATGTCGATGCGCACCATCGCCCGCTCGTCGTCGAACAGGAACCAGGCCAGCGACTTGGCGAGCTCGGTCTTGCCGACGCCCGTCGGGCCGAGGAACAGGAACGAGCCGGTCGGCCGGTCGGGATCGCTGACACCCGCGCGGGCTCGCCGCACGGCATCGGACACGGCGCGCACCGCGTCGGCCTGCCCGACCACGCGCGCGCCGAGCGCGTCCTCCATGCGCAACAGCTTCGCCGTCTCGCCTTCGAGCAGCCGGCCTGCGGGGATGCCGGTCCAGGCGGCCACCACGTCGGCAACGTCGTCGGCGGTGACCTCCTCCTTGACGAGCACGTCCTCGACGGGCTCGGCCTCGCTCGCCGCGGCGAGCTCCTTCTCGACCGCCGGGATCTCGGCGTACAGCAGCCGCGACGCCGTTTCGAAGTCGTTGTCACGCTGCGCGCGCTCGGCCTGGCCACGCAGGTCGTCGAGGCGCTCCTTGAGCTCGCCGACCCGGTTCAGGCCGGACTTCTCCCTGTCCCAGCGGGCATTCAGTGCGTCGAGCTTCTCGGTCAGATCGGCGAGTTCGGCCCGCAGTCGCGCGAGCCGCTCGCGTGACGCGTCGTCTTGCTCTTTCGCGAGCGCGAGCTCTTCCATGCGCAGCCGGTCGACGGCGCGCTGCAGCTCGTCGATCTCGACGGGACGCGAGTCGATCTCCATCCGCAGGCGTGACGCCGCCTCGTCGACCAGGTCGATCGCCTTGTCGGGCAGGAACCGCGACGTGATGTACCGGTCGGACAGCGTCGCCGCGGCGACCAGTGCGCCGTCGTTGTTGACGACCTTGTGGTGCGCCTCGTAGCGTCCTTTCAGGCCGCGCAGGATGGCGATCGTGTCCTCGACGGACGGCTCGGCGACCATCACCTGCTGGAAGCGCCGTTCGAGCGCGGCGTCTTTCTCGATGTGCTGGCGGTACTCGTCCAGGGTGGTGGCACCGACCATGCGCAGCTCGCCACGGGCGAGCATCGGCTTGAGCATGTTGGACGCGTCGATTGAAGAATCAGCGCCCGTAGCTCCTGCTCCGACGACGGTGTGCAGCTCGTCGATGAAGGTAATGACGGCGCCACCGGCGTCCTTGATCTCGTTCAGGACGGCCTTGAGCCGCTCCTCGAACTCGCCGCGGTACTTCGCGCCGGCGACCATCGCGCCCAGGTCGAGGGCAACCAGTCGCTTGCCGCGCAGGGACTCCGGGACGTCACCGGCGACGATGCGCTGGGCCAGGCCCTCGACGACGGCCGTCTTGCCGACGCCGGGCTCGCCGATGAGCACGGGGTTGTTCTTCGTGCGCCGCGACAGCACCTGGATCACCCGGCGGATCTCGGCGTCGCGTCCGATGACGGGGTCGATCTTGCCTTCGCGGGCGCGCTCGGTGAGGTCGACGCCGTACTTCTCCAGAGCCTGGAACGTGCCCTCCGGGTCCGGGCTCGTCACCCGCTGCGAGCCGCGAAGCGATGCCAGCGCGTCACGCAGCGCGGCCGGCGGCGCGCCGCTGACCACGCCCTGGTCGGCCAGTGCGATCAGCAGATGCTCGGTCGAGACGTACTCGTCGGAGCGGTCGCGCGCCTCGCGCTCGGCGGCACTAAGGACCGCGAGGAACCCGCGCGACGGCTGGGGCGCCGCGACCGTCGAGCCGGCGGCGGCAGGCAACGCGTCGACCTGGCGCTGGATCGCCGCCCGCGCCGCGAGCGGATCGACCCCGACCGCGGACAGCAGCGGACGGGTCAGCCCCTCGGCGTCGTCGAGCAGGACGACGGCCAGGTGTGCCGGTTCGACAGCAGGGTTGCCGCGCTCGGCGGCAGATTTCACCGCGGTGGAGACAGCCTGCTGGCTGCGGGTGGTCAGGTCCATGGGTGTGGGCTCACCTCGTTCGAAGCTCGATTGTCGGGGCGCCACTGGATGGCGTCCACCTGGAGCAACGAACGCTAAGTTGAGTCTGTTCCGCTCAACCCTCGGTTGGTGGGCCGGACCACGGGCTCGGCGTCGCCGCGGCGCCGAAGTAGTCGCCGCCCTTGCTCTGCACGTCGTCGGTACCCCAAGCGCGGCGGTGCGGGACGTGCATCATGCGCGGGATGTGCTTGCGGCAGTGCACGTACGCCTCGTCGACCGCGACGACCACCCACCGCTCGGGCTGGCGCCCCTTCACCTGCTCGGCGGGCAAGTCGGGCACGCTGTGGCGCAACGCTTCGTCGTCGACGACGCGCGCCGTGCCGTTGACGTGCAGGCCGATCAGTTCGCGAACGAAGTCGATCATCAGGATGCCGATGTGCGGGTTCTCGACGATGTTGCCCAGGCTCGCCATCACCCCGTTGCCGCGGTATTCGGGGTACGCGATCGTCCGCTCGTCGATCACGTGCAGGAACCCGGGCGTCCCGGCACGGAAGCTCGCATCGCACTCGCCGGTCCCGTCCGAGGTCGCGATGAACGCCATGTCCTGCCGTCCGACGAACTCGCGCATCGCGGGATTGAGGTGGTCGAGTACCTGATCGCGATAGAAGCGATCGGCACGTCCGGTGGTCTGATAGCGACATTGCAGGTCACGCTCGGCTGCGCTGCCGGGCTGGGTGTGCTGGGCTGTTTCGCCAGGAGAGGGCGCAGACATGTCACTCCTCGGGTGATCGCAGTGACGCGCACGCCCGATGCGCCGGCCAGCGCTTCCCCCGCGGAGGCGTGACGGACAGCCGCCAGACTGTCACACCTCGCGTGCGCTTGAAAGGCACTCGGCCTGATATGCGAGGTTCGCGGCGAGATTGGCCTGAAGGAAGGGGTAGCGGTCCGCGCACTAGGCGTTAGATTGGTGTCCGCGCCGACGCGGACTCGCGGCGTAACGGGGGGTTCCGCGCGCAGGACGAAAGGAACCTGGTGCCGTCACAGGCTCAACTGATCCGAGAGAGCTGGGCCGTGGCCGAGCCTGCGGCCGATCGCATCGCACAGTACTTCTACGCCGCGCTGTTCCACGCGAACCCGTCGCTGCGCGACATGTTCCCGGCCACCATGACCGTGCAGCGCATTCGCCTGCTCCGCGCGCTGACGACGATCATCCAGGTCATCGACCAACCGGACCGGTTCTCCGTCCTGCTGGCCGAGCTCGGTCGCGACCACCGCAAGTTCGAAGTCACGCCCGAGCACTATGACCAGGTCGGCGACGCGTTGTTCTACGCGTTGAAGCTGCACATGCGTGACCACTGGACGCCCGAGGTCCAGCACGCCTGGGAAGACGCGTACGCGGTCATCTCGCGCGAGATGCGCCGCGCCGCCGACGAGGCCGCCGCATACGGCCCGCCGTACTACCGGGGCACCGTGGTCGACATCGCGCGTCCCGGTCACGACATCGCGATCATCAAGGTCAAGCCGGAACCGGACCTCGGGTACCGGCCTGGGCAGTACGTCAGCGTCGAGACGCCCCGCCGCCCCAGGATGTGGCGGCCGATGTCGATGGCGAACGCGCCGAGCGCGGGCGGCGAGCTCGAGTTCCACGTCAAGACGGTGCCCGGCGGATGGGTCAGCGGCAGCATGGTCACCGAAACCCAGCCCGGTGACGTGTGGAAGATCGGGCCGCCGCTCGGGCTGCTCGGCCTCGTCACGCATGGCGAGCGCGATCTGCTGCTGGTCACGGGCGGCACGGGCATCGGGCCGGTCATGTCGATGCTGCCCGACCTCGAGCACCGTTCACCGTCGACGCGGCTGCACCTGTTCCACGGAGTGCGCTACAGCCGCGAGCTCTACCTCAACGGCGTGCTCGACGACCTCGTCATGCGCGACCCGATGCTCGACGTGGTCAAGGTCGTCTCGCGCGAGCCGAAGTACACCGGCGTACGTGGCTCGCTGCCCGACGTCGTGGCGCAGCACGCGGACTGGTCCAATCACGACGTCGTCGTGAGCGGATCGCCCAGCCTCATCCAGGCGACGGTCCGGACGCTCAGCTCGCGCGGCGTGCCGCTCTCGCGCATCTATTACGACACGTTCACCATCGACTGATCGGGCGCCGCGACGCATTCTGTGCGCGGAGCGCGCACGAATTCCGCGAGTCTGCGGTACACAGCGTGATAGTTCTACTGATTCTTGGACGGACCGCCGACGGCCGTTATCGTTGCGTAGCGTGTCGTCACCCTCACCCGCGATACCCGTGCCGTCACCCTCCGCTCAGTGCCCCGTGGACCACAGCCGAGTTGAGCCTGCGTCGACGCCGAGCGAGACCAGTGGCGAGGTCGATCTGGACGAAGCCGTCGAGTTCGTCGAGCTGTTCCACGCCGAGAATCCGGACGCGGGCGACGTGGCACGTCGCATCGCCTGGGCACGTGCCGAGATTCTCACCACCGGGACCTACCACCACACGACCGCGGAGCTGACCTGGGGCGCCCGCGTCGCCTGGCGCAACAGCGCGCGTTGCATCGGTCGGCTGTACTGGAACAGCTTGCGGGTGCGTGACCTGCGCGCGGTCGGCGACGCCGCCGGAGTCGCGAAGCATTGCCGCACGCATCTGCGGATCGCGGCGAACGGCGGGAAGGTGCGTCCCGTCATCAGCATCTTCGCTCCCGAGGCGCCTGGACGACCGGCGCCGCGAATCTGGAACGACCAGCTGATCCGCTACGCCGGCTACGCGCAAGCAGGCGGCGGGGTACAGGGCGACCCGCGCTATGTCGGATTCACCGAGGCCGTCATGACGATGGGCTGGCAGCCACCGCCGACGCCCGGCGACTTCGACGTGTTGCCGCTCGTCGTCGAAACCGTGGCCGAGGGCCCGCGCATGTTCCAGCTGTCGGCCGCGGACGTCCTCGAAGTGCCGTTGTCGCATCCGGAGTTCGCCTGGTTCGCGGATCTCGGCCTGCGCTGGCATGCCGTTCCTGCGATCAGCAACATGCGGCTCTGCATCGGCGGTGTCTCGTACCCGGCGGCGCCGTTCAACGGCTGGTACATGGGGACCGAGATCGGCGCGCGGAACCTGGTCGACGCGGACCGTTACGACATGGCCTCGACGGTCGCGCACCGGATGGGCCTGGACATGACGTCCGAGCAGACGCTGTGGCGCGACCGCGCGGTGATCGAGATCAACCGTGCCGTCCTGCACTCGTTCGCCGCCGCCGGCGTGACGGTCACCGACCATCACACCGAGGCACAGCGTTTCCTCACCCACCTGGGGCGGGAGGAGCGTGCGGGCCGCAGCTGCCCGGCCGACTGGAGCTGGATCGTGCCGCCGATCTCGGGCAGCCTCACGCCGGTCTTCCACCGCTACTACGACCCGGCGCAGCCGAGCCCGCAGTTCGTCAGCGACCCCGAAGCCGTGGTGCGTGGCCAGTGCGGCGGGCCGGCGCATTTCCCTGATGCCGAGGCCGAGGTCGACGCGTCCGAGCCGTGGTCGGTCGCGTCGTTCCCCGCCTGAGTTCGGGGGCGGCCGCCCCTCGCGGGGGGAGCGCGGGGGGCGGCCGGGTCTAAGCGAGCAGCACGGCGGTATCGGCGACGTCGGCAAGCACCGGATCGTGCGTGGCGCACAGCACCGCGCGCCCGGCCGCCGCGGCTTCGGCGAGCACGCGCGCCACGATCTCGGCATGCGCCTCGTCCTGCGACGACGTCGGCTCGTCCAGCACCACGAGCGGCCGCTCGACGACCAGTGAGCGGGCGATGGCAACCCGCTGGCGCTCACCGCCGGACAGCAGCCGCACTGCCCGCTCGCGAAGCGCCGAGAGGCCGAGCGAATCGACGGTCTTGTCGATCAGGTCAGGGTCGGCGGGCAGGCCACGTGACGCGCGGGCGAGCGCGAGATTCTCGATCACGTCGAGTGGTTCGGCAAGTGCTCCGCCCTGCCCGAAGACGGCGACGTGTTCGCGGCGCAGGTCGGCGCGTGCCGCCCGCGACAGGCCGGTCACGTCGACGCCGGCCAGCAGCGCTCGTCCGGAGTCGGGGTCGGCGAGGCCGGTGAGCACGCGCAGCAGGGTCGACTTGCCCGAGCCGGAACGACCCCGGACGAGGGTGAGCAGGCCGGCGCGGACGTCGAGCGACAGCCCGTCGAGCACGACGCGGTCGCCGTAGGCGAGGCGCACCTCGTCGAGCGCGGCCACGGACCCGGCCGCGGATGTCGTCGGCGCCGCACCGGCGACCGGATGCGCCGCCACCGGCTCGTCCGCGCCGCTGAGCACGATCTGCGCGCCCTCGGTGCTGGCCCGAACGCCTCGCAACGCCCCGGCGCCGCGACGCAGCGCTTCTGGCAGCCGGACCCAGCCTCGATCGTCTACGACGAGCATCTCGTCGCCCGGCGCATGCGGCGACCACTGTTCGGAGAGCCTGCCGTCGCGGATGCGCACCATGCGGTCGGCGATCCGCGCGGCGCGCTGGTCGTGCGTGACGAGCAGCAGCGTGGCGCCGATGGACGCGACCGCCGACGAGAGCAGGTCGTAGACCTCGTCCGCGGACGCGAGGTCCAGCTCGCCAGTCGGCTCGTCGGCCAGCACGACGGTCGGCTCGTGCGCCAGCGCCGCGCACACGGCGACGCGCTGCGCCTCGCCGCCGGAGAGCGTCGCCGGTGAGCGATCGGCCAGTGCGGCGAGACCGAGCCGCGCGAGCGCCTCGCCGGCTCGGCGCCGTGCCTCGGTCCGGCGCACGCCGGCCAGCCGCAGTTGCAGGGCGACGTTGTCGAGCACATCGATCTCGGGGCGCAGCGTCCGAGCGGTGTGCTGGTCGACGACGCCGAGCCGGGTAAGCCGAAGTCGCGAACGAGTGGCCTCGTCGGCGCCGGCCAAGTCGACGCCGGCGATCCGGACGCTGCCCGCGCTGGGCGGCACCTCGCCGGTCAGCACGCGCAGCAGCGTCGTCTTTCCCGATCCGTTCGGGCCGTGCACGACGAGACGTTCACGATCCTCGACGGCGAGCGACAGGCCACGCAACGCGGCGACCGTACCCCCCGGTATGGGGTACAGGCAGAACGCGTCGGTGACATCAATCGCGCTCATCTCAGCTCCGTCTCGGGACGTACGGGCAGGCGCTCACGCAGCATCCGGGCCGCGACCGCCCAGGCGACGGCGACGCTCAGCCCGATCCCGACGACGAGCACGACACCCGTCCATGCCAGACCGACCGCCGCCTGCAACGGGGGCCGCGGCGCGACGCCGGACGCGTCGACCGCCACGAGCGTCGTCCCGGCGCGTGCGAGAAGCAGGCCGGTCAGCAACCCGAACGGCAGCGCGACGGCGACGACCGAGGACGCCCGCACGAACAGCACGCGGCGCAGCGTCGCCGGGCGCAGACCGTCGGCCTCCCAGGCGTGCAACTCGCCGGCGTCGTCGCGGCGCTCCCCGATCACGAGCAGCGCAAGGGCGACCACACCGACGAGCAGTGCCAGGCCCGCGATCAGGGCCAGCAAGAGCTGCGATCCGCGGGCAACCGGGTCGGCGGCCAGCCGAGCCTGCAACGGCGCGCGCAGCGCCACCGTGAGCCGGTCGTAGGGCGCCTTCGCGAGCGCCCGTTCGAGGGCCGGGCGCGAGCTGTCCGGCGCCGAGACCCAGAGCTCGCCGATCGCTCCGGTGCCCGGCTCGCTCAGCTCGAGCATCGCTGTAACCGCAGCTTGATCGGCCAGGACGAAGGTGCCGGTCATCGTCGGGAAGCGCGGCATGGTGCCGACCACCTGCGCGGTGATCGTGATCTGGCCGAGGGAGAGCGTCAACTGACCCTGGTCGGCCGATCGGGCAGTCACCGGATCGACGATCACTGGCAGCACGGGCTTGGGCACGTAACCCGGGACGAGGACGACCTGCGAACCCTCGAGCCGGTAACTGATCTGCAGGCCGGTGCCTTTCGAGACGACCTGGGCGTTCCGCGATCCCCAGCCGGCCCACTGCCACGGAACGGTCGCGCCGTCGGCCGAGACAGCGCCGACCGTGAACGTCCCGGCGACGATCTGCCGGGCGGTGTCGCTCTCGCCGATGGCGTGCTGATGATGCGTGGCGTACTCGATGTTCTCGGTCAGCGCGACCGATACAGCGCGCAGCGTGCCGCGGCCGAGGTGCGGGATCGTCCCGGTCGCCACGCCGCCGTGCCGGCTCAGCTTCACCGCAGTCTCCTGGCCGTCGGCCGAGGCGAGCCAGAGCTCCATGTCGACCGCCGGCGACAGGCCGGTGACGTCGACGGTGAGGGTACGGGCGCCGTCCGGAAGGGACGGCGCGGCGACCGCCGTGCCGGCCGGCCCGAGTGACTTGGCGAACGACGCCGGGCGGGTCGACGTACCGGTCACCCGCGACCACCGCCGCACCTGCGACAGTGCATCGCGGTCGACGCCGAGCACCGGCACTCCTGTCGCGTTGCCGTCGAGCGTGCGGACGATGCCTCCGGTCCGTACAGCGCCGTAGGTCTGTGCGCCGGGCGCGGCCGCGGCCAGTTGCTGCGCTCCGGTGACCGCGAGCGGCGTCGGCACATCACGCCCGTGGGTGAGCGTGGCGTCGAGCGGCACGGTATACGCAGCCTGGTCGGATGCGCCCTGCTGCAGCGTCGCGCGGTACGCGCCGGAGAAGACGACCGACGACACGGCAGCCGTCAGGAACGCCGTCGTGACCACCGGGCGGAGCGGACGGCGAATCGCGCCGAGCAGCCCGATCCGCCCGGCAATGGATCGGCGCGGCACAAGACGCTCGGCGAAGCGAGCCAGCGGCGCCCACAGCCTGGCGGCGACGAGCCCGCCCACCAGGCCGGCGAGCGCAGGCAGCGCGACGACCAGCGGATCACTGTTCGCGGCCAGCGAGGACGCCGACGCCGACCCACGGCTCGCGGCCAGGAAGACCGCACCCAGGCAGGCGGCGCCGATCAACTCGACCGTCCGCCAGACGGTGCGGCTCTCGCGATCCGGCCAGAGCAGCACCGCTACCGTGACTACGACGGCCGCCACGCAGAGCAGCCCGACCGCCGGCCACGCGGAGCCCAGCGCGTGCCAGATCGTGCGCCAGGACGCCAGCGACGCGTTCTGCGCCAGGCCGGCCGTGACCGCGGCGCCGATCGCGCAGCCGAGCGCCGCCCCGCAGAGCCCGGCAGCCGCGGCCTGCAGCGTCGTGAGGCGGCCGACGCGCGCGATCCGCGCACCCCGGCGGCGCAGCACGGTCACGAGCACCGCGTGCTCGCGGCGCAGCCCGACGGCGGCCACCGCGGCGAACCCGAGCAGCAACACCGCAGCCGTACCGCCGAGCAGCCCGAAGCGGCGCGCGGACAGCGAGGCGCGGTGGTACTCGTCGATGAGCTCGCCGTCCGGGTTCACGATCGCCGCGCCTTCGACGTTCG
>WNGN01011059.1_pt1 | contig 10007 bp, 8 predicted proteins | sample 5400561 | NCBI WGS metagenome assembly WNGN01 (sample SAMN13153379, study PRJNA577476) | soil metagenome | isolation source: 115 cm soil or saprolite under Garry oak tree replicate 2 | place: USA:California | collected 2016-06-15 | reverse complement strand
TACAAGCGCGCGGACGGGCGGGAGATGGTCGGGGTGCTCCGACGGGTGCCCCGGCTGCGCTGGGCGGCGGTCGCCGAGCTGCCGCGAGCGGAGGCGTTCCGCCGGGGTGGCCAGCTCCGGAGCCTCACCGCGTTGATGATCGCCGCGCAGTTCACGGGGGTCGGGCTGATGGCCTACGTCCTAGTCCTGCTCGTGTTGCGCCCGCTCGCGCGGCTCAGCAGCGCCGCCGCGACGGTGGCCGCCGGGGATCTCACGGTCGATCTCCCAGCGGGCGGCGCGGGTGAGGTGGGTTACTTAACGCAGGTGTTCAACCGCCTGGTCGCACGCCTGCGGGAGCGGGAGAGCCAGGCCGAGCTGGAGCGGCTCTCCGTCACCGACGCCCTCACTGGCTTGTACAATCGGCGGCACCTGATGGACACACTGTCGAGCGAAGCGCAGCGGTCGCGGCGACTCAGACGCCCGTTCTCGATCCTGTTGGCAGACGTCGATCACTTCAAGCCGTACAACGACACGCACGGCCACCTCGCGGGCGACGCGGCGCTCGCGAAGATCGCTGAGATCCTGCGGCAAACGACGCGCGCGGTGGACTGCGTGGCGCGCTACGGCGGCGAGGAGTTCCTGGTGGTGCTGCTCGAAACGACGACCGCGACCGCCGCCCTGGTCGCTGAGCGCATCCGCGCCCGTGTGGCGGCCGAGCCGTTCGACGGCCGACGGATCACGGTGAGCATCGGCGTCGCGGAGTGTCCGGCGCACGGCGATACGCCGGAGACGCTCATCGCCACCGCCGACGCGGCGCTGTACGAGGCGAAGGACGAGGGCCGCGACCGCGTGGTGGCCGCGGGCGGGAAGCAGGAGCGGGAGAAGGAGAAGCGACGGCGCAAGGGCGAAGCTTAGCCTCGCCTCAAATCAGCGCGGCTTGATGAACGTGCCGTCGCGCAGCTCGGCGTAGGCGCGGCGCAGCTCCGCCTCGGTGTTCATCACGATCGGCCCCTGCCAGGCCACGGGCTCCGCGATCGGCCGGCCTGAAACGAGGAGGAACCGGATCCCGGCGTCGCCGGCCTGAACCGTGATTTCGTCGCCCGAGTCGAACAGCACGAGAGAGCGATTGCCGGTCTCGTCGCGACCTTCGGCCTCTGTGCCCCCCTCCCCTACCCACTCGGTGCGCACTCCGCGGGGCGGCGACGCGTCACGGAACGTGCCGCTCCCCTCGAAGATGTAGGCGAAGGCGTGGCGCGACGACTCCACCGGCAGGGTCTTGCGCACCCGCGGCGGGACCCACACGTCGAGGTAGCGCGGATCGGCGGCGACGCCGTCGACGGGGCCGGTCTTGCCCCAGAAGCTCCCGCAGATGACCCGCACGCGCGTCCCGTCGTCGTCCACGACTTCCGGGATGGCGCCCGCCAGGACGTCCTGGTAGCGCGGCCGAGTCATCTTCAAGGACGACGGAAGATTGGCCCACAGTTGGAATCCGTGCATCCGACCCTGCGGGTCACCCCGCGGCATCTCCTGATGGAGGATGCCGCTGCCCGCGGTCATCCACTGCACGTCCCCGGCACCGAGCGTGCCACGGTTGCCCAAGCTGTCGCCGTGGTTCACCGTGCCGGCGAGGACATAGGTGATGGTTTCGATCCCGCGATGGGGGTGCCAGGGGAACCCCGCGAGGTAGTCCTGCGGGTTCTCGTTGCGGAAGTCGTCTAACAGGAGGAACGGGTCGAACTCGCCGGTGTTCCCGAATCCGAACGCCCGGCGCAGCTTTACGCCCGCGCCTTCGATGGTGGGCTGCGACTGAATGATCGACTTGATCGGCCGGATGGACATGGCGCCTCCTGCGCTACGGTGGGAACGTAGCCCGGGTGCCCGATGTTCCAGGACGGCCGGCTAGTCCGGTGCCTCACTCCAGCGGTCTTCTCTCCTCTCGTGTTCGCCGGCCACCACGCGCCAGAACGCCGCGAACACCCGCTCGCACCACCAGCCCCGGCAGTCGGTCATAGCCTCGAGTGCCTGCGCCGCCGGGAGCGGGGGCGCATAGGCCCGCGGGTTGGTCAGCGCATCGTACACGTCCAAGATCCCGACGACCTGCGCGGAGAGCGGGATCTCGTCTCCTTTGAGTCGGTCGGGATAGCCGCTGCCGTCGTATCGCTCGTGGTGCCAGCGGATGATCGGCTTCAAGTCCCAGGGAAAGTCGACGTTCGCGAGCAGCTCGATGCCCCAGACCGGGTGCATCTGCACGACGGCACGCTCCTCGTCCGTGAGCGAGGCGGGCTTGTGGAGAATCTCGTGCGGGATGCGCACCTTGCCCACGTCGTGCAGATAGGCGCCGAGCAGGATGGTCGTCTCCTCCTGCTCGTCGAGCCCCAGGGCCCGCGCCACGGCGACCGCGTTCCGCGCCACCCGCTCGCAATGGCCGAACGTGTAGCCGTCACTCGACTCGATCGACTGACCCCACTCGCGCACGACCGCGAGGTACGTGCCTTCGAGCTCCGCCACTTTCCCGCCTACGTGGACCAGGTCCACCCGGGCATCTAATCGGCGGAACAGACGGTATGCGGTGTTGAGCAGCCGGAGCGCGTCCTGGTTCCGGCCCATCGCTTGGTACAACAGCGCCAGCTCGCGGGAGGCCTCCGCCTCGTTGAGTACGGAGCCCGCGCCGACCGCCAAGTCGATCCCCGAGCGGAGGCGCGACTCGGCGAGGGTGAGGCGACCCGTCTCGCGATACGCCATGCCGATCACCCGGTAGGCGCCCGCCTTGGCGTCTCGCACGCCCAGCTGATCGAACAGCGCGAGCGCATTCTCGGCGCTTTGCCGCGCGTTCTCGAACCGTTGGCGCGCCACGTCCACCTCGGCGTGATTGACGAGACAGAGCGCCTGCAGGTACACGTCGCCGACCCGTTCGGCGAGGGCCCGACTCTCCCGGAAGTAGCAGTCCGCGGCGTCGAACCGCTCCCGGTCCGCGCTGACCATCCCCAGGTTGTGATAGGCGATGGCACACCCATGGTCGTCCCCGCACTCGCGGTACGCCGCGAGCGAGCGCTCATAGCGCGCCAGGGCCTCGCTCAGCTCGCCCTGGATGTTGGCGACGATCCCCAGGTTCTGCTGCACACGCGCGCGCAGCTGACGGCTCGAGCCACCCAGCTCCAGCGCCTGCATGAACGTCTTGCGGGCATCCTCCAAAGAGCCCGTCGTCACATCGAGCCCGCCCAGCGTGTTGAGCGCTTCAGCCGCGAGCCCGTCGTCGCCGATCTGGCGCGCCACGTCGTAGCTCCGACGGCACAGCTCGCGGGCCCGGGCGGGCTCGCTGCGATGGTGGCGCTGCACGGCCAGACGTCGCAGCGCCTCCGCCAACAGGGCGTGCTCCCCGTCCCGCTGCGCCGCCTCGATCGCCGACTCGTAGCGCTCAATCGCCTCCGGAATGCAACCGGCGCGCTCCTGCTCGCGGGCTGCGTGGAGCAAGTCGGCGGCCCGGCAGAGCGCGCCGGAGAGCCCGACAAGAGGGGTTACGCTTGCCTCACCACGCGATGGCATAGTCGGAAAAGTGCTGCAACTGCCCCGTGACCGTCCCCGTGAACAGGTCGTCGACGCTGGGCAGGTACTCGAGGATCTGCAGCGCGTCCGTGGTGTGCACGATGTACTTTGGCGCGAGCGACCCGAGCAGGTTGCAGTTCGCGTAGCTCATCGTGAGGGCCACGTCGCGACTGAACTGCAAGCCCTCCGGCTGGAACTGCACCACGTTCACCGAGTCCGACGGTACCACAGCGGTGATGGTCGTCGGCAGCGCGAGCGCTCCCGCGGGAATGGCCAGCGCGTGCGGCCCGACGCGAATCGTTCCGCCGTCCGGACCGATCGTCGCGGTGACGGAGTCGTACGCGAGCGGCGAGCAGGTGAGGAGGCCACCGCCCTGCAGCAGCGAGGTCCCCAGCAGTGCCTGCCGCGGCGGCACGGGCGGAGCAACGCCCACCGGCGACGGCTCGCCGCAGCTCAACACGACCACGGTGGCAGTGCCGAACAGCGTGGCGAGCGAGAGACGCGTGACCTTCATGAGCTGGCTCTCCCCGGATCGACCGCGAGCCCGGAGGGAGTAGTGCGCCCCGTCGCTCCCCCGCCTCGATCGGTGGTCGTGGTCAAGTCGAAGCGTCGCACCCACGGGGAGCCGGGCTCCGGCCTGCCGCTGCGCAGCGCCGTAGTAGCGCGCAACAGCAGCGCGACGGGATCAAGCGGCGAATACTTGAGGTTGCCGACCGCATCGTAGCCGACTCGAAGCGTTGACCCCGGAGCCACGACGCCCCCGCCAAGCGTCTCGCTCAGAGCGGCGGCGATGCGCTGGGCGAGCTTCACCGCACCCGCGTGATCGGTCGCGGGCGCGACGATGGCGAATTCGGTCGGACCCAAGGCCCCGACAACGTCGGACACTCGTGCCGCACGCGCGACGACGCTTCCGGCCCGTGGGTCTGCGGGCTCCGCCTCCAGCGCGAACACGATGCAGGCCAGCGCGCCGTTCTGCCGCGACATCAGCGCTCCCAGCTCCCGCGCTCGCCGCGCGAGGCTGGCCCGACTGTGCACTCCTGTCGGAGCGTCAACCGGGCCCTCCGCGAGGGTCGCATCGAGGTTCCGCTTCGCCTGCACGTAGGTTTGGAGCTTGACCAACAGCTCGTCCGGGTCACCCGGATAGCGGAGAAAGTCCCAGGCACCCGCGTGCAGCGCGGTCACCCGCTGCTCGGGAGTCGGCCGGTCGGGCGCGAGAACGAGGATCGGCACGTTACTGCCGATGTGCAGGTCATTGTCGAACAGCCAGCCGGCGATCGCCGAGATGTCCGGCAACTCGACCCCGAGGATGATGACGTCCGGGCGCACGTCACGCGCCTGCGCGAGGGCGAGCATGGCGGTCGGGGACTGGACCACGACGTAGCCATTCGTCTCGAGCGCACTGGTGAGGGAGTGGACTCGAGCACCCGCGATGAGGACGACCGGCGGCGCGCTTGGGGGATCCATGGGGCCTACCAGTCGTGCGGCAACAACCGGGCCCGGACAGGAGAGCGCCGGCGTTTCGGACCGTGCCCCAGCCGCCTGGCGGGTGAGCGGCTCGCATTGCCACATGTGTGGCGTAGCCGCAACGAGACGTGTTTCGCAGCCCCAACGCGTGGCACGCGGCATGCGACACACCTATGTTGGTTTCTGGACGCTCCTGATTCACGCTCGCTCGCGCATCAAAGGGGGTGGCCCCCGATCGTAGAGCACAGCGACGACGTGATCGGCCTCGGGTCGGCCGACGCAACCAACTTGCCCGCCAGCAACGCGCGCGGTCCAACGAATCTATGACTGCCACGCTCTCGCGCGGACTGGAGCAGCGGTGGCAGGAGGTGTTGCGCCGGGCGGCCATCGCCCTCGAGGGGCACGGGGTCGGTGTTTGGGAGGCCGACGCACGCGATCGACTGCATCTCCTGGCCGCCAGCTCCGCGGCGGACGTTGCCGCTGGCGCCGCCGCCGAGCTGGAGGCCACGTTGCGCGACCTCGGCGAGCTGCAATCGCCGCGCAAGCCCCGCCGCTGGGTGGTGAGCCGCGTGCGGCAGCAGCGCTGGTGTATCGCGCCGGTCCGCCGCGAGCCGCCGCAGCCCCCGCCAACCGGAATCGAGCGGCGGGGCCGAGAGCGGATGATGCTCGAGCTCGCCGGGGTGTGCATCGGTCTGATCGACGACCGGGAGCGCCGGGTGCAGGAGCTGGAGCGCGAGGATTGCTTCGAGAACGCGCCCGTCGGCCTGCGGTGGACGGCGGCGGACGGCACGATTCTCGGCGCCAACCAGACCGAGCTCGACACGCTGGGCTATCAGCGCGACGAGTATGTGGGTCGCAATCTCGCCCAGTTTTATGTCGATCCCCAGGCGGCCGCGGATGCCCTGCAGCGCCTGCGGACGGGAGAGACGCTCCGTAACATCGAGACCCGAATGCGCCGCCGCGACGGTTCGATGCGCCACAGCCTCATCAGTGCGAGCGGGCTGCTCGCAGGCGGGCAGCTCATCCACGCCCGCTGGGCCACGCAGGACGTCACGGAGCGCCAACTCGCCGAGCAGGCCTTGACACTGTTCAAGGCCTTGGTGGAGTCAGCCGACGACGCCGTCATCGGGCCGATCGCCCTGCTCGCCCCGCCCGACCGCGTCGACGAGCTCCCCGGGATACTGGAACGCTTGCGGCGCGGCGAGCGGATCGAGCGTTACGAGACGACCCGGGTGCGTAAGGACGGCACGCGCGTAGAGGTGTCGCTCAGCGTCTCACCGATCCTGGACCCGCAGGGTCGCCCCATCGGCGCCACGTCGATCGCGTACGACGTCACGGCGCGCAAGCAGGCCGAGCAACAGCTCGTGCATGGAGCCCTCCACGACGCCCTCACCGACCTGCCCAACCGAACGTACTTCGTCGAGCGGGTGTCTCAATCGCTGGCGCGCGTGCGGCGCGATCCCGCGTACCGGTTCGCCGTCCTGTTCCTCGACTTCGACGACTTCAAGGCGGTGAACGACAGCCTCGGTCACGCAGCCGGTGACCACCTGCTGGGGGAGATCGCGGGCCGGCTACGGACGTGCGTGCGGCCCGGCGACGTCGTGGCGCGGCTCGGGGGCGATGAGTTTACCCTGCTGCTCGAGGAGATCACTGGACTGCCCGACGCGGAGCACGCGGCGCGGCGCATCCAGGACTCGCTCGCCACGCCGTTTTCGCTCGAGGGCCGCGAGATCCTCGCGAGCGCCAGCATCGGCGTGGCGCTGAGCGACCCTGACCACGGGCAAGTCCAGGATCTGCTGCGCGACGCCGACCTCGCCATGTATCATGCCAAGCAGCAGGGGCGGGCGCGTTTCCAGGTGTTCGATGTGGCCATGCGCGACTCGGCCGAGGCCCGCTCCGGCATGGAGGCGGACCTGCGGAACGCCCTCGAGCGCGATGAGTTTCGGCTGGTCTTCCAGCCCATTGTGGAGCTCGAGAGCGGCCGCGTGCACGGGTTCGAGGCGCTGCTGCGCTGGCATCACCCCAAGCGCGGCGTGATCCTCCCGCTCGACTTCGTGCCGCTGGCGGAGCAGACCGGGCTCATCATCCCTATCGGCCGCTGGGTACTCCAGGAGGCGTGCCGGCACGCGCGAGGCTGGCAGGAGACGTTCCCGGCCGCTGCTGGGCTGCGGATCAGCGTGAACCTTTCCGCCGAACAGCTCGGGCACCCGCGCATCGTGGAAGAGGTGCGGACGGCCCTGCAGACCGCGGGACTCGCGCCCCCTTGCCTGTCCCTCGAGATCAGCGAGCGCGTGCTGATGGAGAGCGTCGAGTCGTCGACCACCGCGCTCGGTCAGCTGCGGGGGTTGAACGTCGAGCTGCACATGGACGACTTCGGCACCGGGTACTCGTCACTCAGCTCGTTGCCGCGCTTCCCGCTCCAGGGGATCAAGGTCGATCGCTCCCTCGTGCACCGCATGGGAGCGCGCCGCACCGACCTGGAGATCGTGCGCTCGATCGTGGACCTGGCGGGCAATCTCGGTCTGGGCGTGATTGCGGAGGGCGTCGAGACGGTCACGCAGCGCGCGCGCCTCATCGCGTTCGGGTGCCGGCTCGGGCAGGGCCAGCTGTTTGCCAAACCGCTCGAGCCCGCGGCAGCGGGCGCCCTGCTCGCCGAACCGGAAGAGTCGGACCGCCGCATCGCTTGACGGAATCCCGCTGCTCTGAGATGATGAAGCACCACCGACAGGAGGAGGTCGACGCATGCACGCCCGGTACGGACTAGCCATGGCTGCCGTGTTGCTCTCACAGTCGCCTGGAAACGCCAACGTCAAGACCCGGGAACTCGAATACCGGCAGGGCGAGACCGTCCTGCAGGGATTCATCGCCTGGGACGACGCCGCGCGAGGCAAGCGCCCCGGCGTGCTCGTCGTGCACGAGTGGTGGGGGCACAACGAGCACGCGCGCAACCAGGCGCGGCGCCTCGCCGAGGCCGGTTATGTCGGCCTCGCGCTGGACATGTTCGGCAAGGGCAAGGTCGCCACCCACCCGCAGGATGCGCAGGCGTTCGTGAACGAGGTGACCAAGGATCCGGCGGTTTCGGCGGCGCGGTCGTGCTGGACATGGCGCGCGCGGGCGCCCCGCTTGCCGCCGTCGTGACGTTCCACGGGGCGCTCGCGACGAAGACTCCTGCGCAGCCCGGGAAGGTCAAGGCCCGGGTGCTCGTGCTGACAGGCGGCGCCGATCCGTTCGTCCCGCCCGAGCAAGTGGAGGCGTTCAAGCGCGACATGCAAGCGGCGGGCGGGCGGTTCGAGGTGATTTCGTATCCCGGCGCCAAGCACGGCTTCACCAACCCCGACGCGGCGAAGTACGGCATGCCGCAGCTCGCCTATGATGCCGACGCGGACCGCCAGTCCTGGACGGCGATGCTCAAGCTGTTTAAGGAGGTGTTCCCCTAACGGCCGCCTTCAGTCGCCGCCACAGGGTGGTGCGGCTGATGCCGAGTCGGCGGGCGGTTTCCGCGCACTTGCCACCCGTCTGTTGCAGGGTCTCCTGAATTGCCAGGCGCTCTTGGTCGGCCCACCTTTGACTGGACTCCTGAGGCACGATAATCACCTCGCCCAGTACGCCGTCTCCCAGGCGCAGCGGCACGGCGCGCCCGCCCCGCGCCATGAACTGCGATGGTGTATGCGGTTGTGGCCGCGTGGCCCGCGCCGCCGCGTTCAGGTAGAGCGTGCCGCCGCGCGCGTCGACGATCACGATCGCTTCGTCCCGCGCGTCGAGCACCGCGCGCACAATGAGCGACAGCTCCCGCATACACGCGCAACCTATCGGGAGCCCGCATTAAGAATCAACGAGCTTAGCTGGCGATTGATGCTAAGAGTTCACAAAGACTGGTCCGCGGGGAGCCGCAGCTCGAAACAGCTGCCGCCGCCCGGCCGCGCTGCGTACTCGAGCGTGCCCCCCTGTAGCTCCGCCAGGCGCCGCGCGATCGAAAGTCCAAGGCCGGCGCCGCCGCCGTCGGCGGGAGCGCCGGCCGGGCGGTAGAACGGCTCGAAGATGCGGTCGCGCTCGGCCATAGGGATGCCCGGACCACGGTCGGCCACGACGAACACCAGGGCCGCGCCGTCCCGATGGACGGAAAGCTCGATCGGCGACGCCGGCGGCGTGTAGCGAACGGCGTTGCCCAGCAGATTGCTCAGGATGCGCAGCGATTGGACGAAGTCGAACCGACCGGCCAGGGCCGGCTCGCTGAGGTCGACGTTGGTCTCGACCCTCCGATCCTTCAGGACTCCGGCCATCTGCCGCATCGCCGCGCCGACCAGATCCTCCGCGGTGTTGACCTCGGGATGCACGGGCATGGCCCCGCCCTTGAGGCGAGAGAGATCGAGCAAGTCGGCGACGAGGTGACCGAGTCGGTCCGCTTGCTCCTCGATCGCGAGCGCGTTCCGGTCACCGCGGAGTGCGCCCTCCTGAGCGAGCGCCTTGATGGTCGTCAAAGGAGTCCGGAGATCGTGCGAGACGGACGCCAATACGACGTCCTTGAGGCGGTCCGCCTCCCGCAATGCCTCCGCATGCTGCGCGGTTGCGACCAGCCGCGTCCGCTCCACGGCCAGCGCCGCGTAGTAGGCGAGCGCGCCCAGAAAGCGCTGTCGCGCCGGATCGAGCGCGATCGGCCTTTCATCGGCGAGGTACAGCACGCCCACGGTTCGCCCGTGCGCCCGGAGGGCCGCGAACACCGTGCGCTCGTCGGCAGCGCGGCTGTGTAACGCCGCTCCGGACGCGCTATCTTCTGCGTGGTCAAACGTGCCTGTGGCCTCCGCGAAGCGGCGGAGCTCATCGCGGTCCGGCAGGGGCGGTTCTGCCGGCGCGGCGGTCGGCGATCCCACGAGCAAGCGCACGGCATCGTCGTCCCGACCGTAGATCCGGCAGTGCGCGGTCTCGAGGGATGTGCGGATCAACTCCGCGATGCCCGCCAACGAATCCTCTGCCCGACCCGCGCTCAAGATTTCCGCGCCGAGCCGGCCGAGCGATGCCACTTC
>WNGN01004022.1_pt1 | contig 10009 bp, 9 predicted proteins | sample 5400561 | NCBI WGS metagenome assembly WNGN01 (sample SAMN13153379, study PRJNA577476) | soil metagenome | isolation source: 115 cm soil or saprolite under Garry oak tree replicate 2 | place: USA:California | collected 2016-06-15 | reverse complement strand
TAAACGCACGACCTCTTCGGGAAACTGGCGCAGGTAGCGCAGGACCACAGGATCGTCGTCGAGCGCATCGGAGGGACAGAACAGCCGCCCGCGATGACGGAAGCCGCCGTCCGTCATCGCCTCGACCATCACGTTGACGTCGCCGCAGTGGTCGAGGTGGCGGTGGCTGATGACGATGGCATCGAGCTTGGTGAGATCGACCTTGCGCTTGGCGTACTGGACAACGGCTCCTGGTCCAGGGTCGAGGCTCAGGCGCGCGCCCCCTTCCTCCAGGTAGAGGCCGCCCGAGGCCGCGAGCTGCTTCGCGACCATGAACCGCGCCCCCGCCGTCCCCATGAAAGTGAGCTTCACCTCCCCACCCCGTGGGGAGGTCGGCGCGGCCCGCTTTGCGGGCCCTGCCGGGTGGGGGGTCCCACTTCGGCGACCTCGGTCAGAGATGTCTCGGTCTTCTTGCCGAAGTACCGCTCGTACAGCCCGGCCACGCGATCGAGCGTGTCGATCTCGTCCACGGGCTTGTCGTCCCGGATCCGGACGATGCGCGGAAAGCGCAGCGCGTACCCGCTGGCATGGCGGCCGGAGTGCTGGATGGAATCGAAGGCGACCTCGAGCACGACCTCTGGCTTGACGACGCGTGCCCAGCCGCGATCCTCGAGCGTGATGGCGAGGAAGCGCTTCGTCATCTCCGCGATCTCAGCATCAGTGAGCCCGGTGTAAGCCTTGCCCACGTTGACGAGGCGCCCGGTCGAGGTGTCCCTGACGGCGAAGGTGTAGTCGGAAAGCACGCCCTTCCGCTTCCCGTGTCCCCACTCGACCGCGGTCACGACCACGTCGAGCGTCGCCAGGGGCCGTTTGAGCTTCAACCATGCGAGCCCACGCCGGCCGGGCGTGTACGGGCTCTTCGGGTCCTTGACCATGAGGCCCTCGTTTCCGCGCTCGCGCGTGTCGGCAAAGATCCGGTCGAGGTCGTCCGGGCTGGTCGCCTCTTCGAGCCGGGCCAGGAGGAACGGATGCTCCAGGCCCAGCCCTTCGAGAAGACGGCGGCGCTCGTCGAGCGGCTCATCGAGTACCGGCCGGCCGTCGAGATAGAGCAGATCGAAGATGACCAGCACCACCGGCACCTCGCGCCGCATCTCGTCCGAGACGACCTTGCGGCCGAGGCGTCGCTGGAGGTCGAAGAACCTCAGCACGCGTCCATCACGATGGGCAAGCACCTCGCCGTCGAAGAGGACGGCGTGGCCGATGCGAGGCGCGCTCTCGGCCAGCTCCGGAAACGCGCTTGTGGTTTCCTTCAAGTCGCGCGAGAAGAGCTCGACGTGCCCGTCATCGTGGTGGAGCTGGCAGCGGACGCCGTCGTACTTCTCCTCGGTCCACACCTTGTCCGCGCCCATCCGCTCGAAAGCTTCGGCCGCTGTTTCCACCGGGCTCGCGAGCATGAAACGCACCGGTTGAAACAGCGTCACGGTGCTGGTCTCGATTTGGCCGTGCTTCACGCGCACGGCGGTCTCGCCGATGTCTCCAGTGATCAGGTGGACGCGCTTCACCTGCGTCACGGGCACCCCGAACGCCTCGGCGATCGCCGCCTCCACCAGGCCTTCAGACAGGCCGATGCGCATCTCGGTGGAGATGATCTTGACCACAAAGCGCGCCGCCTCCGGGTGAACGCGGCGCAGCAGCTCTTCGAGCGGCGCCGCCTTTGCCGCGCCGCGCGCAACGCGGATGGCTTCCAGCGTCTTCTCGACCTCCGCCAGTGACACGTCCTCGTTGGCGGTACTGCCGGCCAGCGCCTCGCCGGCCCAGTCGCCGAGGTCGGAGTGCTTCCGGAAAATGCCCTGCAGCTCCTCGTCGTTGCGGCGAGAGATGGCGCCGATCGCCTTGCTCACCGACGACCAGCCGAGGCCGAGCGTCCTTCGCTTTGACGGTCCAAACGGGCGGCCGCTCATGAAGACGGCCGCCCTCCGCAGATCATCGTCGTCCAGGGACCGGAAGTAGGCGGCCAGATGCCGCGTTTTCCCGAGGGTTGCGGACGTTCCGCCGACAGCAGCTCCGGCGCGCGCGAAATCGAGCATGTCTGGGTACGGTGGCCTATCGTAAGTCGCGTGCGTCGGTGCCCTTATCTGGAGGAGCTCGTCAAGGAACGCCGGACGTTTCTGCGCGTCTACCGTTTCGACTGCCACGTCGATCACCTGTCGAAGCGCAAGTACGCTCTGAGCGACAGCCCGCCCATCTGCGTCCGCAACTTCGAAGACTGCCCTCTCTATCAGGCCGAGAAGCGGCGGGAGGATTCCACGATCACGCGGTACACGGATTGAGCGCGCTCGAGGCTCGGCAACGCGGCGCCGGCCTGACATGCGCCATATGCGGGGCGCCGGCGCTGCCGCTGGACGGGATGTGCGTCTTCTGCCATGCGCCGCTGGACAAGGAGGACGAGCCCTTCGAGCTGCTCGACTACCTGGTCGAACGGATTCCGACGGCGAAGGTCAGGCGCGGTCATCTCAAGCGAGGCCCGATCAGCGAGCTGACCGTCGACGTCGGCGGCCGCACCTACCGAGCGCGTTGGGATAAGGAGAACCTGGAGTTCCAACCCCCGGTCATGCTCACCGCCTGGCTTGACCTGTTGCTCAGCGGGCTCAGTGATGCAGCCGGCGCCGACGCCGACCTGCGCCGTGCCGTGCTGCGTTCAGGGTGGGCCCTCCGCTAAGCGTCCGGCTAGAGCGCCAGCGCCAGCTGCTCGGTAGCTTCCAACGCAGACGCACGTACGCCGCGCTTGCGCAAATGCCGCGCGAAGTCCTCTGTGTATCCATGCACCGTGTAGACCTGGTCTGCGCCGGAAAGCTCCACGACCTCCATCAGCTCATCGAAGTCACAGTGGTCGGAGAGGTCGAAGGTCGCGTCCGCGCCGAAGAGCCTCGCGAACTCGGCGTCCTTGGCCCAGCCTGAGACGAGGGCGGTCCGGTAGCGGCCGAGGCGGCGGACCTCGTCCTTGCCGGCTGGTGGCGCGATGACCACCCGGCCAGGAGGCGTGTCCCCGTTGAGCTCGATCCAATCCGGCAGGGGGCTGCCGGCGCTCTCATAGCATCGCGCGCAGGGCACGCAGCGGCTTTCGAGCGCAAACGCGAAGCCGTACGGGGCGAGCGCCAGCATCACCTCCTCGGTCTTGCCGAGAGCGTGACACAGCAGCACCGGCGTCACGTGGCTGTCCAGCGCCAGGCGGCACCAGCGGGCGATCGATTCCACCGTCGAGTCAGGATCGCCAAACCTGAAGTGGGGCCTTCCATAGGTGCTCTCCATAACGAGCACATGCGCCCGAGGCACCCGCGTGACGCTGCCGCCGGGCTGCCGCAGCTTGATGTCGCCGGTGTAGAGGAGACTCGTGCCATCGTGCTCGAACCGCAGCTGCGCTGAACCGAGCATGTGGCCGGCGGAGTGGAGTGTGACCGATGCCGGCCCGCGCCGCATCGGCTCGTCGTAGCCCAGCATTCGCCAGCCACGCGGACGCCGCGCTTCGGGGATGAGTGCCAGCGTCTGCGGAGTCAGCAGCGCCTCCTTGTGACGCCGAGCGTGATCGGTGTGGGCATGTGAGATGAACGCGAACGAGCGCACGACCAGCGGGTCGAGCCACAGGCTGTGCTCCGGAAGCGAGACCCCATGGTCCCATACGACCTCGCGTGTCACGCTGAAGCAGTCTCCATGCGGAATCGATCGTGCGTCGAGAACAGGGTTGAGGGGACCTCGATGCCGAGCTCGGCATAAACCTCGAGCGGCATTCCGATGTCCGCGACCCAGACCTCGCCGGCGAGGCGAGGGCCATCGCCTCGCAGCAGCCCAGCCTTCGGCAGGCCGAGGGTGACGGTCGTGTGCGCCTTCACAGTTGGAGCGTAGGCGACGCCCGTGTCCGCGTCGAGTCCCGAGGGCACGTCGATCGCAACGACACGAGCCTCCGACTCGTTGATGGCATCGATCCAGGCGGCGAAGTTGCCCTCAGGAGGCCTCGAGATGCCAGTCCCGAAGATGGCGTCGAGCACAACCTCGGCGCTTTCGAACAGGAGAGTGCCGGTGACCTCTACACCGAGCTTGCGCAGTGCGTCGAGCTCTTTGGCCGCGGGTCCGCGCAGCCGGCCGGCGTCCACGCACGCGACCGATGCCAGACGGCCCCAGCGATGGAGATGCCGGGCGGCGGAGAGGCCATCACCCGCGTTGTTGCCCACGCCGCACGCGACGGTCGTGCGGCCATGGCAGAACCTCGCGACCTGCCAGCCGGCGGCCTCCATCAGCCAGTCAACCTCGATGCCGAAGCGCTCGTGCGCGAGGGCGTCGGCTGCCTTGACGTTGGCGCTGCTAAGGGTTGGAAGGGCGCTGGACGACAAAGGAGCAGTAGGGGTCGCGGCGATGGATGGAGTCGGCCTGCGACACCGCCGTGCCTAGGAGCTGCGAGAAGAGGTGCGGCGTGATGGTGCACACCTGCGGGAATTTGAGGGCGGTGTTGCGGAAGGGGCAGTTGTGGATGGTCACTTTGACGCCCTCCGTCGTCTCCGTCTGCTCCGCCAGCGTGCCGGCCCGCCCGATCCACGCCACCACCCGGTGCAGCTTGTCGTCGAAATCGAGGCCTTCGAGTGTGGGCGCAATCGCCTTGGCGTGGCGGGTCGCCATTCGCTCGAAGACCTGGTCGAGGGCGTCCGGGCCGCCCATCTCCTGGACCTCCTGCAGGACCATCGACGCCAGCTGCCCATAGCGTTTCGGGAAGACGGAGTCGGCCCTCTCGGTAAGAGAAAAGAGGAGGGAGGGGCGGCCGCGGCGGCGTCGCTCCGGATGGCTGACCACGAAGCCGTCGCGCTCGAGGTTGGTGAGGTGCTGGCGGACCGCATTCGGGGTCACGCCGAGATCGGAAGCGATGGTTTCCGCGCTGGCGTGGCCCTTACGCCGGAGCAACTCCAGGACTTCCATACGGGTGGAACGGCCGGCGATCGTGGTGGGCATATCCGGACGCTTCAGGGATGGTAGCAGAGCCCAAGGCTATTTATTACAGGTGGATCTTGACAAAATCGGGACGGTCCGTAAACTGGGTGGCTGGAGAGGACATGACGATGATCAAGCAAGCTAGTCGCGCCATCGAGCACATGACCGCGAAGGAGCGGCGAATCCAACGGGCCAAGTACGCCCGCAGGAACAAGATGCATCTCATCGACAAGCTCCTGAACGAGCTCGAGATGCTCAACCTCGCCGACCAGCGGCAGATGCCGCCGGTGCTCTCAGTGGCCATCAACAAGGTCATCGAGGAATCGCCCGAGGTGACCGTCCTGGCCCAGGCCAAGCCAGCCTCCGTGATGGAGGCTATGGACGCCCTGTACGAGATCCAGGACAGCTTGATGTACAACCAGATCGAGGACGAGTAAGGCTTTAGGGAGGTCTCGGAGGCCGGTTTCGAATACGATGCCCGGCCTTTTCTTTGTCTTAGACGGTTTGCGCCCACGTAGCAATCAGATCGGTCTCTGACGCTTACGCGCTTGCGCCGATGTAGTAACCAGATCGGTCTGTGACCGTTGATTTGACAACCCGATGGGTCAGCGAACTGAGGACAGCCTAAAGTGCGCCGGGGCAACGGGAGCAAGTTTCGACGGGTTCCGACAAGTCGCCACCGTCAGCGCAAGTTCGCCCGCCACTTGAACCGAGGCCGCCCACATGCCACACGATCGCTGCTTGTTCTCAGGACGGAAAAGCGGTCTCAGTCGAGTGCGTCACGCGCATGCTCCAGCGACTTATAAACCCGCAGCAGCTGACGGCGATCTGATCCAAATAATCACGCCGCATCCACAGCCCCGCAACCGTCGGGCATCGCTGCGGCTCGGTTTCTCGGCATCACTTTCGCGATCGAGGACGGCGCACCAACGATTACTCATACTCGGTTTGTGCCTGTGGAGGCGCTGTCATCTCCGAACGACCTGGCTGGGGCGGGTTGGGATCAGGTCCGGCCGTTTTATCAGGAGCTGCTGGAGCGGCCGGTTGATGCGGCCTGGCTTCGGGAGTGGTCGCGTCTCGAGGACCTGATCGCGGAGGCGGCCAGCCTGGCCCGCGCCCACTACTACGCCGACACCCAGGATCAAGCGCTGAGGGCCGCCGAGCTGCGCTTCAGCTCCGAGATCAAGCCTGCCGCCGCCGACATGGCTGCCCGGCTCAGCCGGCGATTGCTCGACTCCGGCTATTCGGAGCCCGACTTCGAGAACGTACTCAGCCAGATGCGCAACCAGGCGGGGATCCTCGTCGCAGAGAACGTTGCACTCCTCGGCGAGGAAGCCAAGCTTTGCGAGCGCTGGGATGGGACGTTCGGTTCGCTCACGGCCAACTGGGAAGGTCGGGAGGTCCCCCGGCTGTCGCTAGTCAGCCAGATCACCAGTCCTGACCGTGATATCCGCAAGAGGGCGTGGCTTGCCGTGTCCGAGCCCGTCACTGCCCGGTATGGCGAGCTTGACTCGCTTTTCGCTTCGCTGGTCGATCTGCGCGCTCGGATTGCACGGAACGCGGGCTGCGAGAGCTACTCCGAATACGGCCGGAGAATGCGGAACCGGATCGATTTCACCCTGTCCGAGACGGATCGGATATACGAGTCCTTGCTCGAGGCCTGGCTGCCATTACTGACCACCTGGCGGGCCCGCGAGACGTCCAGGCTTGGTGTCGGGCACTTGCGACCGTGGGACTCAAGGGCGCCCACAAGCCCGACCGCGCTGAAGCCTTTCGAGAGCACGGATGAGCTGACTGGGACCTTCGAGCGCGTCTTTAGCGGCGTGCACCCTCGGCTCGGCGACCACTTTGCCGGCATGCGTCGGGATGGACTGCTCGACCTTGGCTTCAGGCCTCATGCGGCGCCAATCGCGATCAACTCAAGACTCCACTTCACCAGGCGAGCGCACATCTTCATGAGCCTCCCGCCCGGAGACCTCGCCGTGACGATGCTCGCCCACGAAGCCGGCCACTCTTTCCACTTCCTGGAGTCGGCCGACTACCCACTGCACTGGCAAGGGCTCTACAACTCGATGGCGGCGGAGTTTGCCTCCATCACGATGCAGCTTCTGGTCATCGATCGCATGTCCCGTCCGTTCGGCGGTTTCTATTCGGATGTTGACGCCCGACACTCGGCCGCCATGCGGCTCCGCGAAGCTGTCCAGCTCCCCGTGCGGCAGGCCTTGGGTCACGCTTTCGAGCGTTGGGCCTACGATCACCCGACGGCGGATGAGGCCGACCGGGCTGCCGCATGGCGCCGGATCTGGGGACGGCAGGTTGAAGGGGAGAACTGGGCCGGCATCCAGGAGCACATCGATGCCTTCCGATGCGGGCTCAAAATGATGTACACCTGGCCCTTCTACGACTTCGACTATATGGTCGGCTCGCTGGGAGCCCTCCAGGTCTGGCGCAACTACCTGCAGGATCCGAAAGGCGCGATCGAGGCATACCTGGACGCGCTCAGGCTTGGGAACACCAAGACAGTACCCGAGATTTACGCGACGGCCGGAGCTCGCATCGACCTCGATCCGAAGTCGATGGGCGAGCTGGCCGGCTTTGTGGCCGAGCGCCTTGAGCAGTTCGAGACCCCTCTGCGATCGGTCGGCGATTGAAGCCTTCGGTCGAGCCCTCGCCCTTTTAGAACCCTAGTCGACCCGGTTCCCGCGAGCCTGCCTGGCCGGCCCGATTTGCGGCCCCGGTCCTGGCCGGTTTCGAATACGATGCCGGCCTTTTCTTTGCTTCCTGGTGCGTAGGGCCACAGCAACCCCGCTCACCACCTGATTCGCGTTGCGGCGCAAGGGCTTGACGCAGAGTAGTGTTCGGGCGTGGGTTGGCGACAATTGAAAGCCGTCCTGACCATTATCGCGTTCATGTCAGTCGCCTCTTGTGGCAACTCCTCGACTAGCGTTTCGCGCCCTGTACCGGTAGGCAAGCTAGTGGCGCAAATGAGGCAATCCACCCCCCGAGATGTAGAAGCGGGTTTCGGCTCGATCTGGGTTTCCAACGGTCCAAGCGGGACGGTCACAAGAATCGATCCGACCACAGACAAGGTCATCGCAAAGATCTATCTCGATGTTCCGCCCTCAGTACTTGCAGTCTCGGCCGATGCCATATGGGTCACCAGCTTCCCGGGAGTGAGGGTGACCCGGATCGATCCGGTCACCAACCTCGTTGTCGGGACTGTGGATCCCGGTGGCAGCGGCCCGGTCGGAATTGCAGTTTTCGACGGATATGTTTGGGTCGCAAACCACAAGGGCAGCCCGACAGGCTCGGTGGCGAAGATCGACCCTGCGAAAATGAAGGTCGTCGACCTCATCTACCTCGGATCGGCCTCCGACTCCGGCCCCAGTTGGATCGCCGTCAGCGCGGGCTCGCTCTGGGTAGGCGTCACCAATATCAGTGCCGTCGTTCGCATCGATCCCATCACGGACACAGTTGTGGCCACGATCCCTGGCTTCTCCGATTGCGGCCAGATCGCCGCCAACGACCACGACGTCTGGGCCGGGTGCATCTCAGGCGTTACCCACATTGACCCGGCCACTAACAGCGTCGCGAAAGTGACCAATGAAGTCGGCTCCGGCTACGCGCTTGCGCTCGGAGAAGGTTCCGTCTGGTTCGGTACCAGCACCACGCTTGACCGCATCGACCCCAGCACGCGCAAGTTCGTGGGGCAAATGAAGCTCCCCGGCCCGAGTTTCGGCGCCGCCGTCGGGTTCGGTTACGTCTGGATCACCGATAAGGACGACGAAATGCTTTTCAAGATCAAGCCTACCTGACCGGGGTCTGCTGTTCGGTCGACGCAGGTTTCGACGCGATTTCACTTTCGTCATCAAGTCGTTCACTGGTTGTCCTTCGGGCAACCAGATGGAGGAAGCCAATACGAAAACCCCGTTGCCGTCTCCTCTCTCAGTCTGTGTGCTGTACAACCAGATCGAGGACGAGTAACCAGCTCGTAGCTTCCAAGGCCGGTTTCGAATCGATTCCGGCCTTCTTCGCGGCTAAGGCGTTTGCGTGCTGCGCCTGACAGAGGCAACCGGCCTGCCTGGCGGACCTCGACTCGCTTGGCTTCGGTGAAGGTCACGATTCACTGCCGGTGGGTGCCGGTTGCTCGCTCCTGGACTGGAGCTCGTCCACCAGCCGGCGAGCCACCGGAACCTCGATTCCCGCCCCGGCCGCGCGCCTGAGCAGCGCGCCGCCCAACGCATCGAGCTCGAGCGGCCGGCCGGCGGCCTGGTCGCGCTGCATCGATGATTCCATCGAGTCCGGTACCGAATCCAGACGCTTGAGCATTGCTTCCCGATCGATGTCAACTCCGTCAGCCCGCGCGACGTCGGCCACCTCGCCGATCAGTGCGACCGCGTCGCGGCGCCGCCTGGTGCGAATCACCCCGACGTTGGCGCGTTCGTGCGTGGTAAGCAACGCCATCGGTGCAAGCAACGCAAATTTGTCCCAGAGCATCGCCAGCTCGTCCTCGCGCACTCGAACATCGAGACCGGCCGTGCCAAGGTGCGCGGCAATCGACGCAACGCGATCGCGATTTCCTGCGGAGGCGGCGATCTCGATTGCGGCGAAGGGACTGGTATGGCGAATCAAGCCCGGCGTCACCCTCGTCGTCTCGATGCGGATGGTGGCGGCGACCACGCTCGAGGGTGGATAGACCGCGCGCAAGAATTCCATGTGCTCGATTCCGTTGAGAAAAGGGATGACAAGCGCCGCGCCCAGGGCATTTGCCGGTACGCGCTCGACGGCCTCTTTCAGCCGGGTCGCCTTGACCGTGACCAGGCATGCGTCAACCGGATCCGTCAAACTCACCGCCGTCCGCACGGAAACGACGAAATTACCGTACCGCTGGCTCTCGAGCTGGATGCCGCTCCGGGCGATCGCACGCGAGGTGTCGTCGCCAGCAAGCACCAGGACCGAGCTCCCTTCCCGCGCCAGCATCGCTGCCAGGAACCCGCCCACGCCTCCCGGCCCAAGCACCGCTACGTTGAGCCGGTCACCCGCCATGAGGAGCCAA
>WNGN01005940.1_pt1 | contig 10013 bp, 7 predicted proteins | sample 5400561 | NCBI WGS metagenome assembly WNGN01 (sample SAMN13153379, study PRJNA577476) | soil metagenome | isolation source: 115 cm soil or saprolite under Garry oak tree replicate 2 | place: USA:California | collected 2016-06-15 | reverse complement strand
CCTGGCACGATGCTGCCCGCCTGCACAACAAACGAAACACTTTCACCGATTTCATCGCCACCGCCGAACACCTCGTTGCCGCGGGCTACACAAATAGCAAAAAACTGATCATCGAAGGCGGCAGCGCAGGTGGATTGCTGATGGGCGCGGTCACCAATCTGCGTCCCGACCTTTTTCACGCTGTAATCAGCCACGTTCCATTCGTGGATGTACTGAACACCATGCTTGACCCTTTGTTGCCCCTTACTGTCGGCGAGTACGAAGAATGGGGCAATCCGCACATTGCTGAAGACTATTTCTATATGAAGAGCTATTGCCCCTACACAAATCTTGAGCGTAAAGCGTACCCGGCGATCTTGGTCAAGACCGGTTTGAACGATAGCCAGGTCATGTACTGGGAACCGGCGAAATACGTTGCGAGACTTCGCGTGCTGAAGACGGACGCAAAGGCTCTGCTCTTCAAAATAAATATGGGAGCGGGCCATGGCGGTGCTTCAGGCCGTTACGACTATCTGCGTGAAATTGCGCTGGACTACGCATTCCTCCTGCGTGAAATCGGAATTCATGAATAATTTTCTCGAACGAAAAATCGTTGCGTTTCAACGGACGCAACACTGCATAATTGTCGTTCGGAAATTCCGGTTTTACTGAGAACTGCAACCTGAAGCCTGACTACTTAAAACTTTCTCGATGAGCGATCCCACCACACCACTGATGCAGCAGTACCAGACGATCAAATCGCTCTATCCGCACGCCCTGCTCCTTTTCCGCCTGGGAGATTTTTACGAACTCTTCTACGAAGACGCGATTCTGGCATCACGCGAACTGCAAATCACGCTTACCTCACGGAATCGCGAAAAGGGTCAGCCCATCCCAATGTGCGGCGTGCCCTATCACTCCGCGGACGGTTACATCGCACGCCTCATTCGTTCGGGCTTCAAAGTCGCCATCTGCGACCAGATGGAGCAGCCCGGTCCTGGCAAGAAACTCGTCCGCCGCGAAGTCGTGCGCGTGATTACGCCAGGAACAGCCACCGACGGAGCACTTTTGGAGGCCAAGGAAAACAGTTTTCTCGCCTCCGTTTTTCAAGATACGGCCGCAGGCGTGATTGGCCTCGCGTTCGTCGACCTTTCCACCGGCGAATTTCAGTGCACGGAATTTTCCGGGCCGCGCTCGGAGGAAGCTCTTCGCGATGAACTGCAATTGCTCCATCCACGCGAAACCCTTCTGCCGCGTCCCGCGCAGCTTTTTGAAACGGCCAAGACTTCCCTTCTCGATGGAGCCGGTGGTGTCGAAAGCCGCATCGACGACTGGGCGTTTCAGCTCGATTACACGCAACGAATCGTGAAGGAACAATTTGGTGTGGCGGAGCTGACTAGTTTCGGACTGGACGGCCACATTCACGCGATCGCGGCTTCAGGCGCAATCGTTCACTATTTGCGCGAGAACGCCGCGAAAGGCGCCGATTCTTCCGCCAGCGTCGGCACGAATGGGCCGACCACGCTCGAAGCGCTGGGACACCTCGACCGCGTTCGTTACTACGAACAACACGACGCTCTCGTGCTCGATCCCGTTTCGGTGCGCAATCTCGAACTGCTCACGCCCATTTTTTCTGACGATTCAGGTAAGAACGTTCCAACAACGCTTGTCTCCGTGCTCGACGTTACCGTCACGGGACCATCGACCAGCGACTCGACGCCGTCGGCCATTTTGTTCAACAGACCGTGGTGCGCGGTGAAATCCGCAAGGAGCTTCGCGGTATTCAGGATCTCGAACGCTTGACCAGCCGCATCACCCTTGGCCAGGCTGGCCCGCGCGAACTGGTGGCACTTCGCAAATCGTTATCGCAACTCCCCGTGTTGCGCAACTTCGTCACGCCCCCTCCTGCAGGCGGCAGCGCACTGCTTCGTTGCCTCCACGGCGAAATTGACGAATTGAACGACGTTCGCGAAACGCTCGAGCGCTCCATCGCGGATGAGCCGCCCGCACTTGCCACCGATCCGGGAATGATTCGCCTCGGTTTCCATGCTGAGTTGGACGAACTCCGCAACCTAAGCCAACACAGTAAACAGATCATTGCCGCCATGGAAGAGCGTGAGCGCAAACGCACGGGAATCGGTTCACTGAAAATCCGTTTTAATCAAGTCTTCGGTTATTACATCGAAATTTCAAAAGCGAATATGCATCTCGCGCCCCCGGATTACGAACGCAAGCAAACGCTTGTGAACGCCGAGCGATTCACGTCCCCTGAACTCAAGGACTACGAGCGTAAAGTTCTCGCTGCCGACGAGCGCATCCTCGAAATCGAACGCCAGCTCTTCATCGAGATTCGCTCAAGCATCGCCGCGAAAGCCACGCGATTGCGCCGCACGGCTGCTGCGGTAGCTCAACTCGATGTCCTCACATGTCTTGCGAAGCTCGCCGCGGACCGTGGCTACGTTCGCCCGGAATTTAACGACGCTGGCGAACTTCTACTGGTAGCCGGGCGCCATCCCGTGATTGAAGAACTCCTCCGTCAGAAAGGCGAACGTTTTGTCCCCAACGATCTTTACTTCGAGCCACATCGCCAGCAGCTCCTTCTGATCACTGGACCAAACATGGGCGGCAAATCGACGTACCTTCGTCAGACTGCTCTGATCATCTTGATGGCGCAAATGGGATCGTTCGTTCCCGCACGACAGGCGAAACTTCCGCTTACCGACCGAATTTTTACACGCATCGGCGCGAGCGACAATTTGGCGCGCGGCCGCTCCACTTTCCTCGTCGAAATGAGCGAAGTCGCCAGCATTCTCACCCACGCCACTCCCGCCAGTCTCGTTCTGCTTGACGAAGTCGGCCGCGGCACCGCAACCTTCGACGGGCTTTCTATCGCCTGGGCCGTCGTCGAACATCTGCAAAAGCACACGCGAGCCCGCACGCTTTTCGCCACCCATTATCACGAACTCACCGAACTTGCCGATCTGCTTCCCGCGGTGAAGAACGTTCATGTTTCCGTGAAAGAAACGCCGAACGAAATCGTCTTTCTGCGTCACGTGGAGCCTGGCAGCGCCAGCAAAAGTTACGGCATCGAAGTCGCCCGCCTGGCCGGCCTTCCGCGCAGCGTCATCGAGCGCGCTCGCGAAGTCCTGAAAAAACATGAGCAGAGCGAACACGAATTAAGCGAGCGGCTCAGTCCAGGCGCGTTCGACGCAGCCTCATCCAATGGTCAGCAGCAAGTCCTTTTCACTCCAATCGACCGCGAAGTCCTCGAACGCCTTCGGGCGACCGATCTTGACCAGCTCAAACCAATCGACGCACTCACCCTCCTAGCCGATCTGAAAAAGCAAATCTCGTAACAATCTCGCCATCGCAATTTCTACGCGTTCGGACCTCTAACACACCATTGCGAGACCCACCTTTTCATTGCCACAAGCGCCATCCGTCATTCCGAGCGAAGCGACGAATCTCTCTTCGGTCTTTCTCGGTCGTTCACTCTGCGCCACATGACGTCATCTCTGCTCTGTGTCCTCTGTGCGTACTGTGGTAAAAATCTCTTTCACCCTTATCATGGCCTCCAAACCCATGCTTGTCCTCGGCATGATGTCCGGCACATCCGCCGATGGAATCGACGCCGCGCTCGTTAAGATTTCCGGCGCTCCGCCACATCTCAACATCAAACTCCTCGGCCACGTAAAACAAAATTTCCCGCCATCAATCCGCAAAGAAATTCTTCGTGTGGCCGAGCAAAAGCCGCTCGCCCCGGGCGAATTCAGCCAGCTCCACGCAAGACTCGGCAACCTGTACGCCGATGCAGCCCTATCCGCGTGCAAGAAGCTCGCAATTTCGCCGCGCCGCGTAGATCTTATCGGCAACCACGGCCAAACAATTTTTCATCGAGGCGCGCCTGTAAACTTTCTGGGCGCAAGAATCGCCTCCACACTGCAAATCGGCGACGGCTCGGTAATCGCCGCGCTCACCGGCATCACCACGGTCAGTGATTTCCGCCCAGCAGACATCGCTCTCGGTGGACAAGGCGCTCCACTCGTTCCCTACGTCGACTACCTTCTCTGGTGTGAAGCAAAGTTGGGCCGCGTCGCACTCAACATCGGTGGCATAGCCAACCTCACCGTCATCCCCGCAAATTCAAAACCCTCAGACGTGTTCGCCTTCGACACCGGCCCGGGCAATATGCTCATTGACGCGCTGGTCGCACGTTTCACGCACAATCATTCGCGCTTTGATGACGGCGCACGCATCGCTCTTCGTGGCAAACTCGTTCCTCAGTTGCTCGATTACTTCATGCAGGATCCGTACCTTCAACGGAAGCCGCCGAAAAGCACTGGTCGTGAATATTTCGGAGCGGCCTACGTCGAAAAGGTTCTCCTACTGGGCCGCCGCTATCGTGCAAAGCCAAACGACTTGATTCGTACCGCCACAATCTTCACAGCGCTGTCCATCGTCGACGCGCTCCACCGCTTCGTCTTGCCCAAAACAAAAATCCATCAACTGATCGTTTCCGGCGGCGGCGCCCACAATCCCCTTCTCATTGGCCAAATCGCCGCCTTGCTCAGTTCTTCTCCCCTAGGGGTACGAGATATCGTGCCCTCTTCGCCGCGAACGAAGGCCCTTCCCGGCATCGAAGTTCTGTCTTCCAGTTCTCTCGGCATTCCCGTCGACGCCAAAGAAGCTCTCGCCTTCGCCGTATTCGCCCACGAAACGTTTCATCAGCGCCCGTCAAATCTTCCATCCGCGACGGGCGCAAGGGCCCCCGCGATCCTCGGAAAGATTTCCTATGCCCCACCAAGATAATCGTCTCTGTTCTCTGTGCCGCATTCTCTGTGTAATCTGTGCCCTCTGTGGTGCATCCTTTTTTCTTTCCGCCTGCTCACGCGCCAAAAAATTCGATGCGTCCTCACTCACTTTTCTCATAGAAGCCAACCCGGTGAATCTCGACCCCCGCTTCGCTACCGACGGCTTTTCCCAGCGCCTCGACGGCCTGATTTTCAGCGGTCTGCTGGCGCGTGATTCACAAATGAACCTGCATGGCGACCTCGCGGAATCCTGGGACACCCCCGACCCGCTTACCTACGTTTTTCATCTGAAATCCGGCGTATTTTTTCACGACGGCCATCCACTGACCTCAGCCGACGTCAAATCCACGTTTGACTTCATACTGAATCCCGCCAACAAATCGCCCAAACGCGGCGGCTTTCGCATGATCGCGCGTATCGAAGCGCCCGATCCTCGTACCGCCATTTTTCACTTGAAAGAACCCTACGCGTCTTTTCTCTGGAACCTCATTCCGTCCGCCGCAGGAATCGTTCCCGCAAACGCAGACGCAACTTTTTCGCGGCATCCAATCGGCACTGGTCCCTTCCGATTCGTCAGCCAATCGCAGGATGACGAAGTACTTCTCGCGCGCACTCCGAACTATTTCGCGGTCGCTCCTTCAATCGAAAACATTCGCTTTCGCATCGTTCCCGACGCGGTCGTCCGCGCCCTCGAGCTCCGCAAAGGTTCCGCCGATCTGGAAATGAGTTCCCTTTCCCCCGATCTCATCCCGGTGCTTGTCCGTCGGCCATCTCTTTCCATGACTCAACGTCCGGGCACAAATTTCGCGTACCTCGGCGTGAATCTCGAAGACCCTTTGCTGGCCCACAGGGAAATCCGACAGGCGCTGGCATTTGCCACTGACCGCGATGCGCTCGTCCGTTATCTGCTTCACGGTCAAGCGCGTCTCGCGAGCGGCATCCTGCCGCCAAATCATTGGGCGTACGAACCAAATGTTACGCAGTACTCTGCCGACATTGCCCGAGCTGAAACAATTCTCGACGCGGCTGGCTATCGTCGCAGCGCAAACGGAATCCGTTTTCATCTCACGCTAAAAACATCTACGGAAGAACAAGCTCGCCTGATCGGCGCCGCGCTCCAGGAACAATGGCGCAAAGTTGGAATCGATCTCGAACTTCGTCCGCTCGAATTGGCTACTCTTCTTTCGGACTCTGTCCGCGGTAATTTTCAGCTCACTTTCCTTCGCTGGGTCGGCGCCAACAACGATCCCGACGTTTTTGAATTTGTCTTTTCCTCAAAACGATTTCCACCCGATGGCGCAAATCGCGGACACTACCGCAACCCACGCCTCGACGCTCTCACCGATCAGATTCGTGTGGAAATGGACCGCGATAAGCGGAAGTTTCTCTGCGGTGAAGTACAAAAAATCCTTGCCGATGACCTGCCGTATCTGCCGCTATGGTTTACCGATGTGGTTTCCGTCCATCGCCGCGAACTTGGCGATCTGCAACTTTCTCCCACAGGCGACTACGACTTTTTGACGACCATCAAGCCATCGCCCGAGCTAGGCGCCGCCGCCCCTCACTGAAGCGCCGCCTCAATCTCTTTCGAACTGATCGCGCCTTCGCGCAATACCTTCCACATGTCGCCGTGCAATTCTACAATCGTGGAGGGCGACGCGGACTTGGTCTCTCCGGCATCCAGGATCAACTGCAGCCGGTCCCCCAATTGCGTAAAGACCTGCTCCGCTCCGGTACACGCGGGCGAACCGGAAAGATTTGCGCTCGTGCCCGTCAGCGGCCCGTCAAACTCCTCAATCAGCCGCGCCACCACTTCGCTCCGCGGCCAACGCAACGCGATCCGCCCGGTATTCGCAGTAACCTTCAGGGGAAGCCGGTGTGACGCGTCCACAACCAGCGTTAACGCGCCAGGCCAAAACTCCTCCGCCAGCCGCAAAAAATTTCGCGGCACTTCGCGTGAAAGCAGCATCGCCTGATCGAGCGAATTCACCAGGATCGGCAATGCCCGTTCGTCCGGGCGGCCCTTCACGCGATAGATCTCTTCCACCGCCGACAAATTGAAGGGATCCGCCGCGAGCCCGTACACAGTGTCCGTCGGAATCGCTACCACTTCCCCATGCAGCAGGCGTTCCGCCGCGTACCGCAACACATCGACCGATGGCGACTGCGCATTGATCCGCAGGATTTCCGCCGGCAATTCGCGGCCTCTCGCGGAGTGGGTTCGGGCGCCGCAGCGCTCCGCGCTCGCTGCCTTTCTGCGCGCGACGCTACCACACCCCTAGATACCATGCAATAACTGCCTTCATTGGCCACTAGGTTGGGTGGCTGTCTGCAATGTATGTCAATAGTTTGGAGTTCACCGAGCGCGCCGTACCCACGAACTCTTTCCGCCTATGAGTTCGTGTGCATCACTCAGCGTTCTGCCAGATTACTTGGCCGATCCCTTCGGTTGTTGCGGCAGGAACTCAGAACCGCCAAGATCGGCGTCTGTGAATCCGAAAACGAAAAATTGGTTTGGATTCGTGTTCGGTCCGTTGAGGTCCTGCAGAAAGTCGTTATCGTTGGCCACCCAGAGAGTGTGCACTGTCCCGTGATATTCCACGTCCGGGCCCAACGCCAACCCCTCCAGCTTCGCCGGAATCTGGTCCACAGCGATGCCGTTGCCTACTAACACCTTCACAATATCCAGGAACAACGTCTTGCTGACCGCGTTCGCCGCTGCGCTGGTTCCGTCCATTTCCGTAACGTCGACGGCGTCAGTCAGGTCTATCTTGAAAATCTGCTTGACCTTGGCTTTGCTCCCATCGCCCAGCCCTTTTCCGTCGCGTTCATCCACCAGAAACTCATGTTGATTCAACGCTACGATTTCGCTCACGCCCGACCCGGTCGTCAGCAAATACGCATACTCGTGAGTTGTCTTGCCCGTTTCCACGTCGATGGTCACAATGCGCAGCACTTTGCTGGCGGCGTCTCCTTCCGCCGCGTCCTGGATCAGCGAGGCCTGTACGATGCCGACCAGCGTTTTACCGTCCGGCGTAATGGCGAGTCCTTCCATTCCTTTGTTCGCCGTGCGCCCACTCGTGTTGTCTGCGATCTCCGCCGCACCCGTAGGTCTCAGGTTGGCGACGAACAAGTTTTCGGGAAGTCTGAACGACCGGATTCGCTGCCCGCTTGACCGCATGAATTCGTAAACATACGGGCCGTATTCGTCGGAAATAAAGACGCTGCGACCGTCATTCGACAGGCGGATTCCTTCCGAATCCAAACGGGCATCTTTCGCGTCGCCCGAATTTTGATCCGCGTCAAAGTTATCCGATCGCCCAGAAAAATAATTCCTGGATGAAATGTTCTGCTGCGGCGCACCCGGGCCAACTCCCAAAGCATCGCCAGTACCATAGACAAGAGGTGATGCGCTGTACAACAACGTAGTGCTTTCCAGCTTCGGAGTCAGCGTGAACGGCAACCCCGCGCCCGCATTGGGTTCCAGCTCCATCGTGATCGTGTGAAACTTCGGTATGTAGCTGACCGTGTCGTCGACCAGTCGTAGCTCACTGCATTCGGCCCGCGGTCCGGCAGCGCAAGAAACGTGTTCCCGAATCCCCACGCGAAGCCCGAACCAAGTCCACCGAGCAAGTTTGCCGGGGCGCCGTTCTCCAAATTGTTGTTTAGCCCGGACAAGTCCGCGTAGAGTCCCGCGCTTGATTCTGTCAGTGTGCCCCTCGCCAGCAAGACCCCTTGTCCGTTTGCCTGTGATGCCCCGAACAGGACAAGCATCGCCGCTGCAACTGCCACCGTGCCTAGGATTTTTTCCCCCGATTGGTCCCCTTTTGGTTAATTTCCTCTCCCGAATAACCGCATGATTCTCCGGTCGCAAGGGCCAGGACAGGTTAATGCCTGTTTAATATTCTGTTGCGACCCTAGGACGAAGCGGGACAGTCCCGCCCTGAGAAGAGTGTTGCCGTCAGCCTCGCCTTCGGCATGCAAATTGGCTCCCATGGCCCGCTTTCCAACGCCGCTCCGATTCCCCTGCTTTCGGCAATCTCTGCTACCCTGCCCTACTGAAATGCCATCGCCGCGCAATCCGTTGGGTTCTGGCCGATCTTCGTCATCCGCGACGTCTCTTCTCTCCAGCCGAGACAATCGTTGGCTCAAGGAATTTCGCATGGCACTGCGAGGCGGCTTGCCCACAGAATCAGGCGCCGTCGGCGTCGAAGGTCCACGCCTCGTTGAAGAAGCCCTCCGTTCGGCCTCACCCGTCCGCGCCGTGCTTTTCAGTGAATCCGGTGAACGTCACCATGCGCGCCTCGCGCAGTACCTCGATCGACGCGAAGTTTCCATTCCCATTCTTCGTACTACCGATCGCCTCTTTGAAGGCATCGCGGACACGGAACAGCCGCAGGGCGTTGCAGCCCTGGTCATCCCGCGGAGTTTTTCGTTTGACGATATTTCCCGTTCGCCGTCTTCCACCGCAGCCCCGTTGATTGTGGTGCTCGCAGGGGTTCAGGATCCCGGCAATGTGGGGACCATCCTTCGAACCGCTTCCGCGTTCGGCGCAACCGCCGCCGTTGCTTCCCCTTCCGGACAAAGCGGCACCGCAAATCCCTTCGCTCCAAAATCGCTTCGCGCGTCTGCCGGGGCGACGCTCCATCTTCCGCTCCTCACCGGCGTGGCATTACCCATTCTGCTCGCACAATTTCGCGCCAGCGGGATTCAAAGCTTGGCCGCAAGCTCTCACGCATCCGCTGAGAATGACCAACCCTTGCTCGCGCCGTGGGAAGTGGATTGGCGCCGACCTGTAGCCCTGCTCATCGGCAATGAAGGCGCTGGCCTGCCCGAAGAAATCGAGCGCAGCGCCGACGCTCGCATCCGCATCCCCATGTCTTCTTGCGTCGAATCGCTCAACGCCGCCGCCGCAGCGGCAGTCCTCTTCTACGAAGCCGCCCGCCAACGCAGCTCCCGCTGCTAATCCGCCAATTTGGCGCAGCCAGGAATCTCGCTCCTCTTGTGCCTGCGTTAGAATGAAGCTCAGGTGGCCGCCATCTCCCTTCGTGGACACATCCGCGTTCTCTTCCTCTACGACGTAGCCGAAGCTATCGGCCTCGACGTACTCCGCTCCATGGCCGAAAAGAAAGGCGTCGAACTCCGCTCCAGCCTCGGCCACCCAGTCCCGCACCATCTACGCTTTGAGCGCCCTCCCTCCATCGAGCCAGCTGGCCTCATGGC
>WNGN01004018.1_pt1 | contig 10014 bp, 5 predicted proteins | sample 5400561 | NCBI WGS metagenome assembly WNGN01 (sample SAMN13153379, study PRJNA577476) | soil metagenome | isolation source: 115 cm soil or saprolite under Garry oak tree replicate 2 | place: USA:California | collected 2016-06-15 | reverse complement strand
TCGGCGAGCTCGCCGATGCCTTTGCCTTCGGTGGCCGTGGTGGGGATCACGGGCGGCTTCCAGCCGCGTCCATCGTTGCGGGTAGGCGCAAGTTCCAGCATGGCGTGGAGCTGCTGCTCGAGACGGTCGGCGCCTTCGCGTTCGGCTTTGTTCAAGACGAAAATATCCGCGACTTCCATCAAGCCGGCCTTCATATTCTGCACATCGTCGCCCAGACCCGGCACAACGAGCACGAGCGTGCATTCGGCCAGGCGCACCACGTCGATTTCGTCCTGGCCGACGCCGACGGTTTCGATCAGCACGATCTGCTTGCCCGCGGAATCGAGCACAAGAGCAGCGTCGGCCGTGGCGCGGGCGAGTCCGCCAAAAAATCCGCGCGTAGCCATGGAGCGAATGAAAATGCCGGAATCGGTGGCGTGCCCCTGCATGCGGATGCGGTCGCCCAGCACGGCGCCACCGGTGTAAGGGCTGGTGGGATCGACGGCGATGATGCCAACCGTTTTTCCGTGTGCGCGATAATGGGCGGCGAGTTTATCGACGAGCGTGCTCTTGCCCGTGCCCGGCGCGCCGGTGACGCCAATGAGATAAGCGCGACCGGTGAAGGGAAAAAGTTCGCGCAGCAAATCCTCGGCGCGCGGATCGGAATTTTCGATGGCGGTGATGGCGCGCGAAATCGCGCGCGGTTCGCCCGCGCGCACCTGCGCGGCCCAGTTGGAGATCGCGTCAGCCATTGGCAAAGCGTTGATTGTAACAAGCCAGCGCGCAGTTTGAGTGCCGGCCCGAAGCCCGGGTCGTAGGACAGTTTCCGATAAACGCGTTTATCGGGACTTAGACCATTGCAGCGGTCCAGACCTCACAATGAGTTGAAAGGCGGCCGTGGTTTGTAGGAGGTCGATACCCCTATAATGTCGACTTTCTCGTGCTCGTTACGCAGTCCGGTGTAAGCCCCGACTATTCCAGAAGAGAGCGAGGCGACTATTAAGCAGATGCCCTTTCCGGAATTCTTGGCGAATGTCTTGTCTAAAACTGACTACCAACGGTGGTTGTGCCGAAAGGCAGTGGCGCACCGTCGACGAGATAGAAAGCGAGGCAACCTTACCGCCACGAATGAGGAGTATAGATGGGAGATACACCGGGCCGTGTTGGTGTCCAATGGATGTGATTTCTACACAGGCGAGAAGCTCGACTGGAAGCTGGTCAGCAAGTACCGCAATGATGCATCCAAGCGCGGGAGAAGAGAGTACAAGAGGGCTTTCGCATTATTGCCCACCGTCGATCACGTGACAGATGGAAAAGGAAAAGCTGATTTTGTCATTTGCGCGTGGAGAACAAATGACTCGAAAAGCGACCTGTCGTACGAAGAATTTGAAGAGCTATGCAGAAAGATACTTGCTATGATTGATAGACGCAAGAAGCTAGATTCCGAGAGCAACTAGGACGCAGTTTCCGATAATCGGGTTAGGCGCTACACAGGCGCGAGCGTCGATTATTGTTTGCCCAGGATGTGGCGGGCGATGACCAGGCGCTGGATTTCGCTAGTGCCTTCGCCAATGGTGCAGAGCTTGACGTCGCGGTAAAACTTCTCCGCCGGATAATCCTTGATGAAGCCGTAGCCGCCAAACACCTGCACGGCTTCGTTGGCCACGCGCACGGCGGCTTCGCTGGCGTAGAGCTTGGCCATGCTAGATTCGCGCGTGAAGCGAATCCCGCCGCCGTTGGCGTTTGATTTATCGGCGAGCCACGCGGCGTGATAGACGAGCATCTGCGCGGCGGAAATTTCCGTGACCATGTCCGCGAGCTTGAACTGAATGCCCTCGAATTCGCTGATGGGCTTGCCGAATTGCTTGCGCTCCTGCGCGTATTTCGTGGCCGCGTTGCAGGCGCCCTGCGCCATTCCCAGCGCCAGCGCGGCGATGGAGATGCGTCCGCCATCGAGCACCTGGAGGCTGTTTACGAAGCCGTCGCCCTGCTTGCCCAGCAGATTTTCTTCGGGCACGAGGCAATCGCTGAAAACCACTTCGGAGGTGTCGCTGGCGCGCATGCCCAGCTTGTTTTCTTTTTTCCCGGGACGAAAGCCGGGCGTGCCTTTTTCGATGATGAACGCGGAGATACCGTGCGAGGCTTTTTCGCGGTCGGTGACGGCCATGGCCACGCAGACGTCGGCGTGGTGACCGTTGGTGGTGAAAGTTTTCGCGCCGTTGAGCACCCAACCTTCGCCCGCTTGCCCAGAGCCTCGAAGGGTGCGGCCAGCACCGCCGCGCGCCCGCACGGCGACGGTGCGCGTGCCGCCCGCGTCGGAGCCGGCTTCGGGTTCGGTGAGCGACCAGCAGCCAAGCTTTTTCCCTTGCGCCAGCGGGACCACGTATTTTTGCCGCTGCGACTCCGTGCCAAATTTGTAGATGTGGTTTGTGCAAAGCGAATTGTGCGCCGCCACGATGAGCGCGACCGATCCATCCACGCGCGCCAGTTCTTCGATGGCGATCACGTATTCGATATAGCCGAGGCCGGCGCCGCCGTAGTTTTCCGGGAAGAGGACGCCCAGCAGGCCGAGTTCGGCGAGCTTGGGGATGAGTTCGGCGGGAAAGCGCGAGGCTTCGTCCCATTCCATGACGTGCGGGGCGATTTCCGATTGCGCGAAATCGCGCACGGTGCGCTGAAGCTGCTGCTGTTCGTCGGTGAGGGAGAAGTCCACGCGGGTTGGGCCTCAGGAAAGCCTTTATGCACGTACTTCTATATTCACACGGTTGGATGCGCTAAGCGAGACGCCAGGACGAGACAGTAAACGACCTGAACGAAACAATTGTCATTCTGAGTCCGCCTCGGGCGGACGAAGAATCTCTCCGTGCAGTTCCCAAAAGATGAAGAGAGATTCCTCGGTCGCCGCAAGAGGAATCGGGCGCGACTTTTTTACTGGCGTGGCGCTTCGCGCCTGGCCGCGCCCGACGGTGACCTCGGAATGACAGCTTCGCGGGCGCTAGACGGCGGTGAGGAGGGCGCGGAATTCCAGCAAGGCGCGGTCGATGGCGGCGCGATCCACGTCGCAATGCGTGACCATGCGGATGGCGTATTTGCCGGTCGGACCCGCCAAAACGTTGCGATTGGTCAGCGCGGCGCAAATTTCCGCGGCGGTGCGGCCCGTGCCGCTCACGTCGAAGATGACGATGTTGGTCTGCACTTTGCGCAGATCGACTTTGATGCCAGGCAGCTGCGCCAGCGCTTCGGCGAGGTAGCGCGCGTTGGCGTGATCCTCATGCAAACGCGCCGGCGATTTTTCGAGCGCAATGAGGCCGGCGGCGCCGAGAACACCCACTTGCCGCATGCCGCCGCCAAAAAGTTTGCGATAGACGCGCGCCTTCTCAATGAACTCGCGCGAGCCGACGAGCATCGAGCCAACCGGCGCGCCCAGTCCCTTCGACAGGCAAAACATCACGGAATCGAATTTGCGCGTTATGTCGGCCACGCTGCGCCCGAGATAGACGGAAGCATTGAAGATGCGCGCGCCATCGAGATGCACGCGCAGGCCGGCCTCGTGGGCGCGGTCGCAGATTTCGTCGCTCACTTCGGGCGGATAGACTGTGCCGCCGGCCATGTTGTGCGAGCTTTCCAGGCTGACGAGCGCGGTCTGCGCGCGGTAATAAACCTTGGGACGGATCAGCGGCTCGATGCGGTCCCAGGTGAGGATGCCGTCCTCGACGCAGGTGGTGCGCGGCATGCAGCCAGCGATGGCGGTGATGGAGTCCATCTCATATTGATGAATGTGGCCGCGCTCTTCGATGATCACTTCGTCGCCGTGATGGGTCCAGGTCTTGACGGCAACGATATTGCCCATGGAGCCCGTGGGTACAAAAATGGCCGCTTCGCGCCCGAAGATTTCCGCGGCGCGCGCCTGCAACTTGTTTATCGTGGGATCTTCGCCGTAGACGTCATCGCCGACGGGGGCTTCGGCCATGGCGCGGCGCATCTCCGGCGAGGGCCGCGTTACGGTATCGCTGCGAAGATCAATGGCGGCGCTGCTGGCTGGCTGCTTCTCAGGCTCGGAGGTGGTTTGCGTTGCCGAAACTGGATTCATCAGTTCCCCCCTGTGTGTCCTCGCATTATGGAGCGCCGGATTTCAGCCCGGCAAGGCATTATCCTTGCCCTTAGTGAGCGACTCTGAATTTCGCCTTCCTCGCAACAATAGCACCATCAACAAGGTGTATATGGCAATGCACACAATCGCAAGCCGCCACGGGTGAAAGACGATCGGAAATAGAACAAACAGAATGCCGACCAGGAACAAGCGCCATGCCGGCACCGTATGGCGTGTTGTTTTTTGCAGCCTCCACTTTTCAGATCACCCTATGCTCATTTCTCGAACGACAGAAACGCGGCGTTATCCTCGCAAACCTGCTCCATCAGGCTCCAATCCGGATGCAGGCGAAAGAATAAGCTCGACGTAAAAGGCTTGGTATATGCGACCGGATCCTCGATGGTGAAATCGACCTGCAATCTATCGCCGGCGATGCGGCGCAACCGCTCGACGACCTGGAGCTGATCCGAGTGCGGATGCCCGGCGCGGTCGAGCCAGGTCTTGTCATTGAATCCCACGGTGCCGATCACGAAGATGTCGCCTTCCCAATGGCCGATGGAATCGCCCATGTAAGTGGGCGCGAGGTCGCGCGGATGCTGCCGGCCATCGGTGTAGATATGGCGCACGATGTGATCGTATTCAAAGAGCATGATGAGTTCTTTCGGCATCTCGACGATCTGCATCGGAAAAGGGTGCAGATAGATGCGCGGCACGCCCGGCGGGAAGCACTGGAAGGCGGGGTCGTTGGTTTGCGCGACCAGCACGCCGCGCGGCCCAAAGGCCGGTTTCGTCTTATCGAATCTTTCTTTGGACCAAGGCGTCATCGGCGGTTCGCCCTTGCCGAATTGCGAAACGTAGATTTCGAGTTCCGGCTCGGTGGCGTTGGGGGGAAAGCTCATGTTCCAAATGCCGGAGAGATCGTGCGCGTCAAAAGCGGCGGGCGCTTTAGCGGCGGGTGATTGTGCGACCTGTGCTTTCTGGGGATTTGCGCTGCCGCTCGCGGCGGCGGTGCGGTCCTGAGCCAGGGCGCCGCAGGAAAGCGCAGGCGCCAAGCTCAAAATCAGGGCCATTCCTAAAGGGATTCGCATGGTTTCTCCAACGGCTGCAGGCGCATTGTAGCCGAAGATCCGAAATAGCGCCGACGTTTTAGATTCTGCGTTAAAGGGCGGCGTTACATGCCCTCGCAAACGGGAGCGCGGACAAGATGGCTAGCGCGATGGATTTATTGAGACAGGGCGGCGAGATTCCAGAGGGCGATTCCGTTGGCGCTGCCCTGCGCGAGCCACTGGCCGCCCGGACTGAAGCGCAGCGCTCCACCTCCGCCGCCCGAAAGGCTTTTGACGGCGCGGCCGTCCGGCACGTCATACAGGGTAACGCTATTCCGCGCGGTTACGACGAGCATGCGGCTATCGGGACTGAAGTTGCCCAGGCCTCCACCCATGCCCACGAACAGAAGCGACGTGCGCAGCTGCCAGGTGCCGGTGTCCCAAAGCTTGATGCTGTGCTTCATGCCGGCGAGGCTGGCGCCAAGGTTGGCGGGATCGAGCCGGCTTTCCTGGCCCGTGGTCGCCAGCCATTTGCCATCGGGGCTGAACGCGACGCCGGATACGCCGACTTCGTGCGCGGCAAGTGTCCGCAGCAAACGCCCGGTCTGGACGTCCCAGATGCTGACGTTTGGTCTATCGTAGTTGCTGGCGCTGGGTACCCTTAGCGCAGCGGTCGCCAGAATTTTTCCATCGGGGCTGAGCGCCGCGGCAAAAGTGGCTCCCCAGAACGAGCGGGCTTCGAGGCCGGCGCCGATTTGCCACCATCTCACTCCGGCGGCGGAAAGGTCCGCCAGCGGGAGTTGCGCGGAGGCGAAACCCATCCACCAGACGAATTGGCCCGCAGGCGGCGACGGGGTGGCGCGCGTCCACGTCTTGGTGTCCCAAATCTCCAGATTGCCCTTGGGGTTGGCGGCCAGCCAACGACCGTCTGGGCTGAGGACCAAGCTCTGGGTCGCGCCCGGCACGGTGCGGATGAGTTTTCCGGAGGCGACATCCCAGATTCCCAGTGCCGGGCCACCAGTGATCAGCAGCCTGCCGTCGGAGCTGAACGTCAGGTCTTGCGCGGACAATTGGCCGGCAAGCATTTGCAGTTCGCGCCCGGCCGGGAGATCCCAGATCGCGACCGAAGAACCGGAGGCGGCGGCCAGCCATTTTCCGTCGCCGGAAAAAGCAATGACGCCAGCGCCGGCGGGAATCGGAAGGGACTTCACTTCCTTGCCTGTGGCGATTTCAAAGAGCTTGACCTCGGGGCCATTCCGGCTGGCGGCCAGGATGCGCGAGCCGTCGGGAGTGAAAACCACGCGCGATGCCTGGAACCCCGGCAACGCGATTGTGCGCACGCGACGGCCGGCGGCGATATCCCACAGATTGATTTGTGTGCCCTGCCGAGATTCTAGCGAGGCTCCCCAGCGGCCATCCGCGGAGAATGCGTTGAATAAGACCTGCAAAGTCTTGAGCTCCCTGCCGGTGCGCAACTCCCACGCTTTGCTGGAGACGTATTCGCCATCTTCGCCCGCGCCGCCGGAACTGAGCAGGCGGCCGTCGGGAGTGATGGCGAGAGGGGCGGCATTATTCCAGTCGAGCTTGATGGAGTGAATTTTGGCGCCGCTGGCGGCGTCATGAACTTCGATGTAGGAATTCCCGCCTTCGTCATCCGCGCCTGCGCTCGCGGCCAGGAGTTGCCCGTCGGAGTTGAAAGCGACTTGCTCGGCCCACTTGCTGGGCAAGGTAAAGGCATAAATCGAATTGCCGCTGGCCGGATCCCAGACGCGAACGCCATCGGCGCTCGCGGAAGCGAGCCGGGTTCCGTCCGGGCTGAAGGCGAGCGCGGCGATGCGGTCGGTGTAACCGGTGAGCACACGCTGCTCGCTGGAGTTCGCGAGATCCCAGATGCGTATGGTCTTGTCATCTGCGGCGGTCGCGACGCGTTGACGGTCGGGATTGAACGCAATCGCCGTGACGGCCGAGGTATGGCCGCTGGCGAACAGCCGGTCGGGCGGCTGGTAGGGCGACAGGCCGCCGGCCTGCTGCGCTTGCTGCGGCTGCTCGGGCGCCGCAATGATCACGGCGCGCGCCTGCGCGCCGGGGTCTTGCGGCCGCGGTGGCGGCGGAATCTGCGCCGCCGGCGAATTCTGCTGCGCGGTTTGCGCTTGCGGCGACGCATTGGTTGGGGGCGGCGTTCGCGATTGCTGGCGGGAACAGGAAAGTGAAGCCGCCGCGAGGCACAGGAGTACGGCAAGCGCGAATCGCCACAGCGGAACCTTCCCGGCGATGGTGATCGCGGTGCGGCTTCGGCGCCGAGGATATGTGAGTGGGAGTGGCATGGACAGCGCGTCGCTCAGTGGCGCTAGGGTTTACGTTTACGTTCGCTCGGCGTTCCATTTAATTTTAGGGCTTCGGCAGTTGAATTGCCGCGGCCGCTTTCTCCCGTGCAGCGAATACTGCACTCCGTGCGCTTTCCCACCCTTTGCAAACAGCGCAAAGGGTGGGGCACCCGCAAAGGCAAAAGCAGGTGCCGCCTGAAGGGCGGCGCTGCAAACATCTTATGAGAGATTCCTCGCCCGCCGCAGGAAGCACTCGGGCGCCAACCGCGCGCCCGACGGCAGGCTCGGAATGACAACCGGCGAGCGATGCGCTCCTCGTCGGCAGGGAAGATGCAGATGACTTTTTTAACGCGCCGGGCTCCCCTTACCGGGACACCGGCGCTACTGCAACAGGGCGACGAAGACTTCGTTGGAGACGGCCAGGCGCGCGGGCGCAAGCCGCACGCGAGTGCCGGCGCGCTCGACGAAGCCCTGGGCGCGCAGTTCCTCGATGCGTGCGCCGATCGTTGCTTTGAAGTGGGCATTGAATTGCGATCCATATTGGGCCTCGATGCGCGCCAGATCGATGCCTTCGAGCTGGCGCAGGCCGAGAAAAAGCTCTTCATCGAGCGCCTGCTTCGGGGTGACTTCTTCGAGCTGCTCGATCGGGAGTCGCCCTTGCTCGATCGCCGCAGCATATGCGGCGGGATCGTGAGCGTTGGCCCAGCGCCAATGCCCGTCGAACGAGTGCGCGCCGGCGCCGAAGCCGAGATAGGGTTCGCGGCGCCAATATTTCAAATTGTGCCGCGAACGAAAGCCCGGCAGCGCCCAATTGGAGATTTCGTAGTGGTCGTAGCCGGCGCGGTTCAGGCGTTCGCACGCGAATTCGTAGGATTCAGCCATGGCATCGTCACTGGGAACGGCCGTGGCGGAGTAGCGCGCTCCGCCGGCGAGCAGTTCGCGGCCGAGACGGCTGCCTTCGTCGATCTCGAAGAGATAAATCGAAATGTGTTCGGGACGCAGGCGCAGCGCTTCCTCGACAGACTCCTGCCAGCTCGACGCGGTCTGGTGCGGCAAGCCGGCGATGAGATCGAGGCTGATATGAGCGAAACCGGTGGAACGAAGGCACTCGATCGCGGAAAAGATATCTTCGCGGCGGTGCATGCGTCCAGCGGGCTTTAGTTCGGCATCATGGAAGGACTGCGCACCGAGGCTGATGCGATTGATGTCGGCGGCGAGCCACGCGGCCGCTTTTTCGGGGGTGATGGTTTCGGGATCGGCTTCGAGGGTCACTTCTGTGCTGGCCGCACGGGCTCCAGAGGAAAGTACGGTGGCATCGGCGCAGGCAAATTGAGAACGCACGGCTTCGAGAATGCGCGAGAGATCGGCGGGATCGAAGAGGCTGGGCGTGCCGCCGCCGAGGTAGATTGTGTCGACTTTAGGCTGAAAAAACGCCGTGATGTCCACGGCTTTTTTCGGCTCGACAACCTCATAACTGGGTTGCTCAATCGAGTCGAGATGCGAGGCGGATTCGAGATTTGCGGCGGCGTGCAGCGCGCGCCAATCGCGGATTTCGCGCTCCACGGCGCGCGCATAGGGCGCATAGGCCGCGCGCGAAGCGACTCCGGTATGAAAATTACAGTAGGTGCACTTGGTCTGGCAGAAGGGCACCTGGATATAGATTCCAAGGACCTTTTTAGGCGCGAAAAGCGGCGTGACTTTGTTAACGCGCGAAAGCTCCTGATGTCCATGACTTTCGCGCGAAGAAACGGCCTTTTCGCGCTCGACAACGCGGATCATGGGTTGCTCAATCCTCCTCAACCCGCGGCAAAAGCGGCGTGAACTTTGTTAACGCGCCCGCCCGATGCGGGCATGACTTTCGCGGCGAAGATGACTTTCGCGCGAAGAAGCGCCCTTTTGCCGCACGACAATCGGATCATCGGTTGCTCAATTCCACCAAGCCCCCCACCCCAGTTTTCTTGCAAGTGTTCATTCTACGGGACTTCGGCCCAACGGCTCCGTATGTGCACATTATAAGAGAGTTCGCTCGCGAAAGTGTTCGGAGCGCCCCGGCCGCGTCCCGCACAGCCGCCCGGGGGGCGCACAATTGCGCCTCGCTCATCCGCCCAAGGCGGATTCGTTCGAGACGGCGATCTCCGGTTTCGGGAGTCCGGTGGATTCCGCATTCCCGGAATCCCGGAGCAATTCGCGGGACTCCACCGGAGTTCCCGCGTTCCCGGGATCCCGGAAGCAACTGCGGGACCGAAAACCGGACCTGGTCGGATCGTCGTTTTTTGGCGAGAATTGACAAGGCCACGATGGCCATTTGCCCCTCCGCGCCACCCCCGCAAATTCACCCGGGCCGCGCCCCCGGCAGATTCATCAGCACGGGATGCCGGCAAGATGCCGGCGCTACAAAAAACCGGAGCCGCCCGGCATGCACGACGAGTTCATCCAGAGCGGGCGTATATCTATTATAGCGCCCGAGTAAAGAGGCTCAGCGTGAGAGCGAATTGCGAGAGATCCCTCTCTCCGGTTCGTCGCTCGGGACGGCCATCCTGGCCGGATGGCCGTTTTATCGCGAGCGTCAACCAGC
>WNGN01024125.1_pt1 | contig 10016 bp, 9 predicted proteins | sample 5400561 | NCBI WGS metagenome assembly WNGN01 (sample SAMN13153379, study PRJNA577476) | soil metagenome | isolation source: 115 cm soil or saprolite under Garry oak tree replicate 2 | place: USA:California | collected 2016-06-15 | reverse complement strand
GGCGACCACGCGCCCCGGGATGCGCTCCCAGTCGGCCCGGTCGATGACCTTCGCGTAAGCGTGCGCCTGGAAGTACTCCTCGACGTCGATGGTGAGCGCGTTCCGCACGGGCGCCTTCGCTTGTAGGGGCGGCCCCGCGGGGGGTCAAGCCGCGTCCTCGCGCACGCGCCGCTCGCGCACCTTGGCCCAGCGGAGGAAGACGTAGAACGCCCCGGTCGCAGCCACGAAGAGCCCCGGGAACCCCTCGCGCACCCCGCCCCGCACGAGATAGGCGCGCACGAAGCGCCACGCCGGCTCCCCGACCAGGCGCCAGACGCCGACCCGGCGCGGGAGGCTCGGCTGCTCCGCGGCCACGGCCGTCAGCTTGTTCAGGCTGTGCAGGTGGTCCGAGATGTCCGCGTAGCTGTGGTGCAGGATGGGCCGGTGGAGCGCCACCACCCGTCCCCTCACCTCGGCCCGCTCGTGCGGATCCGTCCCGCCCCAGCGCGTCGCCGCCCGCCGCACCAGGCGCACGACGCGGCGCGGGTACCAGTCGCCCCGGTACCACCAGCGGCCGAGGTAGCAGACGAGCCGCGGGATCGCGAAGCCCGCCACCTGCACGGGGACGTGCACGAGTGCGGCGCGGATCTCGTCCGCCAGCTCGGGCGAGATGCGCTCGTCGGCGTCGAGGTTCAGCACCCACTCGCCGCGCGCGGCGTCGAGGGCGAACTGCTTCTGCGCGCGGTAGCCCGGCCAGGGGTTCGTCAGCACGCGGTCGGTGAGGCGGCGGGCGAGCGCCGCCGTCCGGTCGCGCGAGCCCCCGTCCACCACCACGATCTCGTCGCACCAGGCAACGCTCTCGAGGCAGGGCACCATGTGCGCCTCCTCGTCCTGGCAGACGATGGTGCAGGTGACGGTCGGCCCCGTCCCTGGCGCCGGCGCGCGGCGGCGCCCGCGGTCCTTGCGCCTGGCGCGGCGCGCGACCGCCGCCGCCCAGGCGCGCCGCTCGGCGCGCGTGCCCGTCCCGCCCAGGTAGGCGCGGAGGAAGCGCGCGCGGTCGGTCGCGGTCGCCTGCCGGCCGAGCGTGCGCGCCAGCTGCACCAGGTTCTTCACCCGGCGGCGGCGCCCGACCCGCCCGAGCGCGCGCACGCGCTCCAGGTCGAGGAGGACCAGGTGGGGCGCCGCGGGGGGGCCGTCCACCAGCACGTTCACGTCCTTCAGATCGTTGTGGTAGAGGCCCGCGGCGTGCAGGCGGCGGAAGAGCTCGCCGAGCGCGCCTGCGAAGGCGCGGCGAGCCGCGCGCCGGCGCCGCGCATCCGGGTCCGCCAGGATGGCCTGCCAGCGCACGTCGGCCGTGACCGCGCCCGCCACCTCGCGCGTGATGAAGAAGCTCCTCCTCAGCAGGCCGGCGCGCCGGAACTCGATCGCGGCGACCAGCTCGGGGGTGGCGAAGCCGTGCGCGGCGAGCACGCGCGCGCCCGCCCATGCCCGGAAGGCGGGTGAGGTCCGCCCGAGGCTCGCGAGCGCAACTCGCCACGCGAACACGGCGTAGCGCTTCACCCAGAGCGCGGCGCCGGCGGACTCCACGCGGCCGACGACGACCTTGCGCTGGAGCTTCACGAGGCGGCAGTCGGGGCGCGTGAGCAGGTGATCGGGGTCGCCGTCGGCGGCGATCGCGTGCTCGAGGTCGACGCCGGGGGCGAGCCAGGCGCGGAGCGGGCCGCGGCGGAGGTAGCGGGGGGCGGTGGTCATGCCGGGCACCGGTGCGGCGGTGGCGGGGGGGGGCCCGGCGCTCCCGGTCCTCGGCCCAGGCGCGACTCGCTGGCCGTTGCGTCCCCCCGCCTGCCGTGTGCGCGCGCCTGGGCCTGCGGGGGTCGCGCCAGGACCCCCCCCGCCACCGCCGGCACGCTATTCGCCACGGGCCACCTCGGTGAGGAGCGCCTCGAGGCCGTCGAGGTGCTTGTCCCAGGGGAACTGTTCGGCGCGCGCGCGGGCGGCTTGGGCCAGGGCGTCGTGGGCGGGGCCGAGGGCGTGCGCCAGCGCGCGCGCGAGGGCGTCGAGGTCCTCGGGGTCGTCGACGACCAGGGCGGCGAGCGGGCCGTCCAGCAACTCGGCGGCGCCGGCGCGCCGGGTGGTCACGACCGGCACGCCGGCGGCGCAGGCCTCGAGGACGACGTTGCCGAAGGCCTCCTGGCGCGAGGGCAGGCAGGCGACGTCGGCCGCCGCGAGCACGGCCTCCACGTCGGGGCGCGGGCCGGTCACGCGCACGCGCCCGCCGAGGGCCTGTGCGAGACCACGGTAGTGCCCCAGGCGCTCGTCGTCGCCGACCAGGACGAGTGCCGTGTCGCGCGGCGGCGCCTCGCGCCAGAGCCGCAGCAGCAGATCGAACCCCTTGCGTGCGAAGCCGGTGCCGATGGCCGCGCACACCCGCTCGCCGTCCGCGAGGCCGAGGGCGCGCCTCAGCGCCGGCCCGAGCACCCCGCGGCGCGCGGGATGGAAACGCTCGAGATCGACGCCGTTGTAGAGCACGCGGATGCGCTCGGGCGGCACGTGGTAATCGGCGGCAACCTCGTCGCGCACGCGCTCGGAGACGGCGAGCACCCGCCGGTAGGCACCTGGCGCGAAGGCGCGTGCCTCGAGCCGGAGGATGGCGCGGTGGTACGGCCCGCGCCATCCTCCCCGGAGCCCCGCGGCCTCCATGCGCGCCAGGTAGCTCCGGTGCGTCCCTCCGCCGACGCGCACCACGTCCTGGCGCGGCGTGCGCCCGAAGCCCACCACCACGTCCCAGCGCTCGCGCGCGACCAGCCGCGGCGCCATGGCCGCAAAGGAGAGCAGGCGGACGAGCCGGCCGGCGCGCACCACCGGCACCCGCCGGAGCGTGACGCCGGGCGGCGGCGCGTCCGCGCGCGCCGCGAAGGTATGCACCTCGTGCCCGCGCGCCACGAGCCCGGCCGCCATGCGCCGGAGGTCCGCCTCCGTCCCCCCGCCCGCGAGCCGGCGGTGCATGAAGGCGATGCGCACCGTCACTCCCGGCCACGCAGCGCGAGCCAGAGCGCGCGCAGGCGGTAGGCCAGGTGGTTTGGGTAGAGCGCGCGCGCCTCGGCCAGCGCCGCGCGCGCGCCGCGCGCGTCGCCGGCCTCGAGACGGGCGCTCGCGAGCCGCGCCCAGCGGCGCGCCTGGCGGCGGACGAAGGCCGCGCGCCCGAGCCGGTCGATGGCCGCGGGGTGCTCGCGCGCGAGCTTCTCGGCGAGGCGGATCGCCTCCTCGCGGATGCGCCCGCGGTCGCGGGCCACGCCCCCGCGGTGGCGCCGGTAGGCGAAGGCCGGCACGTCCAGGAAGACGGCGCGGAAGCGCAGCGTGACGCGCAGGACGAGGTCGAGATCGTCGAGGATGGTGAAGCTCGGGTCGAGCGGCCCGGTCGCGTCGAGCGCGCGGCGGGTGAAGCACATGCCCTGGAGCTGTCCCAGGTTCCAGCGGAAGACCTCGGCGACGCCGATCGGGCGCGCGGCGAGCGCGCGCGCCACGCTCGGCCTGATCCACGGCGCCTCCTCGCCGTCGGGATCGCCCTCGGGGGGCAGCATGCGCCCGTTCTGGATCACGAGGTCGACCTCGGGGTGCGCGTCGAGGAACGCGAGCGGCACGGTCAGGCGGCCCGGGAGCGCCTGGTCGTCCGAGTCGTGGCCCGGGAGCGCCACGTCATCCGAGTCGTGGAAGGCGATGTAGGGTGCGCGCGCCGCCGCGAGGCCGGCGTTGCGGGCGGCGGCGATGCCGGCGTGCGGGCGGACGACGGGGCGCACGCGCCGATCGCCGAGGCCGGCGAGGAGCGCCGCCGTGCCGTCGGTCGAGCCGTCGTCCACCACCACCACCTCGAGGTCCACGTCGCGCTCGGCGAGCACGCTCGCCAGGCTCTCGCCCAGCACGTGTGCCCGGTTGTAGGTGGGCACGATGACCGAGACCCGAGGGCTCATCCCGCCGCCACCGCGTCGTCGAAGGCGGCGAACATGCCCGCCGCGAAGCCCTCGAGCGAGAAGCGGGTCGCCAGGCGCTCGCGTGCCGCGGTGCCCACCCGCGCGCGCCGCACGGGATCGCGGAGGAGCGCCGCGATCGCCGCCGCGAGCGCCGGGGCATCGCCGGGCGGGACCAGACACCCGCTCACGCCGTCCTCCAGCATCTCGGGGATGCCGCCCACCGCGCTCGCCACGATCGGGCGCCCGAGCGCCATGCCCTCGAGGAGGGCGAGCGGGAAGGGATCGCGCAGCGCCGGATGGACGAGCAGGTCGAGCTGTGCCACCACGGGGAACGGGTTCGCGAGGAAGCCCGTCACCGCGACCGCGTCCGCGAGGCCGAGCGCCCGGGCTCGCTCGCGTACGCTCCGCTCGTAGGCCGGATCGCGAAACGCTCCGACCAGGAGCGCGCGCGCACCCGGCACGGCGGCGCGCACCTCGGCCATGGCCTCGACCAGGACGGCGGGATTCTTCCGCGCATCGAGGTGCCCGACCATGCCGACCGTCGGACCGCCGCCCAGCGCCACGCCCTCCGGCAGGGGCGCGGCCGCCGCGCGCGCGATGCGCTCCACGTCCATGCCGTTGTAGACCACGCGCGCCCGCGTCCCGGCCGCGAACTCGCCGAGCGCCCGGCGCGCGAGCGCCAGCGAGTCGGCCGAGGGCGCGACCACGTGCCGCGCCCGGCCGAGGAGGTGCTTGCGGTAGGCCGCGCCGTCGCCGTAGCTCGAGTAGACGTGCACCACCTGCGGCACGCGCGCGAGCCGCCCCGCGAGCAGGCAGTACGGGAAGCTCGACAGCGTGCAGGCGTAGAGGACGTCGGCGCCGCGCGCCAGGCGCGCCAGGCGGAGCACGGCCGCCGGCAGCGCGAGCCGCGCCGGCCAGGCCCGCCAGCGCCGGAGCGCCGGCAGGTAGGTGACGCGCTCGGCGGCGAGCCCCTCCTCCGCCACCTGCGGATGCGGGCCGGCGAGCACGAAGCGGAGCTCCCAGCCGTGGCGCGGGGCCGCGTCGTCGAGCACGCGGAGCGCGCGCAGCATGCCGGCGTGATCCGGGTGCCCGAGGGTGACGAGCGCGCGCTTCATCCGACCGCCTGCGGGTCGAAGGGGCCGCCACTCCGCATGAGCTCCCGGAAGCCGGCGCGCGCCGCGGCCGCCGCGGGGATGCGGTCGATGGCGCAGCGGCGCGCGATCGTCTTCGTGACCAGCCAGCGGGCGAGGCGCCGGTGCGCCCGGCGCGAGAGCCCGCGGCCGGCCGCGTAGGCGGCCAGCACGCGCGCCCGGTCGCTCACGGTGAGCCCCGGCACGACGAAGCGCCCGAGTTGCACCAGGTTCCGGCGCCCGGCGAGGCAAACCAGGAGCCGGCTCCGCCGCGTGCGGTCGTTGTCGAGGAAGACGAAGCGCTCGCCGACGAGGCGGATGTTGGCGGGCACGAGGTCGCCGTGCACGAAGCCCGCGCGGTGGAGGCGCGCCACCTCGGCGCCCAGGCGGCCGAGCAGCGCGCGCTTCTCGCCGAGGCGCGCGCGCCGCCGCGCGAGCGCCGCGAGCAGGTCCTCGCCGCCGACGTCGCGCGTGACGAGCAGGCCCGCGCCGCCGCGCCGCGCGGCGGCGACGACCTCGGGGGCGGCGAGCCCCGCGGCGCCGAGCGCCTGCCCCATGCGCAGCGCGCGCGTCGCGCACCACCCGCCCGGCGCCGGATAGGTCTTCACGAAGAGCGCGCCGCCGGCCGCGGAGAGCGGGAGAGTACGCGCGTGTCGCGACGCGCGCCCGACGCCTCCGGCCGCGGCCGCCAGGCAGGCGGCCGGATCGATCCCCGCCGCCGCGTCGACCCAGCCGCGCCACCCCTCCGCCTGCCAGGGGACCAGGGCGGCGCTCATTGCGCCAGCACCGCTGCCGCGCGCGCCACCACCGCGTCGGTCGCGATGTCGCGCATGCACACGCGCTCGATCGGGCAGTCGCGGAGGAAGCACGGCGCGCACGGCGCCCGCCCGACCACCGTCAAGCGCTCGCAGCCGAAAGGCGTGGAGCGCAGCGCGCTGGTGGCGCCCCACAGCGACACCGCCGGCGTGCCGAGCGCCGCCGCCAGGTGCAGCGCGCCCGAGTCGGGACCGAAGGCGAGCCGCGCCCGCGCGAGGATGGCGAGCAGCTGCCGGAGCGTGGTGCGGCCCACCAGGTCGCGCACGCCGCCGTCGGTCGCGCGCAGCGTCTCGAGCGCGAACGGCGCGTCGGCCGCGGCGCCGAGCAGGACCGCGCTCGCCCCGTGCCGCGCGCGCAGCTCGCGCAGCACGGCGGCGGTGCGCTCCGGAAACCAGCGCCGGCTCGGGCACGAGGAGCCGACGCACGCGGCCACCAGCGGGCCGTCGAGGCCGGCGGTCATGGCCGCGGCGTCGCGCGCCTCCTCGGCCGTCGGCGCGAGCCCGAACTCGATCGGCGCGGGTGGGAGGCCGAGCGCGTCGGCGAAGGCGAGGAACTGCGCAAGCTTCGGGCGCCCGGTCCCCTGGAGCGGGAGGCGCCGCGTGGCGAGCAGCCAGCTCCCCTCGCGCCCGTCGGCGCGCGCGAAGCCGATGCGCTCGCCGGCACCCGAGGCCCAGGCGATGAGCGCGCTCTTCACGCCCCGCCCGAGGTCGAGGGCCACCTGGTAGCGCTCCGCGCGCACGCGCCGCAGCAACGGCACGAACGCCCGCGCGCCGCGCGGCCGCTCGAAGACGTGCACGCGGTCGAGCCACGGGTGGCCGGCGAGGAGCGGCGCCGAGGGCGGCTCCACCGCCCAGCCGAGGCAGGCGTCGGCGCGCGCGCGGCGGATGCGCCCGAGGAGCGGCAGCGCGCGGATGACGTCGCCGAGCGCGCCGGGAAGGACGATCAGCAGCCGCACGCGTCCCCCAGCGCGAGCCGCGGATCGTGGCCCGTGTAGGCGTCGCGGAAGGCGCGGCGCTCCTCGGCGCCGGCGAGCTGCCCTTCGGGATCGAGCTTGGCGAGCGAGCGCGCCAGCCGGCGGAGGTTTCGGCGGCGCGCGGCGGTGCGCAACGGGGGGGCGCCGAGCCAGGCGCGGTCGAAGTCGAGGAGCGCGGCGCGCACGCCCTCGGGGCCGGGGTGGACGAGGATGTTGCGCAGGTTCAGGTCGGCGTGGAACACGCCCGCCGCGTGCAGCTCGGCGACGGCGCGCCCCGCGGCGGCCGCGAGGCCGCGCCGGGCCGCCCGATCGGGCGCCCCGCGGAGCGCCTCGAGCAGGGTCGCGGCCGCGGGCACCTCGGCCGTCACCAGCGCCCCGCGATAGGCGAGCCGGCCCTCGACCCGCGCGGCCAGCACCTCGGCGGCGGCCACACCCCGGCGGCGCGCCTCGACGGTGAGCGCGAGCTCGCGCAGCGGCCGCGGCCGGAGCCCGAGGTAGGTCTCGCGCACCAGGCGAGCGGCGAGCCCACCCCGGCGGCAGATGCGCACCACGACCGGTGCGCCGTCACCCAGCCGCATGCGGTAGGCGGGGCCGCGCCCGGAGGCGATCGGCGCCGCGCCGGGCGGCAGCTCGAGCCGCGGCGCCAGCAGCCAGGCCCCGAGCGCGGGCACCAGGTCCGAGCGGATCGCGGCGCGCACCGCGCCCGAGCGCAGGAGAGCGTACGACGCGGGCACCCTCACCGCCGGCGCGCTGCCTCCTCCCGGCGCATCTCCCAGAGCTTGGCGTAGGCGACCAGGGCGCGATAGCCGTCCAGCACGGCGAGCGTCCAGCGCCCCCAGAGCCCGCCCGCCCGCCCGCGCGCCAGCAGCGCGCGCGCGCTCGCCGCGAGCGGCGGGACGACACCCGCCGCCCGCCGCCAGCTCGGGCGTGAGGCCAGTCCGCAGGCGAAGCCGCACGCCGTCGCGCCGCGCGAGGCGAACGGGTGCGTGCCGGAGCCGGAGCGTGGTCCCGAAGGCGATCACCTCCTGCGCGATGCGATAGGCGCGTGCGCCGGGCGCCTCCAGCGCACTCGCGATGGCCGCCACCAGCGACGGCCGCACCGCCTCGTGCTCCTCGACGAGGAGGAGCCACGCGGCCCGGGCCGCCTCCGCCGGCTCCTCTGCCCACCGCACGCCGTCCGGAAGCGGCTCGGCGCCGAGCCGCCCCGCGGGATCGAGCACGATCCGCTCGCCCGCCCACGCGACGCCGTCGAGGGCGGAGGCGAGGCGCGCGCCGCCGCGGCTCGCGAGCACGACGGCCGCGACGTTCTCGAGCGACGCCGTCATCCGGGCGCGGCTTCGGCCAGCGCGACCCCGAGCGCCGCGCGGGCCGCCGCCAGCACGGCCGCCGGCGCGACGAGCCGCATGCAGTCCTCGGTGCCGCGCGGGCAGCGCCGGCCGCCGTGGCGGGCACACGGGCGGCAGGCGAGATCGGCCTCCACCACGGCCGCGCGCGGGCCCCACGGCCCGTAGCCGAGCGCGGGTGTGGTGGCGCAGAAGACCCCCACCACCGGCACGCCGCGCGCGCAGGCGATGTGCATGGGCGCGCTGTCGTTGGCGACCAGGAGCGCCAGGCGGTCGACGACCGCGACCAGGGTGGCGAGATCCGTGCGCCCGGCGAGCACCGTGGCGCGGCCGCCGGCCAGGCGGTCGATCTCCTCGGCGAGCGCCAACTCGTCCGGGGCGCCGAGCACGACGCAGCGCGCGCCCTCGGCCGCGAGCGCAGCGATCACGGCCGCGAAGCCCTCCGGCGCCCAGCGCTTGGTCGCCCACACCGAGCCGGGCGCCACGCCCACCAGCGGGCCGGGACCGGGCGGCACGAGCGCGGCGGCGCGCCGCGCCGCCGCGGGCGCGACCGGGACGTGGAGCGCCGGCGGCTCCTCCGCGTCGCCGCCGAAGGGCGCCAGCAGGGCCAGGTTGCGCTCCACGTCGTGGCGCCCGCGGTCGCGCGGCACGCGCTCGTGGTAGAGGCGGGCGCCGCGGCTCTCGCGGAAGCCCACGCGCCGCGGAATGCCCGCGGCGGCGAGCACGAGCGCGGTGCGCAGCGAGCGATGCGGCGACACGGCCACCTCGAAGCCCTCGGCGCGTAGCCGCCGCGCCGTGCCGAGCCAGCCGAGCGCGCCGCGGTCCGCGCCCCGCTTGTCGTCCACCAGCACCTGGTCGATGTCCGGGTGTCCGGCCACCAGGGGAACGGCCTCGGGACGGACGAGGAGCGCCAGGCGGCGCGGCACGAGCCGCCGGCGCAGCGCGGAGACGAGCGGCGTGGTCAGGACGACGTCGCCGAGGAAGCTCGTCTGCGCCACGAGCAGCGCCGGCCCGCAGGCGTCATTCGAGGCGGCGGGCTTCATCGATCAGCATGTTCGGGATGTCGTCCTCGATCGCGTACTCGAGCTTGCAGCGCGCGCACACGAGCCCGTCCCCCGCCGGGGTGAGCGTGACCTCGCCCTTGCACTGCGGGCAGGCGAGGATCTCGAGCAGCTCCTTGCTGATGGCCATGGACGCCTCTCCTCCCGCTCCCCCGTAGCGTCAATCGCGGCGCAGGTCCAACGGGCAGGGGCGCCGCGCTCGGTCAAACGATTCTGGGGGCCCGTCCAGTGCTCGGGCGCTGCGCGCCCTGCGCGCTTCCGATGCCCCCAGACCCCGTCGGCCAGCTCGAGCGCTCTCGCGCTCGGCCTCCCTCGCATTTGGGGCCCGTCCGCTGCTCGCGCGCTCACACGCGCTGCGGTCAAACGCCCGCGCCGCTCCCGCCGCGCGCCCCAGCTCAACTCCCGCGCGGCTCCCGCCGCGCGCAAGCGGGAACGCTCCCGCGCTCGGCCTCCCCTCTCACCTGCCCACGTCCGACCCGGCCGCCCAGCGCCTCAGCAGCTTCGCATCGGGCTTCAGGAGGAAGCCCGCGCGCACCGCGTTCCTCGTCGCCTGATCGAAGCGCGCAACGTAGGCGCGATGGCTCGGGTACAGCGACGCCAGGGTGGTGGCGTCGAAGAGCGTGGTGGTGCCGAGCAGCCGGCAGATGAGCGAGCCGTTCTGCTCACCGGTGAACACGGCGATCGGCACGTCCACCTGCGGCGTGCGGATGCCGCCGAGGGCATTGCCGCGCGCGTCGCGCGTGAGC
>WNGN01010470.1_pt1 | contig 10016 bp, 10 predicted proteins | sample 5400561 | NCBI WGS metagenome assembly WNGN01 (sample SAMN13153379, study PRJNA577476) | soil metagenome | isolation source: 115 cm soil or saprolite under Garry oak tree replicate 2 | place: USA:California | collected 2016-06-15 | reverse complement strand
ACATCCGGCAATCAACGCCACACCAGCAGATCTCCAATCAGGAGAGCCTGCGACTGCAGTACGCTCTGCACCAACGTGCGCAGATGCTCGGCTGGCATCCTGACGACATTGAGATCATTGATGCTGATCTCGGCTTAACCGGCGCTTGGGCACACCATCGCTCGGGCTTTCAGGAACTGGTCACCAAGGTCTCCCTCGGTCAGGTCGGCATCATCCTCTCCTGTGAGGTGACCCGTTTGTCGCGCAATTGCTCTGATTGGTATCCGCTGCTCGACGTGTGTGGCTATCGTGGCTGTTTGATCGCTGACAATGATGGCATCTATGACCCTGGCTCAGCCAATGGCCGTTTGTTGCTCGGCCTCAAAGGGCAATTGTCCGAGTTAGAGCTGCACACGATTCGCGCTCGTATGACGGCAGGACTCCTCAACAAGGCGGAGCGCGGTGCCTTAGCCTTACAACTCCCAGTTGGGCTGGTGCGTGATGTCACTGGCACGGTGCGCAAAGATCCCCATCGCGAAGTGCAAGATCGTCTTGATCTTGTTTTCACCACCTTTTTGCGTGTGAAATCGGCCAGCAAGGTCCTCCAATTCTTCAATGCCCATGATCTGCACCTGCCTCGCCGGGACCGCTTTGGCGATATCATCTGGAAGAAACCGACCGTCGCTGCCATTCTCCAAATTCTCAAGAACCCTGCCTATGCGGGAGCCTTTGTGTATGGAAAGACCCGCGGAGTCGCGCACCGAGCGCAACGCTCCTCGTGCCAAGCAGATCCGCCTTCCCATGGATCAGTGGAAGATCCGCGTCAATGATGTCTACCCGGCTTATGTGCCCTGGGAGACCTATGAGCAGATTCAGGCGATGTTACGGGACAACTACGCCGAGTACGACCGCAACAAAACCCGTGGGGTTCCGCGCCCAGGTGCGGCGCTCTTGCACGGGATTGTCTACTGCGGCGAATGTGGACACAAGCTCGTCGTGCAGTACAAAGGCGGGACGCGCTATCTGTGTAACTACCTGCGGCAGCAATACCACGTGCCGGTTTGCCAGGACATCCCCGGAGACGCCATCGATCTCAGCGTGGTGGAGGCCTTCTTCCAGGCGCTCTCTCCTGTCGAGCTCGATGTCTACTCACATGCGATCGCGGCCCAGCAGGCGACAGATGACCAGGTCACCCATGCTCATCAGCACCATCTGGAGCGTTTACGCTATGAAGCGGCCCTGGCCGAGCGCCAGTTCACCCGCGTGGACCCTGACAACCGTCTGGTAGCCGCTTCACTCGAGAAGCGCTGGGAGACAGCCTTGGCTGAACTCAAGCGTGCAGAGGAGGCGTATGCGCTCCGGAGCCAGCCTGCGCACCCTCACCTCTTGCTCAGTGCAGAGCTGCAGAGCGCATTTCGCGCCATTGGTCAGCATCTTCCCGAGCTCTGGAACGAGGGACGCATCAGACCGCAACAGAAAAAGGCATTACTACGGTGCCTGATCGACAAAGTGGTCGTCCATCGACCAACTCCCGAGCACGTTCAGGCGCGCATTGTCTGGCGTGGAGGAGAGACGACCACGTTGAGGATCCCTGTTCCTGTCGGGTCTCTTTCGGATCTGGCAGGGGCTCAAGACATGGAACGGATCACGCTTGAGCGGAATGCACAGGGGGCAACGGATGAGGTGATTGCCGAGGAACTCACCGCACAAGGCTACCGTTCACCGATGCATCCATTCGTTTTGCCAAGTACCGTGAGGGGGTTGCGTTTGAAGCATGGGCAGTTCCTGGTGCGTAGTCAGTCTCACCCTCGCCACGTGGCTGGGGCACTCACGCTCACCCAGATCGCCAAAGCTCTTGACATTGCTCCGCACTGGATTTATGATCGCTTCAGATCACCAAGGATTCTCAGACGACCTTGTACTTGTTTCCTGATGACCCTGCCACCCTCGAGCAGTTCAAACAACTCCGGGCAGGGACTCTCAAGAAGTTGCGTTTTTCAAAGGAGCATCAAGATGCATGATCGAAGGCTCCCTTGATGTCCCCTTCTACAACCCAGTAGAATTTGTTACGGTTGTTGATGTAGCTGTCTAGGGTGGCGATGCAGTCCATGGTCCTGCGCCCAGGTCGAAAGCCATGAGAGCAGTTCAGAAAGTCGCTTTCCCAGATCGGTTCTAGCACCATTTTCAGCAACATTTGTACCACTCGGTCCTTGAGGGTAGGGATGCCAAGTGGCCGCATTTTTCCATTCGATTTGGGGATGTAAATGCGCCGGACAGGGGCAGGGCGAAAGCGTTTCTCTCGAAGTTCTTGCTGCAATTCCCGTATGAGAGCGATATATGCTTCCGGGGCATCCAGCATCTTCTTGGTCACGCCGTCGATACCTGCGGTCTTGGCTCCCTGGTTAGAGAGCACCAGACTCAGTGCTCTGTGTATCCACTCTTCCTGGCAGATGAGCCGGTAGAGATGGTCGAACTTGTGTGTTGGATTGTGCTTTGCCTTGATGGCGAGGCTTCGTTGGGTTTTGATGATATCGGACATACGTTTTAGTCCTCTCTCTCCCTGACGTTTCCTCTTGCAATGACTGCGGCCCTTCGCCTTGTGCCGGACTGTTTTCCGGCTCAAACTACTACAGCCGCTCTGTCACACGATGACCACCTCAACCGCAGCTAGTCCAGTCTTCTCTTTTGTTCGACCTCGCAAGAGAAGATCGATCATCGTGCTTCCTACGTTCACATAGCGGTACGTGTTGCGTCTCGCTGTAGACCCCCTCTTTACGCCCGTCAGGTACACGCCTAGTACCCGCGACAACAGCCGATAGCTTACACCCCTCTAGCTAGAGCGGTTTGGCCCGAATCAAAAGGCCGTTTCATTGAGGCGAGTAAACACCCCCATTACCCGTTGTCTCACACCATCTCCATCGTTTCCAGTGTGCTCAAGGTGAGGACGCTTCAAACAAGGGTTCCTCTCGTAGTCATGGCGAGATTTCTGGGCTTCAGACAGGTTCTTGCTCTTGGTCTCCTGCCTGCCAGATCAGCCTTAGCAGTCCGGGGGAACTGCTATCTCGTCGATTGGATTGCTCCTTTCATGAGTATTACCACTATGCGCTTCGTAGCGCACCGATGCCGCCTTGCGGCGTACCGCTCAGCGTTTGGTTGAAAGTCCAGTCCTCCAGGTATCCTGCCTTGAGTAGCTCACGAATGAGGTTGATGAACCTTCCATCATGGATGCGCTCGCTCAGCGTCGAGATGAGCAGTTCGTGATCTAAGCTGTCAAAACACTGGGAAATGTCGCCCTCAATGAACCACGTTGTTCCTTGCCAGTTGTGGTAGATTTCCCTGAGCGCGGTGTGACACCCCCGCTCTGGACGAAAACCGTGAGAATGGTCGCTGAACTGCGGCTCGTAATAGGCATTCAAGATCATGCGCATGACTTCTTGCAGCAGCTTATCCGACCACGTGGGCATGCCTAATGGCCGTTTTTTCGTCGAGTTCTTTTTCTCGATGTAGACCCGTCGTGCTGGCTTCCATTGATACCGTTCATAGCGCAAGGCTTCAATGATGGTGTCAATTTTGTCCAGTGACATCCCATCCACCGTTTCGCTCGTACTTCCCGGTGTCATGGCACCGGCGTTGCGATAAATCTTCCCATCTTCCCGTAGGCGCTGAGGTACAGCTTTTTGTTGAACAGTTGTCGATAGACCCGTTCGAGGGGCAAACCTCTTTTGCCTCGCTCATGGATAAGTTCCAGGTACACTTTAGTGTCTTGCATTCCGCATACCTCCGTGCTTGAAACTTCACGATACCTACCCTGCTCGCCTTTATCAAAGGGCGAACTCTGGCCTACTTTCGTAGGCTGCCCCTTCCCCCTGTCTCAGGCGTTACCCTGAGCGTTTGGGTACTATGGGGGTTCCGTCATCATAGGAGTCGCCTCCCGTAGATGATCCCGCATTGACGCGTGTGAAACGTTCAGTACGTTTAGGTGCCCTGTTCCGCCAGTTCCCTGGCAAAGCTCATTGCTTCCTGCTCCCTGTAGAGGGCTTTTTGATACTAAAGGACTGCTAGTATCTATTACAGGGTCGCCGCTTCAGGTGTGGTGCGACGGATGTGGGGGACATCGCAGTGAACGTACGGGTTCGTTTTCCTCACCATGCGTACAGGACTTGCGGGACCGATGTTTACATACCTTCAACCCCTTCCCGCTTCGACGGCATGCTCTTGTCCTCTTTGAGTTTCCTCGCCAAGTAAGCCGTTGTCCTAGAGGTAATGGCCCTCCACCTCTCCTGCGTTACGCAGGTATTTCACAAGCGCCGATGCGGCGCACGTCCTTGCCCCACTGGTCATGGGGTGGTGGACAGAGCGTGACCGAGAGCCCTGCCTGCCGGAACGCGTCGGCAAGGCGCTCCATCGCTGTTTTCCCGCCATCGTCGGCGTCAAGGGCCAGCACCACACCTTTGACCTGTGGGGCCGACCGCGCCAGCCATGCAGGGCGAGCGGCAGTGCCGACGAGAGCGATCACGGTACTGGCCGGAAAGCCCGCTGCCAGCAGAGCCAGGCGATCAAAGCCACCTTCGACCAGGACAACCCGTTCGGTGAGTTGCCCTGGTGCATCAAAGCCGAACCAGCCTGCCGGGTTGGTTTTGACCCAACGTCTGGGAGCGCCGGGCCTGTCGAGCACGGCCTTGTGGGCGTTCTCGTCCATGCCTGGTTCCCACCTGAGCAGCGTGCGCCCGATGAACCCTCCCCCATCAGGAGAGCTCAGCGGGAAGACGATGCGTCCGATCCAGCGCTGCAAGAGCAGCTGTTGCTCTGCTGGCACTGGCGCACGCTCCCAGGCAGAACGTGAGACGTAGCCGATGCGTGCCACATGCGCGATGGCTGGAGGGATACCGCGTTCGTTGAGGTACGCCTGCGCCCGCCTGGATGAATCCAGTGCCTCACGCATCCAGGACACGACAGCCATGAGGGCGGCCGCTTCCTCTTGTTGCCAGCGTGGGATTGTTGTCGCAGAGCGTCCTGGTCGTACCGGGTCCCGCCGCAAAGAGGATGGGGGAAAATGATCAACGCACGGTGGTGGAGCAAGTGTCTTGCCGCTAGCTCCGCGTCGCTCATCCCTACTTCCTCGACTGTCGGCGATCATGGGGTCGATGGTTTCTACCAGGACAGTGGCATGGCAGCAATGGCAGAAACCCCAGCCGGTGCTGGAGTCAATCGAGAGAGAGCGTTGATGGTCTCCGCCATGAATGGGACAATAGGCTCGAAGCCGCTGCCCGCTCTCTACAACATCGTTCAGGTCGCCAAGCGACAGGAGGTGGATCACTTTTCCCTGCCGGGTGGTTTGTGAAGTGATGGTCATGTGCTCGCCTCCTCACAGCACCGTGCGCATGGCCCGCGCCAGCACACTCCAGCCTATGAGCAGGCTGGCGAATGGGGACGGGGCAAGCGGTTGGAGGGCAACCGCCAGTGAGATCAGCACGTCGCCCCCAAGTGGAGGGCAGCTCTCCTCCCAGGCATACCCACGCCACAGGTGTACGCTCCCATCGGGCGCGTTGCCTGGAGGACAACGCTGGGCAAGGTGCTGGTTTTGCTCGTCGGTATACGCTCTCGTAGCCTCCGGAAATGGACACGTCTCCAGCCAGGCGAGCACCGCACGCATATCGCATCTGGGTTTCGTACGCGTTGCGAGCGACATCTGCACGAGCAGATCCAGAGTAAGTCCCTCACGTCGGCAGACCATCGCCAGCAGCCGGATGCGCCGTGGCGAGGCGCTTTCCCACAGGAAGCGATAGCCCCTGTGGTGAGCATATTCCCCAACAGTGAACATGCCGCCCAGGTAGACAGTGCTGCAGATGGGACAGAGCGCCCTGGGGAGCAGATGGAGCGCGTTGACATCGGTGTGCAAGGCTGCGCCGAGGTATGCCAGTTGCTCCGCTGTCAGGCGTGGGTACTCGTGCTTGCCTGCTTTGTACCAGGGGCGTTTGCAGACCGGGCAGCCGTACAGCAGGTGCCTGTCGCCTTCGGACGTTGGCATGGCATCCTGTCCTAGCAGGTGGCGCAAGCGGACCTCGTGATCGTCGAAGTTGCTTCGTGCGCCAGCATGGTTGAAAATGAACGTGTCATCTGGTATCATGTTGGTAACCCTTTCTCTCCGGGTGGGAGAAAACAAAGAGGGCAGCACACCTGGCGTGGTGTGCTGCCCTTATGCTGTTTAGATGGAGTAATCGTTTTGCTTGTGCGTGAAAACACCACTGTTCTGGTGGTGCTCGTATCTGGCACATGGATAGCTCCTTTGCGTCCAAAAAGGTTACTTCCCCGTCATGAGGAAGAATAAAAGAGAAACCTCCCTGTCTGTTGGGAGGCTCCTCTCGAATGTGTGTGAAGGAGACGCATGTGAGAGCCACTGCTTTCACTTATATGGGGTTCGTGTTCAGGATGCCATACCGAATCTTGTGTAATGGCACATTGCTGTAAAGCCAGGAAGCTAGGTCTGGACTGGGTTTAGCGTCTTCTCGTTGTACATCGTTACACAACAATCGATATGGTGTCACGCGGGGATAGTAGAGTATAATAGTGGCTATAGAGGGATGCTCCACTGCACGTTGTCACCTTCTCTGGCAACCTGAGGTAGAGACGAGGGATTTTGGTCCTCCTGCAGGACAAGAAAGACTCTCTATGTCAAGCCTTTTTGAAACCAATTTTGCAAGGCCCGGAGAATGAGTGGCCAGAGAGGGAAAACGATGGCTGTAAGAAGGCATAAACAGGCAGCCCAGGCTGTTTCCTGCCATCAAACCCTGCCCTGGTTCCAGTCTCTGTCCAGTGTTCATCGCCGGAAACAGGCGGGTCAACAGCGAAGTGTGCAAGCAGCCAGCCTGAGGATAGACCGAAAGGCAGCATACTGGAGAAGTGTCTGGTCAGGCGACACGAGGAGCATGGGCGAGACGTGCCAGCTCAAAGGTCGTGGTGTGATACAGCTCCTTCTTTTTCCAGACGGCGTAGAGAATGCGCGCCCAGACATTAGCCAGGGCTCGGACCGCGACGGTATGACTCTTTCCTTCGGCTCGTTTGCGTTGGTAATACTCCTTGGCCCAGGCTTCCTGGTGGGTACTCTGCCAGGCAAATTGCTGCAAGGCATTGCGCCAGGGCTTGATACATCCCAGGCGTCGATGGGCTTTCTGATACGTTCCGCTCTGGAAAAGGACTGGCGAGGTGCCAGCGAGCGCTTGCAGGCTGCTTGCGCTCTGGTAGCGGCTGCGCTCCTCGCCCATTTCTGCCAACAGGCGAGGAGCGAGACGGGCTCCGGCCCCCGGCAGAGCCTGGAAGAACTCGCTGTCGGCATGACTCAAAAAAAGGCGTTCGATCTCCTTGTCATAGTCAGCAATTTGCTTGAGGAGCGGTTCCAGTTGGTCTACCAGGGCCAGCATCAACCGCGATTTGGTGCGCGTCGTGACCGCGTTGGCTTGCAAGCAAGGTTGCTGGAGATGCTGCGCAATTTGTTGGGCAGCCTTGCTGGCCCCTGGATATCTGGCCTGTTTGAGCAGCGCTGCCAGCTCCTCCACCGACGCCAAGCGAGCGGCTTGCAGTGTCGGATAGGCACGCAAGAACTTGAGCGTCGTTGGTTGGTGCAGTTTGCTGAACACTTCCAACACGACCGGGTAGTACGCTTTGAGGCAGGCAGTGAGTTGGTTGACCAAGCGGGTTTGCATGTGGACCAAAGCATCCTGATCGCGCGTCAGGGTTTTGAGTTCCTGGATCTGCTCGCTATCGGGGTTGAGTCGGCGCAGGTCCTGGAAGTCGGCACGCCCGGTTTTGGCCAGCAAGTAAGCGTCAATGATATCAGTCTTGGCGCCAGAGGGTGCCCGTCGCCGCTCCACTGTCCGAGGATTCACCGGGTAGACCGACCATCCTTGCTCCAGCAGATGAGCAATCAACAGTCCATGGGTCGTCTCAACAATACAGGCGATCTGGCCTTTTCCTCCTGGTCCTGCTATCCCTTCCAGATAGGTGTCCAGTTGGCTCAGTCCTTCGGGACTATGAGTCACCCGGATCGACCCGAGTTGATGGCCTTGCTCGTCGATGCTCAGCGCATCATGATGGTCGTTGGCCCAATCAATCCCACAAAAACGCATGGCTTTGCTCCTTTCCTGAGACATGCGGCGTTTCTGAACTCCTGTGTCCTTATACTGTGTCGCTCGAAGCGTGACTCTCTGATGACCAGTCGTGTTCAGAAACGATGCCAGGGAAGGACGAGCTTTCTTAATCGGTCAAGCCGTGTGGAGGAGAGAGCCTTTCCCCGGCAAGTTCGACAATCTTGTGAGCCAGTGTACTCCTGGCTCTGGCCCCGTGTCGAGGGGGCTTGGTTCAATATTAACGTATAAGGAGGATGAGAAAGACGAGGTCGTGCCCCTTGGAATGGCTCTTTCCAGAGAAGGCTGGAGGGAGAATACCCAATGGGACCTGGAAAGGAAAGACAACCTCTTTTTCTGGAGGTGTCTTGTCTCCACTGCCACCGAAGGTTTTGAACGCGGTGGCGCAATACGTGTCGTGTTGAAGCACTCTATCGGCCATGAGAGCCATGGCAGGAGGTCATCATGCAGGAATCCAGTAAAAGCACATCTATTGTACGAGTGGCCCTGGCCAGTTGGATAGGAACCTCCATCGAGTGGTACGACTTCTTTCTGTACGGGACCGCAGCCGCCTTAGTCTTAGGCCCACTGTTCTTCTCTCCAAAACTTTCTCCGCTAGCAGCCCAGTTGGCTGCCTTTGCCACCTTCTGGGTTGGTTTTGCTGCTCGCCCTGTTGGTGGCGTTGTTTTTGGTCATTTCGGCGATAGACTTGGTCGCAAGAACATGCTCATCCTGACGCTGTTGATTATGGGGATTGGAACGTTCCTTGTCGGTTTACTACCGACGTATAAGGACATCGGTATCATGGCACCTGTTCTGCTTGTCATCCTGCGCTTTGCACAGGGGTTTGCGGTGGGAGGAGAATGGGGCGGAGCAGTGCTGTTAGCGACCGAACATTCACCTGCAGCCAGGCGCGGGTTCTTCGGAAGCTGGCCGCAGTTTGGTGTCCCTCTAGGGCTTCTGCTCTCAGCGGGGATATTCAGTGTAGTTGCATCATCCTTCCCAACGGCGGCTTTTCTGGCGATTGGCTGGAGGATACCCTTCCTGCTGAGTATTGTGCTCGTCGCTGTCGGATTATTTATCCGGCTGAGGATCGCAGAAACGCCTGACTTTGAGAGGGTAAGGGAAACCCGCGCTATAGCCAGGTTACCTGTTATCGATGTGCTACGCACAAACTGGAAGAACGTGCTATTAGCAGCCGGTGCCTTCTTCCTCACCAATGGAGCTTTCTACATCTACGTGACCTTCATCATTAGTTACGGTGAGAAGGTACTAAAGGTCCCGGGCAGCACCATGCTCAATGGCGTCCTGGTTGGGGCAGTCGCAATGGGCATCACTATTCTGGCCGCGGGTGCGTTGAGTGATCGCCTGGGACGATTGCCTGTCTACCTGACAGGTGCGGCCTTTGTGGGTGTGACGGCGTTCCCCGTCTTCTTGCTCGTCGATACGAAATCCCCAGGGCTAATCGCTCTGGCACTTGCCATTGGCATCGGCGGTATTGGAATAATGTATGGTCCACAGGCGGCCTTCTTTAGTGAGTTATTTAGTGCAAATGTTCGCTATAGTGGAGCATCGCTCGGCTACCAGGTAACCGCGATCTTCGCTGGTGGACTCGCACCATTTATCGCTACTGCCCTCCTTGTTCAGTTCCACGATGCTTCCTGGCCGATTGCCCTCTACATCCTAGCCATGGCGATCCTCACGCTCGTCTGCACCTACCTGGCTGGAGAGACGCGTCCATCAGCAGCTGCTGAACTTGCAGGAGGGACAGCAGGAAAGTAAGAAATACGCGGTTGTGCAACTGGTGGCTGCTGCACAACCGCTTTTTCTTACTGGACACAGGCATAGTTCCCTCCTTGTTGGGATTTGAATCAATGGAACAGTCTCTTCCAAAGGAAGAGTCTATGCCTGTAGTAT
>WNGN01017217.1_pt1 | contig 10020 bp, 10 predicted proteins | sample 5400561 | NCBI WGS metagenome assembly WNGN01 (sample SAMN13153379, study PRJNA577476) | soil metagenome | isolation source: 115 cm soil or saprolite under Garry oak tree replicate 2 | place: USA:California | collected 2016-06-15 | reverse complement strand
CGGCCCCACGACGCCGTGCGCCCTCTTGCGCTTTGCGCTTTCAGAGGAGCGCTTGAAGCTGGCGGGCGGTGATCGCTTTAAGGGAAGCGGAGTGTTGTGCCCCTGACGGGGCACGGACTCTCGTCCCACCGCCTTGCGCCGGCGAGCGAGTCGCCCGCAGCTTAAGCGCGATCCGTTAGGCAGCGCCGCCCGTATTGACTGCATGCATTCGACCTACGCGCGTTTGACCACCGTGCAGTCTCCGCTTCGTATCCCGGAGGGCGTGAGCGCACCGGCTCCGCGGACCCGCACTCTCTGGCACGCGTGCGCCGAGTGCTGCACAGCCGGCGACTTGACGGGGTCTTGACTCCGTCGGGTCAACGTCTACCCAACATCGACGCCGAGGCTTCCATGTCACGCTTCCCCTTGTGGATGTGGCTCTTGGTCCCGTGGAGGGGCAACGCGTTCGCGTCGCGCATGGGTGCGAGATCGCACGCGATCAGCCAATTGAGTGTCGCGAGCGCCGTTCCCTGAGAGTCGAGACAGGACAGTTTCGCGCACTCGACGGCGACACCCTCCGGATGCGCGCCCAGTCGACCGACGCCGAGGTGGCTATTCCCACGGCTTACGTCACCCAAGTGTGGGTCGCAGATGGCAGCAGGACACACTTCTGGGCAGGCGCCGGGATAGGGTCGCTCGCAGGTGCGCTCATTGGAGGCGTAATCGGCTGGGGGCAACATTCCGCCGATGGGGGTTGGGGTTGGTCTTTGACGTGCAATACTGCATGCGGCGTTGCACTCGGCGCCGCGGATGGGTTCCTCCTCGGCGGCGTCGTCGGTGCGCTGATCAAGTCCGACCGGTGGCGTCCAGTGCCGGTCAGTCATCTCCGCCTGAGCCTGGAACCGCAACTGGATGCCCTAGGACTAAAGGTCTCGGTCGCCTTCTAGGTCCCAACAGCGCTTCGATCTGGTCAGCGTCGAACACACTTGCGCCGGCAGGCGGGCCGCCCGCAAGTTAAGCGCGGTCGGTTAGGCCGGGACAGGATCTCCGTCATGACGACGTACACCTCGGGGAAACGGATTTTCTTCGGCATCCTGGCGCCGATGCTCTTCCTTTCCGCGGCCATCCTCATCGGAGATCTCAGTAAGAATCAAGCATTAGAGGACTCACTCGACTCGGTGATCTACGCTGTAGGTGCCTGCGTCCTAGCAATCGTTGCCTTCAAGATCGCGATTACTGGCACCTCTTGGGGCTGGTGCGAGGAGTAGGAGGACTTGCACGGGCTAAGCGACTCGCCTTCGGGATTCCACTAGTGTTGGCGAGCTTTGCGCTCGCGTGGTACGCGAGCCGGCACCGGTGCCAAGCGTTTGATATCAACCTTGAAGTGCAACACTGGCACTCGCATGCATGATGGTACGTGATGACCAGCCGCGTGACCGAGGCCGTGAAGCTGTACACGCCCCGGCAAGTGGGAATGGCTGCCTTCCTAGGTACGCCCCTCGGGGGCGCGGTCCTCATCGCCCTAAACTACGTGCGCCTCGGCAATCGGAAGGGTGCCCGCATGGCGATCGTCCTCGGGTTTGCTGCGACCGCTGCGCTCATCGGTCTAGCGCTCTGGCTCCCCATCCCAAAATCGTTCCCGCATGCCGTAATACCGATGCTCGCAGCGTGGGCCATATGGGGGATCACCGAGTGGTTGCAGGGTGCTGCCCTTGCGGCCCGACGGGCGGAGGGGGCGACCACGCCGTCGACCTGGGCCGCCGCCGCGACTGGGCTCCTCTGTGGCGTCCTCATCGCTGGGATCGTGGTTGTCTCCGCTTTGTCAGGGTGGCTCGCAGGGCCTGCGGAGCGTTATTACGATCGCGCCGTCGAGCTTCAGAGCCGCGGCGACGTTGACCGCGCGATCAGTTATTACGACTCAGCAATCGCACGAAAGGGAACGTTCGTCGAGGCGTACTACAACCGGGCCTTGGCCTACGAGGCGAAGGGGCTCGTAGACCGCGAGATTGCGGACGACGACTCGGCACTGGCGCACGACCCCACGCTCGTCCTCGCGTACATCAACCGCGGAATTGCGTACCGGAAGAAAGGGCTTATCGATCGGGCCATTGCGGACTACGACTCTGCCATTGCCCGTCAGCCCGACCTGGCTATGGCTTACTACAATCGCGCAATCGCCTTGGGAGCGAAGGGCCTAATCGAGCGAGAGATCGCCGACTACGGCTTGGCGATAGCTCACCGGCCGGGATACCCGGACGCCTACTACAACAGGGGCCATGTTTACGCGGAAGAGGGGCAATGGGATCGAGCCATCGCGGATTACGACACCCTCATCGCCCACAACTCCAAGGACGCCGGGGCTTATTACAATAGAGGACTTGCCCACGAGCAACAGGGTGACACCGCCCGTGCGATCGCTGACTTCAAAACGGTACTAAGTATCGCGAGGCTCGCGCCGGGGAGCCTGTCGGACCTAGCGCAACGCGCGGAGCAGCAACTGCGTGCGCTCAACGCCGTCAGCCCGTTCCCATAGCTACTTGGCACGGAGCTGTCGAAACATGGTTAGGCCGCTGCTGCCGTTAGATTATTCGACATCCTCGTTCCCTCTTAGCGTTGTCGTCCACCTCGGAGCCGCTCATGCCCAACGCGGTCCACGTCGCGCTATACCTCTCGGCAGCAACGCTTCTTGCGGTTTCCCCTGGTCCGGGCATGCTCTATGTGCTGGCACGCACGCTCCGAGGCGGCCGCAAGGAAGGACTCGACTCCGCACTCGGCACAGCGGTCGGCGGTCTCGTTCATGTCGTGGCAGCGGGGCTTGGTCTCTCCGTCGTCCTCATGCATTCAGCCAACGCGTTCCTCGTCGTCAAGTACCTCGGCGCGGCATATCTAATCGTCCTTGGGCTCCGGACCCTGCGGACTGCTTACGAGACTGAGGTCGATCTTCCCCGCGCCCGGCGAGCTGCTCACCCTTACTGGCAGGGTGTCTTCACGGAGGTCTTGAATCCGAAGACCGCTCTATTCTTTCTCGCGTTCATCCCACAGTTCGTGGATCCGGCAGCGCCGCTCATCCCCCAGTTTCTTCTCCTCGGTGCGATCTCTGTGGGGCTAAACACGACGGCTGATGTAGCTGTCGTGTTCGCCGCGACGCCTCTGCAGCGGAAGCTCCGCGCCAATCCGCGCTGGCGCCAGCGCCAGCAACAGGCGTCTGGCGCAGTCTTGATCGGCTTAGGGGCTTACGTTGCGGTGAGCCGATCGTCCTGAGAATGTGGCAGCGGCGCTAACAAGCGCGTTAGGCGCCACACATCGATGCGTTACGTCTCTGGTCTCCTAGACACCACAAAGTGAGGGTCGCTATAAAGACCCGGACACTGGGCAAAAGCAATCTCGCGGTTTCTGCCATCGGCTACGGTTGCATGGGCCTTGAAGGTGTGTACGGACCTGCGACTGGCCCGATGACCACGTTCTCGTGATCCGCCGGATTCACGTGCGGCTGCGCCTCATAGCGCCGGCCGCGCAGCGTGACACCGCGGAGCGCGTGCACGGGATGTTCGCGAGCCGCTGCCCCGTGTACCAGTCGCTACACCCGGCCATCGCGATCACGACGGAGCTGGTCTTCACCGCATCCTGACTCGTTCGGTTGCCATCCCCTTACCGGTGCGCCATGCTATTGGCCATTGGCATCAGTCCCCGCCTTCGACGGAGGCATCATGGCCGCCCCTGTTGCCCCACGCGACAGCGATCTGGCAAGCCGCTCGGAAATCGTCAAGGTCGCCGCCGCCAGCCTCATCGGCACATCCATCGAGTGGTACGACTTCTTCCTCTACGGCACCGCCGCCGCGCTCGTCTTCAACAAGCTCTTCTTTCCGACCTTCGCGCCGCTCGCCGGCACCATGGCCGCGTTTGCGACCTACGCGGTGGGTTTCGCGGCGCGGCCCATCGGCGGCATCGTGTTCGGCCATTACGGCGACAAGCTCGGCCGCAAGACGATGCTGTACCTGACGCTCCTGATCATGGGGCTGGCGACGACGGCGATCGGGCTGTTGCCCACCTACGCGAAAATCGGGATCTGGGCGCCGATCGCGCTCGTGGCCCTGCGGCTCTTCCAGGGGCTCGGGATCGGCGGGGAATGGGGCGGGGCGGTGCTGCTGACGGTCGAGCACGCGCCGGCCCACGCTCGCGGCTTCTACGGCAGCTGGCCCCAGATGGGTGTGGCGATCGGCCTGTTGCTCTCGACGCTGGCGTTTCGCCACTTCTCGGGCGCCCCGGAGGCGACGTTCCTGGCGTGGGGGTGGCGGGTGCCGTTCCTCTTGAGCTTCATCCTCCTGGCCGTCGGGCTGTGGATCCGCCTCCGCGTGGCCGAGTCGCCGGTGTTCGAGCGGCTGAAGCGCCGCAAGGCCGAGGCGGGCATGCCCGTGATCGAAGTGCTCCGCCGGCACGCGAGGCCCATGCTGCTCGCCACGGGCGCGCGCCTCGCCGAGAACGGCCTGTTCTACATCTTCACGACGTTCTCGTTGACCTATGTCGCGACCCAGCTGAAGCTGGACAGAAACATCGCCCTGAACGGCCTGCTCGTCGCCTCGGCATGCAGTCTGTTCACCGTACCGGCGTGGGGCGCCGTCTCGGATCGCCTTGGCCGGCGGCCCGTTTATCTCCTGGGTGCGGTGGCAGGTGGCCTCCTCGCGTTTCCGTTCTTCTGGCTGCTCGAAACCGGACGGCCGGCGCTGATGTGGGTCGCGCTCGTCCTCGCGGTCACGCTCGGGCACGACGCGATGTACGCGACGCAGTCGAGCTTCTTCGCGGAGCTGTTCCCCACACGGGTGCGCTATAGCGGGGCCTCGCTCGCCTCGCAGCTCGGATCGGTCTTCTCGGGGGGGCTGTCGCCGCTCATCGCGACCGCGCTGCTGGCCCGCACCGGCGGCAAGTCCTGGCCCGTGTCGCTGTACATGGTGGCACTCGTCCTCATCACAGTCGTGTCGGTCTGGCTGACGCGCGAGACGCACCAGCAGGCCATCGACGACTGACCAGCGGAGTCCGTGCTCGTCGCCCGCGCGTACAGCCACGCCGAACGCACCGCGCTCACGGCGGCGGAGGGCAGCTTCACCTATCGGGATCTGCTCGATGCGTCCGCCCGCGTCGCGGCATGTCTGCTCGGTCCGCGTGAGGATCTGCGTGAGGCGCGGGTCGCGTTCCTCGTGTCGCCGGGCTGGCACTATGTGGCGACGCAGTGGGGGATCTGGCGCGCGGGCGGGGTGGCCGTTCCCCTCGCCACATCACACCCGCCACCAGAGCTCGAGTACGTGATCCAGGATGCCGACGTCGAGATCCTCGTCGCCGACGCCGAGCTCGCGCCGCGCCTCGAGACCGTACGGGCGCCCGCCGCTGTCCGCCGCCTGACCACCACCGCCGGGCCATGATCCTGTACACGAGCGGGACCACGGGGAAGCCCAAGGGCGTCGTGAGCACCCACGCCAACCTGTGTGCCCAGGTGACGTCGCTCGTGGCCGCGTGGGATTGGCGGGCGGACGACCGCATTCTCCTCGTCCTGCCGCTCCATCACGTGCACGGCATCGTGAACGTGCTCAGCTGCGCGCTGTGGAGCGGAGCCCGTTGCGACATGCTCCCGAAGTTCGACGCGGGTGAGACGTGGCGGCGCATCGCGCGCGGCGACCTGACGCTGTTCATGGCGGTCCCGACCATCTACCACAAGTTGATCGCCGCGTGGGACGCGGCCGGCGAGCGTCGGCCAGGGTTCGTGGGCACGTCGCTGCCGGGTGTCGAGGTGCGGTTGGTGGATGCGGACGGGACGCCCGTCGGTCCGGGCACTCCGGGGGAGCTCGAAGTCCGCGGGTCCGGCGTGTTCCTCGAGTATTGGCGGCGCCCTGACGCGACGGCCACCGCGTTCCGGAGCGGCTGGTTCCGCACCGGGGACGTGGCGGTGCTCGAGAACGGCTCGTACCGCATCCTCGGCCGCTCGAGCGTGGACATCATCAAGACGGGCGGCTACAAGATCTCGGCGCTCGAGATCGAAGAAGTGCTGCGCACGCACGCCGCCGTGGCCGAGTGCGCCGTCGTGGGGGTCGAGGACGCGGAGTGGGGCGAGCGCGTGTGCGCCGCGGTGGAGCTCGTGCCCGGGTCCCAGCTCACCCTGCCCGAGCTCCAGGCGTGGGCGAAGCAGCGCCTCGCGCCGTACAAGGTGCCGCGCGCTCTTTCAGTCGTGGACGCCCTCCCCCGGAACGCGCTCGGCAAGGTCGTGAAGCCGGAGGTGGGGAAGCTGTTTCGGGGCGTGTCTGGAGTCAGCCCCTAACCCGCCGCTCCCTCCCGCTTTGCCACGATGGCGTCGAGATGCGACCGCAGAGCGCCTCGATTGAGCCGGATCCGACCCTTGCGGTGATAGCTCACGAGGCCTAGGCTGCAGCGGAAGACGACGAACGTCAGTCATGCGGCTAACATTCCGCCATCTCTGACACAGTGAGGCGGAGACGCAGCAGTGACGGAGAGTCGATTCGCAGGCCTCTAAAGTGTTTCGCGAAGCCTGTCGCAGGGAGGGCGACGTTTGTGACGCCGTCGAGGCAGGCGGGGTAGAGCAGGATGAAGGACCGACCCTCATGAGACCGATCAGCTGGTTAGTCCTGGTGCTCGCTGCCCCGGGCTGCGGGGACGCGACCGCCCCGCTCGCCGACCTGAGCGAGCTCCGCTCGAGCCTCGCCCTGGTCGACACCGTCTTCGCGTCGCCGCTCGTTCAATCGCTCGGCCTCTTTAGCCTCGGGGGGCCATTGCCTGCGCCGGCGTTAGGCGCGCCGCTCGTGCCGGATTCGTTGATCGGGAAGACCCTCGCCTGGAGCTGCGCCGCCCAGCGCTACGCGGTGACCGGCGACTCCGGGGCCCCGGCGACCGGGGTCCGGTTCGTGTTGTACCAGCGCGCGCCGGACGGGCCGATCGCGTGTCCAGCGACGGCCGTCGGGCAACTCGACCTGTTCGACGCCAGCACGCCCGGTACGACCGCAGTGCGCGGCGTGGCAACGGGCCCGAGTGGCGGCGCCCCGCTCGTCGCCTACACCATCAGTCACAACGCGACGGACGCGCAGGGGGTGGCGGGCGCGACCGGCTTTGTGAGCGGCGGGCAGCAGCGCCTGGATTTTCAGGTGAGTGGAGCGCCCGGCTCTGCGTTCAACACCCGGGTCGCCACGCTGCAGCTCGACGCTTCCGCTGCGGACTTGCATGCGGTGCTGCACCATGCGGCGGTACTGGGCGTGGACACCTACAGTGACGACCTGGATCTCTCGGTCCGGCACGCCGCCCTGAGCGCCGAGCTGAAGGGCTCGGTCGGTTGGTTCAACACCTTTAGGTCGTGGGATGAAATCGTTTCGGTCAACGGCGAGCCGCTTGCGAAGGTGGGAGGGAGCGTCGTACCGGATACCGCGGGACCCACGATTACGCCCCTCGGCAGGCCTATCTTCTTCACGAGCGAAGAGCGGCAGATCCTGCTCGACTTCGTAGGCGCTCCGGGAACGATCCAACACGGCCTTGCCACTGTCCTCGGTGCCGGCGCGCACCTGGTGACGATCGCGCTGTAGGGGAAGACACGCCCGCCTGGTACCGCGCGGCAGCCCCGCGCTCGAGCACTAGACCGCACCGGGGTGCGGGATCTTTCCATTGATCAAGGTGACGACGGCGGGGGGTGACCTCCGGAGCTCCCGAGGCAGGACTCGGACCTGCGACCCGTTGACAGGGAACGGGCTCGCCCGCGTGCTCGGGCGCAGAAACCTAAGCGGTTGGCGAGCAGAAAATCCGGACGAAAACCCCGAAACGGGCCCGAATCGCACCCGACCGACCGTACCCACACCGTCCCCGGCGAAGGAGAGCGCGACACGTGAGGTATGCGTCTAGCTTCCGCTCCGGAGGCGGCAGCGCCTAGCCTGAGGTGCCGCCGACATTCCCGGCAGCGATGGCCTCCAAACGCTTCTTCAGTCGGCCCAGGTAAATGGCTGGAGGCTCCAAGAGCGGAATTGCCGGCTGAACACGGGGCTTGACCTGAGCGAGCAGGTCCAGCGCCACTCGCACGGATAGGGCGTGCGGCAGGTCGAAGTCTTTAAGACGGTACGAAACCGGAAGGCTGTTCTGCCAATTGCTGTGGTTTTCAATGAAGCGGAGGACTCGCCCCAGCACGCCCCTCGTCTCCTCGTCGGCAACGAAACCAGCGTACTGGTCGACCAAGCGCTCCGGCGTCAGCTCAGCCGAGCGACACATCTGTCCGAATGCGTAGATGTTGAGGGACTCAGCCTCTCGAAAGATCGCATTGGCGACCAGACCGTCCAGGCCGAGCCTGAGACCGCAATCGACGAGAGCCCGGATGTAGCGCGTCTCGCAGGAGGATTGCCCACCGGATTCGTGGTTGTTGGGCTTCAGGAAGCCGTCGTCGGCTTCGTCCACCAGGAAATACGGCCAGCCAAGCAGTGGGCCGACTCCTCGCTTTCGCAGCGTCTCAATATCTTGTGCAGCGGGATAGAGCTCTGGCTTCAGCCCCGCTCGCGAGTAACGGCTCAGGGCAAGCGACCGGTAGTAGTTATGGAGAGGGAAAGACACGCCACTCCTGGGCCCAAGCAGCCCGGGTGCCGCCACGGCAGCGCGCGACAGTTTGACCTCTTGCTCCCAAAAGCGCAGGCTGGATGGCGATGGAAAGCCTTCCCACTGGGCTATGCTCCAGAGATTCACGATGAACGTTGCTGCAGACGCTTCCTGCTTTACGATTTCCTGCACCTGGCGACAGAACGACACGCAGTCTTCCAACGTGCTGTTGCCTTCGGGGTCTCCACCCGGATCTCCGGGAAGGAAGACAAATACGTCGGCGCCGCTCAGTTGGGACACGGCGTGCCGCAGATGCGCGAAACGCTCGGTCAGTTTGGTCTTGTCGCGCGGGCTGAAAACCCCGGGAAAGTTAGCGCCCAACGTACTGTCAGGCCCCGTCCACTGCTCCATACCGGCGAGCAGGACGATCCCCACGCGGAACCCCTTGTCATGCGCCAGCGTGATCGCGCTTGACATGTCTTTGTAGTATTCTGGCAGCAGGTCAGGGCGAGAGCGAAATCCGGCTTCGCAGAATTCCAGGTAGTTATAGCCGCAGGCTTTGAAGAAGTCATAGACTCTGGGGTCCTTCGGCGGCGGATCGGTCGGAAGGGAGGCGTACAGCCCAACAGTCTCGAAACCGCCTGCGTGCTCCGCCGAGCGACTTGCTTCCGGCTCGACCATCGAGGAATTCTGAAACAGAAAAGGTCCGGCGGACGTTGCAAGGACGGCCCGGAGAAAGCCTCTGCGATCCATGCTCTCTCGCATACGCTACTCCAGCTCACGCTCACAAGTTGGGCACTGCTGTGAGGCTCCTCATCGTCCAATCTTATCTCCGCGAACATCGAAAGAGCGGTCTGGCACGGTGTCAGGGTGCGAACACGTTCACGCGCACCGGGAGGGTGACGGGACTCGCGTCCGCGTGTCCCGTGCCCAACTCCCCAGCCGCGAACGCGACGTCGGACTCAGCGAGAAGCCAACGGGTCATCGGTCATCGCACGAAATTCGAGGAAGCGAAGGGCTGCAGACTGGATGCCACAGGGTTCCACGAACGAGGCTATCGCCTGGTCCGCAGGCTGATGATGTGAGGGATAGTTTTTTTCAAGGAACTCCTGGTAGGCTGCGCGATCACCCCGATCGAAAAGCTCCAGCCACGCCGCAAACTTCCGTTCGGCAGGCGTATCCGGTACCGTCACTTGGGCGAGGCACGGCACAGAAACGGCCAAGAGCAACAGAACAAGCACGAGATTGACCGGCATGACCACCAGACCCATAGGGCATTCCTTTCTAACGGTGAATTTACCTCGCCGCAACGCCACTGGATATGCGATTGCGAGGCCAGCGTTCGGTGACTAATTGAGTGGTTTGTTGCACAGAGCGGCTCCTACGGCAGCTTCGGCGACGAAGTGGACTGCTGGAGCAACGGACTTTTAAGGGCCTCCGGGGCCGTCGTGCCATGGCCTCCCCTTTCCGCAAGCA
>WNGN01004407.1_pt1 | contig 10020 bp, 8 predicted proteins | sample 5400561 | NCBI WGS metagenome assembly WNGN01 (sample SAMN13153379, study PRJNA577476) | soil metagenome | isolation source: 115 cm soil or saprolite under Garry oak tree replicate 2 | place: USA:California | collected 2016-06-15 | reverse complement strand
ATCGCCTTGTATTCCAACACCACCGCCAAGAAGGAGCTGCCGGCGTTCGAGGTCACCGCGCACGGCATTCTGGGAAAGTTCCTCGCGGCGGACATGGACGACCTCAGGAAGGAGTGCCGCAAACGCGCCCCACAGGATCTCGAAGTCGTGATCGCGAATGCCAATCCCTGACTCGTTGATCAGAACGTCGTAGCGACGCCCTCTCGCACCTGCACCACCCGTTTCCCCCAGCGCTGCTCGAACCACTCCGGGTGCTCGGTGTGCACCGGCAGGATCCGCCGCGCGCCGATCTCCTCGATCAGGCCCTGCAAGGCGGGTCCATCGATGTGCCCCGACGCGTGATACGGCCCCTGCTCCGCGCCCGGCAGCCCGCCCACCTTCCGCAGCGCGAAGTGATCGAGCCAGTTGGTGAGCCGCTTGGCGTCGATCTCCTGCTCCTCGCTGTGCGCCTCGGAGCTCGAGTAGATGTAGGTCCCGCCTGCCGGCTCTAAATCGACCAGGTTGGTGATGTCCCAGTACGACAGGCAGAGGATGTACGCCCCGGGCTCGCGCCGCACGTCGGCCGCCTTCACGAAGTTCGCGGCGAAACGCTGGCGCACGTCCTTCTCCCAGTTCGGTACCGTACCGAGCGGCTCGTCGAGGATCGCCAGTCCGCCGGAGGCGGGGTGGGGGATGTTGGGGTCGATGACGTGGAGATGCTCCAACATGTAGGCGTCCTTGGTCGTCACCACGAGCCGCCGGCCGCGCGCCGTGGCGATGTCGCGGAAGGTCCGCAGCCGCTCGATGTTGCGCGCCGTGAAGTCGGCGATCACCACGCCGCCCGCCTGCCGCACCACGTCGTCCGCCGCCTGGTGGACCTCGGGCTCCGTCACGGCGCCGCTCTGGTCCACCCGTGTTCCCTCGATGATGAGCAGCGCCGGCTCGAGCGCCCGTGCCGCTTTCACGAACTTCTCGGTGCGCTGCCGCGAATGGCCGTGCATGCGGAGATCGCCGCTGTAGATCACCCACCCGATCGGCGTCTCGATCCCCCAGGCGCCCGACCCCGGAATCGAGTGATCCACCCGCCAGAACCTGACGCCGAGCTCGCCGAGCCGCCGCCCGTCCAGGAGCTCGAGCGGCGCCGACTGGATGCTGGTCCGCTCTCCCGGCACCCAACTCCAGAAGCCGGCGAGCTGCGCGATCGCCGCCGCGGGATCGGTGACGTCGGTGCCATCGGTCGCGATGTAGTGCTTGCGCTGAATGCGGGGGGCGCCGCGGGCGGCTTCGAGCACGTCTCCCTTCGAGGCGCGGGGCACGAGGTAGTTGAACTCTCCGTCGACGCCCGTGGGCTTCGGGTCCTGGAGGCACTTCCCGATCAGCGCCGTGGTGAGTCCCGTGTACACCGGAATAACCTCACGCAAGAACCCCATCGAGCCCACGTGGTCGACGTGTCCGTGAGACAGCAGCACGCCGTCCGCGCGGTCCACGGTGCGATACTGCGGGTGACCACGATACCGCGCCCACAGCCCCGGATCATGGGCCGAGAGATCGCCACGATACAGGCCTTCGAGCGGCGGGATGAGGCCCATCCGGAGATAGTCGCGCAAGCCGAGCGTCGCGCCCCGGGGTTGCACGAACTCCTCGAAGAACCGGCCCGTGGGCCCGAACCGCATGCCGAAGTCGAGCAGCCAGCGGCGCCCGGGCCACTCGACGAGAATGCGGTTCCCCCCGATCTCTCCGGGGGCGCCGCCGTACACGGTGATGGAAAGGCCTGCGGTTTTCGGCACAGTGAACCCTGATGATTTACTGACCCCGGGCGCAAGCCCGGGGTTCACGAAGCCTTTGCACTCCCGCTCGCGGGGAGCATCTTCCCGTCCATGAACCAGATCCGATCCGCCTCGCTGCTCGGCTCGTTCGCGATCGCCCTCGTCGTGGCGGTCCCGGCACCATCTCAGACCGTTCCGCCGGGCACGTACGGCGCGCTGCGGTGGCGCCTCATCGGCCCACACCGCGGCGGCCGCGTGCTGGCCGTAGCGGGAGTTCCCGGCGACGCCACCACGTTCTACTTCGGAGCCGTGGACGGCGGCGTGTGGCGCACTCGGAACGCCGGCGTCACCTGGGAGCCGCTGTTCGACGACCAGCCGATCGCCTCCATCGGCGCGCTGGCCCTCGCGCCCTCGGACCCGAACGTTATCTACGTGGGGACCGGCGAGGCCTCGATCCGCTCCGACATCACCTATGGCGCCGGCGTCTACAAGTCCACCGACGGCGGTGCCCACTGGCACGCGCTCGGCCTCAGCGACACGCGGCACATCGGCAAGGTGCTCGTAGATGCCCGGAATCCCGACGTTGTGCTCGTCGCGGCGCTGGGACACGCCTACGGCCCCAACCCCGAGCGCGGCGTGTTCCGCTCCACCGACGGCGGGCGCACCTGGACCAAGGTGCTGTACAGGGATCCCGATACCGGGGCCATCGACCTGGCGGCGGATCCCGCCGATCCGCGAGTGGTGTACGCCGCCTTGTATCAGGCCCGCCGCACACCGTGGGAGCAGTACCCGCCGGACGAAGGACCCGGGAGCGGGTTGTACAAGTCGGCGGACGGCGGGGCCACCTGGACGCCCGTCACCGGTCACGGCCTTCCCGTCGGTCCGCTCGGCCGCATCGGTCTCGCGGTCGGCCGCGGCGGACGGGTCTATGCGCTGATCGGCGCGAAGGCGGGCGCCGGGCTGTACCGCTCCGACGATGGCGGCGCGACGTGGCGCCTCGTGGGGAGCGATCCGCGACTGACGAGCCGCAACTGGTACTTCTGCCGGGTCACGGTCGATCCCGAAATCCCCGACGTCGTGTACGTGCCCAACGTGTCGCTCCTCAGATCCAGTGATGGCGGTAAGACGTTCGCCGTGCTCAAGGGACAGCCGGGCGGGGACGACTATCATGAGTTGTGGGTCGATCCCCGGAGTCCGACGCGCATGATCGTGGGCAGCGACCAGGGCGCGGTGATCACGCTCGACGATGGCCGGACCTGGAGCAGCTGGTACAATCAGCCCACGGCACAGTTCTACCACGTGGTCACGGACGACGCCTTCCCCTACCGCGTCTACGGCGCCCAGCAGGACGCGGGCACCGCCGGGGTGACGAGCCGCAGCGATTTCGGGGAGATCACGTTGCGTGACTGGGCCCCGGTGGGCGCGGGCGAGAGCGGCTACATCGCCCCCGACCCGCTCGATTCCGCCATCCTTTACGGCGGCGACACCTACGGCGGCGTGCATCGGTTCGACCGGCGCACGGGCCAGTCGCAGGACATCTCGCCCTGGCCCGTGTCGACCTTCGGGGTACCGATGCCGCAACGGAAATACCGCTTTACGTGGACGTCGCCGCTGGTGTTCGACCGCGTCGATCGGCACGCGCTCTACCTTGGCGCCCAGATGGTGCTGCGCACCAGAGACGGCGGCCTCCACTGGGAGGCGATCAGCCCCGACCTGACGCGTGCCGGCGCGACCACCGGCGCGAACGCCGCCGGACGGGGCTACGGAGTGGTGTACGCCATCGCCCCGTCGCCGCGCGCCGCGGGGTTGCTCTGGGTCGGGACGGACGACGGATTGATCCACCGGACCAGCGACGCCGGCCGACACTGGCAGGACGTGACGCCCCAGGGCCTCGAGCCCTGGAGCACCATCAGTTGGCTCGAGGCGTCGCCCTTCGACACAGCCGTCGCATACGCCGCCGTCGACCGCCACCGGGTCGACGACTTCGCGCCGTACATCTACCGGACCCGCGACGGGGGTGCGCATTGGACGCGGAGCGACCAGGGGATCGCGCCGCAGGCGTACGTGCAGGCGGTGCGCGCGGACCCCGTCCGTGCGGGGCTCGTGTACGCGGGCACCGAGACGGGCGTGTACGTGTCGTTCGACGACGGCGACCACTGGCAGTCGCTGCAGCTCAATCTGCCGGTGGTGTCGGTGCGGGACCTCGCGGTCCACGGCCGTGACCTGATCGCGGCCACACACGGTCGCTCGTTCTGGGTGCTCGACGACCTCACCCCGCTGCGCCAGATGGGGGACTCCGCGCTGCGCGCCCCTGTCTACTTGTTCGCTCCGGCACCGGCGGTCCGGGTGCGCCGCAGCGTCAGCAATGACACGCCGCTGCCGCCGGAAGAGCCGCACGGCACGAACCCGCCGGCCGGGGCGGTGATCGATTATCTGCTGCGAGCCGTGCCCGATGGTCCTGTGACTCTCGAGATTCGCGACTCGCGCGGTGGTCTCGTCCGCCGCTTCTCGAGCGACGACCGTGCGACGCCCCCGGTGGAGCCGCCGCAGATCGCCGTCGAATGGTTGCCGCGCCTCGAGCCACCCACGCGCAATGTCGGGCTCAACCGCTTTGTGTGGGACCTGCGCTATCCTCCACCCCCCGCCGCGCGCTATGGCTACAGCATTGCCGCTATCGCCGGCCAGGGAACCGTGGCCGAGCCGCAGGGACCGCTGGTCTTCCCGGGGGTTTACGAAGTCCGGCTCGGCGTCGGCGGGCAGACCTACACCCGGTCGCTCCGGGTCGAGCTCGATCCGCGGGTCCACGTCGCCGACTCGGGCGTCGTCGCCCAGCTGCGCCTTGGCCTCGACATCTGGAACGCCATGGCCGAGCAGCACGCGCTGGCCGGGAGCCTGCGCAGCGCGCGCGACCAGATCAGCGCACTGGCGGCTCGATCGCTCGACCGCGCGACCCGTGCGTCGCTCACCGCGCTCGACGGGCAGGTCGACAGCCTGGCGCGCGCGGTGGACGGCGCGGGCGACGAGCTGGCCGGGCTCGAGACCGCGGTGGAGAGCGCCGATCGCGAGCCTACCGAGCAGGCGCGGGCCGTGTTCGTTGCACAGCGTGAGCGCGTGGGGGGCGCGTTGCGCCGCTGGCAGCAGCTGCTCACGGCCGAGCTGCCCGCACTCAACGCGCGGCTCGGGCGCCAGCGGGCGCCGGCGGTTCACATCGAAGAGCACGTGCCGGACACAACCGCGGGCCCGTGGTAAAGCGGAAGTGCTATTGCGGCTCGATGCGTGACACGGGGTGAATCTCGTTCCACTGCTTGTGGTTCTTTTCCCGCACGAAGGTTCCCGTGATCGCGACGTGCGTGCCGAGGGGCGGAATGATCGTGTGGTCGGTGAATCCCGCACAGGCGGGCTGCGCGTCGCTCTGCGTGACGGTGTAATGGCACACGATCTCGAACACGAGATTGCCGCCTTCGTCCGACCGATTGCCGGCGTTGATCAAGCTCGCGAACTGCGAATCGACCTGCAGCCACCCGTGGGTGTCGCCGTCCGGCTCATGACGCACGCCGTCGGGCTCGTGGTGCGCCTGGCCCGCGGTGGCGTCGACGATCATGCCCGTTACGGTGACACAGTCCTGCTGCACGAGCAGGCGCGACGGATGGTAGACGTGCTGCCACAAGCTGTCCCCACACCCCACCATGCTCGCCGAGCCCGGCACCCCGGCGCCGGAGGGAAGCGGCGCCGCCGGCGGGGCGGGCAGGGCGGGCGGAGTGACGCTCACGCGCACGTCACGACCCCAGACGTACCCCTCTTCTCCGGCGCCCGTGCGGACGTGGTAGTACTCGCTCTCGGGGGTGGCTTCGAGCAGGGTCAGGGGTGGCTCGGATGGCGTGAGGAGCCGTATGGTAGGGTATTCGGTCGAGGGATCGGGGCGCAGGTTGACGTTGTGGACGACGGTGACAGACTGAGCGGACGCCGCCGTGGTCCAGCACGCCACCGCGATGAGGCTGATCCGCAGCCCGATCATCCCACGCACGTCCGCTCGTTGCTCCCGATCTAGAAAAAAATAAACGTGATGGCGACGAACAGCGGTAGCAGAATCCCACAGCTGTAGGCCATGTACCCGAAGAACGAGGGCATCTTGATCCCGTTCTCCTCGGCTATGGCCTTGACCATGAAATTGGGCGCGTTCCCGATGTAGGTGTTCGCGCCCATGAACACCGCCCCCGTGGAAATCGCGGCGAGCAGGCGCGCCGCGCCGGGATCGAGCGCCAGCGCGCCGATGAAGCGCCCCTGCGCCGGCACGCCTTCGAGACCGGCCGCGCTGGCGACGAAGGCCAGGTAGGTCGGAGCGTTGTCGAGCACGCTCGACAGCGCGCCCGCCGTCCAGAAGAACTCCCAGGGCTGGTTCACCCCGAACCGCAAGCCCAATACCGTGCGCGCCCCCTCGCTCCAGCCGTTGAGGATCTCGAGCACGGGCGCCATCGTCACGAAGATCCCGGCGAACAGCACCGCCACCTCGACGATCGGGCCGAACGTGAACGCGTTGCGCTCGCGGTTCTCGCTCGGCGTCGCGCCGTAGGCGGTGAGAGCGAACGCCACGAGGACGACCTCCTGAGCTCCCGCGGCCCAGGGCCGTCCCGCGGCCGCGGCCTTACCGGCGGCGATGATCGTCAGGAGCACGGCGCCGAGCGCGGCCACGGAGACCCCGCCCTGGATCCGCAACGGCTCGTGCACCATGACCTGCTCGAGCTGCGAGCCGGGGCGCCGCCGCTCTTCGCGGTCCAGGGCCCACTGATCCCACACGTTGAAGATGACGAGCAGCGAGGCCGTCATTGTGAGCCACTGCGGCCACAGTCGCAGGGTCCACTCGAACGGCACGCCCTTCAGGAAGCCGAGCAGGAGGGGCGGATCGCCCACGGGGGTGAGCAGGCCACCACAGTTCGAGACGAGAAAGATGAAGAAGATGACGATGTGCGCCGTGCGCTGCCGGCTCCTGTTGGCCCGCAACAACGGCCTGATCAGCAGGACCGAGGCCCCAGTGGTGCCCAGGAGGTTCGCGAGCACCGCTCCCAGTCCTAGCATCCCCGTGTTCACGAGCGGCGTGCCCGAGAGCGAGCCCTGGATATGGATGCCACCGGTGATCACGAACAGCGCGCCGATCACGATGATGAACCCGACGTAGTCGTGCATCTTGTCCGCCAACACCACCCGGCCGGGCTCCCCCAACGCGATCCCCAGCTGCCACAGCACCGGGAGCGAGAGCGCGACCGCGACGATGGCCTTGTTGCCGTTCGGATGCCACCAGCGCGGGGCGACGAGCGGCAGCACGGCGATCGCCGCGAGCAACGCCACGAACGGCAGGGCGCTCACGAGTGGGAGTTGGGCCGCCAGCATGGGGCCGGACACTAGGCCGCACGGGCGGGACGGTCAAGCCTGACGCCGCCGAGCCTCCCGCCGGAAGCTCCGTGCGCTTACCATTCAGATGGCGCTGTGACGTACGCGCCCCCTGCCGGGAGCGGTCCATCCCCTTCGGTGGACCGAGGCGTTGCCCAAACGGCCCCCCCGCGGCGGTTCCTCCACCAATGGGTGCGCGTGCATGTCGGACCTCACGACCGAAATCCTGGCCCTCAAGGCCGAACGGCGGGCGGCGATCCTGGCCCACAACTACCAGCGACCCGAGATCCAGGACGTGGCCGACGTGGTCGCCGACTCGCTCCGGATGGCGCGGCGCGCCAGCGAGCTCGATGCGCCACTGCTCGTCATCTGCGGCGTCCACTTCATGGCCGAGACGGCCGCCATCGCCAATCCCGACAAGCGCGTGCTCATCCCCGACCCGGATGCCGGGTGCTCGCTCGCCGCCACCATCGAGGCGCGAGACGTGCGCGCCTGGCGCGCCACGCATCCCGACGGTTTGGTCGTCGCCTACGTGAACTGCAGCGCCGCCGTGAAGGCCGAGGCCGACTACTGCTGCACCTCGGGCAACGCGGTGGCGGTCGTGGAGGCACTGCCGCCCGACGTCCCGGTACTGTTCGTGCCGGACTTCTTCCTGGGGAGCCACGTGCGCCGCGTGACGGGGCGCCCCATCGAGGTCTGGATGGGGGAGTGTCACGTGCACGCGGCGCTCGGCCCCGGAGACGTGGAGGCTAAGCGGCGCGAGCACCCGGATGCCGAATTCCTGGTGCATCCTGAGTGCGGCTGCGTGACGAGCACCATGTATTCCGCGGCGGCGGACGGCGACGTCGCCGCCGGCCGTACCCACATCGTCTCGACCGAAGAAATGACGCGGCGGGCGCGGACCTCGCCGGCGCGACGCTTCGTGGTCGCGACCGAGACGGGCGTGCTGTACCGGCTGCGCCGCGAGAACCCCGACAAGGAGTTCTACCCGCTGGCGGAGTCGGCCGAGTGCCGCTTCATGAAGCAGATCACGCTCGAGAAGCTGCGCGACTCACTGCGCGACCTGAAGCACGAGGTGACCGTGCCCGCCGCCGTTGCCGCGCGGGCGCGGCGTGCGATCGACCGGATGCTGGCGATTGGCTGAGTCGCCGCACCGCGACGCGGTCCGCCGGGCCCTGGAGGAAGACCGCGCCGCGGACGACGTCACCACCGCTCTGCTCGGCGCCGCAGCCCGACGGCCCGCGTGCGCCCAGTTCGTCGCCGAGGGCCGCTTCGTGGTCGCGGGCCTCCCGATGGTCGCGCTCGTGTACACGGAGCTCGACCCCGAAGCCCGCGTCGAAGCGCTGTGCGCCGACGGAGCATGGGTGACCGCGGGTGCCGTGCTCGCACGCGCCGGGGCGAGCGCGGCAACGTTACTCTCGGGCGAGCGGGTCGCCCTCAACTTCCTGCAACGCCTGTCGGGCATCGCGACCGTCACACGTCGCGTGGTCGAAGCCGTCGAGGGAACACGCTCGCGGATCACGCACACGCGCAAGACCACGCCGGGCCTGCGCGCGCTCGAGACCTATGCGGTGACGGTGGGCGGCGGGGTGGAGAATCGCCACTCGCTCGCCGGTGCCGTGCTCTGGAAGGACAACCACTGGGCGTTGCTCGGGTCGGGAGATCTTGCCCGGGCGCTGCGGGCGGCCCCATCCGGACTGGCGGTGGTCGTCGAGGTCGAGAACGACGCGCAGCTCGAGCGGGCCGTCGCCGCCGGCGTGCGCCACATCCTGGTCGATAATCAGCCGCCCGAGCGTGTAGCCGCGTGGGTGCGGCGTGCCGGGCCGGAGGTGACGGTCCAGGCGTCGGGCGGCATCACGCCCGAGACCGCGCGCGCCTACGCGGAGGCGGGAGCCCACTTGATCTCGATGGGCTCCCTCACCCACTCCGCGCCCGCCGCGCCGATCCGGGTGGATATGCTCCCTGGGGTCGACTGATCCCGGGCGCAAGCCCGGGGTTCAAGCAGACCGGCCTTTCTTCCGGTCCGCACGCTCCTCGTGCTGCGGCTGCTGCGTGGCGATATAGGTGACGGCGTCCCACGCGTTGTGAATGCCGATGAACAGCAGGAACAGCGCCGTCGCGCCAATGACCAGCAGAGTGCGCGGCGGATCGCGCTGCAACACGACCGCCGCCACCAGGAGCGTCACGTAAGCGACGAGTGGAAAGGCGCAGTGCCACAGCCAGTCTTCTAGCACCGGTACGTAGCGCAACGGCCTGAGCGCCCGCCGGCGTCGAGGGCGAGCCCGGCGTTTGCGATCGCCCGCCACGGCACGCTGAGAATCGCCGATATCAGCAGCGCGGCGCAGAAGTGGACCACCGTGGGCGTCCCGAACGCGCCCACCTCCGGGCCGATGGAGCGCGCCTCGGCACCCAGCACGACCACCACGAATTGCAGACCCGTCAACGCCGCGGCCGACGAGCCGACGATGACGTAGAAGTTCTCCCAGGCGGCGAACGGCGACACGACGGTTGGTTCCACGATGAGTCCCCCTTTTTTTGGGTCTGAGCTCAGGTTGGCGCTTGCCCGGACGCAGCATGCGCAGCCCCGCGACCGGTTGCGCCCCCGCACAAGCCAAGCTTCTGGGCCGGCGGAGAGCAGCCATGTCCCATCGCCAAGTTCACCGGGGGCGGCCGCATCGATCCCACACCTCCTAAAGGGAAGATGTAGCGCCTGCGGGGGCGGACCGCACGCCGCTCCCCGCGGCGCTCCGCACAATGTCGCAACGCAGCCACTTCCGTCGTCGCAGGTGTGGCGCGCGCGTTCTGGTGTAGACGCGACGACTGAGGCTCCACACCTGATGTGTGCGCCGCGATGCATGACGGCGACACTGCAACGCATCTCTCGATTCCA
>WNGN01006643.1_pt1 | contig 10021 bp, 5 predicted proteins | sample 5400561 | NCBI WGS metagenome assembly WNGN01 (sample SAMN13153379, study PRJNA577476) | soil metagenome | isolation source: 115 cm soil or saprolite under Garry oak tree replicate 2 | place: USA:California | collected 2016-06-15 | reverse complement strand
GCGTGGAGGCGACCAATTTTCAGTCCCAGCGCCAGGATGCCATCAAGTTGGACGTAAGTCAGAACGTCTCGATCAACTTTACGCTGAAGATTGGCTTGGCGACAGAGACGGTGGAGGTCACGGCCAGTTCTGTGCACCTGCAGACGGAAGACGCGGTGACGGGGCAGGTTGTGAACCGGAAGTTTGTGAACGACCTCCCGCTAGTGGACCGGAATTTCACGAACCTTGCGTTCCTGGCTCCTGGGGTCACCGAGTCCAATTTGGGATACGCAAAAAATTCGAATGGCGGCATTAATTTCTATTCCAACGGCGGCCGAAACTCCACTGCCGACGTTTTGATCGATGGGGCGAGCGCGACCAACTTCGAGCAAAACAGCGGAATTCAAAACGTGCCATACGTGCCGTCGGTGGACTCGGTGGAGGAATTCAAGGTACAGCAGTCCAACTTCACGGCCGAGTTTGGCTTCGCCGGCGGAACAGTCGTCAACGTCGTAACTCGCTCGGGAACCAATCAATATCACGGCAGCCTCTATGAGTTTTTCCGCAACTCTGTAATGGACGCGAACGAATGGTTTGCCAACAAGTTTGGCGATCCAATTCCGCCGCTCAAGAGAAATAACTTTGGCGGAACCTTTGGCGGTCCGATCAAGAAGGACAAAACCTTCTTTTTCTTCGACTACGAAGGGCTGCGGCAGAGAAACTTTTCTTCGGGGACCTTTGGTGTACCCACGGAATGCATGAGAGGGACAGGCCCTTGTCCGTTCGGTCAGTCTGCTTTGGGCAATTTCAGCGAGGTCTGCACGCTAAAGGGCGGCTCGTTTGATTCGGCTGGACGCTGTTCGGACCCGGCAGGTCAAATCTGGGATCCTTACACAGGCACGTTCAGTTCAAACCCTGCTGGAGATGGCAGCGTCAACCCGGGCGCGGTTCGCTCCAATTTTATTCCGTTTAATGATCTGTCCAGTTATGCGAGCCCAGGAAATCCAAAGCTCAACGGGACTCAGTTCCAACCTGCTGCTGGCGCCGGGAAGTTGATCGATCCGGTAGCCGCGAAAATGCTGCTGCTCTTTCCCGTGGCGACAAGGCAAGCTGAAAGCTTCGACGATCTGCAGAACAATAACTTTTCAACGACGGGCACTTCGGGAAGCTCGAACAACAAGTGGGATATCAAGATCGACCACCGCTTCAGCGAGCGCAACCTGTTGAGCGTCAAGTACTCGCAAGAGAACGACCATTCCACGAGCTTCAACTGCTTCAAAAATTTCGCGGATCCTTGTACGGGTGGACCCAATGATCCGACCCGCCACGTGGTGGCGATAAACTACACCCATACGTTTAGTCCAACACTCGTCATGACCCTCACCTACGGTTGGGTCCGCGGCTTTGATTTTTCACACGGTGTCGGCGGCGAGTTTTCGGACTTCGATTCTCAGTATGCCAGCACTGGATTTCCGGCGTATCTCAACACCGGTTTCAAAACGCTTCCTTTCATCGAATTCGGCAATGGCTACAACACGTCCATCGGTTCCCAACCCTTCGCCATTCTCCGCGAAGGCCAGGACTCCCATCACCTGGGCGGCGCGGTCAATTGGCTGCGGGGAAGGCATGATCTTAAGTTCGGCGGGGAAGCCCGCATGCATCGAATTAATTTCGTTCAACCCGGATGGCCTTCCGGCGATTTCGAGTTTAACCGCAGGTCCACATCACAGATTTCGAGCGTGGGCGACGACAGCACTGGCGGAGACGCCATAGCGAGCTTTCTCACTGGTGTGGGCAATCCTGAGAACAGCGGAGGCGGTTGCACGCCCTGCCAGCAGGGATTTAACAACTTTGCCAGTACCCAGAGCTTTCGCTACGCGTTCTTTGGCCAGGACAACTACAAAGTGACCCCAAAGCTTACGTTGAATCTGGGCCTTCGCTATGAACTCTCGTTGCCGCGCACCGAGCGGTTCAATCGCATGAACTGGCTCGACCCAGAAGCGGTCTCGCCGCTTTCCGTTCCTGGAGTCTTTGACACGCTGCACGGAGTCGAGGTCTTTGCCAGCTCCAACGACCGGTATAACTACGACACCTTTCATAAAGCCATCCAGCCTCGCCTCGGCTTCGCTTATCAATTGCCGCATTCTTTTGTGATCCGGGGAGGATACGGCGTGTACTTTTCGACGCCACGGAGCGGCGCCGCCGGCACAGGCCCGTGGGGTTATCAGGGCTTCAACATTCAACCGCCCTGGCTGACCACTTTGAATATCGATCATGCAACGCCGTACAACACTCTGAAAAACACTTCCTGCTCGTTTGTCGATTCGACAGCGTGCAGCGTTGCGCCTGCTCCGGGCAGCTCTCTCGGCGCGTTCAACGACATTGGATTCGACGCAGTAGGTCCCATAAAGAAGATCAGCCGGAACATTCCCTATGAGCAGGCCTGGAGTTTCGGATTCCAGAAAGAACTCCCCGGAAAAGTACTGTTGGATGCCTCCTACGTCGGCAAGAAGGGAACGCATCTCTACCTTGGCGGCTTTCGTAACCGCAACTATCTACCCGCCAGCGCCATCGCGGGCCTGACGCCGGATGAAATTGGGAACTTGAACGACCAGGTGACAAACCCATTCTTCTACGACCCGAGCGCGTCAGGTCATGTCGGGCAGCCTTGCGATAACACTCATTTCATTTGTGATCCGACGAGTCCACTTTCTGGGCCCACCGTATCGCAAGCTCAGCTGTTGGTCCCCTTTCCGCAGTACACGTCCTTTTCCGGGGATTCGCCGCCGATCGCGGATTCCATCTACCACGCTCTCCAGGTTCGCGTGGAAAGGGACTTCTCAAATGGGTTGCAGTTCCTGCTGACCTACACTTGGTCTAAATCCATTGACAACGCCTCTGCCACGGATGACAGCATCTCCTGGTTGGGAGGCGGCTCGACCGACGGTGGCACTCTTACGGTGCAGAATCCGTTCGATTTGCGCGCCGAGCGGGCCCCGTCCGTATATGATATCCCGCATGTTTTGCAGTTCAGCTACGTTTACGAACTACCAATTGGCAGGGGGAGACAATTTGGCAGGCAGATGCATCCCGTCCTCAATGCGATCGTTGGCGGCTGGCAGGTCAATGGAATCGTCCGCATAGATAACGGCAGACCTATCATTCCCGGGCTGGACAGCTCGACACCGATACCGACCTATGGCCAGCGGCCGAATCTGACTGGAACCCTCAAGCGCGCTTCAGGCAGCCCGCAAGACTCCACCGATCCGGATACGGGAACCAATTATTTTGCCAATCCAGACGCTCTTTCGCAGACGCCCGACAACACCTTCGGAACCGCCGCAAGGACACTTGGCAGCGTTCGTCAACCAGGAGCGAGGGATGTGTCTATGTCGCTCTTTAAGGAATTCCCGCTGGGAATTGTTCGCGAAGGAATGCGCTTGCAGTTCCGCGCGGAATCTTTCAACACCTTTAACCATCCGCACTTCAATGGACCCAACGCGAACGTCGGAGCCAGCGACTATGGATTCATCTCAAGCACCATCGGCAGTCCCCGGGAGCTGCAGTTAGCGCTCAAACTTTACTTCTAGGCTTTCGGCCACCCCCGGAACGCCGAGGAATGAGGTGGTAGCAACTCCCAACGCCCACCTCGTTCCCGGCGAACAGCCTAAAGTCATAAGACACTCGTTAGTTCAAACTTCCGCAACCAAGCATTCTCGGCAGGAGAGTTGTCATGAAATTTTGTCTGATCGTGCGCATCATATGGTGCCAACTTACATTTGCGGTGTCGTTGGTAAGTGGATTAGCTCACGTTACCCATGCTCAGACGATACAAGTCGACATCAGGCCAGGTCACTCGACGAACACCTTCAAGCCCACCGAAGCGCTAGGCGCCGGTGTTGACCGCATACCCCTTGCGGCAACCGACAAGATTTTTACCGAACCTGTCCTGAAGCAGATCCTGTCCACGGGATGGCAAACCGTCAGCTATCGACAGAACACCGAGTTATACGTGGAAGCCTGGCACTGGAACCCCCAAGGCACGTGGACTGAGCCCGGTCAAAAGGGCTATTTCGTTGGCGATGCTACGCCCACGGAATTCATTCGTCATTCGTTTGGATATCCGCTGCCGCATGCAGGATTTTCGCAGCCCGACGGGCGCGGCTACTCGCGTCTTACCGACGGCGACGTCGGCACCTACTGGAAGAGCAATCCTTACTTGACGAAAGCTTACACGAGCGAGGACGACACACTGCATCCTCAGTGGGTTGTTGTGGACCTCGCAAGCCTGCAGGATGTCAACGCCATTCAGATCGATTGGGCGGATCCTTATGCGAAACGTTATCTGGTCCAGTATTGGACTGGTTTGAATCCGATTCGCGAAGCCGCTGCGGGATCCTGGGTCACCTTTCCCGGAGGTGCCGTCACGGACGGCAAAGGCGGGAAAGTAACCCTCCAGTTGTCGCGCAACCCGCTGCCTGCGCGGTGGATGCGAATCTGGATGACCGAGTCCTCGGAAACTTGCGACACGCATGGCTCTCGGGATCGTCGCAACTGCTTGGGTTACGCCATCAAGGAACTTTACGTCGGAACGACAACCAAGGACGGCAAATTCCACGACGTTGTTCGACACACTGCAGACCGCGCCCAGTCGAACACGTTCTGTTCCTCTGTCGATCCATGGCACGAAAACTCGGTCATCAACGATCGCGCTGACCAGGTCGGCTTTGATCTTTTCTATACCAGTGGTATCACCCGTGGGCTACCGGCAATGATTCCGGTCGCCATGTTGTACGAGACGCCTGAGAATTCCGTGGCCCAGCTGAAGTACCTCAAAGCGAGAGGCTATCCAATCTCGTATATCGAAATGGGAGAGGAGCCCGATGGCAAACACACTCTGCCGGAGGACTACGGAGCGTTGTACCTTCAATGGGCGACCGCGCTGCACAAAGTTGATCCCAGCTTGAAGTTGGGCGGACCGATTTTCGAAGGCGTGAATAAAGACATCGAGGTGTGGCCTGACGCTCGTGGAAGGACGTCATGGATGGGACGATTTTTCGACTATTTAAGAGAGCACAATCGCCTCAACGATCTCTCATTTATTTCCTTCGAGCACTATCCTTTCGAGCCCTGCAAACTGCAGTGGAGCGATCTTTACGATGAGGCAAATCTCACGCGTCATATTCTTCAGGTCTGGCGGGAAGACGGACTCCCTCCGGGCGTTCCTATGTTCATCACCGAAACCAACATAGCCGCAGGCTCCGACGAATCTTTTGTGGACATTTTCGCGGCGCTTTGGTGGGCGGACTTCGTCGGAGCGTTCTTTGAAGCCGGAGGAAACGCGGTCTATTACTTCCACTATATTCCCCTGGGACAATCCCTGGGCTGCCACAATACGTCGCCAGGTACGTTCAGCATGTTCACGACGACGAAGGACTACGAGCTGCAGCAGCCAACATCGCAATACTTCGCTGGGAAAATGATCACACAAGAGTGGGTACAACCAGGCAACGGCGACCACAAAGTATTTCCAAGCACCAGCGACGTGCAAGATGGCGCAGGACATACGCTTGTGACCTCTTACGCCGTGTTGCGCCCAGACGGAGAATGGTCGTTGCTGCTGGTCAATAAGGACCAACTAAATCCACACTCTGTGCACATCGTTTTTGAAGGTGAAAAGGAGACTAGGCATTTTACAGGGCGAGTAAGCGTGGTTACATTTGGAAGTGAACAGTATCAGTGGCATTCAAATGTCAACGGTGGTACGGCTGATCCTGACGGACCAGAAGCCAGGTTCTCGGTCGCCGCTCCGAAGGACGGAGTATTTGCCTTGCCGAGGGCCTCAGTCACGGTTATACGAGGAAAACTCGTTGGGGAGTGAATCGTGTAGGCGGGGAGTCGGAATATTCAGCGGTATTGAAAAACACGCAACTTATTGATTTTTCGAGACGCCCAAAACGCAGAAAACGCAGAAATTGCGCCTAACTGGAACGTATCTGGAACGCGGGGGTTTCAGTCGTATGACCCAAACCGAGACAATCTTCTTTTGCGTGATCTTAAAGATTCGGCTTTCACCTGAAATTGGTTCTGACGAAGTCGCCCGCCCCCCGTGCCGGACAGCGAACTTCATGCTGCTGTGGGATGCGCCAGCTGTCTTGGCGGTCCGGGTGACAACGCTGCCTCGCAGAGCGTTTGCGCGACGTATACAGGTTGGATGAGGTCTGTTGTCAAAAGTTATTCTCGAAGGAGCTCGCTGTTCTCCGACAAGATTGACCTGAGTTTTCAAGCGATGCTAGCATCGCAATCGAGTGGAGAAAAAGGAATGAGGAAAGCGTTATGGTTGATCCAAACGCTGATTCTCGCCGCGTGCTGCGCGCGAGCTCAAAACGCGCCAGCTATTCCCGACCTGCCTCCCCTGGTTCTGGACGATTTCTCTTCCGGCATCCGAGGCCAGATTCAAGAGGCGTATGCTGACGTCCGCGCTCACCCGGACGACGCCACCGCAAACGGGCGGCTAGGCATGATCCTCCACACGTACGGCCTTCTCCAAGAGGCGGAGGTTTGCTATCGGCGTGCCGTTCGGCTCGCGCCCGCGACCTTTAGGTGGGTCTATTACCTCGCCGCGATCGAGAGCGACGGCGGGCATTGTGACGACGCTGTTGCCACGCTTCGCAGGGCGCTCCAGATCGCTCCCGACTATGTCCCGGCACAATTACGGCTCGCGAGCTGCCTGCTTGCCTCCGCTGACTGGAATGCCAGCGAGGAACTCTACAGTGCGATCGTAAAGCAACACCCCGATACTGCCGATGCCTACTACGGTTTGGGAAGAGTTCGTACCGCCCGCCGGGATTTCGCCGGGGCCGCCGATGCCTACGGTAAAGCGTGCGCGTTGTTTCCAGACTTCGGTGCTGCGCACTATGCTCTGGCGTTGATCTATCGCTCGCTCGGGCAGGATGGGAAGGCTAGCGAACAGGTTCACCTCTTCGAGAAAAACAAGGATGGGGCTCCTCCGTCGAATGACGCGCTACTAAATGAAGTTCGGGCCCTCAATCTGAGTGCCACGAATCAAGTGCAGATCGGCATCGAGCTCGAGCGGCAGGGAAGGCTAGAGGAGTCCGTGACGGCACACGAGAAAGCCCTCGAAATTGATTCACACATGGTTCAGGCGCACATCAATCTAGTCGAACTCTACGGGCGGCTGGGTCAATTCGAAAAGGCAGAGGAACACTATCGTGCTGCAGCCCGCCTCGAACCAGGCTCCGTGGAAAGTCATTACAACTACGGCGTGCTGCTTCTTACTGCTCAAAAATTTGAACAGGCTGAGAACGCTTTCCGGAAGGCCATCGAAATCGACCCTTTTCACGCTGCCGCCCACAACAACATCGGGTACCTCTTGGAGCGGCAGGGCAAGCTGGTGGAAGCCGCAGCCGAGTACCGCAAGGCTGTCGACAACAAACCTAACGATCGACAGGCACACTTCAATCTGGGCCGCGTGCTGGTCAATCAACATGCCTACCGTGAAGGAATCGAGGAACTCGAGAAGACGATTGAGCCGGAGGATGAAAACACCCCGCGATACATCTACGCTCTGGGCGCGGCGTTCGCGCGCTCCGGGGACCGGCAGAATGCTTTGCGTTACATACGCCAGGCACGGGATGGACGCGGGCAGTCCGGCCTGGTTGACAGCATCGAGCGCGACCTCCGCACTCTGGAAACCCCGCCTGAGACTCCACGGTGAAAGAATGGAAGCGGGACGCCGCCGTCGGACGCCTTGTAGAAAACCAGGCGTATATCTACAGTCGTCGCCATTTTTTGGAGCTGCTCTCCTTGGGGCTTGCTGGAGGTGTGAGCACGCTGTGGAATACGGCCGTCGCTCATCCCAAGCAGGTTTCGCTATTTCTTGAGGCTGCCGAAGAAGTCGGCCTGAAGTTTCATCATTTCAACGGCGCTATCGGCCAGTACTATATGCCGGAAATCATGGGAGCCGGCGTTGCTCTGTTCGATTACGACAACGACGGTGACCTGGACGTTTATCTCGTGCAGGGCACGATGCTCGACCCTACTCAGGATCTTCGGCTTGCGAAGTTTCCGCCTGCTCTAGGCTGGAAGCCCGGCAATCGCCTCTTCCGCAATCTATTGAGCGAGACCGGAAAACTGGAGTTTGTAGATGTCACCGAAAAAGCCGGAGTCGGGCACATCGGCTACGGAATGGGAGTCGCTGTCGGGGACTACGATAATGACGGCTTCCAGGATCTTTACGTAACCAACTTCGGACACAACGTGCTCTACCACAATAACGGTGACGGCACATTCACAGACGTCACGGCGCAGGCCGGCGTCGACGATCCCCGCTGGAGCGCAAGCGCTGCCTGGGTTGATTATGATTGCGATGGGCGTCTCGATCTTTTTGTAGCAAACTATCTGGACTTCACGCCGAAAGGCAACAAGAGCTGTTACTTGTCGACGGGAGAGCGCGATTATTGCACGCCGAAAATGTACCAGCCGGTGCCGGCACGCCTCTTCCGCAACCGCGGCGACGGCACATTCGAAGATGTCACCGAAAGGGCCGGAATCGGCGCCGCCGTCGGACCCGGCCTCGGAGTGGTCTGTGCTGACTTCAATGGCGATGGGTGGCCGGACATATACGTCGCCAATGACGGCGCTGCCGCTCACCTGTGGGTCAATCAGCGTAACGGTACGTTCAAGGAAAGAGGCCTATTGTCGGGAACTGCCTACAACGTCGAGGGCGCGCCCCAAGCTGGCATGGGTGTAACCGCTGCAGATTTTGACAATGATGGTGATGAGGACATCTTCAAGACCAACTTGACTCATGAGGGTTCGAATCTCTACGTTAACGATGGCCATGGAAATTTCTACGATGCCTCCGTGGAACTCGGACTCCTGCAGGCGACCTTGCCCTATACCGGATTCGGTACGGAATGGTTTGACTATGACAATGACGGTCATTTGGATCTGTTTGTAGCCAACGGTGCTGTGAACCGCATTGCGTCCTTGCGTGGGAGCCCGTATCCGTTCGACCAGATCAATCAGTTGTTCCATAACGAAGGTTCCGGAAAAAAGTTTCGCGAGGTAACCGGAGTTGCTGGGCCTGCCCTTGCCATTTCCGAGGTAAGCCGCGGAGCAGCTTTCGGGGATATCGACAACGACGGTGCCATCGACATTGTGATTGCCAACAACAATGGCCCTGTGCGGCTGTTGCTGAACCAGACCAGATTTCTCAAGCGCAATCACTGGCTCCTGGTTCGCCTGGAAGCAGCTGGCGGAAATCGCTTTGGAATCGGTGCCAGGATCGAAGTTCGTCAAAACGGACGAAGACTCATGCGGCGCGTCCACACGGATTCGAGCTACTTAAGCGCCAATGATGTCCGTGTTCATTTTGGATTAGGAGAGCAGGCCAGGATTGATGAACTGATTGTTTATTGGCCCGACGGCCCCATCGAATCGTGGGACAAAATTCAAGCGGACCAAATCATGACGATCCGACAAGGGACCGGCCGGATCCTCAAGGGCAAGACCTAAGATTCAATCGGGGCCGGACCAGACACGGGGAGCTCTGGCAGCACGTTTGAAACCGCCCTGGTGAGCGCTCCAGGACGCGAACTGCGATGTGGTGGGCCGGAAATGGACTCGATCAGAAATCTTGGCGGTTTGAGCGCCGGAATCTCAAAATATTTTTCGAGCGCGATCGAGCCGGCGCCCAGAACGCTCGCTTCGGCACCCAGGTTCCCGAACCGGATGTTCACATTTTCCGTCGAATAGCTTAAGGCCTGCCTCTTTACTACCTTTATCACTTGCTCTAGCAAACCTTGTCCCGCGAGTTTCAGCCGCTGGTCCAGAACTAGCACCGAAGGATTAAATAGATTTACGAGGTTGGCGAGGCCCAATCCTAAGTAGTTCGCCGCCTGCTCAACAATAGCGCTGCAGGTCTTGTCGCCCATTTCCGCTGCCCTGAGCACCATCCATCCGGAAACCGCGCCGGGATCGCCGCCCGCCAGCGATACCACCTCAGAGCCGCTTCCTT
>WNGN01007689.1_pt1 | contig 10022 bp, 11 predicted proteins | sample 5400561 | NCBI WGS metagenome assembly WNGN01 (sample SAMN13153379, study PRJNA577476) | soil metagenome | isolation source: 115 cm soil or saprolite under Garry oak tree replicate 2 | place: USA:California | collected 2016-06-15 | reverse complement strand
TGGAGTACGAAGACTCTTACAAGTCACTGAAAGAAGCGCTGGTGCATGGCGCGTTGGCACACAATTTAAAACTTAATTTGAACTGGATTGAGGCCGAGGGACTTGAAACGGGCGGGTCAACCTACGAGGAGCAATTGCGGGATTACGATGGGATTCTGGTGCCCGGCGGATTTGGCAAACGCGGGATTGAAGTCATGCTGATTGCAATCCGCTACGCGCGGGAGAATAAAGTTCCCTTCTTTGGCATTTGCCTGGGGATGCAGACGGCTTGCGTCGAGTTCGCCCGCAACGTCTGTGGTCTCGCGGACGCTAACTCCAGCGAGTTTGACCCAGCTACTCCACATCGCGTTATTTACAAACTCCGTGAATTGCGCGGCGTGGAAGAACTGGGCGGCACCATGCGGCTGGGCGCTTGGACCTGCAAGATTGAACCGGGAACTCTGGCACACAGAATTTATGGACAGCTTGAAATCAGCGAGCGCCATCGGCATCGCTACGAGTTTAACCGCGAATACGAAAGCACGCTGACGGCAGGCGGATTGCGAATTTCCGGCTCGACCCCAGACGGCACCTACGTCGAGATGGTTGAGTTGCCGGATCATCCGCATTTCATTGGCTGCCAATTTCATCCGGAGTTTAAATCGAAGCCACTGGAGCCGCATCCATTGTTCCGTAGCTTCATCGGCGCAGCTTATGAGCATGGGTTGAAGCGTCGCGCAGACAAAGCTGCCGCCGAAATCGAGATGTTCCATCGGCCAGAGAAGGTCGGAAGAAGATAAACGTCAGCACAGAGTGGTCGCCGCAAGACCTCTGTGGTCCTGTCCTCTGTGGTTTTGGAAGAAATGAGCACTTCTTTTCAACTCGATAACGTCCGCATCGGCTCAGGAAATCTCTTTCTGATTGCCGGCCCCTGCGTGATCGAAAGCGAAGAGCACGCACTTTTCATAGCGGAGGTGATCAAAGGCGTAACGCGCTCTCTGAACTTCCCCTTCATCTTCAAAGCTTCCTACGATAAAGCGAACCGCACTTCGATTCGCAGCTTCCGTGGCCCGGGGATCACCGAAGGCCTGCGCATCCTAAAAAAAGTGAAAGATGAAGTGCACGTGCCCGTGCTGACGGACGTGCACGAAAAAGACGATGTGCCAAAAGTTGCCGAAGTAGCTGATATTCTCCAGATTCCCGCGTTTCTTTGCCGTCAGACTGATCTGGTGGTGGCCGCCGCCATGAGCGAACGCGTGGTGAACATCAAGAAGGGCCAGTTCGTCTCGCCCTGGGACATGAAGCACGTGGTCGAGAAGTGCCACTCGGCGGGAAATGACAAAGTCTTCGTCACCGAAAGAGGCCAAATCCGACGGCGCGAATGCGCTCGAGTCAACAAAGCTGCGTGGTGTGCTCAAAGAACTGCTGGCGGTACAGAACGCGTTAGCGAGTGTGCATGCGAGCCCGTAGGAGAGCTATATCGTTAGTGTCGTGCCATCGAATTTCGTGAACGTGAATCCCGAGAACGTTTCGTTGTAGGTGTGTCTTTGGTCGCGCAAGATGCTGATCGCCACAGCTTCTCCGAGCAATATGGCCTGTGTGGCATCCGACCGCCAGTGCAGACCCGCGATGTTGCGGGCCTGAGCAATATTGCTTGCCAGCTTGTTCAGTTCACCAGTAAGTGTGATCTGGCTTGCGTCGGGATTCGTGTAAGACGTGAGGGATAGCCCGTCCGCACCGGGTACTACGGCATTGGGGAACACTACGTTGTCGGTATTGAAGAATGCCTTCAGCATAGTTACGCAGGCGCCAGCCACCGTGGCATGACCTGACCCATAGCTGGGATGTGTCGGCGAACCTTCTGGAAAGGCGACGGGCAGAAAATAAGTTCCGTTGTTTTTCGCAAATATCCCCGCCAAGGCCTGCGAATTCAGGACATCGGAATGCACCGGATAGCTGGCGGCGGCTGTCTTTGTGAAGTGGACAAGCCCACCGTAAGCTTCCGGTCGCAGCGCGCGATGAACCCAATACTTCTGGAACCATTGCGCCCGCAGCGCATACCCGGAAACCTCCGCCAGCAGGCTGGTGATATGCGGACCGCCAAACGTGCCAAAACCGATCTGCGTGCGCGACGTGTTATAGGGGTTTCCGACATTAAAGCTGGCATTCCTGAGCAGCCAAAGCAATCCCATGAAATAGGCCTGAAACAACAGGTCCACATGGACGAATGCGCTAACACCGCGACCGTCGTGCAGGTATCGCAGTTGAGAATCAGCGATGTTCGACCCGAACGGACCCTGCCCGTTCTGCACGGCCAGCCAAGAATTGGCGTCGATCATATAGTCGAGCCCTGCTGCGTAAGTCGTATAGAGCTGTGCCATTGGGAGCGCCCCAAGGTATACGGGCTTTAGCAAGAACTGCGAGATATATGGTCCGACGATATCCCCGGTTGTGAAACCACGGAACAAGGTCTGCGGCGTGACCTGGCCATTGATTTTCGGTCCTTGAAAGCCGGAAAGCGAGGTCAGCTCCGCGCAGGCTTGCAGGGCCGTCGCGTTCGTCGCGTAATCGGCAAACGGCACATCGCGCAGAAGCGCCATCCAGTAGTTTTCAACCGCCTCGTCCGCCCGCTCCTGGCTGGCATAGCCGCAAGAAAGCTGTTGTAAGCGGCCAAGTCCACCTCGCCAAGATTGTTGTGCGGCAAGCGTAGGCTTTAATCGCCCTCTGCCGGCCCAGGATCGTTGCAGCTTCTGCTCTTACGCTTTTTGATCCCAGTAGAGGCGATAAACCGATCGCGCTGGCCGTCCAGACAGCGGCAGTAGCACCTCCCACTCTTCCGATGAACCTGCGTCGGCTGAGAGGCCGGATGCCCAAAGCGGACTGATTTGTTACGGAGGGCTGTTCGTTTGCACAGCTTGCGGGCAAGTCCTCGTGGACGTCTGTTTTCTTTTGGATTATTGATTTAGAGGAAGGCATGACCAGGATGTACTTACCACGTCGAAACACGAAGGACCACGTTACTAACGTTTTCCCATTTGCTGCCGCAGAGTTTCCGGAATGACCGCAAGTCCGAAGAATTCGACCCCATCCGTATTGAACTACCCGACCGGCAGGTCTAGAATGCGGAAATAATCAAACAAAATTTGCGGGAGGCCGTATGCCCCATTACGATTTCTTCTGCCATGCCTGCCAAAAAGCCTTTTCAAAGATCCTGACCATTGCGGAGCACGGGAAGGAAAAGATCAAATGCCCGCATTGTGGCAGCAATAAAGTCGAACAGCGCTGGGCTGAGTTTTACGCCGTCACCTCGAAGAAAAGCGCCTAAATCTTTTCCCGACCGGGCGGAGGCCACGATGCACTTCGGAGACTTCGGCTTTGGCTCCCTCCGTATTGGCAAAACCACCTACGGGCACGACCTCGTCATCGACCACGGGAAGATTCGCAAACGCAAGAAGAAGCCGTCGAAAAGATTCCGTGAAGAGTTTGGCCACACGCCTCTCTCCATCGAAGAAGAGATCCCGTGGAAATGCGAGCGGCTTGTGATCGGGACCGGGGTCTACGGCCGGTTACCAGTGATGGAAGAAGTAAAACACGAAGCAGAACGCCGCAAGGTAGAGTTGCTCATCGTCCCGACCAGCAAAGCCATCCAGCTCGTCGAGAAGGATCCTGCGGCAAACGCGATCCTCCACGTGACCTGTTAGATCGCTCGTTCTGACTTGAGGATCTTGTCTGGGTGCGCAAGCGCATATTGTATTTTCCTGGAGAGCGTGGCATCGCTGTCCTTGCCGGTTGCGACATAATCAACGTCTTTGATTTTTGCGCCGGCGGCATCGCGGCAAGCTTTGATGGCGAGCGAAGGGAATCCAGCTTAGTGCTTGATGCGATTCAGGCGCACTTCGGCAACAGCAATGATTACTTCGCCATCCTGAATGATGGCGGCCGAGGCGGCCGCATGGAACATATTGAGGCCGAGAATCAGCATGAGGGAACCTGCCGGAGCTGAAAATTGAGGCCTTCAAAACCAATATAGATAGGCTGGCCGGAGGATCGCGATTGCGCCGCGCGCAACGTAGCGAGCGTGGTCGCCACGATCTCGGAAAATGGTATCGGTGATTCGCCGCCGCTTCGAATGGCGCAGGAAAACGCTTCCCACTCGGCACGATGGCCTTTGTCCTGGCGCAGCCACGAGCGGGTTACTTTCTTACTTCCGTTCCGCACCAACTCCAGACAACGGAAATCATCGAGCACTGCGACTGCGCCGCCACCGAAAATTTCGAGCCTTTCCTTGGAGTAGGAGCGATCGCCGTTAGCAATGTAACTGATCGTCCCCTGCGATCCATTTGCAAATTTCAAGCTCACGATCCCTTCATCGCTCGCCGCCAAGGCGCGCGTATGTACCTCGATCGGCAAAGAGCCCGCAAGAAAGGCCAGCAGGTCGATAAAGTGGCACACCTCGCCAAGAATTCTGCCTCCGCCCTGCTCGGGATCATTGATCCAGTGGGCGGGCGGCAGTGCCCCGGCATTGATGCGGTAGTGCATGGCCAGAGGCTCGTGGATGTTCTACGAATAACTTCATCTGGCGCACCATCGGTGCGAAGCGGCGGTTGAAGCCGGCCATCAGGTGAGCTTGGCTGCGCTTAAAGACCTGAATGATTTCAGACAGTTCGTCTTCATTAAGGCAAAGAGGTTTTTCGCAGAAAACGTGCTTGCCGGCCTGCAGCGCCGCCAGGACCTGCGGCGCATGCAAGTGATGACGGGTGGCGATCACAATAGTGTTCAAAGCCGGATCATTGATGATCTCAGCTTCGTCCGTTGCGCAATATTGAAAATTGAATTTCTGGGCTGCGTGGCGCGCGTGAGAGCCGCTTGCGGCACATATTCCAACGAAGTCCAACCCACTAACTTTGTTCATTGTTGGCAACAACGTGTTCATCGCGAAACTCCCCGCGCCCAGCATTCCAATGCGAACCGGCTGGCCGGAAGCCGCATTGATGGACTTCTTTCGGGCAACTACTTCGAGTCGTGGGTGTTGCTGCGCCGTCTCTGGATACGTGATCAGCACACCCAGAAACGGCTCACTCCTTCTGGCTGTAATGATCTCGTATGCATGTGAAGCACGTTCAATGGGCACACGGTGCGTGATCAGCGACTTCACGTCGACTTTGCCGTCAGCTAGTAACTGGAGAAAAGCTTCCATGTTGCGGTTTTCAGTCCAGCGCGCATAGCCGATTGGATAATCTCTGCCCTTCTGCTCGTAAGCGGCATCGTAACGGCCGGGACCGTGGGATCGCGAGACGCGAAAGTCGAGCTCTTTTTCGTAATAGAGCTTGCGCTGGATGTTCATCCCCACTGTGCCGACAGCGACGATTATCCCGCGGTCGCGAGCGACGCCTGCCGCGAGGTTTACTGGATCGCTGCTCGGCGTTTCTGCCGTAATGAGGATGTCGTCGGCGCCTCTCCCGTGAGATTGATCGAAGCAAAGTTGCGCGAACTGGGTAGGATCGGCCGTCGCGCAATCCGCACCCAGGTTCTTGGCGAGCGCAGCTCGGTCGGAAACAAGATCAATCCCGATGACCCGGCACCCAGCTGCTTTCAGAATCTGGACAGTGAGCTGGCCAAGAAGGCCAAGCCCGATGACCCCAACCACCTCACCCAGCTTTGCCTCGGCTGTGCGGACACCGTGCATGGCAACTGCGCCGATCGTGCTGAAAGCTGCTTCTTCGAATGAAACATCCGAGCCGTTCGGGATACGCGCCATCAACAAGCGCGGAATACAGGACATCTCCGCGTGCGTGGCATAGCCTGTGCCAGCACAGGCGACGCGATCGCCGGTATTAATATCGGTAACGGCTTCATGTACGGCAACTACAGTCCCCGCACTGCTATACCCAACTGTCAGCGGCTGGCCAAGCCGCCTGAGTACAGCTTGCGCTGCGGAGAAGAGCCCGTCGCGGCAGCCTTTGTCGAATACTTCGCGAACCAGGTCAGGGCGGGCGCTGGCCTTCTGAAATAGATTCTTGCCGGCAAATTCAGCTGCCGCGCGCTCGGTCCCGGAAGAAACTAGCGACGCACAGATGCGGACAAGAGCGCATCCAGGGAGCAGCTTGGGAGTGGGGACCTCAGCCACAGCTATTTCGCCGTTGTGCGCATACTGGAGCACTTGTTTCATGCCGTGGCCGCCTGTGGAAGGCAGATAGCAGGACTCGATCTGGCGTTGAGAAACGTCTGCATCCAAAGCTCGAGCGTGAGGAGTTGCCAGATTTGCATTGACCAATCTTGCGCCTCGCTGCGATGTTCGCTGACGAACCGGCGCACGGCCGGCGGACTGAACAAGCCGCGTTCGCGCAGCCGGGATTCAGAAAGAAGGTCCTCGACCATCTCGCGCAATTCGTGGGCGAGCCAGTAATCGATTGGCGCGGCAAAGCTGGCTTTTGGCTGACGCAACACTTCGGCAGGAAGGACATCTCGCATCGCTTTGCGAAGGATGTACTTTGTGACCGGACGGAAAAATCCCTTCAGTTTGAGTTTGAGGCTCGGCGGTACGTTCCAGGCCGCGAACTCGGCCAACTCACGATCCAGAAAAGGCACGCGAACCTCAACCGAGGATGCCATGCTCATTTTGTCGTTGTAAGTGAGATTGAGGCTCGTCATGAAAATTTTCGTATCGAGATAAAGCATTTGATTCAAGAAGTCTGCATGACCAACTTGCTCGAAAGCCGCACGATGCCTCAAGCAAGCATCAAAACTACCGAGTTCCGCCCGGAAATCTCGCGAGTAAAGTGATGCCTTTTGCTCTGCATTGAAATAAGTGCAATTGGTGATGAAGCGATCAGTGGCGGAGAGGCAGGCGCTGTGGCTCATCTTCTTGAGCAAACGAACTGTTCCCTTGAAGGAAGAACCCCGCATGCTCGGGAGGTTCTCAACCGCTGTTTGCAGCACTCCACGTAATGCAGGCGGAGTGCGCTGATAAGCTTCTCCGCAATAGTGCGCAACGTATTTGCGATAACCGGCGAACAGTTCATCACCGCCCACTCCGGAGAGCAGAACGGTCGAGGTTTTGCGGGCTTCACGGCAGACTAGATACGCGGTGATGATAGCCGGGTCGGCCGTGGGCTCATCCATGTGCCAGGTGAGCCGCGGCAGTAGGTCAGCTACATTTGGCTCGACTACGATCCGATGATTCTCGCAGCCGAACTCCTGCGCAAGTCGTGACGCAACGTCCGGATCATCCAGCGTGTTTTCGCCGATCCGGTGCTTTTTTGGAAATGTGATGGTGTAGGTTCTGATCGGCTGGCTGCTGGCCTGCGCCATCATGGCAACGATGCTGGAAGAATCCAGACCTGCACTTAGGAACGCACCCACGGGAACATCGCTGATCATTTGCTGTCGGACACAGCGCCTGAAGCGCTCGCGAATCTCTTCGGCCAGTTCTTCTTCCGATCGAAGATAAGCCGCATCCGCACGGGGAAATGTCAGGTCCCAATATTGCTTGATCTTGAGCCGGCCCTCACGAAAAGTGGCGCAGTGGCCCGCGGGCAATTTGTGAATCGCGCGAAACATGGTTTGAGGATCGGGTACCCACAGGAAGGTCAAATATTGGTGCAGCGATTCTGGATCGAGCTCGGCTTCGATTCCAGGAACTTCCAGCAGCCCCTTGATCTCAGAGGCGAAGGCGAAACGGTCTCCCTGTTGGAAGTAATAAAACGGCTTCATGCCAAAGTGATCGCGCGCTAGAAATAGGTTTGGCGTGCCGGCGCGCAGATCGCAAATGGCAAACGCGAACATGCCATTCAGCCGATTTACGCACTCCTCGCCCTCTTCCTCATAAAGATGAAGGATGACTTCTGTGTCGGTTTCCGAGACGAAGCGGTGGCCTTTGCTCCGGAGATCGCGGCGTAGATCCTGGAAGTTGTAGATTTCGCCGTTGTAAGTGATCCAAACGCTGCGGTCTTCATTACACATCGGCATGTGCCCGCTAGAAGAAAGATCGATAATGGCAAGCCGCCGACTGCCCAAGCCCATGTAGGAGCCATCTGGAAATCGCCGGCTCCAAATTCCGGAGTCGTCGGGGCCGCGATGCGCTTGCACCGCCGTCATGCGCCTGAGCGTTTCATCATCTCCGCAGTTGATAACGCCATTGATTCCGCACATGAGTTCAGGCCTTGCTGATCCTCAGTTCGTAGATTTTTGCTTTGATATGGAAGAACTGAATTCCCTGTAACGCGCAATAAATCAGGCCTGGCCTGCCGTCCAGAAATCCCAGCCGAAGGAAATATTTGTAAAGAAAAAAGAGCACGCGAGACCCGGGGAGGCCGAACAGCTTTTTACGTAACCACCGCCGGCGCTGAGCCTGAGTCGCAAACAGTGAAGGCGGAAGCTCGGTCGGGTTCCCGTCCACCCAAACACCGGCTTCCCAGTTGGAGTAGCTATCGTGCTTTTGGATGTAGCGGGAGAGAGAGTCGCAGTTATGATGCAGCAGCGTATTGCTGAGCATCCCTATATTCCCGTCAACGATGACGTGCTCGTGCACTTCCATGTCGCACATCGAGGTGTCCTGGTCCTTCAGACGGCACTCGAATCGGCCCTTCCCGCGGCGAAAGAGAGATAGCTTGTAGAAACCGGCATCGCTGTGGCGGAGCACGCGTCCTAAAAAGAACATCTGCAGCGCGATGTAATAGCGACGTTGGGGTCCTGGATCGCCCTGCGTATCTCTTCCGCGAGCTGTGAAGTGAGGGCCTCGTCGGCATCGAGAAGAAGAATCCAGTCGTATGTGATCGGCAGAGTATCCCTGGCCCAGTGCCGTTTTTTGGGCCACCCGCCGCGATAGATGAACTGGACTACGGTTGCGTCAAACGAGCGAGCGATCTCGGCAGTTTCGACGCTGCTGTCGGAATCGACGACGTACACTTCGCCACCGTCGCGCAGAGATTCCAGGCAGCGCGGCAAATTGCGCGCTTCGTTACGCACAGGAATGATGACAATGATGGGGAGGATGACAGTCGAATCCGTTGGCCGCAGCGGCCTGGGTTCCGCCCGTGTTCGCATTACGATGGGAGATCGCCGCAAACATCTTAACGTGAACGAGGATGTGCATAAGTATGGGCGGGGTTACTTCTCATATGCGGAAGCTGTGTTACTATCCGGCTCAAATCCCCTTCACAAATGGCGAGCGCGCAGAATTCGCAACTCAAAGACGAAGTCCGGCATTTTTGGAACGCGGAGCCATGCGGGTCGCGGTATTTGGAAGGCGCTGACGACTTAGAAGCCTTTGAGGCGCACGCGCGTTCTCGCTACGCTCTCGAACCCCAACATACCAGCAAAGCCATCCAACTCATTAATCCTGACCCGGCCTCTGCGCGGACAGACCTTCGCCCTACAAACTGCGCATCAAGGGCTCGTGGTGTTTACTGAACAGAACTTGCTACGGACGAGAACACATTGTTGGCATTCGACCCTACCAGCCGGATCGTCCCGACTACGAGGACAAGGATCAGTGCAAGCATCACGGCATATTCTGCGATGTCTTGCCCCTTCTCCTCCATCCAGAGTCTGCGAAAAAGAGAGGTCATACTCACCTCCTGCGATGATAAGAGCGACAATGCAATCAGTAAGACGATGGGTCGCCAGCGAGGAAGTAAACACGTGGAGCTCAAAACCTGAGAAAAACGGCTGGCGCTCGCCCTGAATTGCACCAGATTCTGTGCTTTTCGGTGAGAGCTTGTCAAGTGCCAAAGCATCGCCTGCCTCAGCTGTTGGCGGTCACGGGCGAAGCGCGTTAGTTACTTGGCCTCTCGAAAATTCCGTGCAAAATTACTCGTGGCGATGGGCAGGAGTCCTTCCGCTCGCTCTCACTGATGTGTTCCACCCTCGCCGCCCGAGCTCAAGTCCCAATGCAACCATAAACGAGGTAGATGTATGAACAAACGATTGATCTGGGTCGAAGGCGACGACTTCACCGGCTGGTGCTGCCCTGACTGCCCGTGGGGCATGACCGCTCCGCGTCTCGAAAGCACCGTTGCCGCGCTGGCATTCAACCGCCTCGC
>WNGN01004008.1_pt1 | contig 10022 bp, 9 predicted proteins | sample 5400561 | NCBI WGS metagenome assembly WNGN01 (sample SAMN13153379, study PRJNA577476) | soil metagenome | isolation source: 115 cm soil or saprolite under Garry oak tree replicate 2 | place: USA:California | collected 2016-06-15 | reverse complement strand
GGGCAGCAGGTGGACCGGCGCAGCGACATCTTTTCCTGCGGCGTCGTCCTCTACGAGTTGCTTACCGGCGTCAAGCCGTTTGAAGGCCCGACCGAGACCGTCGGGTACAAGATATGCCACGAACCCCACCGCAATCCTTCGGAAATCAATCCTCAGGGCGTTCCCGAAGTTTTCGATGCAATCCTCACCAAGGCGCTCGCGAAGAAGCCAGAAGACCGTTACGCGAGCGCCCGCGAATTCGCGCGGGCCCTCGCCAAGGGCTTCGAAACCCGTGGCGGTGTGTCTATCCCGTCCGAAGCGACCATCCTCCCCACGATCATTCACCAGGACCGACCGGACACGACTTCCCCACCCCCGGGATGGGAGGCGGGGCGGTTGCGTGCGCTCGAGGAGCTGCTCGCGCCCTATGTCGGCCCGATGGCGAGAGTGCTCGTCAAGAGATCGGCGAAGATCACCACCGATGGCCCTACCCTCGTGCGCCTTCTCGCCGAGAGCATTCGGTCAGAGCGGGACGCAAAGGCGTTCGCTGCGACGGCGCTCGAGAAGGTTTTCGCGATCGCGCAATCCGAAGCAGCGCCGGACCCGTCCTCTCCCGATCCTTCGAACAGGCCGATCGATCCCGGAGAGGTCGATAAGGCGGCCGGGCGGCTCGCGCCCTATGTAGGTCCGATCGCCAAGGTGATGGCGAAGAAGGCCGTCGCGCAGGCGCGCGACCTGAAGGCGTTCTATCAGCAGCTCGCGGAAAACCTCGCCGACCCGGAGGAGCGGGCCGAGTTTCTCAAGAACTCCGGCTACGGGGAATAGCGGTCTAGGCGCTCAACCGCGGCAACAACCTGAGAGCATTTTCTCGCTCGATCGCGCGCAGATCGTTCGGCGCGAAGCGATATGCCGTGAGACCTCCGATCTCCTCGGCGCCGTCGCGGAACGGAAAGTCGGTGCCGAAGAGCACTTGCGAAGGCGTGACGATCTTCATCAGCGCCGCAAGCGCGCCCGCGTGGTTACCCTGGGCCGTGTCGTAGTAGAACTTCCTCAGCTCGTACATGACGCCCTTGGGCATGCGCTGCGCCGCCTTTTCCTTCATTTCGGCTTCCAGGCGCGTGAAACGGCTGATGAGAAACGGCGCGGTGCCGCCGCTGTGGGAAAAGATCCAGCGGATATCCGGATAGCGCGCCGCGGTGCCGCTGAACGCGAGGCTCGCGATGGTTCGGGTCGTATCGGTCGCATACTCGATCGCCGAGGGCGGCACGTCGCTCTTGATGTTCCTGCAGCAATCGGGTGAGAGCGGATGGGTGTAAATCACCGCCTTGCGGCGATTGAGCTCTTCCCACACCGGCGCGAAGGCGGTGTCGCCGAGGTATTTGTCCTGGTAGCTCGTCATGAGGCCCAAGCCTTCGGCCTTGAGCGAATCGAGTGCGTGCTCGATTTCCTTCAGGCTCCCTTCGACATCGGGCAACGGCAGCGTGGCGAAGTTGCCGAAGCGACCCGGGTGGTCGCGCACGAGCTGCGCCGCATAGTCGTTGCTCTGGCGCGCGATCTTGCGGCGCTTTTCCAAGTCACCTGCGGAGGCGCTCGGCTGCACGAGCGACATCATCGATAAGGCAATGCCGCTCTTGTCCATCTCCTCGATCGACATGGCCGGCGACCACTTCACCGGCGAGCCCGCGCGGCTGCCGGCGATTTCATCGAGATAGCCGGGATAAATGAGATGGTGGTGAACGTCGATACGGTACGGTTTGCCACGCGCCGTGGATTTCTTCGTCTCCTGCGCCAGGAGCTCGCCGGGAAGAACGGCGGCGGCACCCAACGCTGCGAGCCTGCTCAAGAATCCGCGCCGCGGCGAGCAGCAGCCGCAGGGCAGACCAGGAGCGCTGTTATTTTCTGAAGCGGACATCGTGCACCTCCTCCTGTGAGATCTTTGTGGAAAGTATCCTATCATGGCGATCGGAGCGATTTGGCGGCGGAGGACGCATGAATTCACGGCGGTGCGTGTGGCTCGCGAACTTGCTCGTTGCCGCTTCCGCGTGGGCGCAGGATCCCGCGCCCGGATATCCGAGCCGCCCGATCCGCGTCATCGTTCCATTTCCCGCCGGTGGGGCAGCCGATGCGCTGCCGCGCATCGTAGGCGAGAGGCTCGCGGCGCGCTGGGGGCAGCCCGTCGTCGTGGAAAATCGGGTCGGGGCTTCCGGAAGCATCGGCACTGAGGCCGTGGCGCGCGCCGAGCCCGACGGCTACACGCTGCTCGCGACGCCCCCTGCCCCGCTGGTGATCAATCCCAGCCTGTACCCAAAGCTCCCCTACGACCCCGCTCAGTTCGTGCCGGTGACGGTGATGGCGGCGATCCCGAGCGTGTTGCTCGTCAACGCGGCAAAGGTCCCAGTCAACACGCTCCAGGAGTTCGTCGCCCTGGTGCGCGCGAACCCGGACAAGTTCAACTATGCTTCCCAGGGGACGACTACCGTTTCATTTCTCACGACCGAGATGTTCAAGACCGCGGCCGGGGGCCTGAGAATCACGCATGTACCCTACAAAGGGACGGCGCCCGGGCTCGCCGCGCTGCTCGCGGGCGAAGTGGAAATGATGTTCGACAATCTCGGGGTGACGGTGCAGCACGTTCGTGCGGGCAAGCTCAGGGCGCTCGCGGTCGGCAGCGAGCGGCGCGTACCCTCGCTTCCGGAGGTGCCGGCGATGGCGGAGTTCTATACGGGATTCGTCTCGATCGCGTGGTTCAGCGTTTCGGCCCCGCCGAAGACGCCCGCGGCCATCGCCGACAAGCTCTCCGCCACGATCGCGGAAATACTGAGAGAGCCCGACGTAGCGAAGCGCTTCGACGCATTGTCGGCCGAGCCGATCGCGAGCACTCCTGCCGGGATGACGGCGATCATGAAGGACGACACCGAGCGCTGGCGGAACATCATCCGCGCGGCGGGCGTGAAACTGGAATGATCGCCCAGTTCGGCGCCGTCCCTTGAGGTATGCCCGTTGAAAACGAAAAGGCCCGGAAGGCAGCTTCCGGGCCCGATGTCGCGGGACGCAGGTCGCGACGAATATTGCCTGCGGCCCTTACTGCGCCAATCCGGTTGCGCTGAACTTTTCCAGGCTGCCCTCCGGCATTTCGGTTTCCTTCGTAACGCTGACCGCTTTTCTTGCCGCCTCGCCCGTGGAGACCGTAGCAACGACCAAGAGCTCCGGCAAACCCGTGGCGCCGAACTTCTCCAGACTACCTTCCAATACCTGGGTTTCGGCTGACGCGACTCGTGCCGCCTTCATTTCGACGGTTCCCGCCGCTTGGCTCGAGGAAACATTGGCCACAGCCACGAGGATGGGCTTCGATGCCACCCCGCCCGTCGAATCGGCGAAAAGAGCCGAGGAAAAAAACAGCAGGGTACCCGCCAGAACAATCGCTGCACGCATGATCGAATCTCCTATATGTTGTCGGTTCATCAAAACTGTCGGCTTATCGCGCTACGCTTCGCTCGCGTAGTGCCGCTTGACTCCATCTAATGCATGAACCGGGCCAATAATGAAAAGCTTTGATATTCAATGAGATACACGCCGGACCGGGTGACCAGCCCACAGGCGTCGCGTTTTCTCAGGCCTCGAATGTTGATAGAGCGGAAACCCAGTCGGACCTTCGGCACACTGTCTCGGATGCCGTCGTCACGCCCGACGGGTCGCCGTGATTGTGCAAGACTGGCGCCAGCGATTCCGACACCTATTGCGCTCGCACTGGACGAAAGCTGCCTCGGCTTGCCCCTCAAGTTCCGCAGCATGGTGGGCAGCCGCGACAGGAGTTTTCCCCTATGGTTCGCGATGCAGCACTTCTTCAACCACCAGACGCACCATCGCGGGCAGGTGACGACGCTTCTCATGCAGGCGGGCGTCGATCCCGGCGTGACCGACTTGCTGTGGCTGCCGGGGATGGAGACGGGTGCCTAGTCACGCCGTTTGACGGCGCTCATTGCTCGCTGTTTCCGAACGCGGCTCGAGCGCGACGCGAACCGCCTCGTCGACATCCTCGAGGAAAACGAATTCGATCTTTTCCTTCGCTTCCGCCGGTACCTCCTCGAGGTCCTTGCGGTTGCGGGCCGGCAGCATCACGCGACGGATACCGGCGCGCATGGCAGCGAGCACCTTTTCCTTGATCCCTCCCACGGGCAGCACGAGGCCGCGCAGGCTGATTTCCCCCGTCATCGCGGTGTCGGCGCGAACGGCGCGCTCGGAGAAGAGCGACGCGAGCGTTAGAAACATCGCGACGCCAGCGCTGGGCCCGTCCTTGGGGATCGCTCCCGCCGGTACGTGGACGTGCACGTCCATTTTCTCGAACGCAGCCGGATCGATGCCTAGCGCCGCGGCGCGAGATTTCACCAGCGTGAGCGCGGCCTGGGCGGATTCCTTCATCACATCGCCGAGCTGGCCGGTGAGAATCAACTTGCCGGTGCCGGGAGTGCGGCTTGCTTCGATAAACAGGATGTCCCCGCCTACCGGCGTCCACGCGAGTCCCGTCGCGACGCCCGGGATGCCGGAGCGCAGCGCCACCTCGTTCTCGAATTTCGGCGGCCCGAGAATCCCGGCGAGGTCGCCCTCCTCGATTCTCACCTTCCGCACTGCACCTTCGGCGATGCGCACCGCCGCGCGCCGGCACACCGCGCCGATCTGGCGCTCGAGCGAGCGCACGCCGGCTTCCCGCGTGTAATCGCGGATGATCGCGGTCAGCGCCGCGTCGGCTATCTCGAACTGCTCGGGCTTGAGTCCATTTTCCTTGAGCTGCCGCGCGACGAGGTAGCGGCGCGCGATCTCGAGCTTTTCCTCCTGCGTATAGCCCGGCAGCTGAATGATCTCCATGCGGTCGCGCAGCGGACCCGGGATGGTGTCGAGCACATTCGCCGTGGTGATGAAAAGCACCCGCGAAAGGTCGTAGGGCACGCCGAGATAGTTGTCGCGGAACGTATTGTTCTGCGCCGGATCGAGCACTTCGAGCAGCGCCGAGGACGGATCGCCGTGGAAACCCGCGCCGAGCTTGTCGACCTCGTCGAGCATCATGACGCAATTGCGCGTGCCTGCCTTCTTAATCGCCTGGATGATGTTGCCGGGCAGCGAGCCAATGTAGGTGCGCCGGTGCCCGCGTATCTCGGCCTCGTCGTGCACGCCGCCGAGCGACACGCGCACGAACTTCCGCCCGAGCGCCTTCGCGACGCTCTGGCCGAGCGAAGTCTTCCCGACTCCGGGCGGGCCGACGAAGCACAGGATCGGCCCGTGGCCTTCTGGATTGAGCTTGCGCACCGCGAGGTACTCGAGGATGCGCTTCTTCACCGGCTCGAGGCCGAAATGATCCGCGTCGAGAGTGCGCCGCGCCTCGGCCATGTCGATCGCATCGGGCCCGGGGCTCTTCCACGGGATCTCGACCAGCCAGTCCAGATAGGTGCGCACCATGGAGTACTCGCCTGTGGCGTCGGACATGCGCTCGAGGCGCTTCAGCTCCTTGAGCGCCTGCTTCTCCACTTCCTCGGGCATTCCCGCCTCGGCGATCGCTTTCTTGAGCTCCTCGATCTCCGCGGCGTGGCCGTCTTCGCCTTCGCCCAGCTCCTTCTGGATCGATTTCATCTGCTCGCGCAGGACGTAGCGGCGCTGGGTCTCGTCCATGCTCACCTTAGTGCGCTCGTCGATCTCGCGGGAAAGCTTCAGCACCTGCAGCCGGTGCGCGAGTTTGTCGAGCACCGCGTCCATGCGTTTTTGCAGGTCCACTGTTTCGAGCAGCGCCTGCTTTTCCGAAACCTCGATGTCCATGACGCCTGCCACCAGGTCCGCGAGCGCCCCGGCAGACGACATGCCCTGAATGCCGGCGACGAGCTCCTGCGGGGCCTGCGGCAGGAGTTCCAGGACTTCGAGCGCCCGCTCCTTCAACTGCACGAGACGCGCCTCTATTTCGTCGCCAGAGGCGTCGGGCTCTTCGATCCGTCCCACGCGGGCGACCAAGAAGGGGTAGCCCTCGAGGTATTCGACCACGCGGAAGCGTTGCTGCCCTTGGCAGATGACATGGTGCGTGCCGTCGGGCGTGGTGACATAGCGCAGGATGTTGGCGACCGTCCCGACCAGGCACAGCTCCTCCGGCCCGGGCCGCTCGGTCTCGGAGTTTCGCTGCAACAAGACGCCGATCGGCCGTTTGGTCTTCACCACAAGCTGCGCGGCGGCGATCGAGCCCTCGCGCCCGAGCGCGATGGGCAGGATCATGCCGGGAAAGAGCACCATCTTGCGGACGGGCAAGATGATGAGCGCGTCGTCGGGAAGCGCATGCGTCCCTTCGGGCGACCGCGGCGCGGCGGCGTTGGCTTTTTCGCCCGCCACCTTCTGATTCATGCTGTCGAGCTCCAGATTCACGTTGTTTACCCTAGTCTGCGCAAACCGAGCGTCAAACAGCCGTTTTCTAGGCGCCGATCGACGAGCTGGTACTGGCCGGCGGGCAGCGCGATGCGGCGCTCGAAGCGGCCGTAGGGAATTTCCAGGCGGTAAATGGTCGCGCGCTGATAGTCTGCCGGGAACGCGCGCTCACCGCGGACCACGACGGTCCCGGATTCGAGGGAGACCTCCAGTTCGTCCGCCGTGACGCCGGGAAGCGCGACGCAGAGCGTGAGTTGGTCACCCGTCTCGTAGAGGTCGACGGAAGGCTCCCAGCACGGCGCTTCAGCCGCGTCGAGCTGGAAAAACCGGCGCTGCAGCTTCTCCGCTCCTCGGAGCAGCTCCAGCGCTTCGGCCCACACCCACAACCGTGGATCGCGATATGTCATGCAAAATCCCTTGGACACAGCTTGCCGGGAGACATCCCCCGGGGCAGCCTCACCCCCATCAAATGGGGGCTCCGCAGGAGAAGAGCAATCCCGTGCCCCTCAGAAGATTCAAAGCAGCTTACCGTCGCCCGATCAGCGGCCGATCTGCTACTTGTAAAAGACGTGCCCGCCGATCCGGGCAAGCGGCCGCTTGCCTCTCGCCCAGTCGGGCTTGATGTAAGTCGCATGAAAGAACAGTGCGCCCTCCAGCACCGGTGCCTCCCGCTCATAGTAGACCGCTTCGGCCACTTCCCACGCGCGCAGCCAGTCCTCGCCCGTCGGGGTCGGAAGTGTATCGAACTCCGTCCATGAAAAAGCGCCCACATAGCGCTTTCGGAGCGGATCCCAGTTTTTCTGATAGACCACGCCGCAGACCGTACCGGAGTAGCGGCCCGAGGCCTTGCGATTCATGGTGACCTCAGCGACCGCGTATTGACCGGCCACAGGCTCGCCCCGCGCCTCGAAATACACGTTCCGCGCAAGGCAGGCCAGACTCCGCCGGTGGTCTTGATGCTCGTAAGCCGCCCGGAGCGCAAAAACGAAGATCGTGGCGATCAGGCCGAGAACCAGGGCAAATACCCAGGGCTCCTTGTCCCAGGCGTGCCAAGACACGCGCAAGTGATACCACCTGCGCGACACCGCCCACCTGAGGCGGGAAGCAAGGTCCGCGTAAAAAAGTCTCGAGAACATGTCGTCGGGGCCGACCGGCCGAACCGGGTCGCGTCAAGAAGGTCGCCGCCACCCCGGTTAACGGGCGAATGGTCGTAAGAGTGCACCGCCTTGTCAAGGTTGCAAGCCCGCGATCCCGCCGGGGGAAGGATTTCGCGTCTCCCCTGTGAATTAGTTAATAAGCGGGACTATGACTTTGGCATAGTCTTACGGTCTCCCCGTTGCTGTGTCGGGGAAGGGGGCGAAGGTCATGAGAATGAACACCACGCTGGTGATCAATTCCAAAGGCGGGTCCGGAAAGACCACCATTGCGACCAACCTGGCCAGTTACTTTGCAAGCCAGGACATCCCGACAACCGTCATGGACTACGACCCGCAGGGGTCGAGCCTGCATTGGCTGCGTGTCCGTAACCAGCCCGGGGCGAGAATTTACGGGGCCAATGCCGCGCCCCAGAAGGGCGGCCGCATCCGCAGCGTCGAGATGCACGTGCCTGCCGACACGCAGCAGCTCCTGATCGATGCGCCGGCCGGCACCTCGGGTCTGCTCCTGCAGGAAATGCTCAGCAAGGCCGACGGCATCCTCATTCCGGTGGCGCCCTCGGCGATCGACATTCACGCGACGGCCAATTTCGTCAGGGACCTCCTCCTCGTGGGCAGGATCCGCACGCGCAATATTCAGCTGGCCGTGCTGGCGAACCGGGTGCGCAGCTCGATGCCGGTGTATCAACCGCTCGAGCGGTTTCTCAATTCGCTCGGCTTGCCTTTCCTGACGCGGATTAGCGATTCGGACGTGTACGTGAAAGCAGCGGAGGCGGGAATCGGGATTTTCGAAATGGCCCCTTCCGCGGCAGCCGCGGAATGCGTGGAATTCATGCCGATCGTCGAATGGGTGGGCAGGCGGCGGGATCCAATGGCGTCCGGGGACGGAAAGGTCATCGATCTCACCCTCAGGCGCCGGATGGAATGGAACCCGGGCCTCTCGTCGATCGGCTCCAGGCCCTGAAGTCACAGCCCGTTAGAGCGGGATTGCAAGCAGCGTATCCACGCTGCGGCTGTCGAGGATCACGACTCTTTCCTCGAACTGCGGCTCGCCGCCGTCGCCGTTCATGCGGATGCGGTCGAGGTAGCGGCCGCTCGCGAACAGCATCGACTCCCCCGTGTGCATGATGCGCACGACCTGGAAGTTCGAGCTCGCGCGCGCGGTATTCGCATCCACCCGCTCGACGAGCGTCGAGGACACCGTGTGCCGGTATCGCTGCGCCTCGTAGATGTTGGCGTGCCGCAGCGCCGAGACGCGATCGGCCAGCATGGCGCGCGAGTCAGCGTAGATGATGGATAGGGGCAGGCCGCGCTCGAGGTTGTCCGCGGTGGTGATGCGGTAGCGACCCGTCTCCACGAAGAACCCCGGCCAGTCTTCCAGACGGTCGTCATCGATGGCGTGGACATAGCGGGCGAGGAGGTTCTCCACCGCGAGCTGGAGCGCGGCGTCCATCCGCTCAGAGGCCCATGTGCCTGCGGTACTGCTGCCACAGGCCGCGCACCGAGGTTTCGGTGACGCGCGACTCGTTCGACTCGACCGTGCGCCCGCCCATTTCGACGAACGACGAGCGTTCCGACGCACCTGCCGCGCCGCGCTGGACGAACCCCGTCGCCGCACCGTCCTCGAGCGATATGTAGCCCGCCGGGCCGACGAGGTTGGCTTGCATCATTCGCAACTCGGTCATCCTCGCGTCGTCCGACGCATAGCCGAAGCAGGTCCACACGAGCTCGGTGCGGCGCACGCCCTTCGGCAGCACCTGGCGCACGGCGAGGCTGTTCATGATCTGCTGCAGCACGAACCCCGGGAACACGGTGAGGATCTGCAGCGTGACGCCGTCGCCGATCTCGTCCACGGACTCCAGCATCTGCGGCGCCTCCAGCGCGTAGCCGCCGCTCGCCGAGCGCATGCCGGCACGCTCGTAGTCGTCCCCGGACGGGTCCGATTTCATCATGGTGAAGCTGGCGTGGCTGCCGCCCTCGCCGCCGACGACCACCCCGCCTTTCTGCTCGAGCCGGTTCAGGCGGAAGGTCGAGAAAAAAAGATGCAGCAGGCTCGCGTGGTAGGTGTCCTTCACGTTCTCGAAGTAGAGCTTCCAGTTGCTCTGCAACACCTGGGTATACCCGCCGAGGATCTTTACCGGTTCCTTCATCACGCGACGAATCCTTGCCGCGACCTCGGGACCGATGTACCGCTCGATCGACGGCGTCTTGCCGGAGAGCGTCGCGAATATGAGTCCGCAAAAAATCTCGACGCGGAATTTCCGCGGCGCCTGGCTCTCGGGCTCGGCGTCGGCGGGCATGCCGCCCTTGCCCTGCACGCCGCGGCGAAACGCCACCGCGGTGAGGTCGCCGCGCAGGTCGTAGGTCCAGTTGTGATAGACGCAGGCGATCTCTTTCGCGTTGCCGCGGTCCGCAAGGCACAGGAGCGCCCCGCGGTGTGCGCAGCGGTTCTCGAAGCAGCGGATCGCGCCGGTCTCGTCGCGCGTCACCACC
>WNGN01004005.1_pt1 | contig 10022 bp, 7 predicted proteins | sample 5400561 | NCBI WGS metagenome assembly WNGN01 (sample SAMN13153379, study PRJNA577476) | soil metagenome | isolation source: 115 cm soil or saprolite under Garry oak tree replicate 2 | place: USA:California | collected 2016-06-15 | reverse complement strand
TCCTGAGCTGGTCCCAGTCGCGGTCCGTGTAGTGTTTGGCTCGGGTCCCAGCGAAATGTCCTTCCAAGATATGTTTCCTATCTTCGTCCAGATCTGCCTTGTCTAGCGCGTTCTCGAAAAACTTGCGAAGTCCATGCGACGCCTGGATCTCTTCCGGTAGCCCTGCCTTTTCCATCGCCCGTTTCAGAACATCGAAGATGTTGGTATAAGACAATCCGATAAGATACTCTTCCGGCCGTGGCTTGATAATCCCCTCAGCGATCATTTCACGGGTTAGACTGGCTGCTCGTTCTCCGATGAAAGTGAAGCCTGCGCTCTTTGCCTTTCCATAGAACCGGGGCTCGAACCGGAGTGCGCAGGGTAGGATGTTGGCTTCGAAATCTTCTCGGATGTGCTTATACTGTATCGCTAGGACTGTCCTGGCCCGGACCCCACTCTCGACCGCGAGAAGAACGTACAGCTTGTGAGGCTTCGAGTCGAGATAGCTTAGCAGCTTCTGGATCTCTTCGCGTCTGTATCCGCGATGAAAATCGTCGGGCATATAGCCGATCTTCGACCTCGGCAGACTGTTGTAACCGTTATGGCGTAGGAATGAGCGCATGGCGATTTCATAGTTGAAAAGATTCGCCCGCGTCAATCCGTCGCCTGCCTTCTTCAACAGGTCTAGGACCTCGACAGGCTCGTGAGACTTGGTAAACGCCATGAAATCGTTCGGCCGTAACCCGGTCGATTGAGAGAACGCTTCGATAGAGCGCTTGTAGCTGATTATGGTCTTGCCTGACTTGTCTCGTAGCCAGCGCTCAACCTCGATAGGCTCCTTTGCTTCTACGTTTATCGAAGGATGTGATTGAACGTGTGCCAGCCTATCCTCTACGGATAGCTTGCTCATGTTCCGGTTGCAGACAGGGCAGATCGGCCTTACTCCAACAAAGTCAGCGTGGCAGACATGACCCTCGCAATCAGCCAACTTTTCCTCGGTAATGTCCGACAATTCACGGATACTAAGGTCCCCGTCGGTAATAAAGTGTCCGGTTTCTCCCGTACTTTTCACTATAAGGATTCCGTGGAAGTATGGGTTTACTGGATCATCATTCGCACAGGTGTCCCGCAGCTCGTGCAGAAGTTAGCGGCCGGGGAGAGGGGCTGGCCACAGGATCTGCAGTAGACGGGACCCATCATAGGTTGCATTGGTGTCTGCGCCTGGATCATCGCCTGGCGCTGGTGCTCTTTCCGGGCAACTGCAACCGCGACCAGAACAGCGATGATTATGGGCGGGACTATTATCGTGATCAACTCTGGCAGACTGAAGACCTTGGCGACAACAGACCCGGGCCCTGAAATGTCATGAACCTGGTTGGAGGTTATCCCGTAGGGCACGGAGATATGGACAGAGTAGGAAGAGGAGGGCAGTTGCGCGAAGACCACTTCACCGTTGCTGTCTGTCCTTAGCGTTTGATTAGTCGAATCAGGCAGATACATGATGACTGTAGCGTTCTTGACTGGGAGGGAGTAAATGTAGCCAACCACTGCTAACGTTACAGAGAACACGCTGGTGAGGAATGTCTGGTTTGCCGCGGCCGTATCGACTATCTCGCTTGTCGCCACGTTGACAGCGTGCCACGACACCTGATTGATCGTCCATTGCCCCGTAGGGCTTGGAAGCTTCAGCCCTCGGTAGCTCTGGTAATCGGAATAGAAGATCTCACGCCCCGCCGTCCGACTCGGGTCGGTTAGAGATATCCATGTCGGGGTGATACTTGTCCCATTCTCGTCTATGAATGAAAACGAATTCGAGTTCAGAGTCCCGCCCGGACACACCAGTACTGGCCAGAGATTCGCATCGAGCGAAGGATTCGGATCATACGGTGCAGAATTCCCACACTGATCAGTGCCGGGAATTGGAATATCGCTTCCCGCCAGGAAATCGTTTTGGATTCCCACGATCTCTGTGACGCTGTATGGATTCGCAAGACTCATCGAGCTAGTAGCTCCGTATCCCCAGTGGACCTTTCCAGTCGGCACTTCAGTCCAGCCGCCAGTCGTCGCGGTCTCGTACTGAAAGTTCTTGAATTCTGCGGGGCCAATTACATCAGTATTGACTGTGGTCTGCGCAACCTCAGAGAGAGCTGCCACCGCGTTGCCTCCGGTGTTGCTGTCCCCTGAACCAAGATAGTATTGTTGGCCAGCCGAGGGGCTTGAACCCAGATACTGGCTGTCCATATAGAAGGACCAGACACCATTACCGGTATAGTTCATCGAATAGGTATGCCAGGATCCAATAGGGCCGGCTGATCCTGCCGGACCAATAATGGGCGGCGAGTTGGTGTTCCCCGCGGGAAAGTACTCGTAGAACCATGCACAGCAATAGAACTGGTTCGTAGTCGACAAACCATTGAGATATCCTACTTGGACAAACGCACTGTTTGCTAGTATACTGCCCACCCAATAGGAGTGCGCGTCGTCGTTAACCTTATCGTAAACTGTCCTTATCGTAACTCTTGCGGCAATACTGTTGTGGGTATAGCTGTCACCTACCACGCCCTGTTGGAACCAGTAAGGGTCCCCAGTCGCAGTGTTTGACGCCCCCATGGGGCCTTCACGTATTGGTTGAGGCTGTTCCGGGACCGCAGTGGTTGAAGCAGGGAAATGGTCTCCTATGGTCGCCGTCGAGACGATTGCTAGAGCAGCCAGGACCAATAAGCTCAAAGTCTTCGTCTGGCTTCGCAGCAGCCTCATCACAAATCTATCATTGAACCTGTCTGTGCGGTGCTGAAAAACGTGTTGTACTAAACGTTAAACAATTCGAGGATAGCCCCTGCCCTCGGGAGAACATCGGCAATGGGCTTCTTGGTTCAGGAACAGAAGGAACTGGTTGAGATGATGTACGGACCAGCCGCAGAGGACTATCTTCTCATCCTAGACTCTCTGGGCGACTTTTTCGAGAAGGAGATCGAGCCGACGGCACGCCAGATCGACGTGAAGGCCGAGTTTCCTCGCGAAAATATTCGGAAGCTCTTCGAGCAAGGCTTCACCAGCATCGGCTTCCCGAAAGACTTCGGCGGGCTCGAGCTCCCGTGGCCGATCTATGTCGCGGCTATGGAGATGTGCGGAAAGGCATGCGCCAGCACCGCCCTATCACTCGCAATCCACGGAACCTGCTGCGAAGGAGTCCGACAATTCAGCAACCCCAGCCAGAAGAAGGAATACCTTCCACAGATGATTAGCGGGAAAAAGTTCGCCGGATTCTCGCTAACCGAGCCGGGGGCGGGCTCCGACGCGCGGAACCTCCAGACGACTGCACGTCTTGAAGGGGGGCAATGGATCATTAACGGCACGAAGATGTTCACGACTAACGGTGGCTATTGCGAGCTCTACTTCCTCTTCGCCAAGACCCCAAAAGGTCCCTCGGCGTTTCTCGTGGATGCAAAGCTCGCCAAGTCTAGTAAGCACATCGACAAGCTTGGCTACAGGGGATCTGTCACAGCCGAAGTCGTCTTTGAGAGCGCCCGCGCTCCTAAGGAGAGCCTGGTCGGGACTGAGGGCGAGGGTTTCGAGTATGCTAAGAAGATGCTCTATGGGGGGAGAGTAACAGTCGGTGCTATCAGTACCGGGATTGCTCGGGCCGCCTTTGACAAGGCTGTCAGATACAGCAAGGACCGCACCGCGTTCGGCAAACCTCTCTCCGATTTCGAGATGATACAGGCAAAGCTGGCGGATATGCTGACCGATATCAACGCGTCCCGGCTGATGGTCTACCGGGCGGCCCACTTGAAGGACCGGGGCAAGCCGTTCGAGTCTGAGGCTGCTCAGGCGAAACTGTTTGCAAGTGAAAAATGTTTGAGGGTCTGTGACGAGGCGATCCAGATTCACGGCGGGTACGGATACGCTGACGAGTTTGACGTGCACCGTCATTGGAGAGATGCTAGGCTCAACACTGTCGGTGAGGGAACCTCGGAGATCATGCGGCTCCTAGTCTCGAAGAATATTATCAAGGGCTCGTAGACTCTGGTCAACCGGTTAGTCTCTTCTCATAGAGGCTCGCCCTACCCCTCGGCTCGACAACGTCACCTCGATAGATTTATCCAGCCCGCTCATAATAGTCTCGAATCTTCCGATCCAGGGCCAAACAGTTGAGTCTGAGAAACCTCTTACCTGCACTCTTGGCTTGCGCCTCGGCCCACTTCAACATCTCAAGCCCAATGCCCTTCCCAGCAGAGCCGGGTCTTATTGCGAGCTTGTGGACATAGGCGGCGTCCGACGGCCGTTCCCCCCAGAACAAAGAATCAGCCCACTGGAGGATGAAGGTCCCCACCGTCAAGTCGTCAACCAGCGCAATGTAGACCTCCCCTCGAGAGATTTGATCGAGAAAGGACTGACGCGAGAATCCTCCAGGCTTCCAAACGCTCGGAATCCTATGTTCTTGAAGCCATCTGGCGGCCTCGTCAAGAATTCCAAGCACGATGTCGATATCAGCTGACCTAGCTGGCCTGATACTGATCTGAACGGGGGTCAAAGGACGTGCCCAGACCTACGTCTGCCATCCGGCTCTTGGATTTTTCCCTTTTACCGGCATTTTCCACGTCGATAGAAGCGAAAAGGCTCGGAACAAGCCCTGATCGCAGATCCAACCGTCCGAATTGACCTCGGGCACTTTTCACGTTGACCTGCATGCTGACCTCCACGATTTCCAAGACGCCCTACCAGCCGATTCTACCCCCTGAACAGCGAAATTGGCCCGTATTGGATTCAATTGGCGGGACCTCTCCGGAAAATCTCAAAAGCGTCGTTCCTCGCGACGCAAGACTGGCTTTTCCGGAACCGGGGATGGGTGAAACGGGTCTTGGGGGACCTGAAGCTTATTACGGCCGGTGACGAGGAGAACTTGCATCTTATCGGGTCAGATAGTGTTCAGACAGGCTAGAGGCTTGGGACGAGCATGAGGGTTCTGATCATCGGAGCAGGCCGCATAGGAATGCACCTGATTCGGTACATCTCGATGAGCGATGATAATCAGCTCACGGTGATAGAGAAGAATCCCGAGCGGTGCAGGGAGGTGTCGAACGTGTCAGACGCGACCATTCTCAACGAGGATGGTTCCAAGCCTGATATCCTCAAGAAGGCAGAGGCCTCGCAGACCGATCTTCTTCTCGTAGCGACCAGCGACGACCGGGCCAACATCGCCGCGACAAAGCATGCCAAGAACGAGTTCGGGGTTCCCCGAATCATATCCGTGGCGAACAGTCCCAAGAACAAGCAGCGATTGACGGAGGCCGGGGCCGACATCGTCATCTGCCCAGTTGAGCTTGCCCTCCGAGACTTTGAGAACCTGCTCGCTCGGGACCGCGCCACCACCCTCATCTACAGGCCGGAGCTCGACCTCCGCGTCGCCGAGACGACCATACCGCTCAACGCCACCCTCATCGGAAAGAAGATCCACGAGATCAAGATGCCGGACAAATGCAGGGTCGCCCTCGTCTGCAGGGATAACACGTACGTCTTCCCCGAGCCCGAACTAGAGCTAAAATCTGGGGACAGGGTTCTGCTTCTAGGTGACGCGCCTTCCGTCGCGCGGACAGTGGAACTCTTAAGGTCAAACGAAACAGCCTAGCGGCCATCAGACGCTGGAATCAGAGTGGCCTTCAACATATTCGACCTATTCACCAACACACCGGCAATAGAAATCCTCACCGTACTGCTGATCTTCCTCCTAACCTACCTCGTCGTCCGGTTCTACAGAGTCATCATAACAAGGATCGCCGGGACGGTCCCTTCCGGGCTAGTGGCCAGTCTACAACAGATCGGCTCCTGGGCCATCTGGCTTCTCGGCGTAATCATCATCCTCAACACGCTCAACGTAAGCATACTCCTCCTTCTAGTGCTCCTCTTCCTCGGCGGCCTAACAATTATCACGGCCTACAGGAGCGTCTTGACGGACATGGCCGCCTCCCAGTTCGTCTCCACCTACCAGCCGTTCAAGGTCGGAGAATGGATAGAGGTCCAGGGCCACTATGGAAGGGTGTTGGAGAGGAATCTCATCCAGACAAAAATCCTCACACCCGACAATGAAATAGTGGTTATCCCGAACTCGATCCTTCTGAGAAGGACCATCATCAACAGAACCCGGTCCGGAGGACTACGGGTCCAGATACCGGTCACGGTCGAGACAAGGATCAATCTGAAAAAAATAGAAGATTATCTCCTGGGCATTGCTGGGGAGATAAAGGTGGATCTTCTTCCAGACTCGACGCCTCAGGTCCGAGTCACCCAGGTGTCTCCACAGGAGACAAGCCTCCTCCTGCTGCTGCAGATCGCGAACCCTGCCAAACGCGACCAGATAATATCCGATGTCCAGAAGAGATTCTACGAGCTACTCTCTGAACTCGCCTAAGACCTCAGAACTGCTCCGGCTGCCGAACTCTTCCTTCTAACTCTGGTGTAGGCGAAGAACAGTAGGAGTCCAAAGCCCATCCATATGCTGCCGAATTCTCTGCCGAGGGGGTGGAGGATGACAACCAGTAGCCAGATTGTCAGGTCTGCGATGACCGATAATACTCCTATGACTGGAATGGTGTAAGACTCGTCCGGTAGCGCATTATTCTTCCAGAACGGTCTGATGGTTATGCTGCCGGGTGTCTTGAACGGGCGGAACATTGCCCTGTCAGTATTCCGTAGTGAGATGAGGCTTAGCCCGACTATGACGTAGGCGATGAGTGCGCCGAAGTTGTAGAGTTGCGCGGCAAAGTTGAGCTCGCCTGAAAACGCGATGGCGATAGAGATCGAAGAGAAGACGATTATCGAGATGAACGGGGTATTGTATTTCTTGTGGAGTATTCCGAATGCTTTCGGTATTGCGCCGTCCTGGCTCATGGCGTAGGTTATTCGTGACGCTCCGACGATTCCTGCGTTCGCGGCCACGAGCAGTACTGATATTCCGAGGAGGGAGGCGAGGCTGGCTAGAATCCAGCCGTTCGGGAGCGCGAGCGCGATAAAAGCCACCGGGTCGTTGATGCTGGTGGGGTTGTTCAGAAAATCTTGAACGCTCCTAACTCCGACGGCGAGGGTCGAAAAGGAGAGGGAGGCTGCCACGGTGGCGGCGCTTATGAGAAAGACGGCTCGTGGAATGTTCTTCGCCGGTCTCCTCGTCTCTCCAGCGCTCTGCGATATGACTTCGATGCCGAGGTATGATGACATGGCTATCGTGATCGCGTAGAGAAAGTTGGGGTAGGTTGGCGAGGTTCCGAAGTGTATCGTGTTGAGGCCTGGCCTGAACGAGAAGAGGTAGCCTGTGCCTAGTATGATGGCAATTCCCGCGATGTTGAAGAGGACTAGAAAGTATGAGAACTTGGCCGATTCTGCTATCCCGAAGATGTTGAGGATCATTAGCAGAGCCGTCGTGGCTGCGGTTGCTGAGCCGATGAGGAGGGGAGCATTTAGCTGGGGGAGGAAGTATCCCAGGTATCCGATGGCTGATAGAGCCGAGATGGCGGTTGTCACGACATAGTCGAGTAGAAGTGCCCAGGCGGCGAGGAAGGCAATGTTCTGTCCGAATGCTCTTCTAGCGTAGACGAAGGCTCCACCGGCTTGATGGTATAGGCTGGCGAGTTCCGCATAGCAGAGCGCTGTCAACACGTAGGCTATTGTCGCGAGGAGGTAGGCGAATGTTGCGGCTGCGCCTGCGTAGATGATGACGAGTCCGAGGGTGAAGTATATGCCCTCGGCGACGTCGGCGTAGCCGAAGGCGAAGTTTCCGAGGATGCCGATGTTGCGTCTTAGTCGTCGTCCACGTTTCTGGGCCATGGAGTGCGATCAAGAATCCTGGAAGGGCATGCCTGTGGAGTTGACTGGAGGCTCCGCGGACTACTAGATAATAAGGTGTGGCGAGAGACTCGTCTGTTGATGCGAACGTACGAGGTGGCGGGTTGGGACGAGGCGGCTATTCTTTGAGCTTCTCGAGCCTCTTCTCTATCAGGTCGATCTGTCTGGACAGGAAGGATCGATAAGCTCTCAGAAGCTTGACCTGTTGTGGCTTCGTCTGGGTGTCTATGCCGCTCATTGTCCGCTTGAATGTCTCGGACGCCTTCTCCAGTGTATCGTCTATTGTGTGGGACACCTTCGGGCTCACGTCCTGGACGAACTTGTTGGTCGAGTCAACCCAGTTCTTGCTCGCCGAGGCAAGGTCTCGCCGAGCGTGGTCAATGTCCCGCCGCACCCTTTCGAGTGCCGCCTTGATGTCTCGCCGCGCTTCTTGAGATGCGCTCTTTGACGACAATTCTCCCCATAGAACTTCTCTTCCCGAGATAAATCTTCAAACTTGAACAAGTTCTTTGCGGCCGAACCAATATTATCCCCGGACAATTCGAAGGACTGGCATGAAGGGAGTGAAGGAGAAGGTCTTCCATGCCTGGAAGACAGGTACGTTTCCCAGCCCGGCTACGAAGACGTTGGGGATCAGGATACTGGAACTCTCCGAGGGACGATCACTGGTTGAGATGATGGTTGACCCGAACTATCACAACATGTCAGCGACAATGCACGGGGGCATAATGGCGGACATTGCCGACGCTGCGATGGGAATAGCAATCGCGACGACGATCTCTCCAGAGGAGGACTTTACGACCATGGAGATGAAGATCAGCTTCTTCAGACCCCACATCAAGGGACCCTTGAGAGCCGAGGGAACCGTGGCGAAACGGGGAAAACGCGTCGCATTTGCCGAGGCGGTGTTGAAGAACCAGCAGGACCAGATAGTGGCGAAAGCCAACGGCACCTGGCTGTTCTTAACAGCATAGACTCTCGAAGCCACGCGTCCAAGCATGTTCCTTTCCGGTTTAGGGCCTTGCGGCGCGTGTGCGTTTGAGTCAAGGATTTCGAAATAAGAATTCTTGGTTTCTTTTCACTCGTATTTTTTTCGGATCTGGAATTTGATGTTTCGATTTATTGGAGGTAGCAGTGTGAACGTGGAGTGGTTTAGACTTCGAGTCGGACCCGGTACTCGCCGAACACGTTTCTCAACGTGTCGCTGATCTCGCCGACGGTGCATTCAGACCGGACTGCCCCCAGTATGTCGCTGAGCAGGTTCTTGTCCTTCCGCGCAGAACTGGCCAGCTTGGCAAGCGCATTCTTGGCCTTGGCCTCGCTACGCTGTCTCCTGAATCTCCGTAGCTGCTGGACCTGTAGTCTTTCTATGCGGGGGTCGATCCGATGGATCTTCACCTCTCCTGGATGCTCTTCTGTGAACCTGTTTACCCCGATGATGATGGTCCGATCCTCATCTATCGACCGCTGCTGCTCGTAGGCACTCTCCTGGATCTGTCTATGGACGAACCCGGACTCGATAGCCTTCCTTGCCCCCCCAAGCCTCCGCACATCCTCCATCAGCCTTGTTGCGCGATCCTCGATGGTTCTCGTTAACTGTTCGAGGTAGAAGCTTCCTCCTAGGGGATCGGCTGTCCGCCTGACGCCAGATTCGTATGCGATTATCTGCTGGGTCCGGAGCGCGATCCTGACAGACTCCTCGGTGGGGAGACCCAGCGCCTCGTCGCGAGAGTTCGTGTGAAGAGACTGGGTCCCTCCGAGAACCGCTGCCAAGGCCTGGATCGCCACCCTAGCGACATTATTGTCAGGCTGCTGAGCAGTCAGTGTCTCGCCACTGGTCTGCGTATGAAACCGTAGCTTGGCCGATTCCGGATTACGTGCTCTGAAACGCTTTCTCATCAGACCCGCCCAGATCCTCCGGGCGGCCCTAAACTTCGCAATCTCTTCAAGGAAGTCGTTTCTGCACGCGAAGAAGAATGAGAGCTGGGGCGCAAAATCGTCGACTCTGAGCCCCCGAGCTATTGCGGTCTCAACATACTCTATCGCGTTCGAGAAACAGAAAGCCAGCTCTTGAACAGCGTTGGCGCCTGACTCTCGGATATGATAGCCGCTGACGCTGATCGGATGCCAGTGAGGCATCTTGAGGGCGCAGTACTCGATGAGGTCGACCGCGAGCCTCAGCGAGGCTTCCGGGGGATAGATGTAGG
>WNGN01013304.1_pt1 | contig 10028 bp, 7 predicted proteins | sample 5400561 | NCBI WGS metagenome assembly WNGN01 (sample SAMN13153379, study PRJNA577476) | soil metagenome | isolation source: 115 cm soil or saprolite under Garry oak tree replicate 2 | place: USA:California | collected 2016-06-15 | reverse complement strand
ACCGCTACCGGTGGCAAGACCAGTCACGCCGCCGTGGTCGCCCGCGGCTGGGGCAAATGCTGCATTGTCGGCGCCGAAAAAATCAACATCGACCTAAAATCCAAAACCATGAGTGCGAATGGAAAGTCCGCCAAAGAAGGGGATTGGGTCACTCTCGACGGAAGCGAAGGCCTCGTGTACCTCGGATCCCAACCCTTGGTCACGCCCGAACTGCCCAAGTCCTACAACACGTTGATGAAGTGGGTGGACGAAACGCGCAAACTTCGCGTTCGCACCAATGCTGACACGCCACAAGACTCACGCAAAGCCCGGGAGATGGGCGCTGAAGGCATCGGGCTCTGCCGTACCGAGCATATGTTCTTCACCGACTTCGAGTTCCCGGAGAAGGGCGCCGAACGCCAGCGTGCCATTCAGGAAATGATTCTTGCGGATGAACCACAGGCCCGCGTCAAGGCACTCGACAAACTTCTCCCGTTTCAACGCCGCGACTTCGCCGGTATCTTCAAAGCGATGGACGGCCTGCCCGTCACTATTCGCTTGATCGATCCGCCGCTCCACGAGTTCGTTCCGCACGAACGCGCCAAGCAAGCCGAACTTGCGAAGGAACTTGGCCTCGACGTCGAGAAAGTCGCTCGCCGCGTGGAACAACTTCACGAAGCGAATCCGATGCTTGGCCATCGCGGCTGCCGTCTCTGCATTACGTATCCGGAAATCTTGGAGATGCAGGTCCGAGCAATCATCGAAGCTGCCATCCAAGTGCAAAAGGGCGGAGTTAAAGTAATACCTGAGATCATGATCCCGCTCGTCCTGGACAGGAAAGAACTCAGCATCCTCGAACAAGCAACTCGCCGCGTGGCCGACGACCTTATCAGGAAGGCAGGTGTGAAGCTGCCGTACTTGGTAGGCACTATGATCGAGCTTCCGCGTGCGGCTTTGCTGGCGGATGAAATTGCCGAAGTCGCCGAGTTCTTTTCCTACGGCACGAACGATCTAACCCAGACGACCATGGGCCTTTCGCGTGACGATGCAGGTCGTTTTCTCCCCGACTATGTCGACGAAAAGAAGGCTGGCGTCTTCGCGGCTGACCCGTTCCAGTCCCTCGACCAGAAGGGCGTCGGCATGTTGATGAAATGGGGTACTGAAAAGGGCCGCAAGACTCGTAGCAAGCTGAAGATCGGCATCTGCGGAGAGCACGGTGGCGACGCCGACAGCGTCAAGTTCTGCCATCAAATCGGCCTGGACTACGTCAGCGCCTCGCCATTCCGCGTACCCATCTCGCGCTTGGCTGCAGCTCAAATTGTAGTTGAAGAAAAGCAGGCTAAGAAAAAGAAGTAGCGACGCGGAGACTCACGACAACTTCAAGTAAGGCTTGAGATGAAAAACGGAGCACGAATTTTACGTGTTCCGTTTTTCTTTGCAAGCTATACCGACTTCAACTGTTACTTTAGTTCGCGAAAATCCTTAATTTTTGGCCTGCATCTGGTGGTGATCATAGCTCAGTACACGCGAAACCTTCCACGCGCCATCCTTGTACTGCCAGAGATGCACAAAGCTCGCTTCTCCCGTCCCGTTGGCCGACTCCGTCTTGGGATGCAGAAAACGGTGCACGCCCATCTCGATGGCTCCATAGCCCTTCATGTAGTAAATCTTCAGAGTTCCGGGCACCAGCACCCGCTGTGTGTCGCCCGTGCAGATATTATTCTTGACACTCTCGGTGAGTTTCTGTCGGCCCAGGGTTACGCCGCCCTGGTCATGGTAAAACTCCACATCGTCAGCCAGCAGGCTATCGAACGTCTTCAGGTCACAGTGGTTGTAAGCGTCGAAGAGCTTTGTATCCAGAGCGGTAATGGCCTTGTCCAAGTCTGCTTGTGACTTGATTTCGTCCAAGGATGCCACCTTCTCTTGCGCCTTTGCTGGCGCAAGGCAAAGGCAAAGGCAAAGCAAGAGCAACACGACGACAATTTTTCGTGCTGTCAGCAGGGTAGTTTTCATTTTTGTCTCCGGAATACTTGGATTGGTACCACACCAGAATGTACGTGGAACTCCATCTGGTTGTTCCGCGTCTTAGTTCGCATACAATGGCCCTCATCGTGACAAAACCTTGACCACTTCCTCTCAACTGGAAAACCTGCGCATCGTGCTGGTGCGCACGCGCAATCCGCTCAATATCGGCGCGGCCGCGCGCGCGATGAGCAATTTCGGTGCGTTGCATCTGCGTGTGGTCACGCCATACGAAAAGGCCTTTCGCGAGGCGGTCTCTGCGGTTGGTGCCGCGCCGCTTCTGGCCAAAGCCGAAGAACACGACTCGGTGGAAGACGCCGTTAGCGATTGCAGTCTGGTGATCGGCACCACCGCCATCGGCCACCGCGAACTACAGCATGAAGTTCAGTCACTGCAAGACGCCGCGAAATTGATTCGCCGGAAACTCGCAGGCGGGCGCGTGGCGATCTTGTTTGGTTCGGAAAAAACGGGGCTCTCGAACCACGACTTGAGCCACTGTCATTGGCTCCTGCGCATCCCAACGCGTGAAGAACATCGCTCAATGAACTTGGCGCAGGCCGTCGCGATCGTTGTCTATGAAATCTCTCGCACCGCCGAGAAGGTATCCGCAAGAAACAACCTGCTGCGCACCGCCACGGACATGGAAACCATCAATCGAATCAACGCGACACTTCTCGAAGCTCTCCACGCCAGCGGCTACATTCACCGTCGCTCCGCCGCCACCGCCGAGGAAAAACTCCGTCGCATGCTTCGCCGCTTCGAGCTCAGCTCCAGCGACGCCGAAGTCCTACTCGGCATGCTTCGCAAGATCCTCTGGAAATTAAAATCGCCTGACAAAACTGGAAACTAAAAATAAACAGTACAAAAGTACAAGTTCGTGACACGCGCTCGGTCGGTCGAGCGCCCATCGTCGAGACGCTTGTACCTTATGCTTTTGTACTTTGTATCGATTTTACGTCGGCATCTTGAAGAAGAAATACATCCCCAAAAAATAGAAAACGAGATCCGGCGCAAACGCGGCGAATGGAGGCGGCATTTGTCCCACTCCGCCCATCGCTTCCAGTAACCTGGCCAACGAAAAGTAAGCTATGCCTACCGCGAGCCCGACCGCGACGCCGCCAATCGCTCCGCGCGCGCCCACTCGAAATGCGTACGGAATCGCCAGCAGCATACTCACCGGCGCAATCAGTGGAAGGGCAATCTTCACGTACCACTGCACGGTCAGCGCGGACACATCGAACCCCGCGCGCCGCAACTCTTCTATGTAGTTACCAAGCTGGCGGAAACTCAACTGAAACGCTTGCCGGACTTCGCGATTGAAGTAGCTTGGCGGCTCAGTAAGCTCGGAAAGGGCAGTAGCAGTAAACTTCTGATATTTCTCAATCGACCCATCCTGAAAGTCGCGCACCCATCCTGATTCCAGCACCCAGACATTCTGCGACTCGCTCCAGTGCGCCTGATTCGCGAACACTCGCCGCTTCACATGAAAAGTTCCGGGTTCAAGTTCCACCACGGTCAGGCCAGCGAAAAGATTCTTGTCCGGTTCGAATAAATCGTAATTGTAGATTTTTCCCTTTTCTCCAAAAATCCATCGCTGTGGACGCGTGTACGTCTGCGGCGGCTTGCCCTTAATCTGGTTGCGCAGCGCGTCCTGCCGCTGGTTTGTGTAAGGCAGGTACACGTCATCCAGAATGATCATCGTCGCGGCCAGCGTCAGCCCCGCAAGCAGCAGTGGCATCGCCAGCCGATACAGACTGATGCCGCTCGCTTTGCAGGCCACGATTTCGTTGTTCTTGCTCATCACGCCCAGCGTAACGAGCACTGCCACCAGCGCTGCCAGCGGAGCGAACTCATAGAGAAGATAGGGCGTCAAATACCGAAAATAATTCACCACCACCAGAAACGGCACGCGGTGACGCGCAATATCATCCAACAACTCGAAAAATGTGAACACGTGATACAGAAACACGAACGCCAGCATTAGCAGGCCGAAATATGCCAGGAATCGCCGAAGCAGATACAGATCGATCAAGCGTGGAAAGCTGCCCTCCGAAGTTTGCGGCCTCTGCTGCTCGCCGTTGGATGCTTTCGCCAGCTCCGCCGCCCGCTTCCTGGCTTGCGTTTTCTTGCGACGCAGCAGTCTCTTCCACGTTTCCAGCCGACTGATTCTTCGGTACCACGCGTTGTCGCCCTGCAACTGTTCCATGCGCGGCAGCAATATGATGGCAAGCCCCGTCAACGCGAGGTTCGCCAGCCAAATACCCGTCCATGGACTCAACTTCCCCTCGCGGGCGAACCCCGCACCCACTAGCGAAAGCGAGTAGTACAAACCAATCAGCAGTACCGCAAGCAGTAGGCACCCCTACCAACGCAAACACCAACCACGCGAACGGAAACGCCAGCCTGCGTTGAAATTCCACTCGCGCCTCGCGCCAATTCTTCCCATTTTCCGCTAGCAGGTCCATTGTCCGCCGTTCAGAATTGCTCAGTGCGCGCTGCTGATTTGAAATCAGGCCCGTCACTTCCAGCGGCCAGTCGCTCTGCCCAAAATCAGTCACCGAATAATGGTCGGGATCCTTGCGGCTGACCTCGTGTGTGGTTCCGCCTTGAAGATGTAGCTCCAGCTTGCCCTGCTTCGGCTCGGCAATTACAATCGCATTCTCCGCCAGCGTCAGCTGTGAGCCGCTCTCCTCGCCAACTTCCGCGAGGAAAACGCCGTGCCACTGCGTTCCGCTCGCAGAGACGTCGTTGATGTACAGAACACGTTTCGGGAACCGCTCGTCGAACACGCGCGGTTGCACTTGGAACGACGCTTGCGAAGCAAGTAAGTCCGCCTCAATGCCTCGCAGCGCACGGAATGCGGCTGGCGCCAGCCACAGCGTCAGCGTTCCCGTTGCAATCGCTCCGGTCAGGGCCAAAACGCCGACGGGAACGAGCATTCGCTGGCGGCTAATGCCAAGCGCCGTCAGCGCGATGATTTCGCTGTCTGCGGACATCCGCCCAAGGCCAAGCAAGACTCCGACAAGCACGGCCATCGGAATGGTAAAAATGAGTACGCCGGGAAAAATGTACAGGAAAAGTTTTGTAATCTGCGCGCCCGATCCGGAATGGCGCACCAGGAGCTCCATGAGCCGAACGAGCTGCGGCACGAATAGGACAAACGTGAAGACGACGAGTCCGAGGAACGCATGACGGAAAATTTCGCGGACGATATAACGGTCAAGAATGCGCATGGCGGGAATCGTGAGTGTAGCATGGCCAACGCTGTGCCGTCGGAGCTCCTCTCACGATGAATAAGATCCACCTCGTCGTCCTCTGGCACATGCACCAGCCGCAGTACCGAGAGCCCGAGACAGGCCGTTACGTCCTCCCTTGGACCCGCCTCCATGCTCTGAAAGATTATTGGGGCATGGTGAAAATCCTCGAGGAGTTTCCGAAGTTTCACGCCACCTTCAACGTTGTGCCCTCTCTTGGACTGCAGCTTGAAGAATACGCCAGCGGCACTTTCAACGAGCCCTGGTTCGACCTGGCGTTTCGCGACGCCGAACAGCTTACCCGCGAAGACAAGACTGAAATTCTGCAGCGCGCATTTCAGGTCAATCACGAGCGCTTTCTGTCGCGGTGGCCGCGTTTTGCGGAACTTCACGAATGGTCGCGTCAGGCCGGCGGGGCACAGGCAATCGTCACCTTCACGCCCCGCGATTGGCGCGATCTGCAATTACTGTCTCAGCTCGCCTGGATGGATGAAGAGTGGATCGCGCGCGATGCCACCATCAATCGACTTTCCGGGAAGGGCAAGGACTTTACGGAAAAGGATAAATCCGCGCTGAAGCAAAAGCAGTTGGACTTTCTCAAGCTTGTCCTCCCAATTTATCGTGAAGCGGCTACGCGCGGCCAGATCGAAATCAGCACCACTCCGTTTTATCACCCGATTCTGCCGCTCGTTTGCGATTCCGATATCGCGCGCGTCGCGAATCCTTCGACGCCTTTGCCGCGCCGCGCCTATCGCCACCCCGAAGATGCTCGCGAACAAATACAGCGCGCGCGCGAATATCATGAACGAATTTTCGGTGTCCAGCCGGTCGGCTTGTGGCCTTCTGAAGGCTCGGTGTCCGACCAGGCGCTTACCATTGCCGCGGAGGAGGGATTCAAATGGTTTGGCACCGACGAAGGCGTTCTTGGCCGCACTCTGAGTCTTGGATTCTTTCGTGACGGCACCGGACTTGCCGCCAACGCCGAGCGCTTATACCGGCCGTGGCGGGTGCAAATGGGCCAGGCTGGAATTACAGGACTCTTCCGCGATCACCACATATCCGATTTGATTGGTTTTGTGTACAGCCGAATGGATGCAAAAGCAGGTGCCGCCGATCTTCACAGCCGTTTGCGCGTCATTGGCGAACGCGTCACGAGTAAACAGCCTCTTACCGTTTGTCTTTTTCTGGACGGCGAAAATGCCTGGGAATACTATCCTGGCAATGGCCGCGAATTTTTACGTGAATTCTACGGCCGCATTCAATCCGATCCGGATTTTCGAGCGCTGACCGCAAGCGAGGCGATTGCCGCGGCAGGCGATATCTCCGAAACAAGCGGAATTTTCCCTGCATCCTGGATCAACGCCAATTTCGACGTGTGGATTGGTCATGCCGAGGACGTGCAGGCGTGGGATCTTCTGTGGGACGCACGCGAAGCCTACTCGCGAGCTGAAGAAGCCCGGGCGCAAGGGCGCAAAGACGCCCCAAGTGAAGCTGGCCTCAAAGAAGCGAAAGAATCGTTGCTGGCCGCTGAAGGAAGCGACTGGTGCTGGTGGTTTGGGCCGGAACACAGCACTGCAAATGACGCTGAATTCGACGCGCTCTATCGCAGGCATCTGACGGGGATTTACCGCGCAGTTGGAAAAATTGCGCCAGATGAATTGGCAAAGCCCATCAAGCGCCAGCCAGAACGCGCCTTGCACTTGCCACCTTCGGAGTATTTGCGAGTGGATGTGAACGGCCGCGACACGTCTTATTTTGAGTGGCTGGGCGCTGGTTTGTATTCGCCCGAGCGGCGCAGCGGCGCAATGCACGGCCGAACCTTCTATCTGCGTGAATTGCGGTATGGCTTCGAGCCGGAAAGATTGTGCATTCGCCTGGACGCGTTTCCGGCGGCGCTTTCGGAGCTTGAGGACGCGGAATTCCGCGTGACCATTCAGGCGACTTCCGAAGTCACAATGATGGCCAAACTATCGCGCGGGAAACTAGTTGAATACGCGGTCGAGCAGGATCGCCTCTGTTTGCTGAACCCGGCAGGTTCGACCGAAGCGGCCTACGAACAGATTCTGGAACTTGCCATCAGCAAGGAACTGTTTGATTTGCGTGGAGCCTCGCGCTTGCGCCTCGGCGTCGCGCTCTGGCACGGAGGATTGCCCGTCGATGTACTTCCCGCCGAGGGCGTGCTCGAGGTGCAGCTCGGCGAAGAACATTTCGCCTGGCCGATTGAACCGCTCGTACCGTGATGTAAGCGATTTTCGCTAAAACAATTTAACCGCAAGCTCGCGCGGCTGATCGCCGACGGGAATCATCGTAAGCAGTCCGTTAGCGCGATCAGCTGCAATGCGAATAATCGAAAGATCGCCGGACGATTGGCTGACCACGAGCAGCAGTCGCGCCTTATCGCCCGGGTCGAAGCGCACTGCGCCAGGATTCTGTCCCGCCGGAATCGGCCTGCTCAAGCGCCGAAAATTGATATCCACCGGAGTAATGCTGCCCGCTGCGGCATCCGAAACATAAAGCTCGCCCGTGTCCGCAAGCAGCGCGCCGCGCGTTGGCGCAGAACCCAAAACAAGATAGTCACCCACTTCATGAGTCCAGGTATTGATGGCCTGCAGCCCGTGCGATTCCGGCGAAAGCACATAAAGTTCGCCGCCGTCCGGCTTCAAAATCATTTGCGAAGGAATCCCCGCGAGCTCGAGATTCGTCAGCAGCTGGCCTCTCTCCAGATCGACCACGGAAAGGCGCTTCTGCGTGCTGCTTCGAATGAAGGCAATTGAATGATCGCGCAGAATGACCGCATCTTCGGGATCGGGTACGACACCAACCGTGAACCGGAGGCGCAGTGTGGCGGCGTCATAAATTCCTGCTGTCGAGTCCTTTCTGTTGAGCGCAATTACGAATCTGCCGTCCTCTGAAACCCGGGCGACGACGGGTTGCGAGCCGGTAACGGCGCGCGCAATTACTTGACGGGAGCCACAATCAATCGCCACAAGAGAGTTGCTGCCGGATGCGGGAACGTACACGCGATTACCGTCAGCGGAAAAGTCGATCGAGTAGGGAAGAGGACCGACAGGAATGCGCGCAACGATTTGAGAAGTTCGCGAATCGAGTACCCATGCAAAACCTCCGCTCGAGCTGACCCCCCACAACTCAGCGCGGCTCGGGTGCTCGCGCATCGCGGAAATTGTGCCACCGACGGGCACGTGCGCCACCGTGGCGAGCTTAACGAGATCCACGACAGAAACAGAATTGTCAGCCGTGCTGACGTAGGCGTACAGGCGCAACCCCGACCGCAAAAATGAGGGGCGATGTTCACGCGCGATCACAATGATTGCGGCAACGAAAAGTAGCACGGAGAGAAACACAACGCGAAATTTGGGCGCGCGGTTCATGTCACCAAGGTTGAATCACTAGTTCGCTCAGAAATCGTGTTCACGCTTCGCAGCTAATTCACTTCGCGATGCACCACAGCAGCGATCTGACGAATTTCTATGCAAAGTTCCGCGAACTCTTCGGGGAGAATGGACTGTATGCCGTCGGAGAGAGCTTTTTCCGGCTGGTGATGAACTTCGACGAGCAGTCCATCCGCTCCGACCGCCACGGCCGCCCGCGAAAGTGGCAGCACCTTGTGCCGTTTGCCTGTGCCATGACTGGGGTCCACGAATATCGGAAGGTGGCTGCGTTTTTTCACCGCGGGAACGACCGCAAGGTCCAGCGTGTTCCGGGAAAAATCGGAGAACGTGCGTACGCCGCGCTCGCAGAGCATCACGTTGTAATTTCCTTCCGACAAAATATATTCGGCAGCCATCAGGAATTCATCGAGCGTGGCGGACATCCCCCGCTTAAGCAGAACTGGCCTCTTGGCACGTCCCGCGCGCTTAAGAAGCGAAAAATTCTGCATATTTCGCGCACCGATCTGGATTACGTCGGCATATTTCTCAACCAGATCAAGCGATTCGTGGTCGATGGCTTCGGTGATGATCCCAAAGCCAAATTGGTCGCGAACTTTGGCCAGAATTTTCAGGCCGGCCTCTCCTAAACCCTGAAAGCTGTACGGTGAAGTACGCGGCTTGTATGCGCCGCCGCGAAAAAGTCGGACGCCAGTAGGCTTAAGCTGCTCTGCGACGGCCATGCATTGCGCTTCCGATTCAACCGCACAAGGGCCCGCGACTAGCGCAAGGTGCTTACCACCAACCAGCACGTCACCCAACGGCGTCGGGATGCGGATAACCGAATCCTCTTCCTTGACGTCCCGGCTGACAAGTTTGTAAGGCTTGCTGACCGGGATGCACTCCGCAACTCCGGGCAGCGATTCGAGAATGCCGAGATCGATCGCCCCGTCATTTCCCGTGATTCCAATGGCAGTACGCGCGGCACCAGGGATGGGATGAGACTTCAGGCCCAGCGACTCGATGCGCTGGCAGACGGCACGTACCTGTTCTGCGGTCGCATGAGAGTGCATCACCACAAGCATGGTTTCTCCGTGAGATCGTGCGGAACAGATGAGTTTAGCGGAATGCAGCAGGCCGCGGCAAACCAAGCAGTCAGCGCCACTCTACAACCGCGTGGCCGGCCCAATGATGTTCCAGTGAATCGCGAACCAGCTCAGGAACAAGCACGCCAGCGCGACCAGAGAAAATTTCACCTTCGTAATTTTGCGCAGATCCGTTCGCGGCAATAGGAAGAGGCCCGAGAAGATCGCCAGCGCGCTGAAGAAAATCGCAATGGCTGTAACGGCATTCACCAAGTAGAGGTATTTGTCCCACGCTCGAGTAG
>WNGN01004000.1_pt1 | contig 10028 bp, 8 predicted proteins | sample 5400561 | NCBI WGS metagenome assembly WNGN01 (sample SAMN13153379, study PRJNA577476) | soil metagenome | isolation source: 115 cm soil or saprolite under Garry oak tree replicate 2 | place: USA:California | collected 2016-06-15 | reverse complement strand
AGCTCTTCAAACGCCCTGCCTTACCTTCGTCGCTACAGTAAGGGAAGGGGCCGATGCCGTCCTTGACATGGGTGGCGCGAGAGGCACGTTGGTTCTCGATTTTAACGAGGGCTCAGTCATGCTCATAAACATCGGCACCGGGCCAGCCGTTAACATCGAATATCGTTTTACTCCGCTGGATGATGCCCGCTCCAGACCGGATGGTTATGTCTCCTTCATGGGTCCGGGTGTTCGTGCAGCCATACCAGTTCCACGAGGTATTCTCCAGGGGCAGGAATATGAGTGCTCGCTTCAATATGACAGCCTAAGCCACACACGTTATGAAACAAAGATCGTCCTAAATGATCTCGTGCTCACGCCGCCGTTTCGGTTCGATAAGCTCTAGCTTCGGGGCAGGTGCGAACTCTTCGACAAGTTCAGAGAAGGAAACGCGCACGTGAACGCGTGAGTTTTGTCTTGCGATTGTTATGTAAAACCGAACTTCTTTGACTTCTTTGGCTTTCTCTGACTTCTTAATTGACTGCATTTGCTGTAACTTACTGATTCTATGATTTCGCTTGACGATTAGAATGAACACTTACGACAAAATGGTAGGGGGTAGGTAGGCCCGCCGTCTGACGAAAGTGGCCATTTTTGACAACCCGGAACTTCGAGGTGAGAGGGATGCGAAAGCATAGGCTTACCCTGATCGGCCTGTCGGTCCTGGCCGGAATTGTTCTAGTTTTCGTCTTCACCGCGCGCGGCGCGCGGCAGGGGGCGCAGGCCAAAAAGCCTGCCGAAACGAGCGCCCATGCCCTGCAATTCCGCGGGGAAAAGCATTTGGCGAATATTCGCCAGCTTACCTTCGGCGGGCAGAGCGCCGAGGCTTATTTCTCTGCGGACGACAAATATCTGACCTTCCAGCATCAGGGCCAATTTTTTGATCCCCGCACGCATGCCCCCGTCGGCCCCAATATTCCCTGCGACCAGATTTTCACCATTCCGGTGGGCGGGCCCGGCCAGCAGCCGGGCGTTCCAAACCCTGTTCCAAGAATGATCAGCAACGGCAAAGGCCGCACCACCTGCAGCTACTTCTTTCCTTCAGGCGACCGCATGCTCTATTCGTCCACGTTCGCCGCAAATCCCGCGTGCCCGCCGCCGCCCGACTATTCGCTCGGCTACGTTTGGCCGATTTACGATACGTATACGATCTATACCGCGAAGCCTGACGGCAGCGACCTTCGCCCGCTGACCACCGCGCACGGTTACAACGCCGAAACCACCATCACGCGCGACGGCAAGCACATCGTTTTCACCTCCACGCGCAATGGCGACCTCGATATCTTTACTATGGATGCCGACGGAAAGAACGTGAAGCAACTCACCGACGAGCTGGGCTACGATGGCGGCCCTTTCTGGTCTTATGACGGGAAGAAAATCGTTTACCGCGCCGAGCATCCGCAAACGCTCGAGCAGATCAAGGATTACAAGGACCTGTACGCGCGCGGCCTGATTCGCCCCGGGAATCTGGAAATCTGGGTGATGAATGCGGACGGCTCCGGCAAGCATCAGGTGACGCACAACGGCGCCGCGAATTTCGGTCCGTATTGGCTGCCGGATGGCAAGCGCATCATCTTCGCCTCCAATGTGACGAATACGAAAGATCCCGCCGGCTTCGATCTCTATATCGTCAACGAGGATGGCTCCGGGCTCGAACGCATCACCTACTACCCCGGGTTCGATGCTTTCCCGATGTTTTCTTCCGACGCCAAGCGGCTGGTGTGGGCCTCGAATCGCAACGGCACCGTGGAGCATGAGACGAATATCTTTATTGCCGATTGGGTCGAATAGCACAATGGCCTGGCAACTACCGCAGGCCTGTCATTCCGAGGAGCGAACCGCGCATTTCGCGGCCTGCGATTCGGGGCGACGAGGAATCCCTCTTGGGCATCTTGAACGATGCGCGTATTGACCCGTAAGCAGGTTGGGTGCTAGTCTCCGAAAGCAGATAGCGACGTAAGTACCGCTAGCTAGGAAAGATCAACCCATGTCAAACCTTTTTCTCTATTGCGCTTTGCTGCTTGGCTTGTTGGGCCAGACGGGTTCCGGCGCTCCCGCCGGCAAGTCCAGTTCGCTTGACTATGGCTACTTCAAAACCAAAGTGCAGCCGATTTTCCTGGCCAAGCGCGCCGGCCACGCCCGCTGCATCTCCTGCCATGTGGTCCCCACGGGAGCCGTGTTCCAGTTGCAAAAGCTCTCGCCGGGAGAGACCACTTGGAATGAAGAGCAGTCACGTAAGAATTTCGAGGCGGTCACCAAGCTCGTCGCCCTGCCCGGCAATCCCAAGAGCCCGCTGCTAACGCATCCCTTGGAGGAAGACGCCGGGGGCGATTTCTTCCATAATGGCGGCAAGCATTTCAAGTCGCAAAACGACCCGGAATGGAAAACCCTGAAAGCCTGGATCATGGGTGAAACGGGCAGCAAGACTCAGGCGCGGAATTAGCTAACGTTTCTGCTTGGAACTCTTTTGGAGGCGACGATGATCACGAAGCGGCTGTTTCTTCTGTGTGCCATGATTCTCGCGGTTGTCGCTTTGTCCGGCTTGACGTGGAGCGCGGCGGGCAATCCGAGCGCCAAGGTCGTCCGCATCATTCAGACCAACAGCGCCGGCGATAATGTTGACGTTATCGATCCCGCCACCAATAAAGTCGTCGGCGTGATCGAAGGAATCGAAGTGAACCACGGCGCCGGCGTAGCGCCGGATGGCAGCCGCATCTACATCAGCGACGAAGCGCAAAGCACTCTCGACGTGGTCGACGCCAAGAGTTTGAAAGTAACCAAGCGCGTCCCTCTGAGCGGCCATCCCAATAATGTCGCCGTGGCTCCCGATGGACGCCGCGTCTATGTCGCCATTGCCGAAGCTCCTGGCGGTGTTGATGTAATTGATACGAGTTCTCTTACCGACATCAAGACCCTGCAGACCAAGGGCCCCATACACAACCCTTACGTCACGCCGGACGGCAAGTATGTGGTGGCCGGTTCGATTCGAGGGAAATCGGTCAACGTCATCGACACCCAGACCGACCAGACCGCCTGGACGCTGGACATGGACCTGGGCGTGCGGCCGATGACCTTCTCCAGAAATCCGGACGGCTCGACCAAGTGGATTTTCGTTCAGCTAACGGACTTCAACGGATTCGCGGTCGTGGATTTTGCCACGCACAAGGAGATCCAGCGCATTCAGAACCCCGATCTGCTTCCTGGTAAATCGAAGGTCACCGCGGGCGCCGATCCGTCTCACGGAATGGCGGTCACCCCGGATCAAAAGACGCTGGTCGTCTGCAGCCGGGAGAATAATGAGCTCATCGCCTATTCATTGCCGGATTTGAAAGTGAGTGGACGCGCCTACTTGGGTGGGAAGGGCGCCGCCTGGGTCACGCTCACGCCGGACGGTAAGACGGCCTATGTAGCCATGGCGGTCACAAACGACGTTTCGGCCGTGGACGTCAAATCGATGAAAGAAATCGCGCGCATCCCCGTCGGCTACGTGCCCAAGCGAAATACCACGGGAATGCTCCCCGCGCAGTCCGCGGATTAAATTTCCGATCGCAGCTCGCAGCTCAGCGAACACTTCGCCGCGAAGCATCCGGGAACCATAGCTTTCCCGAGGAGATCCCATGCACCGCGTGAGGATGCCGCTTTATCTGCTCGCCTTAATCTTCCTAGGGTTGAGTTCGGCCTGGCTCTGGCCGCTGGACGGCCAGACCGCCCAGCCAACTGCTACTGTCTTTGAAGGCGCGCGGCTGATCACGGGAGACGGCAGCGCGCCAATCGAGAACTCCGCCTTCATCGTCGGCGGCGACAAGTTCACGCAGGTCGGCCGCCGAGGCGAACTGCGAATCCCGGCCGGAGCTGCACACGTAGACCTCACCGGCAAAACGGTCATGCCTGCGCTGATCGATCTCCACGGCCATCTCGGATTCCAGAACGTGATGCAAGGCACGATGTCCAAGGCCTTCTACACGCGCGAGAATCTGATCGACCATCTGGAGCGCCTCGCGTACAACGGCGTGGGCGCAACCGTCGGCGTTGGCGACCTCGAGGACCGTTCCGATCTGCGTGGCGGAAGAACGAATTGGGGCGACGTTCCCTTGCAGGTCCGCAAAGAAGTCATCCCCAATGCAGCGCTGTTTCGGACGGCTGGCACGGGGATCGCTTGGCCAGGATCGGGACCCCAGGGCGACCCTTCGAGGGTTGATGTCCCGTATCCGGTCAGCACGGTCGAAGAGGCACGCGCGGCTGTTCAGGATTACGTGCGCATGAAGCCCGAATTCATCAAGATTTGGGTGGACGACAGGGGAGGAACCAAAAAGACGCTCACGCCGCCTCTCTATCGCGCCATCGCCGAAGAGGCGCATAAATACAATGTTCCCGTGGGCGTGCACAACGTGACCTTGGCGAATGCCAAGGAACTGATGCGCGCCGGAGTGGAGGGCTGGCTTCATGTGCCGGTTCGCGGCGGTGAGGCCGTGGATGACGAATTGATTGCCATCGTCAAGCAACGGATCGCACGTAACGACCGGCCGAAAATGTGGATGACGCCGGCCCTGATTACGGCGTGGATGGATACTCAAGGCGGCAAACGTCCCCCCTGGCTCGACGACCCGCTGCTTCGGGATACCTACTCTCCCGGTCAGATCGAAGAATATTGGGGCCGTCCTCTGGCAAAAATGACGCCGGAACAAGTCGAACGCGTGCGGAGGGATTTTGAGTTACAGGCAAGCAATGCCATGAAACTGAGAGCGGCGGGCATGCGCATCGTCAGCGGGACCGATACCGGACAAACGCGATTCCTGATCGGCTATTTTAACCAATTGGATCTGGAAAGCATGGTTGCGATGGGCCTAACACCATCTGAAGCGATTGTCGCCGCCACGCGCGATCCCGCGGAAATCGCGCGGATCAATGCGGGCCTGGTGAGGGCAGGAAAGAGCGCCGATTTCATCGTCCTCGATGCAAATCCCCTGGAGAAGATCGGCAATTCGCGGCGGATCAATCAAGTGTATCTCCGCGGACAGAAGGTCGACCGCGCGGCGCTCAACGCCAAATGGCTCGCAGAGCAGAACCACGCGACGAAATCCTCACTGAATAATTCCAAACAGAAGTAATTCCAGACACAAATGGGCTACGGCAGAAGACCGCAGCCAGCACCCCGCAAGCGCAGTTTTTCGCACAGGGTACACCAGAGAGTGACCGGCCACCAAACGGCGCCAATTTAACGTGCCATTGAACCAAAAACCGCTTGGTCCGGCGATATTGGCGCCGCTTGATGGCCTGGTCGTTTGGGTGTTTTTTTTACCTGGCTATCGTTAGGACTTCGCCTTCGCTGGAGCGACGGACGCAACCGTCACGGTGTCACCGTCAAGTGTGCCCTTTACGGTCACGTTCTCAGCGGCGTATTTATCGAGGTCTTCGTCGTGCCCCTTCAGCTTATAAACCTTGTCTCCGACGACGAGGGCCCAGCCAGCTTTCTTGGCACAAGCGCGGGCACAATCTGCCGCGCTCATGTTCTTCATCTTGTGCTCGGCGCCGCAAGCAACATCGCTCACCTTGCCGGTCAAGGTCGTTTGCTTGCCCTGAGGAGCTGCAGTGGTGAACGCAATCAAAGTGAAAGCAGCGGTTACCATCGCGGACCTGAGAATTTTATTGAGGTTCATTTCGCTTCTCCTTTGAGGCTGGGAAATCCTTATCAGCTTACACCCGATTCAGCTATGCAGTCACGGCCAAGTCGCAGACGAAGAGGGCGGAGTCAGGATTTGTTTCAGCAGCGATTTTTCCCGGGCCAGCATCGCGGCCTCCCTCTCCTTGATCTCCGTGTCGCCAAGCCACTCGGGCTGGTGCCCCGCAATGACAATAGCGTCAATCGGCGCGCCAACACCGTTTACATACTGCGCCGCTTTGGAGATGAGGTAGATGCCCAAATTCTTCCCGGCTTCAAGGCTCATGGAAGGTGAATAGAGATTATCGGCGAGATAACGAATGAGAGACGATTCACCGGCGCCGACGCACGTGATACCGCTTGCCCGGTGCATTGCGCCTTGATCGAAGACGAATAGTTCAGGGCTGCCGAAAACGCCGCCCACGCCGATCAGCATTTGCAGGTTGGATGGCCGGCCCATCCCGGTGAAGACTTCGTCTGCGGTTTCGTAGATGGCGTGCGGAGTTACACAAACATCGCCGTCTTCGTCAGGTCCTTGAAGCTCGGAGAGCTTGCGGGAGATTTTCTCTATGGCTTCTTTCCACAGATCCGACGAGCCGCCATAGCTGGACACCACGGCCGAGCCGAATAAGTCCACGCAGGAGATTCTTTCTTCGTAGTATTTGTCTGCGCCGCGAGCCAAGACTTCCTCATCGGCGCAGATCAACAACCCGTCGCGGCAGGGCAGGCCCAATGCCATAGTCATTGCTTTTTACCTCTGCGCGCATCCCTGCTAATACGTGGAAGCCTCCGGTTCCGCAGTTTCCCAGACAGATCTGCGCCAGCCAGTCAGCGCCGTTGCGCCGAGTCCGCAGAGCGCCGCCGCGCACAGCCACACCGCGGGAATGGCCTGATTTCCCGTGACGTGAATCAGGTAAGTACTGATCGCCGGTGTGAACCCTCCGAAGATCGCCGTGGCCAGGCTAAAAGCCAGCGAAAAGCCGGCAGTCCTCACATCCAGGGGCATAATCTCGACGAGAAACGGGATCATCGCTCCGTTGTAGCAGCCGAAGATGCAGGAGAACCAAAGTTCCACGAGGAGCAAACGGATGGTCGCCGGACTGCTGACCAGCCAGGACATCGCGGGATAGGCGGTAAGCAAAGTGGCTACGGTGAAGAAAACGAGCAAGGGCCGGCGTCCGACCTTGTCGGAGATGGCGCCACCGATCGGCAGCCAAATGAAATTGGAGAGGCCCACACATAAGGTGACGAGCAAACTTTCGCGGTTGGTCAAGCGCAGGACTTCGCGGCCGTAGGTCGGCGTGTAAGCCGTAATGAGATAAAAGCAGACGGTGGTCATCGTGGAAAGCAGCATCCCGACAACGATAATTTTCCAATTGGAGGCGAGCGAGGCGAAAATCGCGGACATCGTGGGGCGGGTCCTGCGAGCCTGGAAGGCTTTTGTTTCCTCCAGCGAACGCCGCAACCAAAACAGAAGCGGAATCATGAGGCAGCCGATCAGAAAAGGTATTCGCCAGCCCCAAACGCTCATCGTTTCCGGAGGAAGAATCAAACTAAGGGCCACGCCCAAAAAAGCCGCCATCATCACGGCCAACTGCTGGCTCGCGGATTGCCAGGCACAATAAAAACCTTTGTGTCCCGGAGTGGCGATCTCCGCCAGATATACGGATACTCCTCCCAACTCCACGCCCGCGGAAAATCCCTGGAGTAAACGGCCCAGAACAACAATGATGGGAGCGACGATGCCGATGATCCGGTAGCCGGGAGTGCAGGCGATTGTGAAGGTGCCTACAGCCATGAGGGACAATGCAAGGAGGAGGCCGGCGCGCCTTCCATGCTGGTCAATGTACGCGCCTAGAATAACGGCGCCCAGCGGACGCATGAGATAGCCGGCGCCAAAGGTGCCCAGCGTCAACATCAGGGAAGCGAAATGATTGCTCGAAGGAAAGATATCGTTGGCGATGTAGGACGCGTAGTAGGCGTACACCATGAGGTCATACATTTCGAGGAAATTGCCGCTGGCTACGCGGACAACGGAACCCACCATTGCGCGGGTTTCGGGATTCATAATCTTATGATTCGGGTCGTTCACGTAAATTGCTCAATGGCGACATCTTCACAATTTCAAGCGCCCACATCTTGTGTAGCTGCCGCAGCGTTTTGCAGGCGCCTGGGGCGCTCGGCTGCGTATCGCAGCAGTGCCGCCGCTCTATAGATTCCATGCACGAATTTGCAGTACGGCAAGGTCAGAAAGAGCGACACGATGACACCCAAATGCACGGCCAGCAGCGCGCCCATTGCGGCGGTGCCCCGCAGGGCGAGCAGCAGGAGACCCGTCGCCGCCGCTACGAACAATAACACCAGGAAGGAATAATCGATATGCAGTAAAACCCGTGAGGCGGGCGCCGGGTCCGCGGTGACTTTGATTCGCGCCAGACCGGCAATACCAACCAGCATGGCGGCCCCGCCGATAGTGCCAAGCAAGACGGGGAGGCTGAAGAGCGGATACGGGGAGATCCATCCGAAGATATGCTCGTATATGGCCGCCGTGCAGGTGGAAGCAAAGCAGAAAAGGAATCCGTAAAAAAGGGCGTGATGAAAATACCGGCGAGCCTGCGAGTACGTCTCATTCCTGTTGTTGCATCCGTTTCCTCCGCCGCCGAGGTTGCGCAGCGTGAAGATATCCGTGAATGCGGCTGAGAACGACGGCCTATCCAAAGCCGAAGGGCTGTTCGTGTCGCGCCAGAAATTGAACAGGCCTATAGCCATGGCCAGGATTGCAAAAAGGAATGCGGCGCCTGTGATCGCGATCATCACACCCTCGGATATAAGGGCGTAAAAGGCTCCCGCGCTTTCAGAACCCGCGGTGACAGGGGATGGAGTTTTGGCCAGCCAGACGAAAATAGCGCTGCAGAGTAAAGCCAGAACCGATGCCGCAAGGCCATTCCGCCGAAACAGTGCTGCGAGGGGTCGCGGCCAGGCGTAGCGCTCATACGTTTCCAGGCGAAGATCCGCGAAGGCCTTCGGTAAATTGAGCGCGAACTCGTGCGGAGGCGCGTACTGGCAGGAGAAATAGCAGCCGCGGCAATCGTGGCAAAGGTTCGCCAAATAGGCTAGATCGCCCGAGGTGAATTGCCGCCGCAATTCGATGGCGGGAAAAACGGCGCAATATCCTTCGCAATAGCGGCAGGCGTTACAGATTTCTACAAACCGCCGGGCCTGCTCCGCGGTTTCAGGCGAGCGCAAGTTTGGCCGCCTCTCTTCCGGCGATTCGGCCGAAAACGGAACCGATGGCCATGCCCACGCCGGCGATATAGCCTTCGCCCAAGATATTGCCGGCCATGATTTCTCCCGCGGCAAACAGATTGCCGGCAGACCGGCCATCTTGCATCAGGACGCGGGCGTTTTCGTCCACTTTCAGTCCCAAATAGGTGAACGTGATGCCCGGGCGCAACGGGTAACCGATGAAGGGCGGGGCGTCAATTGGCCTTGCCCAATGCGATTTCGGCGGAGCGATTCCCTCCGTGCGGCAATCATCCAGGGCGTTAGGATCAAATTTGCCGGGACGCACGGCCCGATTGAAATTCCGCACCGTCGCATCCAACGCGGCCGCGTCAACGCCAAGCTTGCAGGCTAGTTCGCCGATGCTTTCTGCGCGGATCGGGGGAAAAGCGGAAGGCATGAAGTGCTTCTCCGACTTGGCATCGGTAACGGCGTAGGCGATTTGCTCCGGGCACTGGGCCACCAGCCGTCCCCAAATGGCATAGCGCTTCGGCCAGATGTCTTCGCCTTCATCATAAAAGCGCCGTCCTGCGCCGTCGACCACAATGCTAAAAGGTATGCAGTCCAGACGGGAGACGATTCCGCCGTCAAACTTCGGCGCCCGGGCATCCACGGCGACGGCGTGACACTGCGTGGGATCACCAACGCCCGCGGCGCCCTGTTCGAGAAGATTTTTCAAGACCACGCCTTGCGCATAGGGCGTGCCTCGAATAATGAAATTGTCGGCCGCATCCCCCCAATATTCACGGAGCCATTCGATATTGGCTTGAAATCCGCCGGAGCAGACCACGACGGCCTTTGGGCGCAGTGAGAAAGGCGCGCCGCTTTTTACGGTCGAGACTTCCTGGACCAATCCGTTAACCAAAAAAAGCGAGCGCACTTCTGTATCGTAGAAGACGCACACTCCCGAACGTTCCGCCGCGCCGTAATATGCGTTCATCAGAGCTTTGCCGCCGCCCAGAAAAAAAGCGTTGGTGCGGGAGAGACCTAAGGTGCCTTCCAAGGCTGGCTGGAAACGCGCGCCGTGCGCTTCCATCCAGGGCAACAA
>WNGN01003998.1_pt1 | contig 10029 bp, 8 predicted proteins | sample 5400561 | NCBI WGS metagenome assembly WNGN01 (sample SAMN13153379, study PRJNA577476) | soil metagenome | isolation source: 115 cm soil or saprolite under Garry oak tree replicate 2 | place: USA:California | collected 2016-06-15 | reverse complement strand
CCGGCTGATCGAGCCGCAGTACCGGCGGCGGTTCCTCGCCGATCCGGAGCCGATGTTCGAGGAGGCGGAGCTCACCGCGGAAGAGCGCGACCTGGTGCGGCGACGCGACTGGCGCGCGCTCATCCACTACGGTGTGATCTTCTTTCTGCTGGAGAAGCTGGCCGCGGTGCTGGGCATCACCAATCTGCACGTCTATGCCGCGATGCGCGGTGAGACCCTCGAGGAGTTCCAGAAGACGCGCAACGCCCAGGTGCTCTACTCCGTAGCAGGCCAGGATCCGAAGCTCAAACAATCGGGGCAGTGAGGACACAGCGATGAGTGGCGAGAGTCTGGAGAGTCTGCTCAAGCGTTCAGGCAACATCGTCGACCTGCTGCGCAACTCGCAGGTGGGGGCTTACGTCTATCCCGTCGTTCCGATCGAGTTCAGCAACTGGCGCAGCGAGCAGGTCGGCTGGCAGAAAACCGCGGTGCTCTACGATCAGTCGCACCACATGTCGGAGGTGACGGTTTCCGGTCCCGACGCCCTGCGGCTGTTGTCCCACCTCACGATCAACAGCTTCGCCGACTTCACGCCGAACAAGGCGAAGCAGATGGTGCCGTGCAGCTACGACGGCTACGTGATCGGCGACGGCATCCTTTTCTATCTCGATAAGAACGAGCTGCTGTTCGTCGGGCGCACTCCCGCCGTGAACTGGATCCAGTTCCACGCGCAGACCGGCGGCTACAAGGTCGAGACCACCCGCGACGAGCGCTCGCCATCGCATCCTCGCGGCAAGGCGGTCATCCGCCGGCACTACCGCTACCAGATTCAGGGGCCGAACGCCGAGCAGCTGCTCGAGAGGCTCAATGGCGGGCCGCTGCCGCAGGTGAAGTTCTTCCACATGGACGCGATCAACATCAAGGGACGCCGCGTCCGCTGCCTGCGGCACGGCATGGCGGGGGCTCCGGGGCTCGAGATCTGGGGTCCTTACGTGGAGGGCGATGAGATCCGTGCAGCTATCCTCGAGGCGGGACGGGACTTCGGTCTGGTGCAGGTCGGCGCGCGTGCCTACTCGAGCAACACGCTCGAGTCCGGCTGGATTCCCTCACCGCTGCCAGCGGTGTTCACGGGCGAGCGGATGAAGAAGTACCGCGAGTGGCTGCCGGCGAGCGGATACGAGGGCACGGCATCCATCGGCGGCAGCTTCCAGTCCCCCAACATCGAGGATTACTATCTCACCCCGTACGCCCTCGGCTACGGGCCGTTCATCCGGTTCGATCACGACTTCATCGGACGCGAGGCGCTGGAGAGAATGGCGCAAGGGCCGCATCGCAAGAAGGTGACGTTTGCCTGGAGCGCCGACGACGTGCTCAAGATCTTCACCTCGCTCTTCGTGCCCGGCGGGGAGAACTACAAGTACTTCGACTTCCCGAACTGTAACTATGCCTCCTCGTCCTTCGACCGGGTCCTCAAGGGCGGGAGGACGGTCGGATTCTCGATGTTCGGCGGCTACAGCTACAACGAGCGCACCGCTCTGTCCCTCGGTGTCGTGGATCCGGACATCGAGATCGGGGACGAGCTGACGCTCGTCTGGGGCGAAGAGAACGGCGGCACCCGCAAGACCACCGTCGAGCCGCACCGGCAGCTCGAGATCCGCGTGACAGTGGCCCCAACCCCGTACTCCCGCGCGGCACGGGAGGCCTATCACCAAGGCTGGCGCACTCAGAGGCGGTAGTCCTGCTGCCGCTCGGCATAGGCGATGAAGAAATCGAGCGCGCCAGGGTCGGACACGCCGCTGCGGTTGGCGGCCCTCTCGGGCGCCACCCCCATCAGGATTCGCCGCACCGGCACCTCCATCTTCTTGCCGGTGAGAGTGTAGGGGATGCCCGGAACCTGATAGATCTTGTCCGGCACGTGGCGGGGTGTGTACTCGCGGCGCAGCGTGTCACGGATCTTCGTCTCGAGGAGTGGGTCGAGCTCGACGCCCGCCGCGAGCTTCACGAACAGCGGCATGAAGAAGCCGCCGGCCGGCAGGTCAAGGTTGACGATGAGCGCATCCTGCACTTCGGGGAGGAGGCCCAGTGAGCGGTAGACCTCGGCCGTGCCGATGCGCACGCCATAACGGTTGAGAGTGGCGTCCGAGCGCCCAAGTACGTAGCAGCCGCCGCGTGCATTGATCTTGAAGAAGTCCCCGTGACGCCAGACGCCGGGGAACTCCTGAAAGTAGGTTTCGAGGTAACGGCGGTCGCCCGGATCATTCCAGAAGCGCAGCGGCATCGACGGCATGGGCTCGGTGATGACGAGCTCGCCGACCTCGTCGACGACGCTCTCGCCGCGCGAGTTGAAAGCCTCGACCGAGACCCCCAGCGATGGGGCCTGGATCTCGCCCGCGCGCACCGGCAGGGTGGGCACTCCGCCGACGAACCCCGTACAGCAATCCGTGCCGCCGCTGCCGTTGGCGACCCAGAGATCCTCTTTCACGTTCCGGTAGAACCAGCCCATGCATTCAGGGCTTGCCGGAGAGCCGGCCAGGTTGATCGTGCGCAGCGCCTCGAGCCCGTAGCGCTCGCGCGGCACGACCCCGGAGCGCTTCAGCGCGTCAACGTAGGTGGGGCTCGCGCCGAAAGTGACGACGCCCGCCTCCTGCGCCATCTTCCACAGCACATCGGGGGTCGGATGCGCCGGGTGGCCGTCATAGAGGACGGGTAGGGCTCCGGTTAGTGGTGTGCTGACCAGGAAGTTCCAGAGCATCCAGCCGGTGGTGGTGAAGTAAAACACCGGCTCGCGCGGATGCAGGTCGAAGTGGAACGTCGCGTTCTTCAGAGTCTCGAGGAGGATCCCTCCGTGACCATGGACGATCGGCTTGGGTAACCCGGTCGTCCCGGACGAGAACAAGGTCCACAGGGGATGATCGAACGGCACCTGCGCGTACTCGAACTGCGCTGGGCCGACCGCGGGCCTGGCGAGGAGCGTCCGCCAGTGCCGGGCGGACGTCAACGGCAACGAGGGGTCGGAAGGGTTCAGGTAGGGCAGGTAGATGAGGTGTTGGAGCGAGCTGAGGCTCGAGGCGATGCGTCGCAGCTCATCGCGTCGATCGAAGGACTTGCCCCCGTAGCGGTACCCGTCGATGGCGAAGAGCACCTTCGGCGAGAGCTGCGCGAGGCGGTCGAGGGTGCCCCGCTCACCGAAGTCCGGCGAGCAGCACGCCCAGATCGCGCCGATGGCGGTGGTCGCCAGCATTGCGATCATGGTTTCCGGGATGTTCGGCATCCAGGCCACGATCCGGTCCCCGGGCTCGAGCCCCAGGGCACGCAGCTCGGTGGCCAGGGTTCGTACGCGGCTGCCGAGTGCCTCCCAGCTCAAGGCGGTGAGCGGCTGCGTCTCGCTCAGGTGGAAAAGCACATTGCCGCCCCCGGCCTCGCGTCTCAGCACATGCTGTGCGTAGTTGAGGCGCGCACCCGGAAACCATTCGGCACCCGGCATGCTGCGCCGCCCGAGTACCCGCGCGTGCGGTGCCGAGGAGTCGATTCGGAAGTAGTCCCAGAGGGCCTGCCAGAAGCCCTCCAGGTCCTCGACGGACCAGCGCCACAGCGCGGTGTAATCGGCAAAACCCAAGCCACGCTCGTGCGCGAGCCAGCCGGTGAATTCCGTCAGGTTGGCACGGCGGATCCACTCCGGCCCCGGGGTCCACAGGATTTCACCGGGCTGCATGCGTCGATTGTAAGGCCGTTGCGGCTCGATCCCTCGCCCAGGGATCGATCTCGGCGTAGGCTTGATGACACATGCGCCTCGGTTTCGGCTGACCCTGCCGCAGCAGGAACGGGAAGCGGGGCGGGAGAGCCACCATTAGCACGCACACCCATTCCGCAGCCTTCCCGGCCCCGAGCTCGCTGGAAGTGGTTGCGGGGACCGAGCGGGCACAGGCCGCCTATCCCTACTACATGCAGTTCACTGCCGCGGACGACCAGCGCTTCTGGTTCTACAACTCGACGCACTTCCCGGAACCGATGTCCGCGTTCGACATGGTGACCGCCGAGGCCGCGTACTGTGCCCTCGGCTCCTCCACGACGCGCGTGCATTGCATACCGACCACGCTCGGCATCGACTATCGGATCATCAACGGGCGGGTGTACATCGGCGGCAACGCTGTCACGGATCCTCGAGAAATCGCCCGCCGCACCGGCGAGTTCCAGCAGCGGGCCTTCTACTACTACGCCAACTGGGAGCGGCTGTATGCGCAATGGCGCGAGAAGATGCTGGCCCTGATACGCGATGCCCAGTTGCTACCGAAGCTCGAGCTGCCGGAATTCGAGCCGCTCTCGAACGTGCATTCCGGGCGCGGCATCGCCGCGAACCATGGCCTTCTCGACACCTACCAGAGGACGCTCGAAGGCTACTTCCGGATGTGGCATCACCACTTCGAGTTCCTGCTCCTCGGCTACGGGGCGTACATGACCTTCTTCGCCTTCTGCAAGAAGGCGTTTCCGGAGATCAGCGACCAGACCATCGCGCGTATGGTGGCCGGCATCGAAGCGGAGATCTTCCGCCCCGACGAGGAAGTGCGCCGGCTGGCCCGCCGGGCGGTGGAGCTGGGCGTCGACGATGAGTTCGAGGAGGGGCGCACGCCGCAGGCGATCATGGCGGCGCTCGAGACGCGGGGAGCCGCCGGGCGCGGCTGGCTGGACGAGCTCGCGACCTCGCGCGATCCCTGGTTCAACATCAACGTCGGGGACGGCTTCTACCACTACCACCGCTCCTGGAACGACGATCTGTCCATGCCCTTCGCGGGGCTCCCCGGCTACATCGCCGCGGTCAGGGCCGGGGAGTCGCTGCAGCGGCCGATCGAGAAGCTCCAGGCGGAGCGCCGCCAGCTGATCCAGGACTATCGTGAGCTGCTCGGCTCCGAGCAGGAGCGGCAGGCCTACGATCAGATGATCGGTCTCGCGCATCGCGTATTTCCGTACGTCGAGGGGCATAAGTTCTACTGCGAGCACTGGTACACCAACCTCTTCTTCAACAAGATCCGCGAGTTCGGCGCCTTGCTGGCGGCGCACGGGTTTTTCGCGCGCGAAGACGACGTGTTCCAGCTCACGCACTACGAGGTCAAGGCCGCGATCATCGATCTCATGACGGCCTGGTCGAACGGCTCGCCGCCGCGGGGACCTGAGCACTGGCCGCAGATCGTCGCGGAACGCCGGGCGGCGATCGCCGAGTGGGCCAAGCACAGCACCCCACCGGCCTTGGGTCCGGTCCCCGACGTGATCGACGATCCGGCGATCGTGATGCTCTGGGGGATCACGCGCGAGAGCCTGGACCGGTGGCTGCGCGCCTCGAGCGATGTGGCGAGCCGCGAGCTCCGCGGGTTTGCCGCCTCGAGCGGTGTCGTCGAGGGTCCGGCCTGCGTCGTGAAGTCGGTGGAGGAGATCGGCCGGGTGCGCAAGGGCGACATCCTCGTCTGCCAGATCACCAATCCGACCTGGGCGCCGATCTTCCAGAAGATCGCAGGCGCGGTATCCGACATCGGCGGCTCGATGAGCCACGCCGCCATCGTGGCCCGGGAGTTCGGTCTTCCCGCGGTGGTGGGCACGGGGACCGCGACCTCGCGGATCAAGGACGGTCAGCGCATCCGCGTCGACGGCGGGCGTGGCGTGGTCACCCTGCTCTCGTAGCGAGCGTCTTTCCCGTAGGGAGCGTCATGGCCGTCGGCGCGCACATCGCCTGGTTCGATGAGATCGGGCTCGGCGACCGCGCGCAGGTCGGCGGCAAGGGCGGCAGCCTCGGCGAGCTCAAGCGCGCAGGGATCGCCGTGCCCCCGGGATATGTCGTGAAGACCGGCGCGTTCGAGCGGCTCCTCGAGTCGCTCGAGCGTGAGGCGCCGGTACGCGCTGCGGTCGCGGCCGTGAGCCCCGGCGACCTCGAGGCGATCACGGCCTGCTCGAGGGCGCTCCGCCGCCGGGTGGAAGAGGCCGAGCTGCCGCGCGAGGTGCTCGAGGAGCTGTCCATTGCCCAGGAACGGCTCGTGCGCGGCGGTACAGAGCAGCCCGTGGCGGTGCGCTCATCGGCCACCACCGAGGACGCCGCCGAGGCGAGCTTCGCGGGTCTTCAGGACACGTACCTCTCGATCAAGGACCCGGCGGAGATCATCCGGCGCGTGCGCAGCTGCTGGGCGAGCCTGTACTCGGTGGAGTCGATCAGCTATCGCCGGAAGCTCGGCTTTCCCGAAGAGCGTGTCGCGATGGCCGTGGTGGTCCAGAGCATGGTCGACGCGCGAACGGCAGGCGTGATGTTCACCCGCAGCCCGACGACCGGGGACCGGTCGGTGGTGACGATCGAGGGTGCCTGGGGCCTCGGTTCCGCCGTGGTCGGGGGTGAGGTGACCCCGGATCGCTGGGTCCTCGGCAAGATCACCGGGGAGATCGCCGTCCGCGAAATCTCCGACAAGCTGATCGAGCACGTCCCGGCTGCCCGGGGCGGTGTCGAGGCCGTCGCCGTCGCCGAGGAGCGGCGGCGGATGCCCTGCCTGAGCGACGCCGAGCTGCTGGAGCTTGGAACCCTCGCGCGCCGCATTGAGCGCCACTATGGATGTGCGCAGGACATCGAGTGGGCGGTCGACCGCGGAAGCGGCGCCATCCTGCTGCTGCAGAGCCGTCCGGAGACGGTCTGGTCGGCCCGCGACGCCGCGCCGATCGCGAAGCACGAGGAGGACCCCCTGATGCACCTCATGTCCATCTTTGGGACGCGCCGGTGCCCCTGACCGCGGGAGACGTCGCGGAGATCGTCCGGCTGCTGGAAGAGTCGGAGTTCGATGAGCTGCATATCGAGCAGGACGGTCTCAAGCTCACGTTGAAGCGCGGCTCCGCGCCCACTGCGCCCGACGCGCCGCCGGCCCCAACTGTAGCCGACGGGCCGGCGGGCGCAGGCCGCAAGCCGCGCAGCGAGCCCCCGGCAACCGCCGCCGCCGGCGTAGTGCAGGTGACTGCGCCGTTCGTGGGCATCTTCCACCGTGCGCCGAAGCCGGGCGCGCCGCCTTACATCGAGGTCGGGTCCGAGGTGCAGGAGGACACCATCATCGGCATCATCGAAGTGATGAAGCTCATGAACGCCGTGCGCGCGGAGGCTCGGGGCACGGTCGTCGAGATCCTCGTGGCGGATGGCGCGGTGGTCGAATACGCGCAGGCGCTGGTGAGGATCTCGCGAGGAGCGCAACGTGGCTGAGATCGCTCTCATCGACACCTCGCTCCGCGATGGCAATCAAAGTACCTGGGGAGCGGTCGGCATCGACACCGCGATGACGCTGACGATCGCCCCGGTGATGGACCGGGTGGGCTTCAAGGCGATCGACTTCACGACTTCGACCCACATGGGCATCGCGGTGCGCTACAAGCGCGAGGACCCGTGGGAGCGCATTCGCCTCATGGCGGCCGCCACGCCCAACACGCCGCTGCAGTTCATGTCGACGGGATTCCGCTTCATCTCCTGGGAAACGGCGAGCCCCGAGTTCATGGCGCTCGCCTTCGAGGTGCTCGCGCGTAACGGCATACGGCGCTTCTGCCTCGCCGATCCGATGAACGACGCCGAGTCCAATGTGGCCTGTGCGCGCATGGTGAAGCGCGTCGGCGGAGAATTCGTCATCGCGGCGCTCGTTTTCACCTTGAGTCCCATCCACGACGACCGCCATTACGCGCAGGCCGCGCGCAAGCTCGCCGCCTGCCCGGAGGTGGACGCGATCTACATCAAGGATCCCGGGGGACTCCTGTCGCCACGGCGCGCGAGCACGCTGATTCCGGCCGTCAAGGCCGCAATCGGCGCCAAGCCGCTCGAGCTGCACTCCCATTGCACGATCGGGCTCGGGGAGCTGCTGTACATGGACGCGGTGGAGTACGGAGTGAGCGCCCTGCAGTGCGCATCGGGGGCCACCGCAGACGGGATCTCGAATCCCCCCTCGCTGCGCGTGGCGGAGAATCTGCGCGCCCTCGGCCATACGGTGCCCGTCGACATCGAGGCCCTCACCGAGGTGAACCGCTTCTTCACCCGCATCGCGGAGGCGGAGGGCCTCGCCGTCGGCGCAACGCAACCCTTCGATGCCGCCTACCTGCGCCATCAGCTCCCCGGCGGCATGATCGGGACCATGCGCCGCCAGCTCGCCGAGCAAGGGCTCGCGCATCTCGAAGGGGCGGTCATCGAGGAGATCGCCCGCGTGCGCGAGGAGCTCGGCTGGCCGATCGTGATGACGCCGTTTTCGCAGATACTTCTGACGCAGGCGTTCCTCAACGTGACCGGCCGCGAGCGCTACGCGGTCATTCCCGACGAGGCCATCCGCTACGCGCTCGGGCGCTTCGGCCGGCCCAACGTTCCGATCGCACCCGAGGTGATGGAGCGCATCGAATCACTGCCGCGCACCAGGGAACTGCGAGCCGAGCCGGCGATGGCGCCGATCGCGGAGCTGCGCGCGCGGCTCGGCCGCGAGCTATCGGACGAAGAGCTCCTGCTGCGAGCCACCATGCCGGCTACTCAGGTGGACGCGATGCGAGCGGCGGGGCCCGCGGCGCTCCACTACGATCCGGAGTCGAAACCCGTGATGGAGCTTCTACGCCGGGTCCTGAAGCTGCGCGGCGTCTCGGAACTCAGCGTGGTGAAGTCGGATTTCAAGCTCGAGCTGCGCGGCGGCGCGGGCTCGCGGGCGCTGCCGGCGTGAGTTCGGTCGTGCAGGGCGGCCTGGCGTGCGGGACCGGAGCGGTGCAGGGCGTGGTGTTCGACGTCGACGGGACGCTGCTCCTCAGCAACCGCTCGCTCGATGGCTACGAAGTGTTGCCGGGAGCGATCGAGGTGCTCACGGCCCTCAAGGCGCGGCACGTGCCCTTCGCGCTGCTCACCAACGGCAGTGCTTACCCGCCGGCGGAGCAGGCCGCGAAGCTGCGCGCGGTGGGGCTCCCGGTCGATGACGACCAGATGATCACACCCTCCAGCATCGCGGCGGATCACATGCAGCGCCGCGGTATCCGCCGGGTGCTGGTGCTCGGGAGCATCGGCGTGGGCCAAGCTCTGCGCGACGCCGGCATCGAGACGGTACACACCGGAGAGGCGGGCGCGACGGAGGTCGGCGGGGTCTTCGTCGGGTGGCACCCGGAGTGCGGCATGAAGGACATCGAGGCCGCTTGTCGAGCCATCTGGGGTGGCGCTGAGCTCTGCGTCGCCTCCGACGTCCCCTTCTTCGCCACGAAGCAGGGGCGCACGATCGGCTATTCGTTTGCGATCACGGCGGCCGTCCGCCGCCTCACGCGCGCACCCATGACGCTCACCGGGAAGCCCTCGATCCGGGCGCTGCGCTTCGTCGCCAGGCGCCTCGGCGTGCCGGTCCGGGCCTTGGCTGTCGTCGGCGACGATCCGGTCGTCGAGATCCTCATGGCGCGCCGCGGCGGCGCGACGGCGCTCGCGGTGACGACGGGCACGACGCGCCGGGAGGACTGGGCACGGCAGGCCCGCTTGCACCGGCCGCACGGCATTCTCGGCGAGCTGCGCGACGTGCTCAGTTGGGTCGCGGGTGCCGAGGAGAAGCGCGGCGTCGGCCGCCGTTCAAGCTAAGCTCGGAGCGTTCGACATGTCATTGCCAAAGCCCTACGCGAACATTCCCGGAACCACGGTCTTCGACACCGACCAGGCCCGGCGCGGCTATCACCTCAACATGTTCTGCATGTCGCTGATGAAGCCGGAGAACCGCGCGGCTTTCAAGGCGAACGAGCGCGCCTATCTCGATAGATGGCCGATGACCGAGGAGCAGAAACAGACGGTCCTCAAGCGCGATTGGAACGGCATGTTGCAGCTCGGCGGCAACATCTATTTTACTTCCAAGATCGCCGCGACCGACGGGCTTTCGTTCCAGCAGATCGCCGCCATCATGACCGGCTCGACCCAGGAGCAATACGCGCAGATGATGTTAAAAGGCGGCCGCTCGCCCAGTGGCAACCGCAGCAAATCGGAATGGAAGGATCATGGCTAGGATCATTGCTGGCGTCGCGACCTCCCATATCCCAGCCATCGGCGCCGCCTGG
>WNGN01014804.1_pt1 | contig 10030 bp, 8 predicted proteins | sample 5400561 | NCBI WGS metagenome assembly WNGN01 (sample SAMN13153379, study PRJNA577476) | soil metagenome | isolation source: 115 cm soil or saprolite under Garry oak tree replicate 2 | place: USA:California | collected 2016-06-15 | reverse complement strand
ATCCCCTGTGGATAGCTCTGCCAGTAGAGAACACCAGGAACATTTCAAGGGGAGTTCTTCGTATGATCAGTGAACAAGGTACGGGAGAAATACAGGGCGCTCCAACCAATGCCTGGAATCTGTACGTGGGGCGGAACGTTTGCGCCGATGTGCAGACAGGACTCGACCATGAATGGCTGGTCACAAACGGTTTAGGGGGCTACGCTGCTGGTTCAATCGTGGGAGCAACGACACGCAGCTACCATGGACTCCTGGTGGCGGCACTGCGTCCCCCTGTCGAGAGATTTGTGTTGGTAACGAAGATAGATGAGACGATTGACTTTCCTGATGGGCGCAGCCTCAAGTTGGGGGTTAACGAGTACCAGGACGGCACTATCGATCCTCAGGGGTATACCTATTTGATGAAAGTTGCGCTCGAAGGTGATATTCCCTGTTTTACGTATGCCCTGGGAGATACGTTGACCCTGGAGAAACGCGTCTGGATGGAGTCGACGCATGGTTCCTCTGATTGGCATTTCCTGGTGGAGAACGAGGGGAACCGCTGCTGTGTGCGTGCGTATGAGGGAGCTGCCACTCTCACGATGATCGCCGGCCCAGCAGCGACTTTTACTCCCGCCGATGTGTGGTATTGGAACGTGCAACATCGTCGAGAGAGAGAGCGTGGGCTGCCCGACCACGAGGATGTCTACCAGCCTGGTTATTTTCGCATGCACCTTGCGCCTGGCATGCGTATGACCCTGGTACTCAGTTCTGAAACTGAGTTGCCTGGTGAGTTTGGTAGAGCACAGCATGAAGAAAATGTAGCCCAGGCACTGCTCCGTCATCAACGCCGTATCCGACAACTTCTGGCAATAGCTCATCGCTCAGTCACCAATCTCTCACAACAAGACCCTGTCCTGGCGCGCCTGGTTGTTGCCGCTGACCAGTTTATCGTGGCACGCCCGGAGCAGGCAGCAGATGAGAAGACGAGGAAAACAAGTATCCGCCTTTCGCCCAATAGAAAAACGGTGATTGCTGGTTATCCCTGGTTTACGGACTGGGGACGAGATAGCATGATTGCGTTGCCAGGATTACTGTTGAGCACAGGGAGATATAGCGAGGCGCGCGGTCTATTGAAAGCCTTCGCATCGTTTGCCCAAAATGGGCTTATCCCAAATCGTTTTCCTGACAGTGGTGAAGCTCCAGAGTATAACACGGCTGATGCGACGTTGTGGATGTTCGACGCGCTTCGTACCTACCTGGCGACAACAGGAGACTGGTCACTCTTGAAAGAATTCTTCCCAGTGCTGCGCGATATTATAGATTGGCATGTTCGTGGGACAAGTTACGGAATAGGCATCGATGCTCATGATGGCTTGCTCCATGCTGGAGCGCCAGGGGTGCAGTTGACGTGGATGGATGCCAAGTTTGACGATCAGGTGGTTACGCCTCGCCGCGGGAAACCCGTTGAGGTCAATGCCCTCTGGTACAGTGCACTTAGCTTTATGGAAAGCTGGGCAGTACGCCTCTCCACCGATGCCACACAATACAGTCAAATGCGCACCAAGGTAAGACAAAACTTTGCTGCGCGCTTCTGGTACGAAGATGGGGGGTATCTCTATGACGTAGTCGATGTTGAAGGAGAGGCAGGAAAAAATGATGCTGCGCTACGCCCCAACCAGTTGTTTGCCGCGTCTTTAAACCGCGACCTGCTTTCTGAAAGGCAGGTAATGAGCATATTCCAGAAAGTGACCGATCACTTACTCGCACCCGCAGGTCTGCGTTCGCTGAGTCCCAGTGACCCGGCATATCATCCCCATTTCAACGGGAGCCGCCAGGAGCGCGATGAAGCGTATCACCAAGGCACCGTCTGGCAATGGTTGATAGGCCCGTATATTGATGTTCACTTACGCATTCATAATGACCGCAAAGCCTTACAATTGCTGTTGCAGCCGATGATAGATCAACTATGGAAGGCATGTCTGGGGATGATCAGCGAGGTTGCGGAGCCAGAACCTCCCTTTACACCCGCGGGATGCTTTGCACAGGCCTGGAGCATCGCTGAGATATTGCGCTGCTGGCTGCTGGCTGCTGACAGCTGAATGACGGCTTTCTATACCTCTATCCTAACAGGAGCTAGAGGAAACCAGCAGAGCAGAAAAAGGTAGAACAGCTATGACACTTTCTTCTCAACTCTACTGCAACACCTGTGGTGCAGCCAACCAGGACCAGGCAGAGCGTTGTTTCGTCTGTGAAGCACCTTTGCATGCCCCTTCGAGGGAACCATTGCTCAAAGAGCGTTACCGGATTCTCGTCCCGGTGGGACAGGGCGGCTTTGGGGCTGTCTACAAGGTAGAAGATATCCAGGGTGGAAATCGTCTCCTCGCTATCAAGGAGATCAATTTGAGTGCTCTTACCGCCCAGGAGGTGATTGAAGCTACTGATGCATTCAACCGTGAGGTGCATTTGCTATCTGACCTGACACACCCCAATCTGCCACGTATTTACGACCACTTCACTGATAGAGAGCATTGGTATCTCGTGATGGACTTCATCGAGGGTGAAACGCTGGAGCAGTACCTGGATAGAACACGGAGTGGACGCCTGCCGCTAGAAGAAGTCCTCGATATTGGGATCCGGCTCTGTACAGTGCTTGACTACCTCCATACTCGTGAGCCATCCATCATCTTCCGCGATCTCAAGCCAGCCAATGTGATGCGAACATCTGCCGGTCAACTCTACCTTATTGACTTTGGCATTGCTCGCCACTTTAAACCAGGGCAGCCCAGGGACACTGTCCCTCTTGGCTCCCCAGGCTATGCCGCCCCAGAACAATATGGAAGAGCACAGACAACTCCTCGGGCAGACATCTACAGCCTGGGAGCTCTCCTTCACCAACTTCTGACAGGGAACAATCCCGCGCAGAATCCTTTTCGCTTTGAACTATCGCCACTGCAAGGTCAATCGATTCCTCATAGGCTCCAGTCATTGGTGATGCAGATGGTCGAAATGGATGTAAACAACAGGCCGTCCAGCATGGTGATTGCCAAGCAATCGCCAGACGGCACCTATATCGTCTCTGGCACCGCTAATAACGCCCTCCACATATGGAATGCTACTACAGGTTGCCATATGTTCACCTATCGTGACCCCTTCAAAACGTATGCATGGACATCTTCTCTAGCGTGGTCTCCCGACGGTGAGCATATTGCTTGTGGAAACGATGATAGGACGGTGAGGGTATGGCAAGTGGAAAAGGATGTCTCTTTCACGATGAAGCAAAAGTTTACCTATCGGGGTCATGCAAACTGGGTCAATGCTGTGGCATGGGCACCTGATGGCAGGCGAATTGCTTCTGGAAGCGACGATAAAACTGTACAAGTGTGGCAGATGGGCAGTACTGCTACAGTTGCTGAGACTGAGACCTATCGCGGCCACTCCCTTTGGGTGGTGACCTTAGCGTGGTCGCCCGACGGCACCTACATTGCTTCTGGTGGGAATGATGCAACCATCCATATCTGGGATGTTGGCAGGAAGGAGACGGCTCTCACCTATCGCGATCATCCCTTTGGAGTCAATGCCCTGGCATGGTCGCCTGATGGAACGCGTATCGCCTCTTGCTCCTGGGATAACATCATACGAGTTTGGGATGTAGTCACCGGAAACACACTTTTCACCTATCACGGTCATTCCAATTGGGTCAATACCGTAGCATGGTCTCCCGATGGCACTCGCATCGCTTCTGGAGGCCGTGATAAGACGGTGCAGGTGTGGGACGCAGTCACTGGCCACGTCATGTTTACCTATCATGATCATTCCAGTTGGATATATACTGTAGCATGGTCGCCCGATGGTACACGCATTGCCTCGGCAGGCAACGACGGGACAGTGCAGGTCTGGCAGGCCGTTTGACAGGTTGTGTTGCAAAAACTCAGGGGGAACGCGATGGGCGTCAAGCCCCACCTCCTGCTCAGCTTAGGCGGCCACTCCAAAGATGCTGGCGATGAACGCCACTTGCCCCAGGATGTCTCCTTTTTCCACGCCACGCCTTTGCCCTTTCCTAAATCATTGAGGAAAGTGGATAAAGAAAAACAGTGTTCAACAAGAGAGATTCGGAACCTCTCAACATATACAAGTCGCATAGTCTGGCTCTGTATCTCGTTTCATAGCTGCCCATAACCTTCAATTTTTTTCGCTGACAGCAAATTTGACAGCAAAAGCTGGAATCACCCTTGAAGCGCATCGTTGAGTTTGCTCATCGCTTCTTGTTGCATCGTCGGTAAGACATGAGAATATACATACGAGGCATTGGCTCCCGGTGGCAGTTCTGAAGAACTGGAGGCCCGTCTGGAGTTGATGGACTCAGCCCAGGTCCAGATGCAGGTGCTCTCAGTATCTCCGCAGCTCCCTTACTTTGAAGATGAGACCCACGCGGTAGAGGCCGCCAGGGCGACCAACGACCTGTATGCAGACCTGGTGCGGCGCTATCCCACCCGTTTTGCCGCGTTCGCCGCAGCCCCTTTACCCCAAATCGATGCAGCGCTCGCGGAGATAGAGCGAGCGCTTGACCAGCTCCACATGGTCGGGGTCACGGTGGCGACCTCTATCCTTGGCCGCTCGCTCGCCGATCCGGAGTTTGAACCGTTGTATGCCGAACTCGATATGCCGAACTCGACCGGCGAGGAGCAGTGCTCTACATCCATCCCGCGGGCGTAAGCGCCTGTTCGCCGCTGATTGCGAACTACGGGCTGACCTGGCCAATCGGTGCCCCCATCGAGGATACTATCTCCGCCACGCAACTCATCTTCAAGGACATCCCGGTGCGCTACCCACGCATCAAGATCATCAATTCACACCTGGGAGGAGCGCTGCCGATGCTCCTGCAACGGCTGGATAATCAATACCGCTGGGCGGCCCCGCAGATGACGGAACCTCCAAGTACGCAGGCCAGGCGTATGTGGTACGATACGGTCGGTCACTTTCACGTCCCGGCGCTGCGCTGCGCCTGTGAGTCGTTCGGCGCTGACCGTCTGTTGCTCGGCACAGACTTCCCTTATCTTTCAGGCGATGGATACAGGCGCTCGGTAGCCTATATAGAAGATGCCGGGCTTTCCACGTCCGAAGCGCACCGGATTCTCGACACCAACGCAGCATCCTGTTACAACTGGAGAGGAGGTAAGCAATGCGCACCGTCCAATTTGGCATCTCCCTTGCGCCAAACAGCGCAGACATGAGGAAGCTGCGCGAACTGGCGTGCCTGGCAGATACGCTTGGACTCGACCTGCTCGGTATACAGGATCACCCCTACTTTTCGCGGTTCTTCGACTCCATGAGCCTGATCTCGGTGCTACTGGCCGAGACCACGAGGTTACGCATTTTCCCGAACGTGGCCAGCCTCCCGCTGCGTCCTCCCGCCCTGCTGGCCAAGAGTGCCGCCTCGCTGGATATGTTGAGTGGTGGGCGCTTCGAATTGGGGATTGGTTCTGGAGCCTCCTGGGAAGGGATCGCGGCGATGGGCGGGCAGCGGCGCACACCTGGCGAGGCTATTCAGGCGCTGGAGGAGGGTATCGCGATCATGCGAGCCATCTGGAACGGGCAAGGCAGCCTGCGCTATGACGGGAAATACTACTCGCTGCACGGCCTCCAGCCAGGTTCCAGGCCAACCCATACCATAGGAATCTGGGTCGGCGCGGTCGGTGAAAGGATGCTGCACCTGACGGGGCGGCTCGCCGACGGTTGGGCGGCCCCTATCGTTTCCTACCTGCCCTACGAGCGCTGGGGATGGGCGCAGGAGACGATTGACTCCGGCGTTCGTGAAAAAGGGCGCGACCCCTCCAGCATCGTGCGCGTTGCAAACCTCGTAGGCAGCATCACTCATCGCCAGGGCGGTGGTCAACCACATGGAAACACTCCCCTCGAGGGGAAAAGCTCGTATTGGATCGAGGTACTGACGTCGCTGGCACTTATGACAGGCTTTGATACCTTCATTTTCTGGCCTGAGATACCAACGAGCGAACAGATCGAGCTTTTTGCCCGCGAGGTAACTCCCGGCGTACGCGAGGCGGTCGCCAAGGGATAGAAATCATAGCGAGGAGGCTAGGGAAGAGATCAACCTTGATCCCGACCTGGGAGACATCTATTGGCAGGGACCCAATGCAGGTACAACCCTGAAAACAAGTCGGTGACTTGACTCAAGAATCGTTGTAACTGAGGCAAACGAGACCCGTGGCAACATTGGCCCGTGCGCTCATTCCCACCTTGGGCACAGATCAGTTCTATGAACTCTGGTGAGCCAGCGAACTGGCGACGGACGCAAGAGCGACAAAGCACCTCACAGAAGGGATCTTCTGGGACGTGAAGCTCTAGCTCGAAGCCTGCAAAAAGCACGAAATGCTCTCTTATTGTTTCCAGTTCGGCCTCTTGACAAAGAGAAAATATGTGTATATACTCCTAATTATGAAAGAGCAACACCATCAAGAAGTGAATATGGCGAAGGTACTCGAAGTTGCTTCCTTCTGTGCGTGTGCCAACCTGCGTAAGGCCTCGCGTGCCGTGACACAACTCTACGACGAGTCACTCCAGCCTACAGGCTTGCGAGCAACCCAGTTTACATTACTGGTGGCACTCTCAGTGACAGGTTCGATCTCCATCACTGATCTCGCTCAGCAGTTGGTGATGGACCGGACCACGTTGACGCGGAACCTCACCCTGCTTGAACACCGGGGGTTGGTCGCCATCGCGAAGGGTGACGATCAGCGAACCCGCCTGGTGACACTAACCAACCAGGGGCGCGAGGCTTTGATGAAGGCGCTTCCGTTGTGGGAACAGGCGCAGACGCGTATCGTCTCAGGATTGGGACGCGCACACTGGAACACGCTCCTCGCGGATTTGTCGGACGTGGTGTCGCTGGCTTGTGAACCGTAAATTTTTTGTTATAAAGCGTGTATATACACGAAATAGGGAGAGGTTGAAGCTAAGGAAAGGTGAACTCATATGACCACATCACGTGTCGCCCTGGTGACCGGGGCCTCATCTGGCTTTGGCCAGGCTACTGCCGCTCTACTGGCGAAGCACGGCTTTCAGGTGTTCGGCACCAGTCGTACTCCTATAGACCACCCTGCTGGAAGCTATGAAATGCTTCCGCTCGACGTCTGCTCGGAGATCTCTGTCCAGGCATGCGTCCAGACCATCCTGCAACGAACAGGGCGCATCGATCTGCTCGTGAACAATGCGGGCTACGCTCAGGGAGGTGCGCTCGAAGAAAACAGCCTGGATGACGCGCGGGCACAGTTTGAAACGAATGTGTTCGGTGTCCTCCGCGTGCTCAAGGCGGTCCTGCCGGCCATGCGTCAGCAGGGTGGCGGCCAGATCATCACCGTCAGTTCTCTCCTTGGGATAGTTGCTATGCCCTACCTCGGCCTCTATGCCTCCAGCAAATTCGCACTGGAGGGGATGATGGAAGGGCTGCAGGACGAATTGCGTCCTTTCCATATCAGGGTGTCCCTGGTGGAACCGACGTTTTTCAGAACACACTTCACGGCACAGCCTCCCGCGACACCACTTGCGGTGTATGAGTCCGCCCGCCAGTCCATGCTGCGGTTCGTCCAGGACGGAGTGGAGCATGGGCCAGACCCCGAACTAGTGGCCGGGCGCATCCTCCAGCTTGCCAGCAGTGCCAGGCCTCCGTTGCGCTCCTACGTTGGCCCGCGCGCCAGCCTGCTGGTGGCGCTGCGCAATTGGTTACCGCCACGCGTGTTCGAGCGGGTGCGGCGTCGGGTTTTTCAGATAGAGAGCGTGCCTGCTTTCGACGAGAGGATGGAACCGGCAGCAGAAAGGAGATAAACCTGTGAACATGCCTGTTGACGCTTCTTCAGCAACCAACCGTTACGTTGCCGAGCATACGCTCAAGCAGATGGAATCTCCAGATGAAGCACAGCAGGAGCGCCCACAGCAGCGCAACACCCACAATCGCAACAGTATCGAACAGTGGCAACGCTCCAATTTCAAAAACAGCGCGACCCAGGGGAACACTGAGGAGCACCGTTAACCCTCCCAGCAGCACCGCAGCCAGGATTGTGGGTCGCCAATCCCCACGCGGGGTATTTCCTCCAGCCAGAAAGCGTGTGGGGGGGGCGACGAACACCAGGAGGAGAACCCCGCAGACCGTGGCAAAGACCGTAATGGTTGAACGGGCCGTCGCGATCACTGTTGCTTCTGGCAGTCCTTTAGAGATGGCAATCGCTACTACGAGCAAGAAGATGAACAGCGTCGCGAGGCTCCCCGTCAGGATGGCCGGGAGCACAAAATGCACCAGGCGCAGGAGCAGCTTGTTGCCTCGTGTCGGGCCAGGTTGCGCCCAGGCTGCCAGCGCGACCGTGGGGGTGCCCACCGTCAGCAAGGTGACCAGGGAAGACTGCCGTGGGCTGAAAGGAAACCCTGGAATCAGCAGGATCAACAGGGTGAAAGAGGCCACGCGCGTCAAAAAGAGCGTGAGGATCTGTTGCATGCCGTTGACCACGCGCTGGCCTTCTTGCACCGCGCGTGGCAGGGCAGCAAACGAGTCACCCAGCAGCACCAGATCGGCGGCACTGCGGGTCATCTGGCTTCCGCTTTGCATGGCGATGCCCAGGTTGGCGCGTCTGAGGGAGAGCACATCGTTGAGACCGTCGCCCACCATCGCGACATAGGCACCCTGAGCACGCAGTTCCTGCACGATGCGCTCTTTTTGCTGCGGGGTGATCCGTCCAAAGACCGTGGTGTCGCGCACAACCTGGGCGAATTGTGCTGGTTCCATCTCTGAGAGGTCCAGCCCGGATACAGACTTGAGATCGGAAGCAAATCCCATTTGCTTGGCCAGGGCCGCAACCGTGTGCGGGTGGTCACCAGAGATGACCTTCAGTTGCACCCCTGCCTGGCTGAACGCTGCCAGGGTTGCGCGCGCCTCCGGGCGCAGGATGTCACCCAGGCTCACCAATCCCAGCGGGTTCAAGCCTGGCTGCAGACGAGGTTGCCCGTCTGCGTCGTAGAGACCCCTGATTTCGTCGTAGCAGGCAAAGAGCACAACGCGCAGTCCCTGCTCTGCCCAGGCTGTTGCCTGGTCTCCCAGCCGACTTTCAGGCCGCAAGAAAGGCTCGAGCATCTCCGGGGCTCCCAGCACATAAACCTTCTGCGTCTCAGCCAGGGTCAGAGCACTCCACTTGCTGGCCGAAGAGAAAGGGACTTCAGCGCTTGTCGGCTGCGCCTGGGCCAGGTATGCTGTCGCAATGGCCGCAGCGGTGGCGTTGCTGACCGAGACGCTGGCCGCATAGACTCCCAGCAAGGCACACAGCTCCTCCTCGCCGATGCCGAATGGCTGTACGGCGTGCACTGACAACCGGTTTGTCGTCAGCGTGCCGGTCTTATCACAGCAGAGCACCGTGACATTGCTCAAGGACTCGACGGCGTTGGCCTGCTGGATCAGCGCCCCTGTGTTGGCCAGGCGCACCGCAGCAAGGCCATAGGCCACCGCGATCGCCAGCAGTAAGCCGTTGGGCACCAGGCCCGCGATCACCACCGCCATCTGCACTGTCTGGAGCAGCGGGGTCTGCCGTATCGTGGTGATCATCAGCAGGGCAAGGCCAAGGTAACAGGCCAGGACCAGTAGGATGCGGATCACCGTCGTGGCCTGTTGCTGCAATGGCGTCAGGACCCGGCGAAAGGTGCGTGCCCCTGCCGTGAGTTTATACGCGGTGCTCTGGGTTCCCACCTACAAGGCTTCGTACACAGCGCTGCCATTGACGCAAAAGCTGCCCGATGAGACGGGATCGCCAGCACACTTGCGGATCAGGTCAGACTCACCCGTGAGCAGGGATTCATCGACATCGATCCATCCTTTGCCTACCAGGCGACCGTCGACCACGATCTGGTCGCCCGGTCGCACCACGAGCAAATCCCCAACGACCAGGGCACTCGGATCAACCGGTTGCTCGTGGCCCGCCCGGATCACAGTGGCGGTGGGACGAGTGAGCAGGGCGATGCGGTCGAGGGCGCGCTTGGCACGGATCTCCTGGAC
>WNGN01010591.1_pt1 | contig 10034 bp, 10 predicted proteins | sample 5400561 | NCBI WGS metagenome assembly WNGN01 (sample SAMN13153379, study PRJNA577476) | soil metagenome | isolation source: 115 cm soil or saprolite under Garry oak tree replicate 2 | place: USA:California | collected 2016-06-15 | reverse complement strand
GAAGATCTGCCTGGGTTGCCGCTCCCGCAACCGATAAGCCGGTGCCCGTGCTCGCCATCACCGGCCCGGAGCTTGATGGCGTGAAGCTGGAGTCTGAGGTATTCTTTCCTGCGCGGATTAAACAGTCCCTCACCAACGATCGACGCATCGCGGTTCGCGAAGCCAACACCATCCGCACCGCGTCGTCAGTAGGTGATTCATGGAGGAGTTATGAAAATGTTGCTCATTACTGCCGCCGTGCTTGCAACGGCAGTGCCGCTCGTCGCTCATCACGGTGCCGCGACCTTCGATACCGAGAAAGAGCTCACGTTGAAGGGAACGGTGACGGAGTGGATTTGGGCCAATCCTCACTGTTTCCTGAAATTTGACGCGAAGGATGATACAGGCACCGTACGCAACTGGGTTGTCGAAACACAGAATCCCACGACCATGTCTTCTCGAGGCTGGCGGCGCGCTTCTTTTAAAGCCGGCGATCCGGTAACCGTCGCCTTGCAGCCAGTAAAGAACGGCGCACCGGTGGGAAGGATTGTCAAAGTCTTGCTGGCGAATGGCGAGACACTCATTGCCATCGGACCACAACCCGATGCGGCCCTACCGCAGCAGCCGGAGAAGTAATACATGGCGGGCGCCTTTCGCTTCAGTTTCATCGCGGCCGCAGTCCTGATGTTGTCGGCTGAGTCATTCGGGCAGTACCAGCCCTGGAACAACCCAGGCCGCGCGCCGGCGGCTAGTCCGCAGGAGACGGCGCCGGGTCCGGCGCCGCGCCGGGATCTTACGGGAATCTGGGATGCGGGAAACGCGGGCATCAACGGAACTGGTTATCCGACGCCTCCGCTCACGCCATGGGGTGAAGAGGTCGGGAAGACGCATAAATCGGGAAACGGCATCCGCATGGTTCCGATGGCGGAAGTCAACGATCCGCTATCGACGATGGGCGATCCGACGGGATTCCCGCGGATCATTCTGTACGAACTGCGTCCGGTTCAAATCCTGCACACGCCCGAGTCGGTCCTCATGCTCTACATGTTCGAGAAGAGATGGCGCGTCATCTGGACCGATGGCCGGCAGCTTCCCAAAGATCCGGACCCGCGCTGGTACGGCTACTCGGTCGGCCATTGGGAAGACGATTACACACTTGTCGTGGAAACCATCGGCACCGATGAGCGGACGTGGCTCGATAATGCCGGCGACCCGCACAGCGATCAGTTGCGCGTTGTGGAGCGTTACCACCGGTTGAATCAGACCACACTGGAGTTGTCCGTCACTCTCGACGATCCCAAGACGTACACGAAACCCTGGACCGCCCGGGACAAGCTTCCGCTCCGGCTGATCCCGCCCGGCACGGACCTGATGGAGATGATTCCTTCAGCCACAGAGGCGGCAGCATACCGGAAATCGATGGCCGAACCGAGCAAGTAGCGCATTCCCCTCCTCTGCGAGCAGGGGAATGCGCTAACGCCTGTCGCAACTACCGGAATTGCGGTATCGAAATACGGTATTCACTGTATTTTTCCCGGCGGCGCGGATCGCAATAATCAAGGTTTGGCCTATGAACTCACGCTCCTCTCTCTTTGTACTTGCGATAGGTTTCAGCATACTCATCGTGCTGATCGCCTTTCTGGGCTTCGGTGCAATCCGCCGGGCCGATGCCATATACCGCGATATGCATGCCGCCCAGGATGCATATGTGCAAACGGAGACGTTCCGGCGGGGAATCGCCACAGATGTGTACCTGGCGGATATCCTGCTGCGCGATTACCTGCTTGATCCTTCTCCCCAAAATGCTCCTCACCACCGGCAGCAACTCCTGGTCATTCGCGAGTCCCTTCAGCAGAGAGTGGACGAACTTTCAAAGCTGGTTCCGGAAAACGACAGTCCCGAATTGAGCCGCCTTCAAAACGAGGTCGAAGCCTACTGGGATTCGCTCGACCCGATTTTCGACTGGACGCCCAAAGAAAAATCAGAGCGAAGCTGGGTTTTTCTTGCACGCAAGGTGCTGCCGCGGCGCGAGGCCGTTGTGAGTCTTGCGCGAGAGATGGCAAAGATGAATGCCGAAAACCTCGATCGAGAGAGACAGCGATTGCAGAACAGTCAAGACGTGCTTCATCGATTTCTTCTACAAATGATGACCGTCGCGCTGGTTCTCGGAAGCTTCGTCGCGCTGCTGACCACGTATCGTGTCTTGGTGCTCGAGCGCAGGCACGATGCGCAGCGTAAGCAGATCGAAGAAACACAGAACAACCTTCGCCGTCTCTCTCATCGGCTGGTTCAAGCGCAAGAAATGGAGCGGACGGCTCTCTCCAGGGAACTCCACGATGAGGTAGGCCAGAAGATGACGGCGCTCGGAATGGAGTTACGCAATCTGGAGAAGCTGCGCGATTCCAATCCCGGCGCATTCGAGAAGCGTATGGAAGAGGTCAAGCGATTGAACATCGACGCCATGCGCGCCATCCGAGACCTCGCCATGGGGCTGCGGCCGTCAATGCTGGATGATCTCGGACTCGAAGCGGCGCTCGAGTGGCAAGGCCGCGAATTCTCCCGCCATACCGGAGTGCCGGCTGTTGTTCAGGTCAACAGCGCGCTCGATGAGCTACCGGAATCTCAGCGTACCTGTATCTACCGCGTGGTTCAGGAGGCACTGACAAACTGCGCGCGGCATGCAAAGGCCAGAAACGTCCTCGTCTCGGTCTCGAAAGAAAGAAACGGCATCGTCGTCCTCGTCCGGGACGACGGAATCGGATTCAGTCCTTCCCTGCGTGGCGGCCTTGGCCTTCTTGGAATTCAGGAACGGGTTCAGGCCTTGGATGGAAAATTGCACATCGCGTCGGCAGTCGGCAAAGGAACAACGGTCAAAGTGGAGATTCCTGCGGCGGTGGCCGCATGAGGCGAATTCGGATTCTGATCGCCGATGATCACGGAATTGTCCGCAAAGGCTTACGCCTGCAACTGGAACAGAACGAAGCATTCGAAATAGTTGGAGAAGCCGCGGAAGGTCGTGAAGCCGTACGCCTGTCGGAAGAACTGTTGCCCGATGTCGTGATCATGGATATCGCTATGCCGAACTTGAACGGGATACAGGCCACTGCGCAGCTGGTCAAGAAAAACCCTGAGATCGCGGTGATCATCTTGAGTATGTACTCCGATGAGACTTACCTGACGCGGACTCTCGCTGCCGGAGCGAAGGGATACCTGCTCAAGGAAAGTGCGGACCAGGACCTCGATAAGGCCGTGGAGGCCGTCGCGCAGGGCAAGCCGTTCTTCAGTCCAGCCATCGCCAACACGCTTCTCGAGGATTACATGCGCCAACTGCAACAGCGCGGGCTGGAGGATTCTTACGATCTGCTCACGGATCGCGAGAAAGAAATACTTCAGCTGCTGGCCGAAGGCCGCTCCAATAAAGAGGTCGCCTCGATGCTCAATCTCAGTACGAACACAGTAGAGACACATCGCACGCGAATCATGCAGAAGTTGGACCTGCATAGCGCCGCAGAGATCGTCCTTTACGCCGTCCGCAAACGGATCATTTCCTGACGGGCTCCACAAGTCGGGGCAACCTACACAAAAGGCACAATGAAGAGCACTAAACGGCACAAGAAAACCGGAAATATTCTTTTGTTTGCGCCTTTTGTGGTTCGTTCTGGTATTGTATAACCTGATTCCTTTCCCAAAATACAGTCGGGTTCGTTCTGGTATTGTATAACCTGATTCCCCTCCCAAAATACAGCCGTCGCTGTATTCCCCAATTCCGTGGAAGTCAGCATACTCGTGGAACACCAGAGGGGCGCAGAAGGAGATAGGTATGCGTGCAACGGCAATTGTGAGTGCCGCTTACAATGATTTCTTTAGGAGCTTGACTGCGGCGAAACAGGGTGTGTTGATGCTGGATTATGACGGGACCGTAGCTCCATTCTCGCGTGATCGGCGGCACGCGTCACCCTATCCTGGTATTTCCGAATCGTTGGCCGAAATTATGAGGACAGGCGGCACGCGGCTGATCATTGTGAGCGGCCGTTCCGCCCGCGACATTCCGCGGCTGCTTGGAATCCAGCCGCCACCGGAAATCTGGGGCAGTCATGGTGTGGAGCGTTTATATTCGGACGGCCGGTACGAGGAGATCGATGTTAACGACGATGCCCTTCAGGCACTCGGAGAAGCCGAGGTGCGTTTAGATGAGCAATGCCTCGGCCCTCATATCGAAGTCAAACTCGCTGCTGTCGCTGTGCACTGGAGAGGGTTGGACTCATCCGAGACGCTGAAAGTCCGCTCGCGCGCCTATCAGACGCTGAAACCGATGACTTCTCGCGCGGACTTGACCCTGGCAGAATTCGACGAAGGAGTCGAGCTGCGTCTTCGATCGGCAAACAAGGGAGAGGCGGTCCGGCATTTTCTTCGCGACATCAATCCCATGACACCCGTCGCATATCTGGGCGACGATGTGGACGACGAGGATGCATTTCGTGTTTTGAATGGCCGCGGGTTGACCGTCCTGGTCAAGCCGAAGTCCCGCTTTACGGCAGCTCAAATCTGGCTTAGACCGCCGGCCGAACTGGTTGGGTTTCTGATTGATTGGAAGCTCGCCTGCCGGGACAAACTATGAGTACATCGGACTGTCTAATTGTCGTTTCCAATCGCCTCCCGGTCACTGTACGCACCACTGCGAGCGACTGTTCACTGGAATGGAGTGGAGGAGGCCTCGTCAGCGCGCTCACACCGGTTCTTCGCGAGACCGGCGGATGCTGGGTCGGTTGGACAGGTACGGATTATCACGAGACGGTCGCAGAATCGCTGGACCGGTGGTCGTCACAGCAGAATTACCGCCTCGAACCCGTCTTTCTGACACCCGCCGAGAAGGCCTCCTATTACGAAGGATTCTCCAACGAAATCATCTGGCCCTTGTTCCACGGCCTGCCGTCGCGCTGTCAATTCGATTCGACGTACTGGGCCGGTTACCGCGCGGTGAACGCAAAATTTGCGGATGGAGTCGAACGCGTAGCCGGAAACGGCGATTTCATTTGGGTGCATGACTACCATTTGATGATGCTGGCCGAAAACTTGCGCGCTCGCGGTGTGATCGAGCGGCTTGCCTATTTTCATCACATTCCTTTTCCGGCGCCTGACACGTTCGAGACACTGCCGTGGCGTTCCGAAGTGCTCCGCGCACTGATGCGTTTTGATTCACTTGGATTCCAAACACCCCGTGATCGCCGGAATTTCGTCGAATCACTTCATCGCTGCTTACCAGGCGTTCAGGTTTCTGGTGTTGGAGAAAGGCTGCGGGTTCGATTTGAAGACCACTGGTCGAATATCGGCACCTACCCTATCAGCATCGACTATTCAGCGTTATCTGCGGAGGCTTCCAGACCGGATGTGACCACGGAGGCGGAGAAGATACGGCAAGGATGTTCAGGAACCGCCATCATTCTCGGTGTCGATCGGTTGGACTATACCAAAGGAATCCCGGAGCGGTTGATCGCATTTCAGACGTTACTGCGGTCGAATCCCGAAGTGCGCGGCCGTGTCACCATGATTCAACTCGTGGTGCCGAGTCGCGAGCACATTACGGAATATATCGACTTACGGGGGCGTATCGAGCGGTTGGTCGGCAACATTAATGGCGAATACAGCAGTCCAGGATGGGTGCCCGTCCATTATTTCTATCGAGCCGTTTCACGTACCGAACTCCTCGCCTTTTATCGGGCAGCTCAGGTTGCGTTGATTACGCCTTTAAAAGACGGAATGAATCTTGTTGCCAAAGAATTCTGCGCATCCAGGATCGACAATCGCGGTGTGCTGGTGCTCAGTGAATTTGCGGGCGCCGCCGCGGAGTTGCGCAATGGAGCACTGCTGGTGAATCCTCACGACACAGACAAAGTGGCTGAATTGGTGGCTAGTGCGCTTCAGATGACGGAGTCTGAGCAACGGATCCGCATGGAACTGATGCGGCGCCAAATCGAATCGTACGATGTTTTCCGCTGGTCCGAGTCATTCAATATCGAGAGCAAACCCTCTCCATCTCTTATTCAAGATTTACGAGCCGCTCCAGCCCACATGTCGCATTAAGCTTCTGCAGAAATCGGGATTTTCTCCGAACTCCGTTCTAAAATAAACTGCCGATGTGCCTGCTGTAGCGGCGCTCCGCGAAGCGCAAGCGCGATAGCGCGCAGCTCAAGAAATAGACCGCCGCTACAGTCGATTTCGTCACGGGATGCGAGTTTCTAACAAGGAGAAAACGAATGAAAAAGAGTTTGCACGTGCAGATCGCTGTCATCGCGGGAATTGCCCTGTGTCTGACGGGCGCAGGATCGGGCCTTAAGGCGCAGCGGGCGCCGGCGTCCGCGGTCCAGGTCGGCAGTACGGAGCTTGGAGGCGTCGTCACCAGCTCGAAGGGGCCGGAAGCAGGCGTGTGGGTCATCGCGGAAACGACGGACCTGCCGACGAAGTTCGCGAAGGTCGTCGTCACCGACGATCAAGGACGATACCTCATTCCCGAGCTTCCGAAAGCTTCTTACGACGTCTGGGTGCGCGGGTACGGACTTGTCGATTCCCAGAAGGTGAAGACGGAAATCGGGCGGCAACTCAATCTCACTGCCGTGCCGGCGCCGAGCGCGGCGGCTGCGGCCGAATACTATCCGGGCGTTTACTGGTACTCGCTGCTTCAGATTCCGCCAAAAAGCGAGTTCCCAGGCAGCGGTCTGAACGGCAACGGCATTCGGGAAATCATGAAGACGCAACATTACTGGATCGACACGGTGAAGAACTCGTGCCAGTCGTGTCACGCGCTCGGTTCCAAGGGCATGCGTACGCTCGAGAAGGAATGGGGCGCAACCACCAGCTCGCTCGATGCATGGACCCACCGGGTACAAGCTGGCCAAGCAAGAGGAAACATGGCCCTCACGCTCGGCCAATTCGGCCCCAAAGCGTTGTCGTTATTTGCCGACTGGACGGACCGCATTGCTCGAGGAGAACTGCCCAGCGAGAAACCGCAGCGGCCTCAGGGTGTCGAGCGTAATGTCGTCATCAGCATGTGGGAATGGTCCGTGGCCAAGGCCTATCTCCACGATGCGATATCGACCGACAAGCGCAATCCGCGCGTCAATGCGAACGGGCCGATCTACGGATCAACGGAGGAAAGCACGGACATGGTGCCCGTCCTCGATCCGATCAAGAACGCCGCATTGCAGATAAAGCATCCGTACCGCGATCCGAAGACGCCTTCATCCCTGGATCTCACCCACGGGCATTCGCCGTACTGGGGTGACGAGCCGATCTGGGACGGCCACACCAGCATCCACAATCCGATCATGGACGAGAAGGGCCGCGTCTGGTTCACCGCCAGAATTCGTCCGGACGCCAATCCCGCCTACTGCAAAGCCGGATCGGATCATCCCTCCGCAAAGGTCGTCCCTCTGGAGACCTCCGGCCGCCAGCTTTCGATGTACGACCCCAAAACAGGCAAGTGGTCCCTGATCGATACCTGTTTCTCCACGCAGCATCTGTACTTCGCCAAGGATGCCAATAACACACTGTGGACAAGCGCGGGCGGACCGGCAAGCGGTGTAGTCGGTTGGCTGGACACGAAGCTATACGAGCAGACCGGCGACGAGGTGAAGTCGCAGGGCTGGACGCCGCTGATCATTGATACGAACGGCAACGGCAAACGCGACGCGTACGTAGAAGCGAATCAGCCTCTGGATCCGGCGAAGGATAAACGCGTGATGGCCGCCTTTTACGGTGTTCAGCCGAGCCCTATCGACGATTCGATCTGGGGCCAATCGATGGATGTGGGCTTCTCGCGCATGGACCAGCCGGGATACATTCTGCGTCTCGTGCCCGGTCCCAATCCGCCGCAATCGGCATTGACCGAAGTGTATCTTCCTCCGGACGAAGGATACGGTTCGCGCGGCATTGATCTCGATCTCAATGGCGTGGTTTGGACCACACTCTCGAGCGGACATTTCGCCAGCTTCGACCGGCGCAAATGCAAGGGCCCGCTCAATGGGCCGGCTGCAGTAACCGGCAAGCACTGTCCGGAAGGCTGGACCCTGTACAAATACCCCGGACCGCAGTTCAAGGGCGTGACCGATCCCGGAAGCGCGGAGCACGCCTACTATGTCTGGGTCGATCGCTACAATACCTTGGGACTCGGACCGAACGTGCCGCTTGCGATGACGAATGGCGGCGAAGCGGTGACCGCGCTGGTCAACGGCAAGTTCGTGGTCATACGCATTCCGTACCCGATGGGTTTTTTCAGTAAGAATGTCGACGGCCGCATCGACAATCCCAACGCCGGCTGGAAGGGAAAAGGCCTGTGGACAACGCTGGGGACCCGCACCGTGTTTCACAACGAAGGCGGCACCAGCTCGCGGCCGAAGGTTTACAAAATCCAGGTGCGCCCCGATCCGCTTGCGCGGTGATGGGCACGCGAGCGAAAAGCGTTGTCGGGGCGGTCTATGAAGAAGTTTATAAGCTTGTGAGCGGCACTCCAAGCTGGTGCTGTGGCGAGTGGGCGCTGGAAATAACCTTGTGTGGAGCGGTGCGTTTTCCAGAACTGACGCGGCATCTGTAGCGTGGTTTCCGGCGCGCCTTCCATCAGGCGAAGTCCACAACTGTAAATCGTCGTCAGGCATGCGCGATAAACCGGAATGCGGACTTCAGCTAATCGAAAGCGAGGAAAAAGATCTATCCGCGCAGCGGATTTAGTTCAACACCACGATGCAACTGACGAACTGTAGATTAGTCTTTACTGATGGTGGGCCTTCGTGCCGTTTGCGGCCGATCGTGAAGTCGTTGGGCCGCCCCCCGAATCACGAGAAACGTGAACTCCGGGATAGAATGAGCCAGTGGTCGATTGGCATCACTTCAGTCCGTCAGATTTTGAGTACGACTTCGAGCAAGACAAACTCGCTGAACACGGAGTGACATTCGAGGAAGCTGTGGAATGCTTCTTCTCAGACTTTCAGATTCGTCGAAACAAAAAGTACCGTGATCGACATCAACTAATCGGCCGAACCCATGGAGGCAAGAAATTGAAGGTCATCTTCCAGCTCAAGCCGCACAGCGTCGTTCGCATTATCACTGGGTGGCCATTATGACAAAGCGAAAGAAAAGACTGCCCTCGAAACCGAGACTCTCTCAGTATGAAATTGACAAGGTCGTAACCGCCGAGGCCAATCAAAATTCCGCCTGGGAAAAGGTGGTTTCAGTTCGGCGACCAAAATCAGCGTCGTTATCGATTTCGGCGGACCTGGCGGCCAGAGCAGCCTTTCTGGCGAAACTCCATCGTGAGCGCCGGGTCGATGAATGGGTCGAACGCGTCCTCAGGGAAAGAGTGGAGATCGAGGAGTCGGCGTTTACCGCGGCGAAGAAGGCACTCGCGTCCTGAAGGCGCCCGCCCTGGGAAATAGCGCCTAACGTGCGGAAACCTCTCGTGATCTGCCGCCAGGACTTAATCGGTCATTTGCACTGGAGGAAAAATGACAGATCAGATCATCACAGTGGTCGCGCGAAACAAGGCCAAGCCAGGCCTGGAGGACACCGTCAGGCAGGAGCTTTTAAAATTATTGGGGCCGACCCGTTCTGAGAAGGGCTGCATCAATTACGATATGCATCAGTCTTGTGAGGACGCATCCTTGTTTCTCTTTCACGAAAATTGGTCGAGTGATGAGGACCTGCGCGTTCACTTGGCTGCGCCGCATATCAAGAGCTGGTTTGAAAAATCGAAGACCCTTCTGGCAGAGCCTGTCGAGGTTACACGTTGGAAGCGGGTAGGCTGAAGCTAAAACGAACTACTTCTTACTGAGTCGGATTTCCTCGGCTACTGACCGCTTACTGGACAGGAGCACCGGACAGATTCGGTGGGTAACACGGATTACAAGTAGCACTCGTTGCCGTCGCGTAACGAATCACGGCGTCCGGTGCACTATAGTAACCAAACCGGCCGGCATTCGTCGACGTTGGTGTCGCCGCTACGGTGTAATCGCTACCCGATGCGCTTACGCTGAAATTATAACCCGATACGGAACCGGCAAAGCGCG
>WNGN01032350.1_pt1 | contig 10040 bp, 8 predicted proteins | sample 5400561 | NCBI WGS metagenome assembly WNGN01 (sample SAMN13153379, study PRJNA577476) | soil metagenome | isolation source: 115 cm soil or saprolite under Garry oak tree replicate 2 | place: USA:California | collected 2016-06-15 | reverse complement strand
CGCTGGTGTGGCTTTTGGTGCAGAAATGGGACTAGCGTTATCCCATGTAAAATCCGCCGTTGACGTTCAAAACGTGGCCGGTGATGTATGACGCCATCGGCGATGCAAGAAAGAGCGCTGCATCGACAATCTCGTTGACGTCGCCAAGACGGCCGAGCGGGATTTGTTTGATAAAATTCGCGGTGACTTCTTCGGACATGCCTTTGCTCATCCCGACATCGATGAAGCCGGGCGCAATGGCATTAACGGTAATGTTCTGACGCGCAAACTCGCGCGCGGAGACTTTGGTGAGCGCGATGATCGCGGCTTTGCTCGACGAATAATTTGCCTGGCCAAAAAGCCCCATTTGGCCACTGACCGAAGAAAGGTTCAGGATTCGTCCGCCGCTGTGCAAAATCGCGGCGGCCTTTTGCGTGACTGTGAATGTGCCGATGAGATTCACGCGCACCACGCTCTCGAATTCTTCCGGCGACATTTTTTTGATCGTGCGGTCGTGGATAATCCCGGAGTTGTTCACGAGAATATCGAGGCCGCCCCGCTTGTCGCCGATCTCGGTCATCATCGATTCGACCTGGCCCGGCTGCGTCACGTCGCACTCGATCACAAGCGGCGCCTCTAATTCCTTCGCCACATTTGCCGCATCAGTCTTATTTTGCCTCTGCGCATCGGCCACATAATTCACCACACATTGCGCACCGCGCTTGCCAAACGCTTTAATCATTTCCGCGCCGATTCCCCGCGAGCTGCCCGTAACGAGGACAACTTTTCCAGTGAAATCCAGTGGATCAGGCATTTAGTGATTTAATGAGTTAGTGATTTAGCGATTGCAATCGTTAAATCACTGAATCAGTAAATCGTTAAATCTCTTCAAATGGCTTCACCGATTCGCATCCTCACCGCTGTTCCAATTTGTGACGGCCACGACAGCGCGATCAATACAATCAATCTCGAGTTCATCCGGCACGGCATTGAGGTCATCTATCTTGGTTATCATCGCTCGGTCGGCGATATTGTCCGCGCCGCGATCCAGGAAGACGTGCAATCATGAGACGCAAAGGCGTGGACGAAATTTTCTTCGCGGGAACGTCCCTCGACGACATGGTGAAGTTTGTTCATCAGCGTTACGGCAAACCGCGCGGGAAGAGAACGCGCGCCAAAAGGTCCGACATGGAGCTGGCACACAAGCTGAGTGAAATCGAAGACGCCTACGCAAGCGGGAAGAAACCGCCGACGCTCAACGCTAGGCGCCGAATGTCGAAGGCAGAGGCGAAGCAAAATCAAACATCAAACATCAAACATCAAACATCAAAGGTCATCGGATTCACCGGGCCAGGCGGCGCGGGAAAAACGACGTTGATCGATGAGTTGGTATTGCGCTTCCTCCATCAAAATCCAAAAGGACGGATCGCGATTTTGTCGCACGATCCGAGCGTGATTGGCGAAGGCGCATTGCTGGGCGATCGCGCCACCATGATCAACTCGCAGGACGATCGTGTGTTCATGCGCAGCATGGCTACCCGTGGGCAAGCCGGCGGGCTTTCGCCTGCGACGCACGATTGTCTGGCGTTACTCGCACGCTCTGGGTTCGATTGCGTGATCATTGAAACGGTTGGCACCGGCCAGGAAGCCATGCCATTTCGAAAAAATGGCATTGTCGATCTTACCGTGCTGGTGATGAATCCTGATTACGGGAGCCGGTTGCAACTGCAAAAGATCGTCATGCTCGATCTCGCCGATATCGTGGTCGTGAACAAGAGCGATCTCCAGCGCGCTCGCACTGCCCACAGCGAGATCGAACAACGTCTGCAGCAAAACCGGCGTGGCCAGCGATTGATCGACACGGTCGGAAAACGGCATCGTGACCCTGGCGTGGGTCAATTGTTCGATCTAATTTCAATGGTAGGGCGCGACCGGTCCGAGCCGGACTGGCATCAGGCGCGCCAAACGAGAGGACGCGACAAATCATGAGCAAACTTGGACAAGTCATTGAGTCGATTGAGAAGTACAACAAGTTTGTTCTCGATCAGGTAAGGCGTGCGCGCACCGACCAACAATTCGGGCGCGATCTGCTCGGTCGTTGGAACGATATCAAAGCGAAAACACCGATAACCCGGACACCAACCGGATTGCCCTTGCCGCGCCTGGCGCTGCCGGAGATCGATGAACCGGGCGAGATTGCCCGTTATTTCTTCGGCGAAGGATTACCGGGTGAGTTTCCATTTCTCAACGGCGCCTACCGCGAGATGTATCTGGAGCCGGTGCGCGAGGTCGAAAGCTTCGAAAAGAATGGTGGTAGGGCGCGACCGGCCCGAGCCGGGCTGGCATCAGGCGCGCCGGACAAGAAACTCCTTCAAGCTGAGGAACCGACGCGTTTGTTCTCTGGTTTAATGCTGGCCGAGGACACCAACGAACGTTTTCATTACCTGACCCAGCACCAGCGCACGCATCGGCTTAGCACCGCATTCGATGGGCCAACTCTTTATGGCATCGACAGCGATGCCGATGGTGTCTTCGGAAAAATCGGCGAGGGCGGCGTGGCGATCGATACGGTCGAAGACATGGTGCGGCTTTATGATGGATTTGATCTTGGCTCGCCCGATTTTTCCGCGTCGATGACCATCAGCGGGCCGGCGCCGATCATCATGGCGATGTATATCGCGGCTGCGAAACGCCGTTTCGGTCCGAAAGTTGTTGCGAAATTGCGCGGCACGATTCAGGCCGACATTTTCAAGGAAGTCCAGGCGCAGAATGAAACCATTTTCCCGATCGAAGCCTCGCTGCGTTTTCTCACCGACATGGTCGAGTTCACCACTCGCGAGATGCCCCGCTGGTATCCGATCTCGATCAGCGGTTATCACATCGGCGAAGCCGGCTCGACGCCCGTGCAACAGGCGGCTTACACTCTCTCAAACGGCTTTGCCTACGCGGAAATGTTCGCGGCGCGCGGAATTGTATTTGGCGCCGGACCGCGCGGACAGCTATTGAAATTGCACACGCAAACTAGCGGTCGGTCGCTCATCGCTGCCGAATTCAAAAACAATCTCACGCGCACCGCTGCGGAGTTGATCCTTGCTTATATGAACGCCACGAATTCGTGCCACTCAAACAGCGCGGATGAGCCGTTCACCACGCCGAGCGAAGAATGGATCCGGCTCGCGGCCCACGGACAAGCGATCCTGCTCGAGGAATCCGGCATTTTCAAACACACCATGAACATGTTGAGCGGTTCGCCCGGCATGAAAGCAGTGGAGCACGCGGTGGAAGGAGCGATTCTTGATGAGTTCCGCGAGATCGAACGACTCGGCGGCGTGCTGGCGGCGGTGGAAGACCGCTATCAGCGCAGCCAGATTCAAAACGCCGCGCATCGCTACGAGCAGCAAATCTACGATGGGACTCGCCCGATCATCGGTCTCAATCGTTACCGCAACGGCAGTGACGACATACCGGAAGTGAAACTTGCGCGCACCCCGCGCAAGAAACAGCAGCTCCAGGTTGATCGGCTTGCGAAATTCAAAAAGAAAAACGCCGAGAAAGCAAAACGCGCGCTCGACAAGCTGGCCGCCGTCGTTGAGCGCGGTGAAAATTGTTTCCCCGCTTTGCTCGAAGCCGTCGAAGTCTGTTCCTTGGGTCAGATCACTGGACGGCTACAGGAAGTGGTGGGTAGATTTCGGCCGATGGTGTAGCATAGAGGAGCACAGCCCATCTTGGCTGGGGGGCCGGCGGGCGTCTCGCCTGCCGGATCGCCCGAGACACGCAGGCAAGGATGCCCGCGTGCCACATAGACAAGATGTCTGTGCTACTTCTTCCCGATCCGCTTTAGCGGGATATTCTTCCCGTAGAAGACCAGGCAGCCTGGATCCGCCACTCGCGTCATTCTCATCGACACGATAATGTCGTCCCCCGCGCGAGTGATCGTGCCGGTTCCCGAATTATTAAAACTATCTTCGAACGTAAATTCCAGCGTGTCCTTCGCCCTCATTTTCGCTGGTCAATGACCTTCCGGCGCCGCACCGTGACCATTCGAGTAAGCTGCGTCGAAGAAACTTGAATCGCGTTTCCGAACTGCTCGATGGTCCTTTCAAAAACTGCTTTTCTACCTAGGAATTTCTTGTCCACATACTCGCCGGCCCAACTTTGCTCTTGCGCGCTGACCAATCGGACTGCGGCAAGAAGTAAGACGGTCAGACAAAAAGGAACAGACTTGCGATTCATACCCGGCAAATTAGCAAATGCGTGCGATTGAGTTCAATCGCGCCGACCCGCGGCGATGCGCGCGATCGCTTCAAGACTTCCCGGATTCTCCAGAGCCGACGTGTCGCCGAGTTTTTCGCCCAGATAGGCCTTAAGGCGCTCGCCAGAGCCTCCTTCGCCGAGGCTTCGGCGGCCGAGTCGACATCTCCATTTGCAACCTTCTTTAAAACGCAGAAACAAACGAGCGCTTCGCCTTTAATCGGATCGGGCACGCCAACCGCCGCCGCTTCGCTGACTTCCGGATGCGCAACCAGAATTGATTCCACTTCCGCTGGTCCAACACGTTTGCCCGCAAGCTTAATCGTGTCATCGGAACGCCCGAGAATGTACCAAAGGCCGTCGTCATCGACTGCGGCCCAATCGCCGTGTACCCACGTTTCCGGCCAGCGCGACCAGTAACTCTCGATGTAGCGCTCGCGATCTTTCCAAAACCCGCGCGTCATTCCAATCCACGGCTCGCGAATGACCAGCTCGCCAACTTTTCCGCGCACGGATTTTCCATTGTCATCAACGACATCGGCCGCCATCCCGGGCAGCGGCCCGGAAAACGCACACGGTTTCATAGGTGTAAGAACGTTCCCCATCACGATGCCGCCGGAAATTTCCGTGCCGCCGGAATAATTGATGATCGGAAGTTTTCCGCGTCCGACGTTTTGGAATAGCCACATCCATGAATCGGGATTCCACGGCTCGCCGGTGGAAGCGAACTTGCGCAGCGATGAAAGATCGTGTCGATCCACGATCTCGTCAGTCCCGCCGCTGCGGGACCGCAGAGCGCGAACTAAAGTCGGAGAAATACCAAGTGCTGTCACTTTGTGCCGCTCGACCAACGACCAGACGCGATCCGGTTCAGGAAAATCGGGTGCGCCGTCATAAAGCATCATCGTCGCGCCCAGTAGCAAGGTCCCGAAAACTTCCCACGGCCCCATCATCCAGCCCATGTCTGTCATCCAGAAAAGCGTCTCGTCTGGATGCAAATCGAGCCCGTGCCACATGTCCTGGGCGGACTTAATGGGAAATCCGCAATGCGTATGCACCGCACCTTTTGGGCGGCCAGTAGTGCCCGAGGTGTAAATGATCATCATCGGGTCTTCTGCCGATGTGCGCTCAGTTTGCGCCCCGCCCGCCGATGTGCGCTCAGTTTGCGCACCGCCTGCTGTAGTGTTCGCTGTCCTCAGCGAATCGAAGGAACGTCCGCTGAGGACAGCGGACCCTACAGCTTCATAGTTCCACTCGCTGCTTTGATTTAGCACGATTAGATGTTTGAGCATTGGAATCTGCGACGCTGCCTCGTCGGCGACCGGTTTCATCGCGCAAAATTTCCCGCGCCGATACGTTCCATCGGCCGTAAACAGCGCTTTTGCGTCGGCATCGTTGAGCCGGGAAACAATCGCAGCCGCACCGAAACCAGAAAAGAGCGGCAGAAAAATCCCGCCGATCTTGATGATAGCGATCATCGCGATCACGATCTCGGGAACCATCGGCATGAACACGCCGATGGCGTCGCCTCTGCCGAGGCCGAGACTGCGCAACCCGGCCGCCATTTTATTCACCTGTTCGCGAAGCTCTTTGTAAGTGACCGTGCGCGTCGTGCCGTCTTCAATTTCGGATTTGATGGCGAGATGATTGTCGACCTCGGCGCCGGCATACTTGTCAAGCAGGTTATGAACGATGTTCATCTGACCATCGACGCACCAACGCGCCCATGGTTTGCCGTCGGCCAGATCGACAACGCGCGAGTACGGTTTGTAAAACTGAATACCGAGATCGCGCAGCACCGTCTCCCAGAACCAGGCAATGTCGGTCGTCGATCGCCGAATCAGTTCCTCGTAAGAACCAAGCGCGTGTCTCTCGATGAAGCGCTGCAAATTGGATTGTGCGATCAGCTCCGGCGTCGGGTGCCACACAAATTCTCCGCCGAATTGAAAATCGCTCACGAAGAGATTGTGCGAATGATCTGTAAACAGTGCAAGCAGTCAGAGGAGGGGAGCGCGGGCTTGTAGCCCGCTCTGTCCGGCATTTTTGCCGGACAGCTTCGAGCGCGACATCAGGGGAGATGCGACCCGCCTGCGGTAAGGTTATCGTCTGGGAAAGTCGCGGGCAACATGCCGGCGGCAGCGGGCAGAATGCAGACCTGTCATCGGCGGTCGTTCACGAGGTGAAGCGGCGCATCATCGATTCATTTGGTTGCGCGCTGGGCGCATGGAACGAGGAGCCATGCGCGATCGCCAGAAAAGTCGCTTCGGACTTTTCGGCCAGGGATGGATCGACAATTATCGGCACAAACCACAAAGCGCCACCGGATTGGACGGCCTTCGCGAACGGCTGTGCCATCCGCTACTTCGATTACAACGACACATATTTATCAAAGGAACCGGCGCATCCGAGCGACAATATTTCCGCTGCGCTCGCGGTCGCCGAAAGTGTCGGCGCGAATGGGCGACAGCTGATCACTGCGATCGCGCTCGCCTATGAAGTGCAATGCCGCTTCTGCGATGCGGCCAGTATTCGCGCGCGTGGCTGGGACCACGTGACCTACGGCACGTTTTCAACTGCGCTGGCCTGCGCGCATTTGATGAATCTCGATCTCAAAAAAACGCGTCATGCAGTGAATATTGCAGGCGTAGCCGGCGCGGCCATGCGTCAGGCACGCGTAGGCGAGCTCTCGCATTGGAAAGGCGTTGCTTTTGCGACTGCCGCGCGTCACGGCGTGTACTCCGCGTTGCTCGCGCGCGCCGGCATGACCGGGCCAGGACCGATTTTCGAAGGCCAAATGGGATTCGAAAAGCAGCTCGGCATTTCGTTGGGCAACCTCGGCGAAAAATTCGCCGTGCCGTTGGAAAAAGACGGCGACGGGCCGGCGTCAATGATTTTGCGCACGAGCATCAAATTCTGGCCGGCAGAATATCACAGCCAGAGCGCGATTGAGGCGGCGCTTTTCTTGCGAGAGGAAATCGGGGACCCGGCGACTGTGCGCGCGATGACGATCGAGAGTCACGATGCATCGGTCGATATCATCGGCAGTGAGCCGGAGAAATGGAAACCGGAGACGCGCGAGACTGCCGATCACAGTCTGCCATATATTACGGCGGTCGCTTTGATCGATGGCGAAGTGACCGAGGAGCAATTCCAGCCGGAGCGGTTTACCGATCCGAAGATTTGGAAATTTTTGGAGAACGTAAAGGTCGAACGCAATGCGGAACTGAGCGCGTTGTATCCCGACGCGGTCGCGAACATTGTGCACGCTGATCTTGCTGATGGCCGGCGATTGACCAGGCGAGTCGATTATCCAATGGGCCACGCGAAGAATCCGCTGAAGGATTCACAGGTGGAAGAGAAGTTTGAGGTTCTTGTTCACCCGATGCTCGGCAGGGAGCGTGCACGGAAGATTCTCGACCTTGTGTGGAAGCTGGACGAGGCGCGGAAAGTTAATGAATTGATGGAGGCAGTGAAAATGACCAATGACAAATGACGAATGTCGAAGGAATGACGAAACCCGAATGACGAAAGGACAGTGCGCTCGCCCTTCGTCATTTGAGCATTTGGACCTTCCTTCGTCATTCGTCATTTATGCTTCGTCATTTTGCGGACAAAGAGCATGAGCAAGAGACTGCGTGAATTGATCGCCCAAGGCGCCGTGATGATGCCGGGCGTCCCAAATGCAGCAATGGCGCGGCAGGTTGAGCGCGCGGGTTTCGAGGCGGTTTACATCAGTGGCGCCGGGATGGCGAACGCAACCGCAGGGATGCCGGACATCGGACTGCTTACTTCCACGGAAGTCGCGCAACTTGCGGGTTATATCGCCAATGCGGTGAGGATTCCGGCAATTGTCGATGCGGACACGGGATTTGGCGGAGCGGAGAATGTTGCGCGCACGATCCGCCAACTTGAGCAGGCCGGCCTGGCCGGCTGTCATATCGAGGATCAGGAATTTCCCAAGCGCTGTGGACATCTTGCCGGGAAAGAAGTTGTAGATGTGGACGAGATGGTGGGAAAAATCAAAGCGGCGGTTCGGGCGCGGCGCGACCAGGATTTTTTAATCATTGCGCGCACAGACGCGCGCGCGGTCGAAGATTTCGATCGCACAGTCAAGCGCGCGAGGAGCTATGTCGAGGCGGGCGCGGACGGGATTTTTCCGGAAGCTTTGCAAACCAACGAGGAATTCAAAGCCTTCGCCCGCGAAATAAAAGCGCCTTTGCTCGCGAACATGACGGAGTTTGGCAAGAGTCCCCTGCTTTCGTTTCAAGAGCTGTCCGATTTCGGATACAGAATCGTAATTTTTCCGATGAGCGCGTTTCGCGTTTCGATGAAAGCGAGCGACGAATTCCTGCGCGATCTGAAGAAGCGCGGGACACAATCGGGTTGGCTCGATAAAATGCGAACGCGCAAGGAGCTTTATGAGCTCCTCGATTACGACCCGACTGCCGAGAGTTGGCACGCCCGTTAAATCGTTAGATCGCTGAATCGTTTGAACGTTTCCGATTCGCGAGTAAGAGAGAACAGACCCATGAGCAACGAAACCAAACCAGAGTACAGTCCCGGTCTGGCCGGGGTGATTGCAGGCGAAACGGCGATCTGCTGGGTCGATCCCAATGCCGGGCTCATGTATCGCGGCTACGACATTCATGAAATGGCGCAGAAGGCGAGTTTTGAGGAAGTCGCTTACCTGCTGCTCAATGGCGAGTTGCCGAACGGAAAACAACTGGCCGAGTTTACCCAACAAATTGCCGCGCAACGTGCGTTGCCCGGCCCAGTGACCGAAATGCTCCGGCTTCTGCCAAGCGGGACGCATCCGATGGATATGCTGCGCACGGGTGTGTCGATGTTAAGCGCATTCGATAAAGATCTGAGTGACAACTCGCATGACGCCAATATCCGCAAGTCGATCTGCCTGATCGCACGCGTTTCCACTCTAATCACTGACGGCTGGCGCATCTCGCACGGCGAGCAGCCGCTGCCGGAAAGACCCGATCTCACGCAGGCCGGCAATTTCTTTTACAAATTGGATGGTAACGTTCGGCAGGACTGGCAAATCCGGATGCTGGATACGATTTTCAATCTTTACGCCGACCACGAATTCAACGCTTCCACCTTTGCGGCGCGCGTCACGGCTTCGACGCTCGCAGGAATCTACGCAGCGGTCACCTCCGCAGTTGCGACGCTGAAGGGTCCCTTGCACGGCGGCGCCAACGAAGAAGCAATGGAGATGCTTGAAGAAATCGGGACGCCGGATCACGCGGAAAGCTGGCTGATGAAAAAACTGGACACGAAAGAAAAGGTCATGGGTTTCGGCCATCGCGTTTACAAAAAAGGCGATTCACGTGTGCCTGTGATGCGTGAGATCGGGCGCGACCTGGGCAAACGCACGGGCAAGGAACAATGGATTCCAATTTGCGAAAAACTCGAAGAAGTGATGGACCGCGAAAAGCATCTTTGCGCCAATGTCGATCTGTACGCCGCGCCCGTGTTTTGGATGCTCGGGTTTCCCCCAGAGTTGAACACGCCGCTTTTCGGCGCGTCCCGCGTGGCTGGCTGGTGCGCGCACGTGACAGAGCAACACGACAACAATCGTTTGATCCGGCCGCGCTCCTTTTACGTTGGGCCAAAGTTGCGTCCGTATCCGGGAGTGCGCCCGAACGGCGCGTAAGATCGATAGTCCTTCGCGGATTCGGGTTCTCCTCGTAACGAGTGCCGAGCGAGCGATCCATGATGAGCGAGAAATCACTTCAGAAAAAGTACGCGCCGAAGAACGCGTGCTGGGGTTGCGGTCCGGCCAACCCGGCCGGTCT
>WNGN01003988.1_pt1 | contig 10040 bp, 12 predicted proteins | sample 5400561 | NCBI WGS metagenome assembly WNGN01 (sample SAMN13153379, study PRJNA577476) | soil metagenome | isolation source: 115 cm soil or saprolite under Garry oak tree replicate 2 | place: USA:California | collected 2016-06-15 | reverse complement strand
CAACCGGCAAGGGCAACGACCAGGTGCGCTTCGAGCTCGGGTACTACGCGCTCGAGCCCAATATCCGCGTGATCGCCCCCTGGCGCGAGTGGAACCTGACTTCGCGAGAAGACCTGCTCGAATACGCGGAGAAGCACGGCATCCCGATCGCAGGCAGGAAAAAGGAAGGGTCTCCCTATTCGATGGACGCGAATCTTCTGCACATTTCGTACGAGGGGCGCATCCTCGAGGACCCCTCGCGCGAGCCCGAGGAGGACATGTGGCGCTGGACCGTGTCGCCCGAAAAAGCGCCCCAGCGCGGCGACCTCGCCGAGCTGGACTACCGGGGAGGCGACATCGTCTCCGTGAACGGCAAAAGGCTCAGCCCCGCGAAGGTGCTCGCGGAACTGAACCGCCTCGGCGGAAAGCACGGCATCGGGCGGCTGGATCTGGTCGAGAACCGCTACGTCGGCATGAAGTCGCGCGGCTGCTACGAGACGCCGGGCGGCACGATCATGCTGAAAGCGCACCGCGCGATCGAGTCGGTCTGCCTCGACCGCGAGGTCGCCCACCTCAAAGACGATCTGATGCCGCGTTACGCGTCGCTCATCTACAACGGCTACTGGTGGAGCCCGGAGCGCAAGATGCTCCAGGCGATGATCGACGCTTCTCAGGCCAACGTGAACGGCCGGGTGCGCCTGAAGCTGTACAAGGGCAGTGCAATGGTCGTCGGCCGCGAATCGAGAACGGATTCGCTTTTCGATCCGGCACTCGCCACTTTCGAGGAGGACCGCGGCGCGTACAACCAGGCCGACGCGGCGGGATTCATTCGTCTTAGTGCGCTGCGCATGCGCACTGCGGCAAGGCTGCGCAAGAAGCTGGGGCGCTGAGTTCCTATTCGAACTTGTTGGTGAGCGTGCCGACGCCCTCGATCACGATGCTCACCGTGCTGCCGGGCGTCATCGCACCCACGCCCACCGAGCTGCCGCAGGCGATCACGTCGCCCGCCTCCAGCGTCATGTCCTGGGAGATCAGGCTCACCAGCTTTTCGGGGGGAAAGACGATGTCAGAAAGCGGATAGTTCTGCCGCTCGTGGCCGTTGAGAATGGTCTTCACCGTGAGCTTGCCCGGCTCGACCTCGGTCTCGATGCAGGGACCGAACACCCCGAAGGTGTCGAAGCTCTTCGCGCGCGTCCATTGGGCGAAGACCGGGTCTTTCGCGATGATCTCGATCGCGGTGACGTCGTTGACGCAGGTGTAGCCGAAAATGTGCCGAGCGGCGTCGCTCTCGGACACGCCGTTCGTGCGCTTGCCGATGACGATGCCGAGCTCGCCCTCGTACACCACCTTTCCGCTGTAGGATTTCGGACCGCGGATCGCCTCGCCGTGCGCGAGAAGGGAGTTGTTGCCCTTGAGAAAATAAAGAGGCTCGGACGGGACCGCGTGGTCGAGTTTCGCGAGGAGCTCGTGATAGTTGTCGATCAGCGCGACGATCTTGCCGGGCACGCTCGGCGTGAGCAGCTTCGCGCCGGCGAGAGGGATGGCCTGGGAGGTCGCCTCCGGGCCTGCGAACATGCTGCCCGAGTGCACGCGGATGTTGTCGCCTTCGAGCTTTCCGAAATATTCCCGTCCCTGATAGGCGACGCGTACCCACTTTGCCATGAAACCTCCTTGAGCCGGGCGACCCCGCGGGCGCTCACCTGGCGCCGCGCTCCGCCCGAAAACGCGCGATCATACCCGTTCATTCCACATCCCGCACGGAGACCGATTGCGCATCCGAATCTATTCCGACCTCCACCTGGAATTCGCACCCTTCGTCCCGCCCCCGAGCGACGCCGACGTGATCGTGCTCGCCGGGGACATCGACAACGGTGCGGCCGGAATCGAATGGGCCGGAGAAACTTTCGGCAAGCCCGTGCTCTATCTCGCTGGCAACCACGAGTATTACGAGGGCGAGTTCGAAGCGGTGCAGGAAGCCATGGGAGCGGCGGCGCGCAAGCGCTCGGTCGAGCTCCTCGATTGCAGCGAAGCCGTCCTCGACGGTGTTCGCTTTCTCGGCTGCACCTTGTGGACCGATTACTCGCTCGCGTCGCAAGAAGAACGCCCCGCCGTGATCGAAAGCGCGCGCAAGCTGAATCCCGACTATCAATTGATCCGCTACGGCTCCCGCGCCTTCGCCCCGGAGGACGCAATCGCGCTCTGCTCCCGGCACCGCGCCTGGCTGGTCGCGGCCCTCGCCGCGCACTTCTCGGGAAAAACGGTCGTCATCACCCACTTCGCGCCGCACCCGCTCTCGATCGCTCCGGCCTTCGTGGGCCATCGCGCCAATCCCGGGTTCGTTCTCGACCTCGAGGAAACGATGGGGGGCGCGGCGCTGTGGATCCACGGACACACGCACACGTTTTTCGACTATCGCGCGGGCGGCGCGCGGGTGATCTGCAACCCGCGCGGCTACCCGGGCGAAGCGACCGGGTTCAGGCCCGACCTGATCGTGGAGATCTGAGCCCCGGGGCTTCAGTCGCGGCGCCACGTGCCGAGCGAAACCGACACGGGAGCGCAGCCTTCTCCGACCGGAATCTGCGCGTGCCTCCAGACGATCGTGTTCCCGTCCTCGGACACGGTGCCTTCGACCGGGAATTCGCCGGTCGGCGTCGCGCAGTGCCGGCCGCTTTGCTCTGATTCGAGCGCGCTGCGGATGGGAACGACGCCGAGGAGCCGTCTGTCCCGGAGCCTGCCGCGAAACACCAGCCGGTTCGGGTACTCCCTGCGAATGCAATCGGGAGTGCGGCAGGTCTCCACGAGCACGATCTCGATCGCGTCTTTCGATGAACGCGCTTCGTATCGGCTGAAGCTGTTGCGCCACCTGCCCGATACGTCCGGCCGGTGCCGCATGCCCTCTTCCCTTCGGTACTTGACCTCATCGGCTCGGCGCACGCGCTCGGGGGAAGGATCGAAGGCGGGCGCGGCCCGCGCGGTGTCACGCGGGATTTTCGCCGGCACCGAAGCAACCGGAGGAGCAGGCACATCGGGCTGCCCTGCGGAAATGCAAGGCTGCGGATTGAAACAGCGCGAGGCGCAACCGCGCGTCGCGAGGCTCCCGCTCAGCGAGGCGCGCGCGCCCTCGCAGGTCGAATCCGACCCGAAAGGCCCTTCCCTGCCATTGCTGACCATGCCGAGCTTCGCGCAGCCGGAGCAATACCAATCGAAAGTGTAGGTGAGCGCCGCGCGGGCGCCGCCCGGCAGGAGCAAGGCGCAAGCGAGAACGAACAGAACGGAGCTCGATGCAGAGCGAAGATTACTTGGAGAGAAACTCACCGGTCGCCGCGCGAACCGTCAAAGGAAGAATTGCCGTATCAAGCGCGATACTGAAGGGAAGGTCCACCAGGGGATACCTCGGCGGATCTGTTTTGAATTTCCGCAACCCGGCCTCGTCGCCCAGGACTGCGCTCACGTCGAGGCGCGCGCCGCTGAAAACCTTCGGGCTCCCTTGCTCGGCCGTCGAGATCGTCCGGTACGTAGCGCAACCAGATGAAAACGCTAACAGCAGAACGGCCGTAGGAACGATCGACACGGACCTGGTGATCTTCATCCCTTGCTCTCGCTCCGGATTGATGGGTTAGGCATCGAGCGCTCGACCATCGTGGACGTTATCGGAGTATGTACAGAACTTTGCCGATGATGTTTCTTGCCGGGACAAATCCCCAGGTTCGGCTGTCGCTGCTGTTGTCGCGGTTATCACCTAAGACAAAGTAGTGGCCACGAGGTACTAGGCAAGACAGGCCTTCCGCGGTGTAAGCACAATGTTCCGCAAATGGAAACGCCCTCACAACCGGTACCGCAGCAGGCGCTTCTGGTTCGATGAGGACAGCGTACTCCTGGTTGCCGAGTCGTTCCAGATATTGGAGCGAGGGGTTAGCGCGATCCTTGTGAACGTAATCACCGATTCGCCGGATCTCTACCTCATCACCGTTGATCTTGAGTCGCTTGTTGTAGTACGAAACTCTGTCGCCTGGAAGACCGACTACCCGCCTGGCATAGCTCAAGGCTGTATCTTCCGGATACTCGAAGACCACGATGTTTCCTCGTTCCATCTCAGATGACATGCCCGTCCTCGCAACGTGAATCCCGTACGTTCCGTAATTACCATACCCCCACTTCTTCACAATCAGATGGGCGCGAGGCTCGATGGATGGAACCATCGATCCGGAGGGAAGGCGGAACGGTTCGAAGAGGAAAGCGCGAGCTCCAAACGCTAGCGCCGCAAACGCCGCGACTATTCCAACCAGGCCATACCAACGGCTGTACCAAGGGCGCTTGAGCGCCCTGTAGTCTCGGGCGAGGCGATACGCATGGATCGCGCAGATTATCGCAACGAGCAGCGCAATAGCGTTGCCAACCCACTCCTTGTCGCGAAGCACAAACATGTTGCCCAGCACGATGATCGCCGCAAATGCAAAATATGAGGCTGCCCAACCAGGCCGAGCGACGTACAGCATTCCTGCCGGCTGGATGAGTAGCCCGAGTACGGCCGCAATCCACCTCTTCGGTTTGCGATATATGGCGGTGGATTCCATCGATGCCTAACGTTTGAGCTCCGCCGCGGGCAAAAGGCGCCAGCCTTTTGAACGTCGGCCGGAGCGAAGGGTTAGGCAGCATGCTACGCAATGAGGAACGAAGACGCAAAGAAGGCTAGCAACGCAGCGAGAACGATGAGCCCAGTGACACGTCAGGCACGATGGTGGGGAGCAAATCCGCCCTCTGCACGGGGACCGCCGAGGCCGGATTGCCTTGATCGGGAAGCCAGACGAGCGACGGCTTGATGTTAGGCTCTCAGCAGTACCCATACAAAAACGACTGACGCAGCGAAGCTGAGCGCGCTGCGGACCGCATGGAGCTTACCCCACCTTTCCAACAGCACTCGGGTCTCGCTCGACCCAAGGTCACGCCCCGGTGCTGACAGTTGATTATTCGTTGGCATTATCGCGATGAACGTGAACGGCACCACTAAACCGATGAGCACGGCACCAACCAACCACATCACACCGCCACCCAGCAGCCACGCTGCGACGCCAGCGAGCAAGCTCAAGATGGCCAGCGAGGCTTGCATGACCGTAGCGCGCTTGTAGCTCGGAGCCCAAACGGTTACAGCGACCTTTGTGTCGCAGCCCATTCGAGCCGGATGCTCGACAAGATTGATGTAGATGGCCGCCCCCGCGAAGAGAGTGCAACTCAAGACGGCAATGAACTCGACTAAAGCAATCATGTTCCTCCCGTTTCTCGCTGAGGCCTAACGACCAAGCTCACCGGCGCCGCTTTTTGGCGCGTCCGAGTGGAGCACCCGGTTGGGCTCAATCTGGTCTCGAAGTTGACGGGCTTTCTCATGCGCTACCCAGTTCAGGTTGCCGATGGCTGCGATAAGTCTCCCGCACCCAACTGACGAAGCGCCTCGCCTTGTGAGCATCGCGCAACGCGTACACGCGGGCCGGAACAGCGGCCGCAATCTCAGCGCTTGATTTGCCGGCCCCGCAGTGCCGCCTCAGCAATGCGCATGCGATCAGATCGGCCCTCGAGAAACGATCCCCGACCAGGAACCGGCGTTCCTTTACGGCGTCATCCAGCTTGTCCAAGGCGGCCACCAGGCGCTCCTCGGATTGCCGGGCCGAGTCGGCGTGTATGTTCATTACCGCAGTCATGGCAGCGCGAACCTTGGGGTAGATAAGCGCGAACAACGGCCGCCCATACCACGGTGCTCCTTCGAGTAGGAATCTGAGAGCGCAATCGCGGTCCGGAAGCGCGTGGTAGTAGAACCACAGCCTCACCGGAACGCCAATCTCGTCGTCCAGATACTCCTCCCACGCCAGGGCTTCTTTGGCTTCCTGAGCGTCGCGTGGCGTCAGCAGACGATCCGGGTATTTCTCGTCGAGGAAGGTGATGATGGACGTGGAGTCCTGAACGACGGTTCCGTTATCGACAAGGATCGGGAGGCCGCTCTTCGGCGCCAGGTTCCTGGCGACTCTCATGTGTAGGCCGGGCAAGAGGTTCTTGCGCACGTGCGGAAGACCCTTGTAGTCAAGTGCCCAGCGTGCCTTCTCGCAGAAATGCGAAAACTGGAACTGATAAAGCGTAATCATTAGAACACCCAAATTCTTCGAACATCGGCATGCCTAACGTGAAATCACCTTCCGAAAAACCATCTAATCTGGCGTGCCAGTGTACGCTTGCCGGAAATGCTCCGCAAAATCATGACTGTTTATCGCGCTGTCCAGGATTGTGCCCTTGTTAGATTGCACGCGGAAGATCAAGTGTTTGTTTTCTCAAGAGGCGAAACCCCGCAGGGCGCTGCCGTGCCCGATATCAGGTGGTGCTGGCTTCCTTTCAAACAAACGACGGTCTGTATAATTCCGCATCCGTCTGCGGGAATCTGCAATGGCCTCCTTCGATATCGTCTCCGAAGTCAACAAGGTCGAGCTGAAGAACTCAGTCGACCAGGCGAACAAGGAGATCGCGAACCGTTTCGATTTCAAGGGCTCGGACGCGCGCGTCGAGCAGGCCGAGCTGGTGCTGACGCTCTACGCCGACGACGATTTCAAGCTCAAGCAGGTGACGGACGTCCTGCTCACGAAGTGCGCGAAGCGAGGAGTGGACGCGCGGATGTTCGACACGAAGGCGGTCGAGAAGATCGGCACCAAGGTCAAGCAACCGATCCAGGTCAAGGCCGGCATCGAGCAGGAGAAGGCGAAGAGCATCGTCAAGCTCCTCAAGGACTCGAAGATGAAGGTCCAGGCGAGCATCCAGGGAACCGCCGTGCGCGTCTCGGGCGGGAAGAAGGACGATCTCCAGGCCGCGATTGCGCTGGTGCGCAAATCGGTCACGGATATTCCCCTGCAGTTCCAGAACTTTCGCGACTGAAAGATTCTAGCCGCCGCTCAGCGCGCCGACGATGACGACTTCGTCGTTCGCGGCGAGCGCGGCACTGAGGTCGCGCGCCTGCTGCTGGTTGACGAAGATCTTGATGTGGCGCCGGATCGCGTCCTGCTCGTCGATCATGCGGAAACGGATCCCGGGATAGCGCCGCTCCAGGTCGGCGAGCAGCCCCGCCAGCGTCGCACCGCGCGCTTCGACGTGCGCGCGCCCCCCGGTGTAATCGCGAAGTTGCGAGGGGATGAGAACGTTCATTCAGCGGTCGGCCGCCTCGACCGAATAGATTTCCGGCAGGTGGCGCGCGATGGAGATCCAGCGATCACCTTCGCTCGCGCTCATCCAGACTTCGCCGCTCGTCGTGCCGAAGTACACGCCCACCGGATCGTGCGCGTCTGCGCACATCGCCTGGCGTTTCACGGTGAACCAGCCCTGCTTGGCCGGGAGGCCCTTGTCCTGGCGACGCCAAGTCCGGCCGCCGTCGCGCGAAACGTAGGCCGCGGGCCTACCGTCCGGGGAGACGCGCGGCCACACGGTGCCGCCGTCCATCGGGAACACCCACAGCGTGTCGGGATCGCGCGGATGCAAGACGAGCGGAAAACCGATGTCGCCGATCGCCTTCGGCATCGCATTGCCCATGCGCTCCCAGCGCTCGGCGGGGCGGTCGAGGCGGTACATCCCGCAGTGGTTCTGCTGGTACAGGCGGTCGGGCGCGAGGGGGTGCAGCCGCATGCAGTGCACGTCGTGGCCGTACTCCGGGTCCTTGACCGGAAGGAAATCGGCCGCGACGCCCTGGTTGAGCGGCCGCCAGGTTTCTCCGCGGTCCGAGCTCTCGAACGCGCCGCCGGCCGAGATGCCGATGTAGAGATGCCGGGGATCGCGCGGATCGACGTTGATCGAGTGCAGCGTCGCGCCGCCGGGAGGCCCCTGCTCCTGCTCGCCGCCGATCCAGACGATGCGCATGGGGTTGGCATTGAAGCCTGCGACGCCTTCCCAGGTGACGCCGCCGTCGTCGGAGCGGAACAATCCCGGCGGCGAGACGCCTGCATACCAGGCACCGGGCTCCGAAGAATGCCCCGGCGTGAGCCAGAAGACGTGTTCCACCGCGAGGCCCTTCTCGCCGGGAGCCGCCTTCGGGAACGCGGGCGGGCGCTCGGCCTCCTTCCACGTGCGGCCGAAGTCGGTCGAGCGGAATACGGTCGGCCCGAGATGGCCGGCGCGCACGGCGCAGAGCAGCGTCCTGCCGTCGCGGGGGTCGAGCACGAGATGGTTGACGATATTGCCGAGAAAATGCGGCCCTGCGAGCGTCCAGCTGCTGCGTGCGCGGTCCGACTTCATGAGGAACACGCCCTTGCGCGTTCCGACCAGCAGGGTCACCGGTCCCGAAGCGGGACGCGGGGTCCCCTTCGCGGCTTTGGCTTTCGGCATGAGCAACCTCTCTATTTTTTAAATCCTTCGATCCAGCGACCGTAGAGGCCCGCGGCGATCGCGTTGAGCGAATGCACGCGCTCGTCGAGCCGCTCGAACATCTGCTGCGGGGTTTGCACCGACGGCCCGGCCTTCGCGACGAGCTCCTTTTCCCAATCCTCGCACCAGGCGCGGATCAGCTCGCGCGTCATCTCGACATGGCATTGCATGCCGAGGTGCTTGCCGAGCACGAACGCCTGGTTCGGACAATACGGACTCCCGGCGATCCGCGTGGCTTTCGGCGGGATGGTGAAAGTCTCGCCGTGCCAGTGAAAGCCGCAGAACTCCCGCGCCGCGCCGAACCACTCGTGTGCGCGAACGTTGTCCTCGATAGTGACCGGGCCCCAGCCGATTTCCTTCACGCCGTTGCGCGTGACTCTCCCGCCCAGCGCCTTCGCAATGAGCTGCCCGCCTAGGCAGTGGCCGAGCACCGGAACATCGGCGTCGACCGCCTCGTTTACGAGCCCGAGCACCGCGGGGATCCACGGCAGATCGTCGTTCACGCTCATCGGCCCGCCCATGAATGCGAGCCCCGAGAACGCGCGCGGATCCGCGGGAACCTCCTCCCCCGCGTCGATCTTGACGAGCCTGTGCGGAATGCGGTGCCCGTCGAGGAATGTGGCAAAATAGCCCGGCCCCTCGGTCTGACTATGACGGAAAATCGCAACTGGCTTCATGCGCGAAACGAGGCCGACGTGGTCAAGGTGCGTATTGTAGCGTCGCTGCTCTTCCTGTTGTCCGCCGCCGGCTGGAGCGCCGAGGTGAGCGTAATCGGCCTTTTCCCCGGCAAGGCCGTGGTGGTGATCGACGGGGGCGCACCGCGGGTTCTTTCGGTGGGCCAGAAACCCGTGGAAGGCGTCACGCTGATCTCGACCGACCGCGAGTCGGCGACTTTGCTCATCGACGGCCAGAAAAAGACGCTCAGCATCGGACAGCATCAGGCCGGCCCGGCTCCGGCCTCCCAGAGCCAGAGCGTCACGCTCACCGCAGATCCGCGCGGACATTTCGTCGTGGATGGGCAGGTCAACGGCGGAGCGGTGCGCTTTCTGGTCGACACGGGCGCCACGTCTATTTCACTCTCCGCGGCGGACGCCGCGCGGCTCGGGATCGACTACCGCAAAGGGCAGCCCGGATTGATGGGCACCGCCAACGGCACGGTGGTGGTCTACCGGGTGAAACTGGACACGGTGCGCGTCGGCGACATCGTCGTCAACAACGCCGATGCGGCGGTGCTGGAAGGCAACCCGATGCCGTTCGCGCTGCTCGGAATGAGCTTCCTGAACCGCATGGAAATGAAGCGTGAAGGCCAGACGATGGTGCTGATCCGGCGTTTCTAGAACGCGGTCCCACTGGTTTTCGGTTGGGGAGGGGGTAACGGGGGAACCGTAGGGTTCCCCCGTTCGTTACTTGTCGGTCTTGTCTTTTTCTATGAGGGCGTAGGCCGAGTGGTTGTGGATGGACTCGAAGTTCTCCGACTCCACCCGGTACCATTCGATGCGCTTGTCGCGGTTCAGCTCCGCGGCGATGTCGCGCACCATGTCTTCGACGAACTTGGGGTTGTCGTAAGCGCGCTCGGTGACGAATTTTTCGTCGGGCCGCTTGAGCAGCCCGTAGAGCTCGCTCGAGGCGTGCTTCTCGGCGTAGTCGACCAGCTCCTCGATCCACACGAATCCCTT
>WNGN01013292.1_pt1 | contig 10042 bp, 11 predicted proteins | sample 5400561 | NCBI WGS metagenome assembly WNGN01 (sample SAMN13153379, study PRJNA577476) | soil metagenome | isolation source: 115 cm soil or saprolite under Garry oak tree replicate 2 | place: USA:California | collected 2016-06-15 | reverse complement strand
TCGGTGCGGCCCTCGGCCAGGTAGCGCTCGATGAGCACGTCGATCGGGCCGCCGTTCTCGGCGTGGAGCATGATGAGCCCGCCGTTCTCCGAGGTCCGGCTCATCGCCCGGAACAGCGCGGCGTCGTCGACCATGAAGACGCCCGGGTAGGCCATGAACAGCTTGAACGACGGCACCCCGCGGCCGACCAGGGCGTCCATGTCGGCCAGGGTCTGGTCGTTCACCTCCCGGACGATCATGTGGAAGCCGTAGTCGACGTGCGCCTTCGGCCCGGCCTTCTCGTGCCACCGGTCGAGCCCGGCCTGCAGGGTCTCGCCGTAGTCGTGCATCGCGAAGTCGATGATCGTGGTGGTGCCGCCCCAGGCGGCCGCGGCCGTGCCGCTCGCGAAGTCGTCGGACGAGAAGGTCCCGCCGAACGGCATCTCCATGTGCGTGTGGACGTCGATCGCGCCGGGCATCACGAGCCGGCCGGTCGCGTCGACGACCCGGTCCGCGCTCGCGGCGAGGCCGGTGCCGACCGCGGCCACCTTCTCGCCGTCGTGCCGCCCTGGATGAGGGTTCGCACTCCGTGCACCTCCTGTCGAGTGGTCGGCGCGGCCTCAGGCGCCCTGCGCCTGCCCGACCGCGGCGCGGATGGTCTCGACCGCCTGGCCGACGTCCTGCTCGGTCACGGTCAGCGGGGGCGCGATCCGCAGGGTGTTGGCGTAGAGGCCGCCCTTGCCGACGAGCAGGCCACGCTCCCGGCAGCGCTCCATCACCTCGGCCGCCGCCTTCACGTTGGGCTCCTTCGAGTCGTGGTCGGTCACCAGCTCGACGCCGACCATGAGGCCCTTGCCGCGCACCTCCCCGACGATCGGCGACTCGGTCTCCAGCGGCTTCAGCCCGTCCATCAGGATCCGGCCCATCCGGGCCGCGTTCGCCTGCAGGTCCTGGCGCTGGATGTAGTCCAGGTTGGCGACCGCGTAGCGGGAGGTGATCGGCCCGCCGCCGAAGGTCGAGATGTGGTTGGCGCGCAGCGAGTCGACCCACTCCGCCTTGGCCACCACCGCGCCGATCGCGAGGCCGTTGCCGAGCCCCTTGGCCATGACGATGGCGTCCGGCCGCACCCCGTAGCTCTCGATGCCCCAGAACGCCTCGCCGGTGCGCCCGAACCCGGTCTGCACCTCGTCGGCGATCAGCGGGATGCCGAAGTCGTCGAGGATCGACTTCACGATCCCGAAGTACTCCCGCGGCGGGGTGACGAAGCCGCCGACGCCCTGGATCGGCTCGGCGATCATCGCCGCCGGCGCGCCGGTGGTGGTGGTCTCGATCACGTTGCGCAGGTCCTCGGCGCACGCGACCCCGCAGCTCGGGTACGTGAGGCCGAACGGGCAGCGGTAGCAGTACGGGGTGAGCGCGTAGGAGACCTGGAAGGGGCTGTAGGACGAGGCCGACCAGGACTTCTGCCCGGTGATCCCGATCGCCGCGAACGAGCGGCCGTGGTAGCTGTTGCGCAGGGCGATGACCTCGTTGGACCGGCGGTAGCCGGTCGCGAACAGCAGGGCCGCCTCGTTGGCCTCCGACCCCGACGTCGTGAAGAACGCCTTGGTGGGCGGGTCGACCGGGGCGAGCTCGGTGAGCCGCTCGGCCAGCTCCACCATGGAGCGGATGAGGTAGAGGGTCGACGTGTGGTTGATCTTGCCGGCCTGGTCGACGAGGACCTCGGTGAGCTCGGGCACGCCGTGGCCGGAGATGGTGGTCAGGATGCCGCCGAAGAAGTCGAGGTAGCGGTTGCCGGCCGAGTCCCAGACGTGGACGCCCTCGCCCCGCACCAGCTCGATCGGCTCGTCGTAGTAGAGGGTGAGCCACGCCGGCAGCACGCGCGCGTGCCTGGCCCGCAGCGTGGCCGGGTCGTTCCCGCTCCCGTTCGCGTCGGCCGTCACGGCAGGAGCTCCGTCAGCTCGCGGTAGGTCTCCGGGCGCCGGTCGCGCATGAACTGCCAGGTGTTGCGGACCTCGCGGATCCGGTCGAGGTCGAGGTCGGCGACCAGCACCTCGTCCTCGGAGTCGGACGCCTGCGCGACGATCTGGCCGCGCGGGTCGCAGAAGTACGACGAGCCGTAGAACTTGTTCGGGTTCAGCGGCGCCTCGACCCCGACCCGGTTGATGGCGGCGACCCAGTAGCCGTTGGCGACCGCGTGGGCCGGCTGCTCGAGCTCCCACAGGTACCGTGACAGCGACTCGACCGTCGCCGACGGGTTGAAGACCAGCTCGGCGCCCTTGAGGCCGACCTGCCGGGCGACCTCGGGGAAGTGGCGGTCGTAGCAGATGATCAGCCCCACCCGGCCGACCGAGGTGTCGAACACCGGGTAGCCGAGGTTGCCCGGCTTGAAGTAGTACTTCTCGAAGAAGCAGGGGCCGACCTGCGGAATGTGGGTCTTGCGGTACTTGCCGAGCAGGGTGCCGTCCCGCTCGATCACCGCGGCCGAGTTGTAGTAGACGCCGGTCTGGGCCTCCTCGAACCAGGGGACGACCAGCGCCATCCGGTGCTGGCGGGCGAGCTCGCGCATGCGGGTGACGGTCGGCCCGTCCTCCGGCTCGGCGGTCGCGTACCACCTGGGATCCTGCTCGGCGCAGAAGTAGGGGCCGTGGAAGATCTCCTGCAGGCAGGTGATCTGGGCACCTTCGGCGGCCGCCTTGGCGATCAGCCCGACGTGCTTCTCGACCGCCTCGTCCTTGGGCATGTTGGCATGGGCCTGGATGATGGCCGCCCGGACCGTGGTCATGGGGTCGCTCCTTGCTCGCTGCTCGCGGTCCGCCCTTGCGCGCCGCCGGCCGCCCGGGCGGCGGGGCCGAGCACGGGGATCAGCTCCTTGCCGAACGCGCGGATCACGCCCTCCGGGTCGTCGACCATGGAATAGATGTTGAACTGGTGGACGCCGGCCGCCTCGAGGTCGCGCAGGCGCCGCTCGCACGCCTCGGCCGTGCCGATGACGCAGAACCGGTCGACGACCTCGTCGGTCACGAAGCCAGCGTGCTCGGCGCCGACCCGCCCGTGGTCGGCGTAGTCGTAGTGGTCCCTCGTGGCGATGTAGTCGGTCAGCTCCTTGGGCAGGTCCCTCGGCTCGTAGCGCTTGACGAGGTCGACGACGTGGTTGGAGACGAGCGCTGGGAACCAGCGGACCTGCTCGCGGGCGTGCGACAGGTCGGCCGACACGTAGGCGGGCGCCGCGCTCATCACCTTGACGTCGGCGAAGCTGCGGCCGGCCTCCTCGGCCCCCTCTCGCACGAAGCCGAGCAGCCACTCGACGAGGTAGGGGTCGGCGAGCTGGAGGATCACGCCGTCGGCGGGCGACGCGGCCGGCCGCGCGCAGCGCCTTCGGCCCGTACCCGGCGATCCAGACCGGCAGGGGCCCCCTCGCCCACTTGAGCTGGACTTCGGTGCCGTCGTAGGTGGCCGGGCGCCCCTCGGCGAGGTCCTTGATCAGCCTGGCGGCCCGCTCCAGCTCGGCGACGGTCACCGGCCGCTGCCCGACCACCCGCCGGGCGCTGTCGCCCCGGCCGATGCCCATGTCCATCCGCCCGCCGGAGATGTCGTTCAGGGTGGCGAGCGCGCTCGCGGTGACGGTCGGGTCCCTGGTGGCCGGGTTGGTGACGCACGGTCCCATGCGGATTCGCGAGGTGGCCGCCGCCATCAGGGCGAAGACCGGGTACACGTCCTGCCACAGCACGTGGGAGTCCCACAGCCAGGCGTAGTCGAAGCCGGCCTCCTCGGCCGCCCGGGTCAGCTCGACGACCCGGGACGGCGGGGGATCCGAAGAGAAGCAGATGCCGAACGACAGCATGCGCTGACCTCCTTATCGGGCCGGGTCGGCGGCACGGACCGCCCGCCGCGGCCGCTCGGCGCCGCGGGCCGGGAACGCGACGCTGAGCAGGTAGTAGGCGAGCATGGCGGACAGGAACCCGGCCACCCAGCTGTAGCTGTAGAGCGGCTTGAGGAACGGGATGAGCCCGTCGTTCGGGAAGGGGCCGAATCCCGGCTTGGAGTGGGCGCCGCCGACGGCGAGGAGGAGGCCGACCAGGACGCTCGCCACGGCGCGCCAGTTCCACCCGGCGGTGTACCGGTAGATCCCGTGGGTGCGGTACAGGTCGGCGAGGGCGAGGTTCGTCCTGCGCAGCAGCCAGTAGTCGGCGATCAGGATCCCGGCGATCGCCCCGAGCATCCCGCCGTAGAACTCGAGCCAGGTGAAGATGTAGAGCTGCGGGTTGGCGAGCAGCCGCCATGGCTGGATGGCGATGCCGAGGATCCCGGTGATGATGCCGCCGGTGCGGAAGCTGATCAGCTTGGGCAGGGCGTTCGAGAAGTCGTAGGACGGGCTGACCACGTTGCGGGTCCCAGATCGCCTTGCCGTACACGACCACCGTGGCCGAGGTGATCAGGATCGCGAGCAGCGAGAAGAAGGTCATCGTGGTGGGCAGGCCGAGGATCTGCCCGAGCGCCTGCTGGCGCTGGCTGCCGCCGAAGCGGGTGAAGTCCGGCATGTTGAGCGACAGCGTCGACCAGAACGCGATCATGCCCATGAGGGAGGGGAAGAAGACCGGCCAGAAGTGGGCGCCCCAGCCGAGCTTCGACGGCTGCGACAGGATCGGCCCGAACCCGTGCGCCTTGACGTACATCCACACGAGCAGGAACACGGCGACGACGAGCACGAACGGCGCCGCCCAGTTCTCGAACCGGCGCAGCGTGTCCATGCCGCGCAGGATGATGAACAGGTTGAGCAGCCAGAAGACGAGGAACGAGAGCCACTGGGTCCACGGGTAGCCCCAGAGCTGCGACGCCTTGGACCAGCTGTCGCCGAGGATCGAGCCGGACAGGATGAAGATCGCCTGGCCGCCGATCCACGTCTGGATGCCGAACCAGCCGCAGGCGATCAGCGCCCGCAGGATCGCGGCCAGGTTGGCCCCGAACACCCCGAACGACGCGCGGGCGAACACCGGGAAGGGGATGCCGTACTTCGTCCCCGCGTGGCTGTTCAGCAGCATCGGGACCAGCACGAGCAGGTTGCCGAGCGCGATCGTCATGAGCGCCTGCACCCAGTCCATGCCGAGCAGGATCAGGCCGGAGGCGAGCAGGTAGGAGGGGATGTTGTGGGCCATCCCGACCCACAGGGCCGCGTAGTTGTAGGTGGTCCAGTTCCGCCGCTCGATCGGGACCGGGGCGAGGTCGGGGTTGTAGAGGGGGCTGTCGGAGAGGTCGACGCCCTCGGCGAGCGCGTGCCGGCCGTCGGGGTAGGCGACCTCGCCACCGGACACTTGGGATATGGCCATCGCAGGTCCTCACCTTCGCAACCACATGCCACCGCAACCACATGCCGCAACCTCGTCCCGCTCGCCGGCCGCGCGCGGGGCGTCCCTGGCCGCCGTCCCGATCACCCCGCTCTGGCGGTGCGCCGGTGGGGAGCCCGGTCGCGAGCATGCTAGTTCCCGGGGGGAAGGCCGTGAAGGTGACGGGCCGAAAATGTTGACCGCCGCGGCGCGCCGCCCAGCTGCGGGGCGGGGAGGAGGCCGGCGAAGGCCAGCAGGTCGGCCATGGTGAACCGGCCCGGGTCGGCGCCCGGCAGCTCGGGGCGCCAGCCAGGGGCCGCGCGGCGGTAGGAGCCGGGATCGGCGTCGAGGAGGCCGAGCAGCACCTCGGCCACGATCCGCCCGCCGACCTCGCCGAGCCGCAGCCCGTCCTCCTGGCGCTCGGCCTCGAGGAGGACGTAGAGCCAGAACGGCGTCTCGCCGGGCCACGTGACCCCCTCCAGGCCGAGCTCGCCGTGGGTGCACGGCGTCAGCCCGAGCGCGTGGGCGACCGCCTCCCCTGAGGGCAGGTCGACCGAGCGGCCCCGTTCGAGGTCCCTGGCCGCGAGCGACGGCTCGGTGTCGCCCACCAGCCGCTCCGGGAGCCTGAGCAGCGGGCCGGCGAGCCGGGCGCCGATCCTGCGGCTCGGCTGCGGCGCCGGCCGTCCCGGGCACGCGAACAGCTCCGTCCAGTCCACCACCCACTCCGGGGTGACGGGGCGGGACCCGACGAGCTCGGGGAACAGCGGCACGTCGCGCGCGCCCGCGTTGACCGCGTAGCTCGACCGGACCTGGCTGTGGCCGAAGCGGAACGCCCCGTCGCTGAACTCGACCGGGATGAACGGACGGCCGCCGAAGCGGCACACCCGCGGCCCGTTGGCCTCGAGGTCGGCGAGCAGCTCGTCGCCGACGCTGAGCGGCAGGTACTCGTTCGTGACGATCCACTGGTAGTGCCAGCGGGCGAGGCGCTGGGCCTCGGCGAGCACCAGCTCCCCCTGCACGCCCCGCGCCCGCACGTGGTCGACGATCCGGTTGTGGAAGCGCAGGAGGGCGAGGTGGAGCTGGGAGACGAACAGGTGGGTGTCGTTGCGGGCGTCGGCCACGAGCCCCCTGCCCTGGTGGTTGCGCGGCACGTCGTCGCTCGACGGGACCAGCAGCTTGTCGCCGTCGTCGAGGTCGTACAGGTAGGGCTGGCCCACCGGCCCGGCACCGTAGACGCACTCGAGGTCGAGCCTGGGGCTGCGGTAGTTCCGCAGCGTCGCGGTGTCCTCGTGCCGCTGCAGGGGGGCGCGGTCGTGGGTGACGTCGTGGGCGACGAACTGGCCGAAGAAGGCCCAGCCGGCGGCGATGCGAGGATTGTCCGCCTCGCCGGGCAGCGCCGACACGGCCTCGAGCGGCCCCCCGGCGGCGCCGAGCGCGAGCAGCGCCCGCTCGTCGGACGGCTCGGGGTCGAGCTCGGGGAACAACCGGCCGAACCTGCCCTCCTCGACGTCGGCGAGCCGCGGCCGGAGCGTGCTGGCGAGCACGTGCGCGTCCATGTTGGCCCCTTCGTTCGTCGGCCCGTTCGCCGGGCCCCTCTCTATGCCGGGCCCCCTCTCTCTCAAGATGCTTGAGCTCAAGGTACCATCCGCGCATGACGACCGACGCCGAGCTCGACACCTCGCCGGCCGGCCTGATCGACCGCCTCGGACGCCTCATGGCCTATCTGCAACCCGAGCTGGAGGCGGTCTTCGCCGAGTTCGGGCTCACCCGGGCGGGGTTCGACGTGCTCGCCACGCTGCGCAGGTCCGGTCCGCCGTACCGCCTGCCGCAGCGCGCCCTGCAGGACTCGCTGCTGCGGACGTCGGGCACGGTCAGCATCCGGGTCGACGCGCTCGAGGCGGCCGGCCTGGTCGCCCGCCAGCCGGACCCCGCCGACCGGCGCGGGGTGCTCGTGGCCCTCACCCAGCGAGGGCGGGAGCTGGCCGACGCCGTCGCGCCCGCCCACCTCGCCAACGAGGAGCTGCTCCTGTCCGGGCTCACCGTCGAGGAGCGCGCGCAGCTCGCCGGCCTGCTCGGCAAGCTGCTGCAGAGCTTCGAGCCCGCCGGGGGCGAGGAGCCCGCCGGCCCGGGCGGCCGCCGCCTCGGCATGGCCGTCGCCCCCCCGCACGTGGCACGCCGGCTGCGCCGCGCGGTCGGCCTGCCGGACCGCATCGGGCTCCTGGTCCGCGCCGTCGAGCCGGGCGGCCCGGCGGCCCGGGCCGGCCTGGCCCAGGGGGACCTCCTCGTGGCTGCCGCCGGCCGGCAGCTCCGCTCCGTGGCCGGCCTCAGGCAGGCGCTCGAGGCCGGGGCCGGGCGGCTCGAGCTGACCGTCGTGCGCGGGACCGACGAGCGGACCGTGCCGGTCGCGCCCGGCCCTGCCGGGGCGGGATGACGGGGGCGGCGGGGATGACCGGGCGGCCCCCGGGCCGCCCGTGTGCGGTCCCAGCCCTTGACCTGCTGCGGCCCGGGCACGCAGGCAGGCGCCCGCCGGCCAGGGCGCGGTAGGCTCCGCCCGACAAGGACACGGCCGTGGCCTGCTCGCGCGCGGGGCCAGCGGTGCCCGGGAGGTAGCGCCGCCAGTGACGATTCCCCGACGCATCGGCTGGGTCTGGCGCACGGCGCCCGAGCCGCCGCCGGCCGGGCTCGAGGCGATGCTCGTCCGCGCGGCCAACGGCACGTCGACGAAGGGCTCGGGCGGGTTCGACTACGCGGTCAACTACCGCGCCTGGAAGCGCGCGCTCGGCGGCCGGGCGCTGCCGTGGACGTGGCTCGGGCCGCCGGCGAGCACCGACGGCATCGCCGCGGCCGAGGCGGTCGCCCAGGCCGCTCCCGGCGAGCCCCTCTACGTGGTCGACCTCGAGGGCAGCGTGCCCGACACCGAGGTGGTCGCGTTCGCGAACCGGCTGCGCGCCCTCGTCCCCGGGTCCCTCGTCGGGTTCTCGAGCTACCCCACGAGGGCGCAGGCCACGAGCCACGGCGTCCCGTGGGACGCGTGCATCGCCGCCTTCGACCTCGGCCTGCCCCAGGTCTACTTCCCGCGGCAGCGCGCCGCGCTCGCCCAGGTCGTCGCCGACCACCGCGGCCGTGGCGTCCACGTGGCCGTCTCGCCGGGCGACGACCCGGGCTGGCTCGCGACCGCCGAGGCCGGCGTGGGCACGCATCTCGGCGCTTCGCTCTGGCGCCACGGGCTCGACCAGTTCACCGCCTGGGCGCAGGAGCTCGGGACCGTACACGGAGGAGACGAGTTCGACATGGCGACCATCGCCGACCTCGAGAACGCCGTCCGCAAGGTGCTGAACGAGGGCGCCGGCCAGGGCCAGCCGTCCTGGGCCACGACCAGCGCCGCGGGCTTCGCGGCCACCCAGTCCCTGCCCGACCGGCTCGACCGGGTGGAGCAGGTCACCCAGGCGACCAGGGAGGCCGTCGACGCGCTACACCTCACCCTGACCGGCCCGGAGGTGCAGGCGATCGCCGACGCGGTCGGCGCCAGGCTCGCGGACCTGCCGCCGGCCACGCTGACCGAGGGCGAGGTGCAGGCGATCGCGGACGCGGTCGCGGCCAAGCTCATGGACATCCCGCTCGGCACCGTCGCCCTCGACGACGCGAGCGTCACCAGGGTGGGGGAGGAGGTCTCGGGCCTTGTGACCGACCGCCTCGGCCCCGGCGTGATCGCCGCCCTGCGCACGCAGTTCCAGAAGCCATAGGCTCGGGGTTCCGCGGCCACCCGGTCCCTGCCCGGGGTGCACCCGGGTCCGGCGGCGGCTCAGCGGGACGGCAGCTGGCAGCTCCTGACCACCTGGTGGTAGTCGGCCAGCGCCGAGTTGAAGCGCGCCGACGCGCTCGCGCCCATGACGAGCGACGGCATCCCCTGCTGCAGCGCCTGGCTCGGCGTGATCTTCCCGTTCATCAGCTCGTTCATGTACTCGGTGTGCTCGGCGAGCGCCTTCTCGACCTGGACCGCGTAGCCGAGGCTCCGGTTCGCCCGGGCGACCGCCCTGCCGCACGCCGGGCTGGGCACGACCCGGGTCACGGTCCGCGTCCCGGCACCCGCCTGGGTGCCACGGAACGCCACGCCGAGGAAGACGCCGAGCGCCAGGGCGCCGAGCACGGCGACCACGGCCTGCCTGCGGAGCCGCTGGAGCGTCTTGGCCGTCCTGAGCGACCTGGGGCCGGCGGACGTCCCCAGCGAGGAGAAGTAGCGGTGGTACACCGTCTCGAGGTCGCTTCCCTTGCCGGTCGTGTCCGGAGGCATCCGTCCCTCCCAAGCTCGTCACGCCCCGTCCGGTCGCGTGGGCGGCCAGCCCGCGGCGGGCTCCTGTGCCCCTGGAACCCCGGCGGGCGCGTGTGCGCGTCCTTGCCACAGCAACCATGTTCCGCCCGCCGTCAATGCCCAGGGTGGAGACGATCGCGGCGGCTCATGGTCGCCGGTGTCCGAGGGATCGTCCGGAGGGCCGCGTCCTACTGGTCGTCCTCTGTCAGCTGGGCGGCTCGGGTCTCGAGGTAGCGCCGTTCGGGGAGGCTGGTGGTGCGGCGCGCGGCCTGCCGGTAGCAGGCGCGGGCGGCTTCGTGGTCCCCTGCCATCTCCAGCAGGTGGGCACGGACCGCGTCGAGGCGGTGATGCCCGGCCAGCCGTTCGTCGGCGTCCAGGCTGTCGAGCAGGTCCAGGCCGGCCTGGGGGCCGTGCACCATCGCGACGGCGA
>WNGN01009259.1_pt1 | contig 10042 bp, 8 predicted proteins | sample 5400561 | NCBI WGS metagenome assembly WNGN01 (sample SAMN13153379, study PRJNA577476) | soil metagenome | isolation source: 115 cm soil or saprolite under Garry oak tree replicate 2 | place: USA:California | collected 2016-06-15 | reverse complement strand
TTCCTCGGAGCGCACGCGGCCGAGCAGCAGCGTCTCGGAGAACATGCGGATCTGCGCCAGCGGCGTGCGCAGCTCGTGGGAGACGCCGGACACGAAGTCGGCGCGCAGGCGCGACAGCTCGTACTCGCGGGCGAGCTGCAGCAGGGCGACTACGATGAGCGCCGCCGTGAGGGCGAGCAGGGCGAGCAGCTGCGGCAGCCGCGAGCGCGGCAACCCGCCGATGATCAGCTTGGGCGCCATGTCGGGGCGCAGCGCGACCTGCACCTGCATCCCGCCCATCATCGCCTCGACCGAGTCCCGTGCCGCAAACGTGGGCTCGTACTGGACGGCCGAGCGGTACAGCTCACGGCCGTCCGCGGCGGTAACGATCATCGAGCCGAGCGAATCGTAGATCACGCCTCCGGTGAGCGGTCGCGGGAGCAGCGGGAACTTGTCCTCGCCCATGGTATAGACCGGCTCGAGCTCTTTGGGATCGCCCTCGAGGCCGAGCAGGGTGCGCGGGGCTCCGGCCTTGTCTTTCGCGATCGTGTAGACGATCGCCCGCGGCAGCCCCTCCACGGTGCGCACGATGGCCCCGAGGTGCTCCTCGGAGTCGTATACGGTGCGCATGTGAACGAGCAACGTGTCGACGAGCCACTTCCGGGCGGCGCGGGACGGGACGCCGCCGGCGGTCTCGAGCCGGCCGCTCCGCAGGTCGTAGCGGAAAGTGTACCGGCCGTGCCGGATCAAATGCGGCCACCTGCGATTCGAGCCCGGCGGCGAGCGCCCCCGGAGACGGCAGCGGAGCGCCCGGCGTCCCGGCTTTCGCGCGCCACAGCGCTTCCGCGCCGGGCGCGAACGCGTGGTAGTAGAGCTCCATGCCGACACGCTGTCCGAAGCGGGCGGCCGCGAGCCGCGCATAGTCGTGCAGGATGCGCTCGGCGGTGGCACGGTGATACAGGAAGGTGCGGTGGGCCTCTAGCGTGATCACGCCCGCCAGCGCGAGCGTGAGGAGCAGCAGCACGGCGACGAACACGCCGCGCGGGTGGGGAGGGCGCATCCTGGGGATCGCAACGTTCATGGCGCTGGAGAAATGCACTGCATTCCGAGGACTAGCAAGGCGGTTTAACGGTTTTCTGACATGCCCCTCGCACACGCGCCGCAACTGTCGGCGCGCGCGAACCCGGGGAGCACGACGTGCCCCGGGTTCGGTTTTTGTATATGATTGGTGCAATGGCGTTCTCGCTCACCAGTACGGCTTTCAAGGAAGGCACGGCGATTCCCGTCAAGCACACGTGCGACGGCGCCGACGTCTCGCCCCCGCTGGCCTGGAGCGGCGCCCCGCCCGGCACAGCCGCCTTCGCCCTCATCGCCGATGATCCCGATGCGCCCGTGGGCACGTGGGTGCACTGGGTGCTGTACAATCTTCCGGCGACCGTCTCCGACCTCCCGGAGAACGTCGCCAAGGTTGAAACGCTCGACTTGGGGGGCGCGCGGCAGGGGCGGACCGACTTCCGCCGCCCGGGCTACGGCGGCCCTTGCCCGCCACCGGGACCCGCCCACCGCTACTTCTTCAAGCTGTACGCCCTGGACGCCCCGCTCACCCTCAAGACCGGTGCCCAAAAAAAAGACGTGGAGGCAGCGATGCAGGGCCACGTGCTCGGCACGGCACAGCTGATGGGGACGTACGCGAGACAGAAACGATGAGGGGGCTGCTGGTCCTCATCGCGATCGGCGCGACGTTAGGGAGCAGGGAGCAGGGAGCTGTACCAAACGGTGCGGCACCGACGCTCGGTGAGCATCGGAGGGAACCGCTCCCCGCTCCCCGCTCCCCGGCTTTCAACGTGATCGTCCTTCCTGCCGGCCTCCGCGGCATGATGAGCGCGGTCTGGGTGACGAACAACCGGCACTGGGACGAGCTCGCGGACCAGAACACTCTCACCCAGCTCCTCGGTACGGGACGGCCGACGCAGCTCGAGTATTTGGGCTGCCTCGCCGGGGACGTCACGGGCGATACGCTGTTCGTGCGCCGGTTGGTCGGGGCGGGGGACTTGAAGCAGCTGCAGTTCGCGGTGGCGGGGAACTGCGACGGCGTGGACGGCTTCGTGGGGACATGGCACACGCATCCCTACCGCGCCGACTCCGCCGGGCGCGCTCTGAAGGAGCGCGGGCTCTCGGCGATGGATCTCGAGACCTTCGCCGCGGCGCGCGACGTGGTGACCATGGTGATGTGGGACCTGGACTCGCTCGATGTGGCAGCCAAAGGGCCGGATGGCTCTGTGCGCCACCCGGCCGCCGTCCGGGTCCGCTAGCGCTCAGCGGTTCCCGACGACCCCGCTGCGATTCTCACAGCGCCACCTTCACCAGCGGGAAATCACCACCTTTTTATCGGTATAGAACTCGATCGCATCCTGCCCGTGCGCCTTGAGATCGCCGAAGAACGACCCTTTCGTACCTCCGAAGGGGAAGAACGCCATGGGCGCGGCGATGCCGAGGTTCACCCCGATCATGCTCACCCCCACCCGGTAGCGGAACTCGCGAGCCGCCCTCCCCGAGGTGGTGAAGATCGACGTGGCGTTCCCATAGCTCGAGCGTTGGATCACGTCGATCGCTTCGTCCAGGTCGGCCACGCGGGTGATGCTCGCCACCGGTCCGAAGATTTCCTCCCGGCCGATCGTCATCTCCGGCCGCACGGCGTCGAACACCGTCGCGCCCACGAAGTGGCCACGCGGATACCGCTCAACCCGCGTGGCGCGACCGTCGAGTAGCAGTTCGGCGCCGTCGCGCCGGCCGGCCTCGACGTAGGAGAGCACCCGCTCCTTGTGTCGTCCCGAAACGAGCGGGCCCATCGTCACGTCGGCATCCAAACCGTATCCGAGCCGGAGGTTCTTCGCCGCCTCGACCAGGCGGTCGCGAACCGGGGCGTACGCCTTCCCGGGCGTCACCACGACGCTCCCCGCCAGGCAGCGCTGGCCTGCGCAACCGAACAGCGACTCGCTCACGTTGGTCACCGCCCGGTCGAAGTCGGCGTCGGGCAGCACGACGATGTGGTTCTTGGCGCCGCCCAGGGCTTGGGCGCGCTTGCCGTGCTTCGCCGCCTCCTCGTAGACATGCCGGGCGACCGCCGAAGAACCTACGAACGAGATCCCAGCGACATCGGGGTGCTCGAGCAGGGCCTGCACCGCTTCCTTCCCGCCGTGCACCAGGTTGAGGACGCCCGGCGGGAAACCGGCTTCGTGCGCCAGCTCTGCGATGCGGGTCGCCGTGAGCGGCACCTGTTCGCTGGGCTTCAGGATGAAGGTGTTGCCTGCGGCGATGGCGTAGGGCCAGAACCACATGGGGACCATCGCCGGAAAGTTGAAGGGCGTGACCGCGGTGAACACGCCGAGTGGTTGACGGACGTATTCGCAATCGATGCCTGCGGCGACGTCTTCGAGCGCCCGCCCCATCATCAGGGTGGGGATGCCGCACGCGTGCTCCACGTTCTCGATGCCGCGCCGCAGCGAGCCCCGGGCTTCGTCGAGGGTCTTGCCGTTCTCGCGCGTGATGATGGCCGCGATCTCATCGAACCGCTGGTCCAGGACGTGCTTGAGCCGGAACAGATGACGCGCGCGCACTACCGGGGGGACGGCGCGCCAGGCGGGGAACGCCGCCCGGGCGGCGGCGACCGCTTGATCTACGTCACGCGCCGTCGACAGGGGTACCCGACACAGCGGCTCGGCGGTGGCGGGGTTGGTGAGTTCGAGGCAGTCGCCCGCGGAGGACTCGACCCACTCGCCGCCGATATGATTCCGCAGAGTGCGCATGGTGCCCGTCCTGCCAAACATGCTCGAGCCGCCCTCATCCGGCTAGCGGTCGCCCGAGCCTCCCGCCACCAGTCCCTTGCCGCGCCACTTCTCGAAGATCTTCTTCGCCTGCTCGTGTGCCTCGTCCAGCGCCTGCTTGGCGCTCATCCGTCCCGTCGCGGCGTTGGCGAACATGGTGGGCAGGACGAACGTGTCGAAGATCTCGCTCTCCGCCGGGTTCGCGGGTCCCGGGTGTCCGATGTTCGTCGCCCATTTCAGCGCCGTGCTGATCGGCTTGAGCTTGGTGGGCGGGTTCGAGCCGAACGGGTCGTTCGCCGTCACCTGCTCGAGCCACTTGTTGCCCGCCGCCGGCTTCTGGGCCACCGGGACGCCCGCCTCGGCCACGGAGCCTGGGTACGATGGGAAATTGTAGAGCTTGCTGGCCAGGACGGCGTCGCGGTAGCGGGCGATGAGGTCGAGGAGGAACTGCTTCGCGACATCCGGGCTCTGGGCGAACTTCCAGATCGCGTAGATCCCCATCACGTGCTCGCTCGCCCACCCCGTCCCCCGCGGACCCTTGAGCGCCGGGACGAAGAAGATGTCGTCCGCCACCGGGAGCTTGTTGTCCTGCGCGGTGCGATACGCCGAGATGGAGTTGAGGATGTAGGCCGTCTGCCGGGCGTTCAGCGCCTGGTTGTTCGAGGCGGCGTTCCAGCTCAACACCGCCGGGTTCATGCCCGCCTTGAAGAGCCGCACGCCGAACTCCAGGGCCGCGAGCGCCTGGTCCGACTTCAGCACCACGTTCTCGTTGGCGTCTTGGATCGAGCCATCGAACGACCACAACATGGCACGGGTCGCCATGTTGGTGTCCAGCTCCTGCGACATCCCGACGCCGATCGGGATCTGGATCTCCGGGTGCTTGCCCTTGATGAGCGGTCCCGCCTTGACCAGATCCTCCCAGGTGACGGGGCCGTCGGGCATCCCGATTTCGGTCCAGACGCTCTTCAAGTAGTCGCCGGGGTCCGGAACGTAGTTGTCGCTGAAGCCGAACCACTTGCGCGTGACCGGGTTGTACGTGCTGCGCTTGCAGAGGTCGATCAACGGTCCGTGCTGGCGCTCGGCTTCCCGGACGAGGTCCCCCATGTCGAGCAGCTGCGGCTCGAACGCGCCCGGCGGCGACAGGAACTGGAACAGATCGTGCCCATGCTGGGCAGCGACCTCGGCGTTGGCCCGCGTTCCCAGGTCGGCGAGGGCGATGTGGTCGACCGTCACCTCGACGTCCTTGGCCGCTCCCCAGTCCTTGGCGTACTTGTCGAACCAGACGTCGTAGGACGGGACAAAGTGGCTCCACTGCAGGATCTTGAGAGTCTTCTGCGGACGCTTGATCCAGAGAGTGGGACCCAGAGCGGCTGCCACGGCCGCTCCGGTCGTCGTGGTCACGAACTCGCGCCGGTTGATTCTCTTACGCTTGGTCATGGACGTTCCTCCGTGTGCGCGGCTCCATCGGCCGTTCATGGCGGGACAAAGTCGCTTCGTGGCGCCGTCGCCGCAAGGCGTCACGGCGGCACCGCGGGCGCGACGTAGGGCAGGGTTCTCGCGAACAGCCACATCAGGAACAACACCACCGGAAGGTGCACGAGGAGCTGCACCGCCGCGTAGCCGACGAGGTCGCGTGCCCGCACGCCCAGGAGCCCGAGGAGCGGCAGCATCCAGAACGGGTTGACGAGGTTCGGGAGGGCTTCCGCGGCGTTGTACATCTGCACCACCCAGCCGAGGTTCACCTTCAGGTCGTTCGCGGCCTGGAGCAGATAGGGCGCTTCGATCACCCATTTGCTCCCGCCCGAGGGCACGAACAGGCCGAGCACGGCCGAGTAGATCGACACCAGGATCGGATAGGTGTTCGCATCCGAGACACGAACGAACAGCCCGGCGAGCCACTGTGAGATCGGCGAGGGGTCGGTCGCGGTGCCGGTGATCATGCCGAAGATCCCTGCATAGAACGGGAACTGGATGAGCACGCCCGCCGTCGCGGGGACGGATCGCGTGACGGCCTCGAGGAACCGCCGCGGCCGCCAGTGCAGCAGCAGGCCGGCGAGCAAGAAGATGAAGTTGTAGGTGTTCAGGTCGAGCGCCTGTGCGATCCCCGCCGCGATCCCGCCGCCCTTCGAGGCGAACAGCTGCACGAGGTAGGCGACCCCCACGATCACGATGAGAATCGTCAGCAGGGGGCTGTATTCCAGCCATTCGCCGGGGCGCTGCCGCGCGGGGGTGCGGATCTCCAAGGGCTCGGGGCGGATACCGTAGCTCTCCGCCGTGCGCGCGGTCCGCCCGTCCGGCGCCGTCAGATACGCCACGAGGACGGAGAGCCCGATGAGCACGATCGCCGTGACGACGCTTTGCCAGAGGAAGATCGTCGTGGCGAGGGGAAGCACGCCCGAGATCGGCAGCAGCGAAGCGGGGATGGATCCCTTGGTCGCCATGAGCAGCGCTGCGGACGACGACAGGCCGAGCGCCCACACGCTGCCGAGACCGAGGTAGCCGGCGGCCCCCGCGGCGCGGTAGTCGGTCTGCGGGACGCGCCGCACCACCTCGCGGACGAGGAGCCCGCTGAACACGAGGCTGAACCCCCACGACAGGAGCGACGAGACGGTCGCAAACAGGGCGATCCACGCGACCGCCGTCCGTGGCGTCTTCGGGATCGTGGCGAGCCGCTGCACGAGACGATAGACGGGCGGTGAGGACGCCACGACGTAGCCGAAGATGACGATGAGCGCCATCTGCATGGTGAAGGGGATGAGCGACCAGAAGCCGCCCCCAAAGTAGCGCGTCATCTGCGCAGGGCTCCGCCCGAGGACGAGCCCCGCGACGAACACCAGCACGATCCCGATGAGGGCGAAGATGAACGCGTCCGGGAACCAGCGCTCAGTCCAGTCGGCGGTCGCAAGCCCGAGCCGGACCGCGGCGGGCTCGCGCTGTCGTTTCACAGCGGACGGGTCGACCATGGTGCGAATCTCCCTCAGGACAGCTTCGCCGAAACGAGCTCCCTGATCCGGTCCACTGCGGCAGGGTTCTCGAGCGCCGACAGATCACCGAGATCGGCCTTGCCGAGGTACGCGCCGCGGATCACCCGGCGCAGGACTTTGGCGTTGCGCGTCTTCGGCAGCTCGGCCACGAAGCGGACGGCGTCCGGGCGCAGCGGCCGGCCGAGCAGCTCCATGACCTTGTTCGCGATTTCGCGCGCCAGGACGTCCGACGCGTCGCAGCCTGGGCGCAGCACGGCGACCACGATCACCGCCTCGCCCTTGAGCTCGTGCGGGACGCCGATCGCCGCGGCCTCGAGCACCGCGGGGTGCGCCGTGGCCGCGGACTCGATCTCCGCGGGACCGATCCGTTTCCCCGCCACCTTGAGCGTGTCGTCGCTGCGCCCGTCGATGTACCAGAACCCGTCGGCGTCGATCCGGGCCCAGTCGCCGTGGACCCAGACGTCGGGGAAGCGTCGCCAGTACGTCGCCAGGTAGTGCTCTGGGGCGTGCCAGAAGCCCCGCGTCATGCCCGGCCACGGCTTCCGGACGACGAGCTCGCCCACCGCGCCGCGCAGGGAGCGACCACGCTCATCGACCACGTCCACGGCGATGCCGGGCACGGGGCCGGAGAACGACGTCGGCTTGAGCGGCGTCCAGGTCGTGCAGCCGAGGAGTCCCCCGGACACCTCAGTGCCGCCGGAGTAATTCACGAGCGGCGCGCGCTGCTCGCCCGCTACCCCGAAGTACCACCACCACGGCTCGGGATTCCACGGCTCGCCGGTCGAGCCGAGCACGAACAGCGACGACCGGTCGTGCGTGCGCACCGGCTCCTCGCCGGCGCGCATTAGCCCGCGGATCGCCGTGGGCGAGATCCCGAGGTGGGTCACGCGATGCCGCGCCACGATCGACCAGACTCGACCGGCGTCCGGGAAATCCGGCGCGCCGTCGTACCTGCGCCGCTTTCACGGGGAAGCCGCCGTGCACGTGCACCGCGCCCTTCGGCCGGCCGGTCGTGCCGGACGTGTAGATGATCATGTACGGATCTTCGGCGGACACATCGGCGAATGTCTCATCGGCGCCGCTCCCGCTTGCCACGACGTCGTCCCACCACACGTCGCGCTGGCGCAGGCGCACCTCGCACCCGAGCCGCCGGGCGACGATCACCGTGCGGACGGCTGCTCGGTCGGCGGCGGCGTCGGCCGTCTCCTTCATCCGCACCATCTGGCCGCGCCGGCGGAAACCGTCGGCGGTGATGAGCACGCTCGCCTCACAGTCGCGCAGCCGACCCGCGATCGCCTCCGCAGCGTATCCCGAGAAGATCGGCGTGTAGACCGCCCCGATCGCCGAGACGGCGAGCGTCGCAATCGCGCATTCGGGGATCATGGGAAGGAAGATCCCCACGCGGTCTCCGGCACGGACGCCGAGCGCGCGGAGGCCTGCCGCAAAGCCGCGCACCGCCGACGCGAGCTCGCCGTAGCTGAGCCGCCGCGTCGTGCCCTCCTCGCCCTCGAACACCAGCGCGGTCCGGGACGGATCGTGGCGGAGCGCCGTGGCCACGTAGTTCATGCGACCGCCGACCCACCACGTGGTCCACGGAATGCCGCGTGATGCGTCGAGCACGCGCTCGTACGGTGTCTGCCACACGAGACCGAGATCGCGATCGACGGCACGCCAGAAGCCATCGAGGTCTTCGACCGACCAGCGGTACAGCGACGCGAAATCGCGGTGGCCGTGCGCCTCGGCGAACCGGCGCAGCCGGCTGCGGGCGAGGTAGCGCTCCGTCGGACGCCAGGCGATGTCCATACACCTACCCAGGCTCGCAGCGGAGCGAATCGCGCTCCGCTGCGAGTCCGGTCTCCTCAGAGCGTGTACAGCGCGCTGAGCGCGTACTGGTCCGCGCTCGTGATGCCGGTGCTCCACCGGGTCACGTTCCGGAAATACTCCAAGCCGGCGGCATAGCGACCTGCGCGGAACCGCAGCAGCGCCGAGCCTGTGTGGGTCAACTGACGCGCAAGGGTCCCGGCGGTCTCCCTGGTGAAGCGCGCGTTGTCCGGCTGATCTATCCCGTAGTCGGCCCAGACGCTCCAGTGAGACGTGAAGTCGTAGCCCGCCTGGGCCCACGCGCCCCAGCCCCGAATCTGCGGCTGAAACTGCGTGATCATCCCGAACTGTGATCCCAGGCCCTTCCCGTAGTAGAAGCTGCCGTGCAAGGTGAAGCTGCTGATGGCGACGTACTGGCCCGTCTCGACGCCCCAGTCTGTGATCTTGTCGCCCGGGACGCCCGTGCCGTTTATGTCCTTCCAGTCGAGGTGATACGCGACGAAGCCGTTCCAGCTCACGTTGGCGAATTTTCTCGCCGCGTTGAGCCGCGTCTCGACCTGCGGCAACCCCGACGCCTCGCCGCTACCGATTCCGTTGGCCGTGTCCCTGGCCGAGGTAGCGACCCCCGAGCCCTTCAGGGCCGCGACCTCGAGCTGGAGCTTGAGCGGGCTGGTGGGTGTCAAGTCGTGAAACAGAAAGACGCCCGGGAACCGCCAGCCGATCATGCTCGCGCCAAGGCCCACCGGAAAGGCGATGTGCGTCAACGACACGGGAATGAAGGGGGCGGTTTCGCCGAACAGCGGCGCCCAGTACTGTCCGATGCGGAGGGTGGTGCGGCCGTTCGAGAGGTCCACGAACGCGTGACGGATGCGGAATTGCGGCTGCTCGTCCCCGAACGGGGGTACGGCGTTGGTCACACCGTTGAAGGCGCCGAAGAAGTCGGCTTCGATCGTGGCCCGCGGCGCCCACTTCCCGAGCACGGCCGGAGCATTGAAGGTGAAGTTGAGGCGGGTGTTCCGGACGTCGCCGTCGAAGATCGCCCGGTCGACGCCGGGCTGACTCGTGAGCGCTACGCCGGGCGCTGCGGCAATCTCGGCGTTTTGCCCCTGTCCGAACGAGCTGAAGAACCCGACGTCGTTGAACAGGGTCCCGTTGATGAACCCGCTGATGGTGAGCGTCTCGCCCTCTCCCAGCTTGACCACCTGTTGGGCCGCCGCGCGGTGCGTGTTCCCGACGAGCATCAGGACGACCGCGACAGCGAGTCCAGAGAACGACAGCAATCGCGTTCTCATGAATCCCCCTCCTGTGGAAAAAAGGTGGCTACGGTGCCGCTGGGCTCTATTCTGAGCCCGTGCGACTGGATACGCCAGAGCACGCTTAGCCCTTCACCGCGCCCATAGTGAAACCTTGTATAAAGCGGTCGATAAAGAGGTT
>WNGN01009787.1_pt1 | contig 10045 bp, 10 predicted proteins | sample 5400561 | NCBI WGS metagenome assembly WNGN01 (sample SAMN13153379, study PRJNA577476) | soil metagenome | isolation source: 115 cm soil or saprolite under Garry oak tree replicate 2 | place: USA:California | collected 2016-06-15 | reverse complement strand
GGTCAGGCTGCGCCGCCCGCGCGCGCTCCCGTGCATGCCGGGCTGTGCGCTCGCGCAGCACCGCGTACCCGCTGGTCTCGAACAGGTGCGCGAGCCAGTGCATCCGCTCCTCCCGGTCCTCGACGAGCAGTGCCAGCGGTAAGCCGTCTGGTGGCATGTGATCGGTCATCGTCGCGGGTCCTTCCTCCAGTGCGGCTCAGCGCTGCCGCAGTCGGAGTATCTGCAAGCCCGGGGCCGCAATCCTTCGCTTGGCGGGCGGCCCCGCTGCGGCGCGTGCGCAACGGGACGGTCGCAGCGCGCGCCCCGGGGCACGGGCCTAAGCCGTTGCCGATCTAGGCGCTTGGCGGCGCGCGCGCGCGCCGGCGCGCTGGTCGGCCTCAAACTTGAAGTGTCGCGCTCCTCGAACAGCCACGTAGCTGGAGGATGCCGATGCTCTGCATCCGTTGCGGAGGGAAGGCGGCCGGCGACGACAAGGAACCACCGCGCCGCGCACGCCAATTGCGGGAGATGACCTGCGAGCGCTGCGGCGCGACGATCCTCACGATCGGGGGAATGCGGGTGAGCGAAGGCCACGCCACGCTGGCTCAGCTGGCGAAGTTCGGCCTCGCGACCGGCGGTAAACCGCTGCTGCAACCCCGGCGGCACGAGAGGGAGTGAACGATGTGCGGCATCGTGGGCTACGTGGGCCCGAGAGAAGCGGCGCCCGTGCTGGTTGATGGGCTGTCGCGGCTCGAATACCGGGGCTACGACTCCGCCGGCCTCGCAGTGTTGAACGGCCGTGGCGTGGAGACCCGCAAGCTCGCAGGCCGCATCGACGGCTTGCGCGAGCTGCTCGTACGGGAGCCCGTGCACGGCAGCTGCGGGATCGGGCACACCCGCTGGGCCACGCACGGTGCGCCAACGCAGCGCAACGCCCACCCGCACGCCGATTGCGCGGGCAGCCTCGCACTGGTGCACAACGGCATCATCGAGAACGCCGATCTGCTGCGCGCCCAGCTGGAGCGCGCCGGCCATCGCTTCGCCACCGAAACCGACACCGAAACCCTGGCGCACCTGATCGAAGCAGCGACCGGCGCCACGCTGGAGGAGCGGGTGCTCGCGGCGCTGGCCCTCGTGGAGGGCACGTACGGCATCGCGGTGATCGCCGAGGACCACCCCGGGACGATCGTGGTGGCGCGGCGGGGGTCTCCTGTGCTCCTCGGCATCGGCAACCGCGAGTACCTCGTCGCCTCGGACGCAAGCGCCGTCCTCCCCTACACGCGCTCCGTGGTGTACCTGCGGGACGGCGATGTCGCCGTCGTGACCGCAGAGGGGTACCGGGTCCTGGACGAGCAGCAGCGGGTGCAGCGTCGCTCCCTCAACGACATCGAGTGGGAGCTCGACAGCCTGAGCCTCGGCGAGCACTCCCACTTCATGCTCAAGGAGATCCACGAGCAGCCCGAGACGGTACGGAGCACGTTGCGGGGGCGCCTGCTCGACGAAGCAGGCGGCGCCCGCCTCAACGGGCTCAACCTCACCGCCGCCCGCTGCGCGCGCATCCGGCGGATCGAGATCGTGGCCTGCGGCACGTCGTGGCACGCCGGGCTCGTCGGGCGCCACATCATCGAGGAACTCGCAGCGATCCCTGTCGCGGTCGAATACGCGTCCGAGTATCGCTACCGCCGTCCGCTGCGTGCCCCAGGGACCCTGACCGTCGCGATTTCGCAATCGGGGGAGACTGCGGACACGCTCGAGGCGCTCCGCGCCGCGAAGGCCGCAGGCTCCACCGTGATCGGCATCGTCAATGTCGTCGGCTCGACGATCGCCCGGGAGTCGGACGGCGGCATCTACCTGCACGCGGGTCCGGAGGTCGGGGTCGCGTCTACGAAGGCGTTCACGTCCCAGCTCGCGGCGCTCCTGTTGCTCGGGCTCTACCTCGGCCGCCACCGGGGGTTGCGCTCGGATCAGGGACGCGCCTTGGTCGAGCAGCTGCGCGCACTGCCCGAGCTCATTGAGCGCACCCTCGCGCTCGAGTCCGAGGTCAGGGCGCTCGCCGAGTGTTACGCCGATGCCCGCAATGCGCTGTACCTCGGACGGGGTGTCAACTTCCCCGTTGCGCTCGAGGGAGCGCTCAAGCTCAAGGAGATCTCCTACATCCACGCCGAGGGCTATCCGGCGGCGGAGATGAAGCACGGGCCCATCGCGCTGATCGACGAGAACATGCCCGTCGTGTGTGTCGCGCCCACGGACCACGTCTACCACAAGGTGGTCTCGAACATGCAGGAGGTACGGGCGCGAGGCGGGCGCATCGTCGCGATCACGAGCGAGGGAAACGGGGGGTTAGGGCGGCTGGTGGATCACGAGCTCCGGGTGCCCGTCTGTCCGCCGCTCCTGTCGCCGGTGCTCACCGTCGTTCCGCTGCAACTCCTGGCCTATCACATCGCCGTGTTGCGGGGGTGCGACGTGGATCGCCCGCGCAATTTGGCGAAGAGCGTGACGGTCGAATGAGCACCCGCTGCTCCCTGCTCGCGTCGCTCGCGTCGCTCGCGTCGGTCGCGTCGCTTGCGCCGCTCGCGCCACTGGCGATGGCTCAGGCGCCGGACGACACTGTCCGCGTGGGTGACCGGGTCTTGCTGCGGGTCGAGCCGGGTCTGACCGACAGCGCGCGCCAGCAGAGCGACACATTGGCGGTGACCCCGGGGCCGGCGTTGCTGCTGCCCGGGGTCGGTGAGCTGTCGCTCGCCGGTGTGCGCCGCGTCGAAATCGAGCCCTATCTCACGCGTCAGCTCGCGCGGTTCTTGAAGAACCCGGAAGTGCACGCGCGAGTGCTCGTTCGCCTGTCGATCCTGGGGGAGGTTGCCCGGCCGGGCTTCTACGCCGTCCCCGCGGACGCGGCGGTGAGCGACGCGATCATGGCAGCGGGGGGACCCACGCGGGACTCGAAGATGGGAAGTGCGCGCATCGAGCGCGACGCCGTTCAGCTCTGGTCCGGGAGTCAACTGCAGAACGCGATCGCCCGAGGTCTGACCGTGGATCAGATGAGGCTCCGCTCGGGCGACTGCGTCATCGTGCCGCGACGCCACGACGCCGCGACCACGGCGCAGGTCCTCGGTATTCTGCTCACGCTCCCGGCGGCGATTTACGGGCTGACCCGGCTCTTCTGAGCATGCGCATCGTCTCTGTCGTGGGTGCACGGCCTAACTTCATGAAGCTGGCACCGGTGGACCGGGCGCTGGTCAAGCGTCCGGGCGTGGAGCATGTCATCGTGCACACGGGTCAGCACTACGACCCCGACATGTCGGACGCGTTCTTCGAAGAGCTGTGGATCCCGGCGCCCGACCACCATCTCGGCGTCGGCTCCGGCTCGCACGCGGCGCAGACCGCGGCCGTGATGGAGCGGCTGGAGCCGGTGCTCGTCCAGCTGCGGCCCGACGCGGTGCTGGTGTACGGCGACGTGAACTCCACGCTCGCGGCGGCGCTGGTGGCGGCGAAGCTCCGGCTCCGCGTGGGCCACGTGGAAGCGGGACTGCGCAGCGGCGACTGGAGTATGCCCGAGGAGATCAATCGGGTCGTGGCGGACCGCCTGTCCGATTTGCTCTTCATCCCATCGCGCGACGCGGAAGCCAACCTGCAAGCGGAGGGCATTCCCGCGGAGCGGGTTCACTTTGTCGGCAACGTCATGATCGATTCGCTGTGCTGGGCACTGCCGGAGGCGCTCGAGCGCAACGCCCCTGCACGACACGAGCTGCGGGAAGGGGAGTATGTGGTGGTCACGCTGCATCGGCCATCCAACGTGGACGATCCGGCGACGCTGCGCGTGCTGCTCGACGCGCTGCGGTCCCTGGGCCGCCGCTGGCCCGTGCTGTTTCCGATGCACCCCCGTGCCCGGAAGCGCGTCCGCGCCCTCGGCGTGGTCCCGGAGGGCGACGGGGATCTGCGCCTCATGGAGCCGGTCGGCTACTTGGAGATGCTGGGCCTCGTGGTCGGGGCCGCGCTCGTGATCACCGACTCGGGCGGGCTGCAGGAGGAGACGACGTTCCTGGGCATTCCCTGTCTCACCGTGCGACCGAACACCGAGCGGCCGATCACGTGCGCCCCGGGCACAAATCGGCTCGTGCCGCCGCGACCTGACGCGATCCTCGCTGCCGCCGAGCGCGCGGTCGCCCGCCGCTCGCCCGCGCGCCCCGTGATCGAGCGCTGGGATGGCCGTGCAGCGGAGCGGATCGTCGGCGTCCTGTGCGATGACGAGCGCCTCGACGACGTTTCCATGAACGACGTGGCGCTGCGGCGCTACCCCGTCGCGATTTCGGCAGCACCAGCGTATTCACACGAGGAGGTGGGTACATGATCGATGCGGCAGTGCCGCGGGGAGCGGACCGCACGCCGCTCCCCGCGACGGCCGTGTGCTGGTACGAAGCGAGCGGCCCGGCTGATGCCGGGCCGCTCGTGTTGCATGGGGGCTGCGTTCTGCGGGCACGACACGTGTGGCCACGAACGCGTTGCACGTGCATCGCTGCATCGCCGCGACGTTCCTTCTATCTCTCGTAATCCCAACGTGCTGCAGCGGTCGCCGTGGTGGCACTGCGTTTGCCCATCTGCGTGCCCGGGAAGTCAACGCACCAACGCTCCGGGCAGGAGGGCAGAACGCACATGATGCGAGAACAGAGAAACGTCATCGTCTGGCCGAGTCTCCTCGCGGCCGCGCTGGTAGCTGCGGCCTGCAGCGATCAGACGAACCTCAACATGGCACCACACCGCCCGAGCTTTTGGGGCGGCGTAGAAGAATGCCCCACCGGGAAGTGGACCGGCGGTGGCCGCATGGACCCTCCCAACCCAGACTTCGACGATGGCGCAACTGGAACGAGCACGCTGGAAGGGAAGGTCACGTTCGGGTTCAATGTCTTTCTCGGATCGGATGGTGACGGGCGATGCATCGTGACCAAAGGCGAGATCGAAGTCAACCATCACCCATCGCACACCAGTTGGCACGTGTCCATCCACCACGGGCAGGATGCCTACGGTGAGACCGTGTTCGCCGAGCTCATTGACCCGGACGCGTCAGGCAGAGGCGCGTGTCTCCTGGTCGGTGTGGACCCCATCACGGCGCGCGTCGACGGGAACAAAGGCACGGACCAGGTGCAGATGGAGCTGTGCGACAACGATCGTGGCGCGCCGCAGAACAGCCGAACCGATGCGATGCGCTGGATCAGCACCGGATATGGGGACACGGACCTCACGTACTTGACGGGCGGCAACATCGTCGATCACGGGTCGTGAACGGGCAATGACATCCAGGCTCATTAGGACTGCGGATCAAGGAAGGAGTGACTGATGAACAGCATGAGAATGCATTGGGTGAACTGCCTCGCGGCCTTCGGTCTCGTCGTCGGGCTGACCGCTGGGTTCATGGGGGCGAGCGTTGCCCAATCGGTGGCAGGCCAGGCGTACAGCACGTATGTGAACACGCCCGCCGCTTCCAGTGGTCAGGCGCCGCTCGCGGTCTTGCCGGCCGTCTCGGGGACCGACGGCGCCGAAGCGGACGCCCAAGGCAGTGCGCTCAGTGTACCGGACGCCCTGTCGTCCGATTTCCTCAATAGCATCACCTCGGGCGAAATCGGGACTACAGAATCGGGTGCACAGAGCACAGCGAGCGCCGCGGACATCAACATCCTGAACGGGCTGATCACGGCGGACGAGGTGATTGCCAACGTCATGAGCAGGAGCACCGCGAGTGGCGCCGCCAGCAACGCCGGCGGCTCCACGTTCCAGAACCTCGTGGTAGCGGGCGTGCCGGTCACGTGGGGCGATGACGTGGTCGCTCCCAACACCAATATGGATCTCCCGGGAGTCGGCTATGTCGTGTTGAACGAGCAGATTCCCTCGGGCGACGGTGTGACGAGCAGTGGCATGACGGTGAACATGATTCACGTCTACCTGCAGAGCGCTGGGGGTCTGTTGGGTGGCGCGACGACGACCGGTGAGATCATCGTCGGGTCGGCGTCGAGCTCTGTGGGGCCTTGAGCCGCACCGGGTGGCACGAGTCTGGCAGTAGAGCAGAAGGGCGAGACATAGTCGCATAGTCGGGGAGTACGGGCTGACTTGAGTTGACCATTCGTGGATTGCGTTCCGCCGCTGCTCCAGCGCACACCGGCGGGACCCCGAAGGTAAGCCCGGCTCCCCGCACTGCTTGGCAGGACGCGAACGACCCGGTTCATACCGGGTCGTTTTCGTTTTCGACGTGCACGCCACACCGCAGGCGCGCGCGCATCGACTCGCGACAGGTCACCATTCGCCCGGCACGAGATTGGCGCCGCTCGATCGCCGCACCGCCGCCACACTGTGGGGCGTGGCGTTTTGGCACCGTGATTGCGTTGCAGCACGATGAGGGTCCGCGCCCGACACAGAGGTGGCATTTGATGCGCAGGGAAACAACGATCCGTGGCGTTCAGGTGCTCGTGGCGGCCGCGCTCTTCGCCGTGGGCTGTACCGAGTCTATCGGTCCCGAGCGGCGTGGCCTCGCGGCCCCGACGTTCGACGCAACGGGGAGCGGAACGAACCCGCACGTGGGGGACGACATCGTGGCGACCTTCTTGTGGATCGATCCCACGCTGATGCAGACGAACATCATCACCTCGGTGACGGACCGACGGACCAACGCGGAGCAGACGCCCGTCGGCAACACGTACACGCTGGTCGAGTTTGTGTCGGACGGCCTCATCTCGATGGCGACGTACGTCGCCACCAACGTGCAGGGCTTTCCCGACCCGAACACGGATGATGCGCACGTGCTGGCGGTGCAGGCGAACCTCGCGCTGCCGGTGGAGGATGGCGGGGTGATGATCTCAGCGTGGACCGGCGTCGACCCGACACTGGCGGGGGCACTCGGCGAGCACCGCTCGGCCTCGGGCACCGGCTCCTCGTATCCCACCGTCGCCGATCCCGGCCCGGTTGCGGTCGAGGCCGGCGCGCTCGCCTTTGCCATCACCAGTTCGAACAGCGTGGTCGGTCGCGATCCGCCCCCGGGCTTTGGGGTCTTCGTCGAGCAGTCCGATGCGTTTCTCGTCGACGAGGCGGACACGGCTACGCAGGCCACCGCGGGCACGGTCGAGCCGCGGTGGAACTGGGTCTTCACCACGCCGAGCACCTGGCTTGCCAGCGTGTTCTCGCTCAACCCGGCGGGGCCCGCGACCGGCGACCTGACAGTGACGACGACCACGACCGGCTCGAATCTCGATGCCGACGGCTACACCGTCACGGTGGACGAGAGCCAGAGTCAGACGATCGCGACGAACGGCAGTGTCACCTTCTCCGCGCTCGCGGCGGGCAGCCATAGCGTCATGCTCTCGGACGTGGCGGCGAACTGCACGGTGAGCGACCCCAACCCGCAGTCGGTCACGGTGCCCTCAGGTGGCACGGCCACGGCGTCGTTTGCGGTGAGCTGCGTCGCGGTCGCGGCCAGCGGCAAGATGACGGGTGGCGGGAAGCTCGGTGACAAACGCGATTTCGCAACCTTCGGCTTCGAGGCTAAGCCGACGGGAGGCAAGTTTGAGTGGGTGCAGCATTGCCTGGACGGCGTGAACCCGGGGTCTGCGACGTGCGCGTATGGCGACTTCACGTTCAAGGGCACGATCACCCCGGGCAGCTACAGCCTCGTCTCAGGCCAGCCCAGCTGCCGGACCTGGTCCGGCACCGGCACGCTCAAGGACAAAGACGCCCCCTCGGCGAGCGGCACGTACTCATTTACCGTCAATGCGGCGTGCGACAACGGAGAGCCCGGTCGCGGCAGGGATTACATCGACGTCACGATCGCCGACTACCACGCGTCCGGGTACCTCAGTGGAGGCAACATTCAGCTCCACAAGAGCAAGTGAGCGATAGCCTATGACCGGAACAACGATCCCAGTCGCAGTGGCGCGATGGCTCTCGACGCTAAGCGTGCTCGTCGTCGTGAGTGGTTTCGCGTTGGCGCCCGTCCGCTCCGAGGGGCAGTCCGGCAGCGTATCGGGGCAGGGGGCCGCCGCGGCTGTGACCACGACGAGCGGCGCACAGCAATTCGCGATCGCCGCGTTGCCGAGCTCCGGGGGAATGGCGGACTCCGAGCTGGCCACCGTCGCGGTGCCGAGCACGCTCTCCGCGGATGGCCTTGCGTCCATCACGACGGGCCAGCTCGACCAGACGCTCGTTTCCGCAACGACGACCGCCGAAGCCGCCAACGTGAGCGTGCTGAACGGATTGATCACGGCCCGGGCAGTGCTGGCGGTGGCGACGAGCTACGCGAACGGCGTCGGGGCGACCAGCGAATCGGACGGCTCGACCCTCGTGGGACTGGTGGTCAACGGCGCGAGCTACGGCGACGAAGCGCCCACGCCGAACACCCAAGTGAATCTGCCGGGCGTGGGATATGTGGTGCTGAACGAGCAGATTCCGACCGGCGACGGCGTGCACAGCACCGGCCTGACCGTGAACATGATTCACGTGTACCTCATCGGCCCCCTTGGCACTCCCACGGGCGACATCGTGGTAGGTACGGCGCAGAGCGCCGCGAGCCTGTGAGGCCTTAGTGGAGAGCAGCAGGGCATAGCCGGGGAGTACGGGCTGACTTTGAGCTGACCATTCGTGGATTGCGTTCCGTCGCTGCTCCAGCGCACACCGACGGAACCCCGATGGTGCGAACTCCCCGCGCCCTTTTTTGGTGCCACGCAAACTCTGCTGCTGCCACAATCCGCTGCACGGTGGCTTCCGGACAGTTCCGCTCTTAACCATAACATCTTGTGAATAAGTTGCTTACGCCCGCTGGGATGGGGGTCGCCAAGTGGCACTAGCCTTGCTGTTGCGTGCTAGCAACATTCGACCAGGCGAGGACCGCCAGCCATGGCCACCAAAGCCAAAGAAGCGCCGCCGCTGCCACAGGATCCGCTGGCTCATACGGAGTCCACCGCAGCGCTGCTGCGCGAACTGGTCGCCCACCTGCGCCAGAACCGCACTCAGCTGCGTGAGGAGTGGGCGCGCCGTATCACCCGCGCACAACTCCTCACCGCGATGACGGAAGAGGAAATCTTCGCCGAAGCAACCTCAGTCTACGACAACTACGTCGAGGCGCTCGAGACGGGGACATTCGAGGCCCTGCAGGCGTACGCGCGGAACCTTTCGGAGCGCATCATCCCGCGGGGCGTCGAGACCCATGAAGTGGTGGGCATCGTGCTGTTGTTGCGCGACGTGCTGGCCCGCTCGCTGTTCGGCAAGTACCACGAAGACTTCGACAAGCTCAACCGGATTCTCGACGCCTACGAGCCGGCGGCCAACCGTGTCGCCAACACCGTGGCGGTCGGCTTCGTGCAGGAGCGCGAGCGCATCATCCGCCAGCAGCAGGAGGCGATCCGCGAGCTGTCCACGCCGGTGCTGCAGGTGCGCGAACGGCTGCTCATTCTCCCCATCATCGGCGTGATCGACCCGCAGCGGGCGCGCCAGCTGACTGAACAGCTGCTGCGTGCCATTCGGACCAACCGCGCCAAAGTGGTCGTGATCGACATCACCGGTGTGGCGGCCATGGACTCAAACGTCGCGAACCACCTGGTGCAGACCGTCGAGGCGTCGCGCCTGCTGGGCGCCACGGTGATCGTCACGGGCCTCTCGCCCGAGATCGCGCAGACACTGGTGACGATCGGCGTCGACCTGAGCGAAATGGCCACGGTGGGCGACCTGCAGGGCGGCATCGAGGAGGCGGAGCGGCTGCTCGGCTACAAGGTGGTCCCGCTGGAAGAGCCGGCCCCGAAGGCGTGACGGTGTACCCTACTTCGTAGACGGAGGGCGTGGTGGAAGTTCCGATCCTGAAGCAGGGGCTCTATCTCATCGCGTCCATCCAGTCGGCGCTCACCGACGCCGATCTTTCGGCGTTACGCGAGGCCCTGATCGAGCGCGTCGGGAAATATCGCGCCCGCGGTGTGATCGTCGACGTGACGGCGCTCGACGTCATGGATTCCTTCGCCGTCCGCACGCTGCGCGACATCGCGCACATGGCGCGGTTGCGCGGGGCCGAAACGGTGATCGTCGGCATCCAGCCCGAGGT
>WNGN01006971.1_pt1 | contig 10046 bp, 10 predicted proteins | sample 5400561 | NCBI WGS metagenome assembly WNGN01 (sample SAMN13153379, study PRJNA577476) | soil metagenome | isolation source: 115 cm soil or saprolite under Garry oak tree replicate 2 | place: USA:California | collected 2016-06-15 | reverse complement strand
TCCGCTGACTTGCCCGGGAGCGTCGCTAGTCCTCGGAGGTCCGCGGGCCGGACTCCTCCTGCTCGACCTGGAACTGCCACAGCTCGGAACCGGTGGCCACGGGACCGCCCGAACGTTCCTGGGCATGGCCACGCCCGAACGACTGGCTCTCCAGCCATGCGTTGAAGTCCTCCCGCGAGCGCCAGTGGGTCACGACCAGCCAGCGGGTGTTGCCGTCCGCCGGCCGGAACAGCTCGAACCGCACGAATCCGGGACTCGAGGAGACCGCGCCGGCTCGGTTGGCGAACCGCTCGGCGAACGCCTCGGCGCGTTCAGCCGGGACCTCGACGGCGTTGATGGCGACGAACACCGCATTTTCTTGTGCCTTCATTCCACTCCCTCGCTGACCGTCTCCTGTCAGTCGGGAGTGTGGCAGAAGCGGAAGGTGACGACCCGCGCCTCCCGCGTCAAGGCTTGAGCGCGCGGGAGTGTGCATCAGTGTCGCGTTCTGCCGATATCCTGCGGGGAGGCAGTCACCGGGACGGCCGGGGAGAGGGGGGCGCGTGCAGTACGAGATCGTGGCGGAGACCTACCGGGACCTCGAGGCGGCGACCGCCCGGCTGGAGCTGATCGACCGTCTCGCCGGGCTGTTCACGCAGACCCCGACCCCCCTGCTGCCCACCGTGGCGATGCTGTGCCAGGGCCAGATCGCGCCGGACTTCACCGGCATCGAGATCGGCCTTGCCGAGCGCCTGGCCGCCAGGGCGGTTGCCCAGGCGGTCGGCCTGCCGGGCGAGCAGGTGCTGGCCAGCGCCCGCGAGGTCGGCGACCTCGGTCTGGCGACCGAGACGCTACTGGCCGCCACGGCCGCCGGGCGGCCGGCGACCCTGGAGGTCGCGGTGGTGTTCGAGACCCTCCACGAGATCGCCCGCCAGGAGGGTCAGGGCTCCCAGGGCGGCAAGCTCGACCTGCTCACCGGGCTGCTCGGGCAGGCCACCCCGCTGGAGGGCCGCTACCTGATCCGCACGGTCACCGGCTCGCTGCGGCTGGGGATCGGCACCGCCACCATCCTGGACGCGCTGGCCGCCGTTCACGCCGGCGGCCGCGCCGCCCGCCCGGTGCTGGAGCGTGCCTACAACATCTGCTCCGACCTGGGCCTGGTCGCCTCGACGCTGGCCGCCGGCGGGCTCGCCGCGGTCGAGCAGATACGGGTCCGCGCGGGCAACCCGGTCCGGCCGATGCTCGCCCAGCGGCTGTCGAGCCCGGCCGAGGTCCTGGACAAGCTGGGCGGGACCTGCGCGGCCGAGTACAAGTACGACGGCATGCGGGTGCAGGCCCACCGCACCGCCGACGGGGGGCTGGAGCTGTTCACCCGCCGGCTGGAGCGCGTCTCGACCCAGTTTCCCGACGTCGTGGAGCTGCTCGCCGCCGGGCTGGGCCCCCGCGAGGCGATCCTGGAGGGCGAGGTGGTCGCTGCCGACCCTGCGACCGGCGACCTGCGCCCGTTCCAGGAGGTCATGTACCGGCGGCGCAAGCACGGCATCGCCGAGGCGGTCAGCGAGGTGCCGGTGAGCCTGTTCTGCTTCGACATGCTGTACGCCGACGGCGAGGACCTCACCCGGCTGCCCTACCTGGAGCGGCGGGCGCGGCTGGAGCGGTCCATCACGCTGTCGCCGCAGCTCCGGGTGGCAACCGCCGAGCGGGCCAGCAGCGTCGAGGGGCTGGAGGCGACCTTCGAGCAGGCGGTCGCCGACGGCTGCGAGGGCCTGCTCTGCAAGTCGCTGGCACCGACCGCCGGCTACCAGGCCGGCGCGCGCGGCTGGATGTGGATCAAGCTCAAGCGGGACTACCGAACCGAGCTGAGCGACACCCTCGACCTGGCGGTGGTGGGTGCGCTGTACGGGCGCGGCCGCCGCGCCGGCGTCTACGGGGCGCTGCTGCTGGCGGCCTACGACTCGGCCGCCGACGTCTTCCGCACGGTCTGCAAGTGCGGCACCGGCTTCAGCGACGCCGAGCTGGCCGCGCTGCCGGCGAAGCTGGCGCCGCTGGCCAGCCCGGAGCGGCCCGCCAGGGTCGACGCGCGCCGCAGCGCCGACGTGTGGTTCGAGCCCGGCATGGTCCTGGAGGTGCTCGGCGCCGAGCTGACGCTGTCCCCCAACCACACCGCCGGCTGGGGCCAGGTCAAGGAGGACTCGGGCCTGGCGCTGCGCTTCCCGCGATTCACCGGCCGCTACCGCGACGACAAGGCCCCCGAGGACGCGACCACCGTCGACGAGGTGGTGGGCATGTACCGCGCGGCCCGTCGAGCGCCCACCGGCGCCTGAGCCGGCCGGACCAGGAGCCCAGGCCCGTGACCCTGATGCTGCTCGACTCCGCCAGCCTCTACTTCCGCGCGTTCTACGGGGTGAAGAGCGCGATGCCGGCGCCGGACGGCACCCCCACCAACGCGGTCCGCGGGTTCCTCGACATGGTCTCGACGCTGATCACCAGGTTCCGCCCCAGCGAGCTGGTCGCCTGCGTCGACCAGGACTGGCGCCCGGCATGGAGGGTCGCGCTGGTCCCCTCGTACAAGACGCACCGGCTGGCCGTGCAGGAAGCGACGCCGGCGGGTGGCGCGCCGCCCGGCGAGGCCGAGCCGCCGGGGCTCGCCGAGCAGGTGCCGATCATCTTCGACGCCCTGGAGGCGCTCGGCATCGCCGCCGTCGGCGCGCCAGAGCACGAGGCGGACGACGTGATCGCCACGCTAGCGGAGCGCGCCACCATGCCGGTCGACGTGGTCACCGGCGACCGCGACCTGTTCCAGCTCATCGACGACGCCCGCGCGGTCCGCGTGCTCTACACCGGCCGTGGCGTCGCCAAGCTGGAGATCATCGACGGCGCCGCCCTGCTGGCCAGGTACGGCGTCGCCCCCGACCAGTACGCCGACTTCGCCACGCTCCGGGGCGACCCCAGCGACGGCCTGCCCGGGGTCGCCGGGATCGGCGAGAAGACCGCGGCCAGCCTGCTCCGGACCTTCGGCACGCTGGAGGAGCTGCTGGAGGCGGCCGCGCGGCGCGACCGTCGCGTGCTCCAGGTGGCGGGCAAGCTCAACGCGGCCCACGACTACCTGACCAGGGCGCCCGCGGTCGTCCGGACCGCCCGGAACCTGGCGCTGCCGCCGGTCGACTCCACCCTGCCGCACGCCCCACCCGACGTGGAACGGCTCGCCGAGCTGGGGGTCGCCTGGGGGATCGGCAACGCGCTGGTGCGCGCCACCAAGGCGCTCAGCGGCTAGTCAGGGCGAACTCGAAGGAGTAGATCGAGGCGCGGTACAGGTGGGAGCCGTACTCGACCGCCCGCCCGGTGTCGTCGAAGGCGGTGCGCTGCATCGTCAGGACGCAGGTGCCCTTCCTGTCCTGGAGCGCCGCGGCCTCGGCGGCGGTGGCGGCGCGCGCGCCGATCGTCTGCGAGGCCAGGTGCAGGCGCACGCCGGCGGCTCGCATGAGCTGGTACAGGCCGGTCCGCTCGAGCGCCTCCGCGGTCAGCTCGACCAGCCCTGTCGGGATGAAGTTGTGCAGCAGCGCCAGGGGCTCGTCCTGCGCGAAGCGGATCCGCTCCAGCGTGAGCACCGGGGTGCCCTCTGGCAGGCCGAACTCGTGTGCCACCGCGTCGGGCGCGGGAGCGAGCTCCAGCGAGAGCACCCTGGTCGCCGGTCGCTTGCCCGCGCCGGCGAGATCGTCGTAGAGGCTGGTCAGCTCCAGCGGGCGCCGCACCTTGGGGTGGACGACCTGGGTGCCGACGCCCCGCTTGCGCACCAGCAGCCCGCGCTGGACCAGGTATTCGATCGCCCGCCGCATCGTCGGCCGCGAGAGGCCGAGATGGTCGGCCAGGGCGATCTCGTTGTCCAGCCGTGTCCCGGGTTTGAGCTCCCCCGACTCGATCGCGCGCTCGAGCTCCTGGGCAACCTGGTAGTAGAGCGGGACCGGGCTGGCCCGGTCGACCGCGATGGATGCCGGTGAGTAGCTCACGGCGCTCGTCTCCTGGTCGGCTGCTGCCGTCATACTTACGTCAAGCTGAGCGTACGTCAATATGTCAGGACCTACTCTTGACACTGGCATGAGATCCGGCGTAGAAGTCGTCATCTGCCACTGCTGGCCAAGGGGCATAACGCATGCGAGTCGGACTGGTCGGGGCGGGCCGGATCGGCGTTCTCCACGCGGGGACGCTCACCGACGACCCGCAGGTCGCCGGGCTGGTCGTCGCGGACGTCGACAACGGGCGCGCACGGCAGCTCGCCGACAAGGTCGGAGCCGAGGTCGCCGCCGTCGACGAGCTGTTCGACGGCCACGCCGACGCCGTGGTGATCGCGACGGCCACCTCTGCGCATGCCGAGCTGGTGCACCGCGCGCTCGACGCGGGGATCCCGGTGTTCTGCGAGAAGCCGCTCGCCGCCGACGTCCCCGGGACCCGCGAGGTGATCGTGCACGCCAGCGCCAGGGGCGGGTCGCTGCAGGTCGGCTTCCAGCGCCGCTTCGACGCGGGTTACCGCGACTTCGACAGCCTCCGGTTCGTGACCGGACGCGAGGTGGTCAGCGTGTTCGCGGTCGGCGGCAACAAGGGCGCCGACTACTTCGCCTCGGCGGGCGACGTCGACACCGCCACGGTCACCCTGCTGCTGGACGACGGCACGGTCGCGACCGTCCTCGGCGGCCGCTACAACGGCGCGGGCTACGACGTGCGCTTCGAGGTGCACGGCAGCCGCGCCATGATCGCGGTGGGCCTGGACGAGCAGGCGCCACTGCGCTCGGCGGAGCCGCGGGTCGCCTGGCCCGACGGCAGGCCCTACGCGAGCTTCTTCGAGCGCTTCCAGGCGGCCTACGCCACCGAGCTGGCCGAGTTCGTCGCCCTCGCGCTCGGCAGGATCCCGAACCCGTGCCCTCCCGAGGACGCGCTCGAAGCGCTCTACGTCGCCGAGGCGGCCGCGCTCTCGCTGGCCGAGCGCCGCCCCGTCCAAGTGGACGAGGTCCGCTGATGGGCGCGGCGCTGTTGGACCGCGTCGCCGGCGCGCCGATCTCCTGGGGCGTGTGCGAGGTGCCCGACTGGGGCTACCAGCTCCCGCCCGACCGCGTCCTCGGCGAGATGCGCGCGCTCGGGCTCGCCGCCACCGAGCTGGGGCCGGACGGGTTCCTCCCCGGCGACCCGCCGGCGTGGGCTGGCCTGCTGGACGCCTACGGCCTGCGCGCCGTCGGCGGCTTCGTCCCGCTGGTGCTCCACGACCCGGGCCGCGACGTCCCCGGCACGGTCGCACCGGTGCTCGACGCCTTTTCGGCGGCCGGGGCGTCGACGCTGGTGCTCGCCGCCGCGACCGGGCTGGACGGCTACGACGGGCGCGTCCACCTGGACGACGACCGGTGGCGGGTGCTGCTCGCCAACCTCGACCGGGTCCACGACACCGCGGCCGAGCGAGGGATCACGGCCACCTTGCACCCGCACGTCGGCACGATCGTGGAGGGGCCGCAGGAGGTCGCGCGGGTCCTTGAAGGCTCGTCCATCGCGCTCTGCCTCGATACCGGGCACCTGCTCGTCGGGGGATCCCACCCGGCACGGCTGGCGGCGGCGTTCCCCGAGCGCATCGGGCACGTCCACCTCAAGGACGTGGACGCCTGGCTGGCGGCCCAGATCCGCTCGGGTGCGCTGACCTACACCGAGGCGGTCAAGGCCGGCATGTACCGCCCGCTCGGCACCGGTGACGTCGACGTCGCCGCCATCGTCCGCGTGCTGGAGTCGGCCGGCTACCAGGGCTGGTACGTCATGGAGCAGGACGCGGTCCTGGACCACGAGCCCGCAGCGGGCAAGGGGCCCTCCGCCGCGGTGCGCGCCAGCCTCACCTTCCTGCGGGAGCTGGCACCGTGAGCGCGGCGGCCCCGGCGCGCCCAGCCTTCGACGTGCTGACGATGGGCAGGATCGGCGTGGACGTCTATCCGTTGCAGGTGGGCGTGTCGTTGCGCGAGGTGACCTCGTTCGGGAAGTACCTCGGCGGGAGCGCCACCAACGTCGCGGTGGCCGCGGCGCGCTACGGGCGCACCAGCGCGGTGATCACCCGCACGGGGCAGGACCCCTTCGGCGAGTTCCTCCACGACGCCCTGCGGCGCTTCGGGGTCGACGACCGCTACGTCAGCGCCGTGCCGGGGCTGCCGACGCCGGTGACCTTCTGCGAGATCTTCCCGCCCGACGACTTCCCCCTGTACTTCTACCGCTTCCCCAAGGCCCCGGACCTTGAGATCGCCACCGCGGAGCTGGACCTGGACGCCATCCGCGAGGCGAAGGTCTTCTGGGTGACCGGGACGGGCCTGTGCCAGGAGCCCAGCCGCTCGGCCACCCTGGAGGCGCTGCGGGCGCGCGGCAAGCGCGGCATCACCGTGTTCGACCTGGACTGGCGGCCGATGTTCTGGCCCTCGGCCGAGGCGGCACGCCCGTGGTTCGCCAGCGCCCTCGCCCAGGCCACCGTCGCGGTCGGCAACCTCGACGAGTGCGAGGCGGCGGTGGGCGTCCGCGAGCCCGTGGCCGCCGCCGCGGCGCTGCGCGACGCGGGCGTGGACCTCGCCATCGTCAAGCAGGGCCCCGCGGGGGTGCTGGCGGTCGGCGGCAGCGGCCGCGTGGAGGTGCCGCCGATCAGCGTCGAGGTGGTCAACGGCATCGGCGCCGGCGACGCCTTCGGCGGGGCGCTGTGCCACGGGCTGCTGGTCGGCTGGGACCTCGAGCGGCTCCTGCGCTTCGCCAACGCGGCCGGCGCGATCGTCGCCTCCCGCCTGGCCTGCGCCGACGCCATGCCCGAGGCGGCCGAGGTCGAGGCGCTCCTGGAGGAGGCCGCCGGTGCGCGCTGAGCGGCTCCAGGCCATCCTCGACGCCCGGACCCGGCGGCCGCGGGCCATCATCGAGGCCGCGGCCCGGCGCCGGCGCCCCAGCTCGCTGTTCAACGAGCACGGCAGGCTGATGGTGATCGCGGCGGATCATCCCGCCCGCGGCTCGCTGCGGGTCGGCAGCGACCCGTTCGCCATGGCCAGCCGGACCGAGCTGCTGGACCGCATCTGCCTGGCGCTGTCGCGGCCGGGGGTCAACGGCGTGCTCGGCACGCCGGACATCATCGAGGACCTGCTGCTGCTGGACGCCCTGGACGGCAAGGTCGTGATCGGCTCGATGAACCGCGGCGGGCTGGCTGGGACCGCCTTCGAGATCGACGACCGCTTCACCGCCTACGACGCCGAGGCGCTGGACGCCATCGGCTGCGAGGGGGGCAAGATGCTGTTGCGCATCGACCCGGGCGACCACGCCACCGCGGGCACGCTGGAGGCCTGTGCCCACGCCGTGAACGCGCTGGCCCGGCGCCGCCTGCTGGCGGTGATCGAGCCGTTCATCTGCCACCGCGTCCAAGGCAAGGTGCGCAACGAGCTGACCGCCGACGCCATGATCCGCGCCATGACGGTGGCCGCCGGGATCGGCACGACCTCGGCCTTCACCTGGCTCAAGGTGCCCTTCGTCGAGGAGATGGAGCGGGTCATGGCGGCCACCACCCTGCCGGCGCTGATCCTCGGCGGCGACGTCACCGGCGACCCGGACGCCGCCTTCACCGGCTGGAGCAAGGCGCTGACGCTGCCGACCGTCTTCGGCCTGGTGGCCGGCCGGGCGCTGCTGTTCCCGCCCGACGGCGACGTCGCCGCCGCGGTCGACACCGCCGTCGGGCTGCTGGAGCAGCGGAGGTGAGCCGATGACCCGACGCCTCTCCTGCCCGCCGGCAGCGCCGCCGGCGGCGGGTTCCCGCTGGCGGTCACCCCGGAGCTGGCCGGCTGGTCGTTCAGCGGCCTGCGCGTGCTGGAGCTGCCCGCCGGCGGCGGCCAGGCCATCGACACCGGCGAGGACGAGCTGCTGGTGCTGCCCCTGTCGGGCGGGTGCGCGGTGACCTGCGGCGGGCGACGGTTCCAGCTGGACGGACGCGACAGCCCCTTCTCCGGCGTGACCGACTTCGCCTACCTCCCGCGCGACCACCAGGCCGAGATCGCCTCGGAAACCGGCGGCCGCTTCGCGCTACCGGCGGCGCGGGCGACGCGCACCCTGGGCAACTGGTCCTCCTACCCTCCGCACAAGCACGACTAGCTGCGCGACGGCGAGGTGCCCCTCGAAGAGATCTACTACTTCGAGGTCGCCGAGGGGCCCGGCGGACCGGGCTTCGCCTACCAGCGGGTCTACAGCTCGGGGCCCGACCGGCAGATCGACCTGTGCGCCGAGGTCAGAACTGGCGACGTCGTGCTGATCCCCTGGGGCTACCACGGCCCGTCGATGGCCGCGCCCGGCTACGACCTCTACTACCTCAACGTCATGGCCGGGCCGGGCGAGCGCGCCTGGTGCTTCTGCGACGACCCCGCTCACGCCTGGGTGCGCTCGACCTGGGCGGAACAGCCAATCGACGAGCGGCTGCCGTTCGCCTCGCGGGGGAGGCGGCCATGACCGCGCGCACCCGGCGGCTCACGGTCGCCCAGGCGCTGGTGCGGTTCCTGGCCAGCCAGCACAGCGAGCGCGACGGGGTGACCCAGCGCCTGATCGCCGGCTGCCTGGGCATCTTCGGGCACGGCAACCTCGCCGGCATCGGCCAGGCGCTGCTCGAGGCTGGCGACGACCTCCGTTATCACCAGGCGCGCAACGAGCAGGCGATGGTCCACACCGCCGCCGGCTACGCCCGCATGCGCAACCGCCTGTCCACCTTCGCGTGCACCAGCTCGATCGGCCCCGGCGCGACCAACATGGTCACCGGCGCGGCCGGCGCCACCATCAACCGGCTCCCGGTCCTGCTGCTGCCCGGCGACGTCTTCGCCACCCGCGTGGCCAACCCGGTGCTGCAGCAGCTCGAGGACCCTCGCTCCCCCGACGTCTCGGTCAACGACTGCCTGGAGCCCGTCTCCAGCTTCTGGGACCGGATCAACCGGCCCGAGCAGCTCATCTCCTCGGCGCTGGAGGCCATGGCGGTGCTGACCGACCCGGCCGCCACCGGCGCGGTGACGCTCGCGCTGCCGCAGGACGTCCAGGCGGAGGCCTTCGACTTCCCCGAGGAGTTCCTCGCCGAGCGGGTCTGGCCGATCCGCCGGCCGCCGCCGGAGCCGCGTGCGCTGGCCGCCGCGGCCGAGCTGATCGGCTCGGCGCGCCGGCCGCTGATCGTCGCCGGCGGCGGCACGATCTACGCCGAGGCCACCGGCGAGCTGCGCGAATTCTGCGAGGCCACCGGCATCCCAGTCGCCGAGACCCAGGCGGGCAAGGGATCGCTCCCCTACGACCACCCGAGCGCGCTGGGCGCGATCGGCGCCACCGGCACCACCGCCGCCAACGCCATCGCCCGCCAAGCCGACGTGGTCATCGGCATCGGCACCCGCTGGAGCGACTTCACCACCGCCTCGCGAAGCCTGTTCGCCGAGGGCGTCCGCTTCGTCAACCTGAACGTCGCGCCGATGGACGCGGTCAAGCAGGCGGGGGTGGCGCTGCTCGCCGACGCGCGCGTCGGCCTGGTCGCGCTGGGCGAGGCGCTCGGGGGCTACGCTGTCGAGCTGGACTACCGGCGCCGCGCCGCCGAGCTGGCCCGCGAGTGGGACGCCGTGGTGGAGCGCGCCTACCGCCTGGGCCACGGTCCCCCGCTGGCGCAGTCGGAGATCATCGGCGCGGTCAACGACGTCAGCCAGCCACGCGACGTGGTGGTGTGCGCCGCCGGCAGCATGCCCGGCGAGCTGCACCGGCTGTGGCGTACTCGGGATCCCAAGGGCTACCACGTCGAGTACGGCTACTCCTGCATGGGCTACGAGATCGCCGGCGGCCTGGGCGTGAAGCTGGCGGCGCCGGACCGCGAGGTGTTCGTGCTGGTCGGTGACGGCTCCTACCTGATGATGGCCCAGGAGCTGGTCACCGCCGTCCAGGAGGGCGTCAAGCTCAACGTCGTGCTGGTGCAGAACCATGGCTTCGCCTCGATCGGCGCCCTCTCGGAGGCGGTCGGCTCGCAGCGGTTCGGCACCAGCTACCGGTACCGCGATCCCGACTCCGGCCAACTCGAC